>JACCDX011540361.1_pt1 | contig 46455 bp, 10 predicted proteins | sample 7449681 | NCBI WGS metagenome assembly JACCDX01 (sample SAMN15323450, study PRJNA562643) | freshwater metagenome | isolation source: river surface water | place: USA:Blue River Watershed | collected 2017-08-18
CCACCGTGGTAATTTGTAATGTATAATCACTATGGCTCTGTGCCAATGGCGTGAAATACAGCCCCGCAACCTGACCCGCAAATATCGTCCATGCACCACTCACCAATGTCCCGCGGTTAAACTTGCCCGCCCCAAAACCACTCACCACCACATACAGGCTTTCTGAACCGTCCGTATCCTGCAAGCTGGCTATCCAACTCAATGCCACCGCAGAATCCTCACTCGTCACCACATTCGCCACCGCAAATGTCGCACTATCGGTCTGGGCATTCACCACCACATTAAATAATTTGGAAACTTCAAGGGTGGAATTGGGCACATCATTTTGTTCAATGGAACGAATAATTACCGTCAATGAATAGTCACTATGGCTATGGGCAAAGGGTGTCAAATAGACGGATAGCAATTGGCTGGCGGTTAATTTCCAATAATTAATTCCGGTATCGGCATCGGTAAAGGTGCGCCCAACATTCAATTTGGCATCACCCACCCCACCAATAATCACCACCATTGATTCCGAACTATCATCGTCAATCAAGGAGGCCGCCAAACTCAATTTAACCGCGGTATCTTCCTTGGTGGTGACATCGGCCACGGCAATGGTTGCGGTATCGGCCACGCCCTTGATTTCTATCACCAAAGTTGATGATGCCAATGCCGTGGCAATACCCGCCTCTGTTTCGCGGTTTTCAACAGTGACCAACAAGGTAATATCGCTATCGGAATGTATTTTCGGTGTATATTTCAAGCCGGCCAATTCGGTTAGGCTTATCCGCCATTTGGTGGCACTGACCATCACCCCATTATTGAAACTGCCCGCGCCAAAACCATCAAAATAGATAAATTGCACGGTTTCTGAACCATCACTATCCACCATACATACATTAATGGATATTGTTGCTGGGTTGTCCTCGTTGATAACCCGGTTGGTTGGGGCCAAACGCACAGTATCGGTTACTGGGGTAATTTCCAACAGAACATTTTGCACCTTGCTGGCCTGGACTCCATTGCTGTTTTCGGTGGCTATCGCCAACACCGTCAAATCAACTTTGCCGGCACTATGCGGTTCGGGTAAATATTTCAGGCCCGAATTAACCTCGTTTAGGGTTAAGGTATAGTCAGTTTGCTTGGCCTGTTCAAAACCACCCACAAATAAGCGACCAAATTGTGGCACATTGGAAATAACCACCACCAAAGATTCTGAACCATCGGTATCCAGTAATGATGTGGCAATTTTCAGAACAAGTAATTCGTCCTCCTTGGCCACCGATGCCTGGCTGATGATGGTTGGGGTATCGGCAATCGCATCGATGCTGACCACTAATTGTTGTGAAACCGCCACCTCATTATGGGCCTCGGTTGATTTTTCCTTGGCCACCGCGGTTACCATTAATGTATAATCACCCGCAAAGTTTTTATGGGGGGTGATTTCAAGGGTTTTCCATTGTTCGTTGGTAACAGTCCAATTGGAGGCCGTGCCCGAGCCGGCATTAAATGCCGCACCGGTGGTAAAGCCAGTGATGATAACCCTATCAATGGTTTCGGATAAATCCCTATCGGTGGCTGATGGGAATATGGATAATTTTATCCCCAAATCCTCGGAACCCTTGGCCGATTGCACATAGAATGTTGGCGTGCCGGTAATGGGCAGGACGTCATATATTAATGATTGCACCCGCACCGTTGATTGACGCACCCCATTAATATCAACATTCGACTCACGCGACACCACCGAAACCGTCAGGGTAATATCATCGCCCACATCGGCCCCGGGTTGATATTGCAAGGAGGATAGAGCCCCACCATCAATAGTATAGACCGTGCCATTACGATATTGGTCATAACCCAAAATTTTGGAATTCAGGGCCACACCATCAATAATCACCCATTGTGATTGTGATTTGTCATTATCAATTAACGATAATTGCAGACCCAAATTTAATGGTGTATTTTCAAGGAAGTTCAAATCGTCTGATTTTAAGCTTTGGGCAAAGGCAATGAACATGGAATTTTTCTCGGCATCGGTTAAAATGCGGTTCCACATTGCATAATTGGCGATTGTTCCCCGGAAATTGGAATTAATACTATTACCCCCAACCTGGGCCGGTTCGGTAATTGCCACCCCACCCGATAAGAATATATTACTACCCATGGCAATCGTGCCCAAACTATTATCATCTACCACATTGACCTGACGGCCATTCAAATAAATTGTAACTTCCGCCTTGCTGGCGGTATTTTTATCATCAATAAACAGGTCATAATCGCTATTGGCCAATACCCGCCCAATATTTTGGCCGGCGACAATTGTTGAACCATTGGACCTTTGAATATAACGCAAAACACCACCCACCAAATAAACACCAAATCCATTATCGCTACTGCCCTGCCAATATAACATTTGGCCGGTGGTAATGTCGGAACCGGTTTTGAAGACCAAATTGGCGGTGCGCGCTTGTCCCAGAACAATCTCACTGCTATTTGGCAATGATACATAATTATAAACCGAACCCGAACGCAAATTGACAGCTGAACCATCTAACCCGTTAGAGCCATCAATTTTGCCAATAATTGAACTGACGACAAAATTATTACCAAAATTGGAATCGTTAATTTTGAAATTATTACCCGATTTTAAATCCAGCCAGTTATTATAGGTGGTGACCCCGCTGGTGTCAGAACTGGTATTGGCCCCAGCAACATGCCGTGCATCCAAATAAATGCGCAAATTATCAAATGCCGGGCTTAACGGGTCATTGGGTATGCGGTACACAAAGTCAGTAACGCTCGGCTCGTCAATCACCGGGCGCACCGCAATATCCATGGTGGTGCTGGATACCTCGCTAACCAATGCGTTGGTGTCGGGGTCGCGCTCCTCGGATTGGGTGGTAATAACCAATTTATAATCAACATCACTATTGGTGGTGGGGGTTAAATACAGGCCGGATAATTGTTCGCGGTCTAATGTATAAACCGGGGCCCCATTCACCAAACTGGAAATACCGCGCGATAAAATAGTGCCGGTTTGCAAATTGCTGATAATAATCCTTCCGATGGTTTCGGTATTGTCATTTTGGGTGACAAAAATGGATATTTTTATCGCTACATCCTCGGAGGTTGACAGGGCAGTGGGCATCAATAATGATGGTGTATCGGCCACGGCCTTGACCTCGACAATTTGAACAATTGAGGTCAAACGGCTAAGCTGTGATAGCATTTTGGTTTCGTCTGATTCCACGGTTAAGGCATAAATGGTCAAGGAAACATCATGGCTATCATTAAAGCTGGGTTGGAATTGCAAATTGGCCAATTGGTTGGTGCGTAATGTCCATTTACCCAAACCATCACTATTACCGGCACTTAATGATGCACCAGCCGGCATATTAATATAAACAAAGCGTATCGATTCGGTATTGTCAAACACACCGGTAAAGATGGATAAATTGATTCTTTTATCCTCTATTACCGAGGCAGTATCCATGGTTATCGATGCCAGACCAGCCACCGGCAGGATGCTGATATTTAATGTTTTGCTGGTAACTGCGGTTTGTGAATTATCAGTATCCTGTGTAATGGCCGAAATGGTCAGGGTAATATCCACATCACTATGCACTGGTGGGCTTAAATATAAATTATTTAATTGGTTCAGGGTCAAACGCCATTGGCCGGGCACACTACTATCGCCCGATGTCAAGGAGGCACCGACTGGCACACCCTTAATAATAATAAACATTGATTCACTGCTTTTATCGACAAAGCTGGGGACAATAGATAATTGCACCGCGGCATTTTCAGAAATAACCTCGTTAAATACCGACAGGCTGGCCGTATCTGAGACGGCATCAACATTAATTGCAAATGTGCCGGAAATAGTGGCGGTGGTGGTAACCTGGGTTGAATCGGCATCGGTATCTTTGGTAAATATGGTGAAACCAAGGGTGAAATCGCTATGTGAATGGACCAATGGAGTAAAATAAATGCCGGATAATTGCCCAATCGCAATTGTCCAATTGCTCTGTGTCCCGCTACCGGCACTGAATGAACCACCCTGTATATTACTGAATATAATGGCAGTTATCGATTCCGTTTCATCAACCAATGTTGCACTCAGGCTAATCGCCACCCCTTTATCCTCTGAGGTGGTTATATCGGTTTTGATAAAGCTGGCCGGTTCAGAGGTGGCCTGAACATTAAATTCCATATTTTTGGTTAATATAATGCTATTGCCATTTTCCTTTTCGGTGCTGACACTGGTTATGGCCAGCGTGAAATTGGCGGCACTATGGGGCCCGGGCAGAATTTTTAAGGTGGCAATTTGGTCGTCAGAAATTGTCCAGCTCATGCCATTATTACTGGAAATACCCTGATTCAATACCGCCCCGCTGATGATGCCATTTATCACCAAACGCACTGTTTCCGAACCATCATTATCAATAAAACTGGTGGTAATGCTTAAATTAACCCAGCTATCCTCGTTCACACTAATATGGCTATAATTTAATGATACTTGGTCGGCCAAGGCATTAATTTCGTAAATTTGTGACACCACCAAACTGGCCATATTGCCATTATTTGATTCCTTGGTTATCACCGAATAACGCAAAATCACGGTCTCGGCATAATTGCTGGGCAGGTTAAATTTCAGGGCCGACATCTGGGCCTCGGTCACCTGCCATTGCGAGGGATTAAGGCGGATACCCGCATTAAAGCTGGCATTAAGGGTGGTGCCCAATTTGCTGAATGTATCAATAATCGCCCAAATTGATTCCGACCCATCGGTATCCTTTAATGTATAGCTGAAATTGGTTTCAACCCATTGATCCTCATCATATCCAAAGGTTTCAACCCCATATCTATCGGATTCAATTTCATTAATTCCATGAATTTCGCTTTGGCTTAAATTGCGGTTCCATATACGCACCGAACCAATGGTGCCGGTATAAACACTGGTTGCATCAATAGTGATAGTGCTTTTGGTAAAGCTTGACCCATTGCCAATTTTGCCAATAACGATGGCATTGCTGTTGCTGGCTATGGAGTTATTTGTCGCACTGCCGATATTGCCTGAGGCTATATTATCATTATTCAATATGGCTTCATAACTATATTGTGATGAACCACCTGATATATTGCCAGTATTCAAAACCAAACTATATTCCTGACCGACCACCAATGGGCTGGTGGTTAATTTGGCCAAACTGCTGGCCCCAGCGGCCGAATTGTTGGATAAATATAAATCACCACCGCTGATAAACAGGGCATAACCAATATTATCATCACCCTGATAATATAGGACTTGGTTATTGGTGACATTGCTGGGTTTGAAAATAATATGCAGGGCCTGGTTAAGCTCACCGGCCGCTAAGGTGCCATCGCCATTGCCCAAGAACCCATAATTATTATTATTTTGGCTAATGAAATTGCCGGAACCAAAACCACTAATCCCCCGACCCTGAGTGCCAAAACCGCTAACCCCGGTTAATGTGCCATTAATGGTGGCATTTTGCGCATTATCGGCATCATTGGTCCAACCGGTAATATTGCCACCCACCGAGGCACTGGGTATCATGCTGAAATTCACCACCAGGCCACTGGCCGGCACAATATAGGGGCGCAATTGCAATAGGGGCGTATCGGCCACCGCATCGGCCGAGAAGCTGATAGTGATGGATTTTATCGCGGTGCTGATACCGGTTGGCGAATCAGCATCGCTTTCACGGGTAATGGCCGACACCGTTAAGTTGTAAGATTTATCGCTATGGGTTAAGGGGGTTAAATAGAGGCCCTGTAATTGCGCGCGGGTCAAGGTCCATTCGGTGCCATTGGCCACCCCAACGCTGAGTGAGGCCCCAACTGGTATGCCCTTAATAATCACCGAACTGATGGTTTCCGAGGCGACATCACCGGTTACCGAGATATTAATTGATAATTGTATCGCCCTATCCTCGCTGGTGGCTATACGGCTGGCCTCAATAAAGCTGGGGGCATCGGCGACTGCGACCAAACTAACCGACAGGCTGGTCACAATGGTTGATAAGGATGTAATAAGTTGTTCGCTGTCGGTATCACGCACCACCGCGGTAATTTTGAACGAAATATCACTGGTGGAATGCGGTGCCGGTGTATAATATAAACCAGCCAATTGGTTGCTCATTAAAGTCCATAATGTGCCACTATAAACGCCACGGCTAAATGTACCTGTTTGCCCGGCATTGGTTTGAATAATCACCCTATCAATGGTTTCGCTATTATCCTTGTCATTAACCGCAAAGGCCAATGAAATGGCAATAGCCGTATCCTCCTTGGTTGTGGTGCTTATTGCCTCGACAATACTGGGCGTATCAGCCACGGCATAAACCTGCACCACCAATGGGTTAGATTTCAAGGCAAATGCGGCATTTTCGGTATCCTTGGTGCGAATGGTTACCAATAATGTTGCATCAACCGAATCATTATTATTCGGGGTAAATTGCAGGCCCGATAATTGGTCTTTCAACAGGGTCCAAATTGTTGCATTACCCAAATTATCGCCCATATTTAATTTGCCACCGCTGGGGGTTGATATAAATATTCTTTCTATGGTTTCACTATTATCTGTATCATTAAGTGAGACCTGAATGGAGAGAGTAACCCCTTTATCCTCGGAGGTTATGGTATTTTTCAATTCCACAAAGCTGGCGGTATCGGCCACACCCTGCACATCAATATGGGTGACTATTGATTGCATACGGGTTGACCCATCGCGCAATTCGGTGGCTATGGCGGTCAGGGTTATGTCAACCTCGCTATGGTCATTGGTTTTTGGTCGGTAATAAATTCCTTGGTCAAATTGGGCGCGGGTAAAGCTGTAATTGGTGCTGGGTAATACACCGCTGGTGCCGGCCAATAACAAGGATGCCCCGCCGGCCCCCAACGTAACCCCGGAAACCACTATCGTTAATGTTTCTGACCCGTCCGTATCAATCAGGCTGGTATTAAAGCTGATTTTGATATTTGTATCCTCCAATGTGCTCATTCCATTGGCATTAATGGTCGGTGTATCGGCTTTGGGGTCAATCACAATATTGATGGTTTTGGATATAACCTGTGTATTATAGACTTCATTAAGTGGCGTTAACTCGGTGGAAAAGGCGGTTACCACTAATTTAAGGGTGGTATCGGAATGCCATTTGGGGGTAAACATGGCATGAACCCATTGTTGTTGGGTAAATGTCCATTCGCTTGCCCCATTATTATTGGGGGCACCCGTTCCCAGATCAAATTTGCCAAAATTAATCCCCGAAACCACCACCATATTCACTGTTTCCGAACCATCAGTATCAGTGGCCGATGTATGAATACTTAATGCGTAGGCTTGATCCTCGGAATAATGCATCGCATCAATTTCCAAGGTGGGTGTGTCGGTAAATGGTTGATAATCAAATTTTATCAGGCCGGTTATCAATTCCAACAGGCCCGAACGGCCAGCCACGCCCAATCTATCTTGGGTGGTAACCGAAACGGTTAGGGTAACATCAGCGCCCCAATCCTTGGTTGGGGTCATTTGCAGGCCGCATAATTGATTTTGTTGCAATTGGTATGAGCCATCGGCCTGTTTCACCCCGCGTGATAGAGTCGCACTATCCGGAATACCCTTTAATATTACAAAATATGTTTCAGATGTATCAGTATCAAATAAGGAAATTTGGGTAACAATTTCCACGGCCGCCCCCTCTTGGAAGCGCAGGTCGCGTGATTTATAGAGATCTTGATAATAGGCGTAGGCATTAGTGCGTTCTATCGGTGATAATATTTTATCATAAATGGCAAAATCACCCAATGCCCCCTTGAAAGACCCAGAAATAGTAACCGTACTTCCATTACCATCAAAATCATAATCTATGGAACCACCGGAGAACAAACTCATGGTGGTATCGTAAGTATCCACCACATTACCACCGCTGACCAATATATTTTCCAATGGGTTGCCATTAACATAAATGGTGAAATTGCGGGTTTTATTTCCACCAACATCGGTGGCCACCCTTTCGTCAATTTGCATATAATAATCAGTATTGGGCAAGGCCCCAAGATTGGCCGTATCCCCAATGCGTTTAATTTGGCTAAATTCGCCATTTTGCATGACCGCAAAATACATTTTATTTTGGTAAATAAATATACGATAACCATTGGCCGTACCGCCCAAATTAAACAGAACCTGTGGGTTGGTGGTGTCATTACCGGTGGCAAATAACAATGTCACGGTTTTTTCATCGCGGTTATTAATCAAATTGGCTTTGCTGGCCCCGCCATTAAAATTAAAGGCCGTATTGGCAAATACGCCATAACCATCATTAAGTGAGGTTGAATCGCCAATTGCTGAGTCCCTATAAGATGCAGTGCCCCCGCTGGCCCGTCTGAAATTATTGAGATTACCGCTTAAATCCGTCCAATTATCGGCCGTTGCAATATTGGCATTGCCGGTATTATCGGAACCATTATATTTATCGGCATTCAGGCGCACCAACAAATTGCCATTGGCCAATTGCGGTTGGCTGAATGTCAATACCGCTGTATCGGTTACGGCATTAACGGTAATATTAACATGTTGGGTAATGGCAAAGCTGGTAATTATATTGCTATCCGGGTCGGTTTCGGTGGTAATGGCGGTTACCTGCATATTAATGGTGTTATCCAAATTTTTGCCCGGGGTGAACCATAAATTCGCCAATTGCCCAATTGATAATGTCCATAAATTGCCATTAACCGTGCCTTGGCTTAACGAACCATGCGCCAAATCAATAACCACCCGTTGTATTGATTCGGTATTATCTATCACACCCAAATGAATGGAAATTTTTATGCCGGCATCCTCGCTGACCACCAATGGGGCAATGACCGCCCAAGATGCCGTTTCAGCGGTGGCCTGCACCACAAAGGAGGTAATATAAGTGGTAACCTTGCTTAATTGTGAATCATTGGGGTTGCTCCGGTCGGCCTCTAAGGTTAGCACCGAATAGGTTAATTGAATATCCTTGCCATCATGCAACGATGGGGTAAATTGCAAACCTGCCAAATCCAACAGCGAGAATTGCCAACGGCTGGCATTCAGACGCATACCGGCACTAAAACTGGCCCCGGCCGGCACCTCAACAAATATTTTATCTATCGTTTCACTATTGTCAATGGGTGAAATATGCAAGGAAACCGCATGAACCCTATCCTCGGTTATTGTAAAATCCTCCATAATGATAGATGCGCTATCCGCCACCGGCCGCACCGCAAATACCATGGATTTTTCGGTGATTTTGGTATTAACCGAGTTTGAATCGTGGGTTATGACCGACACCGTCAGGGTCAAATCGTCATCGCTGTGGATATTTGGTTGCAGTTGTAAGGCCGATAATTGATTGCGCAATAATGTATATTCATGGAATTTTACCGAATTATCATTTGGATCCACCGGGGCAGTAAAGGGTATGCCGACCAATGACCCATTGGAAAGAATATTACCAAAGGCACTGCCCGGCAAATCGGGTATTTTTATAATCACCGTGATTGAATCTTCGGAACCATCACTATCTATCAAGGAGGGGATAATAGAGAAATTGATGGTTCTATCCTCGGAGGTTACCAAATTAAAAACATTGAGGGAAACTGGGTCAGAATCCGCCTCTATGGTTACCTTAAACGAACTGCTGGCCACGGCCGAACGAATGAAGCTTGCGGCATCATTATCGTAATCTTGGGTATATATGGTATAATTAATTGAGTAATCATGGTCTGAATGGGGTTTGGGTATTAATGAAACGCCCAATTTCCAATCATCATAGCTTAATGACCAACCCGATGCGGTATTGGCCCCCCGTGTCAATTGGGCCCCCGACATATTATTAAACAGGATAAATGTTATTGATTCGCTATTATCTATCACCGAGGCCATAAAGCTGAGCGAGACTTGCAAATCCTCGGTGGTATTAATATCACCGGTTACTATATGGGCCTGGTCGGTGACCGCCAATATGCTGATATGCAGGTTGGAATAGGTTTGGCGGGTTTGCCGATTTTCCGATTCCACATTAATGGCGGTTAAAAATAGGGTAAAGTCACGCGCACTATGCGCCCCCGGGGTAAAGACCAGGCCCGAAATTTGATTATAGGAGACCAGCCATTGCGAGGCATTAAGTAATACACCCTTGTTAAATTGCGCCCCATCAATAATGCCAATATCGCTGGTTAAAATCAAGGACATCGATTCTGAATTATCCTTGTCAATGAACGATGCAACCACGCCTAATAATATTGATTGATCCTCGCTAATGCTTAAATTGGCTACCTTCAAGCTGGCACTATCGGCCACGGCATTGATGACATAATCCTGTATATCCAACCGGCTGACGGTATGGAGTGAGGTTTGTTCGCGTGTATAGGTTACAAAAGTCAATTTGACCGAATCGGCATAATGGGCCGGCATGGTCATTTTTAAGTTGGATAATTGGCTTTCCTCGACCCGCCATAATGTATCATTACCAATTATTGTGGGTTGGCCGGCCGAGAAACGCGTGCCGGTTGGGGTGGCGGATATAACCACCCACACGGTTTCTGATGTATCGCGGTCTACCCGTGAAAAATGGGTGTTAACCTGTATAACTTCGTCTTCCTCATAACCAAATTCCTGTATGGCGAATTTGGACCTAAATTGTTCAAACACCGCATCGCGTTCCCTATCGCTTAATGCTTGGTTCCAAACCTCCACCTGGCCTATCGCCCCGCTAAACCTTGTGTTATTGGTCAGCCCGTCATTAATGGCAAACAGGCCAGCACCCAAACGCATGGTTGTATCACCAGCAGTGGTGGTTGCCACACCCTGAAAGACACTATTGCTTAAATTGCTATTAACATAATTTTCCACCAATATTTCACTACTGCTATTGGCCGGGTTGGTGGCAATGCGCGATGATGAAACAATGCTATATTCTTGATTAGCATTCAAGTTATTGATGATAACCATGGGTGTGCCTTCGGCCCCATTCTTTAACATGGTCATTTTCAATTGGCCACCGGTAATATAATATACCACCCCATGATTACCCGAACCCTCGGCATAAACAACTTGATTAGCACTGGTATCGGCCCCGGTGCGGAACACCATAGCAATAGTTTTACCACCCTTAGTAAATTCTTTGAACTCCCCCGATTGATAACCGGTTGTGCCACTTGCTAATTCAACAAAATTAAATGTATCAAAACCGGTCATAAAATTATTGCCGGCACTATCTTGGAATGAATTTATAACTTTAGTTCCTAATGATATGACTACATTACTAACCGCTTCCTCTACGTGGCTGGTATCGGCAAAATACAAATTGACAAAGGCCTTGGATATAAGCGAATTTTGTAATTCAGCGGCGGTTGGCCGGCCAACAAAAGCCACCGTATCGGCCACACCCACCAGGCTGATACCCAAATTAACCACCCGTATATTGGTGCTGACAATCCCCGAATCTGGGTCGGTTTCACGGGTTACGGCCGAAATGGTTAATGAATAACCCAAATCGCTATGCGGGGCCGGTGTATAATACAGGCCAGCCAATTGGTCAGTGGTGAAGGTCCATTCGCTGGCGTTTGGTGCCGAAATACCGCGGTCAAAGACTGCCCGGTTACCCACCGCCGGGTTGGGCGGTATTTTTATAATAACCGCCACCACCGATTCGGTATTATCTATCACACTAACCGCCAGCGATAAATTTACCGCCTTATCCTCGGATATTGTCACATTAACATGTTCGGCAAAGGAGGCTTGGTCGGCCCGCGCCTCGACCACCACATCCAAAACTTGGCTTATCAAGTTGGTTAAGAATGCGGCATTAGGTTGTTGAACCCCCTCGGCCCCATCGGTATCACGGGTAAAGGCGGTGATTAATAACGAGAAATTTTGTCCACTATGCGGGTTGGGTGTTACCATTAACCCATGTAATTGGTCGTATTTTAATTCCCAATAGCTATTGGTTGCATTCCACGAACCATTGCTTAATGTGGCATGTTCGCCGGCCCCCTGCCGTATAATAATAAATTCAATTGTTTCGCTTAAATCCTCGTCCTTGAAACCAATTTTGATGGAAATTGGGGTTACCACATCCTCAAAGAAGCTGGCCTTGCTGGTTTCTATAAACGATGCCACATCGGCCACTGCATTGACCTGAATGCGCAATATGGTGCTGGCCAAGGCGGTTTGTGGCACAATTGTATCGGTATCCTGGGTTGCCACGGTGATACGCAGGCTGACATCCTGACTGCTATGGGGGGTCGGGGTAAAGCGCAGGCCACTTAATTGTTCGGCCGTATCCAATATCCAAACCGAGGCATTGGCGCTATTCCCGCGGTTAAATGTCGCTCCGGTTGGGACGGCCCCAATTATAATTTGCCTAATTGTCTCACTATTATCCAAATCTGTCATGCTGGGGCTGATACTAATACTCGGTTGGAATTCCTCGTTAATAATACGGGTTTGCACCTCAATGGTGGCGGTATCGGAAACTGCCTGCACGTCGACTATAATAATTTGGCTGACCATGGCCGAATAGCCATTGGCACCCGGGCCAATTGCATTTTCACGGCTGACCGCCGTTACGGTCAGGGTTTGGGTCCTCGCCCAATCCTCGGATGATTTATAGAATATACCCAAATTGCTGTCAAATTGGGCGCGGGTAAAGGAAAAATGCAATGCCCCCGCCCCATTGGCCGATAAAGTATTGCCATTAAAGGTAATAAAGGCCCCGGCCCCAAGTGAGGCACCATTAATGACCAAATCCAATGTTTCGGAAGTATCATGGTCAAACAGGCTTAGATTGTAATTCAACCTGATGGCCGTATCCTCCTTGACCAGCAGGTTGACACCGGATAATGATGCCGTATCGGCTATCGGCCGAATATTAACCCCCATCACATTCACCGCCACCGCTGTGCCCACCCATGATGCCTCGGCCCCGCCAATTTGTTCAATGGTTATTAATGACATGGTCAGGCTAAATTGCCCGCTATAATTTTGCAATGGGCTTAATTGCAGGCCGGCCAAATCGGTCAGGCTGACCCGCCAGGTTGATGCGGTTAGGCTGACCCCTTTATTGAAAATTGATCCAGTGGGATAACCGGTTAAAATAATTGCCTTTACCGTTTCCGAACCATCAGCATCATTGGTGGTGGCACTGATTATGATATCCGTCCAACTATCCTCGTTTTGTATAACATCATTGCCAATAATACTACCGGTATCGGTAACTGGGTTAATGCGGTAAATTATTGCATCATCAATGATTTTGGTTATATTATTCCCTAGTGCCGCCTCGTTAAGCTCGGTGGTAATCGTCATCACTTTCAGGGTAAATGTATAGGCATAATTGGCTTCCAATTGTAATTTTAAGCCCGATAATTGCAGGCGGTCAATTTCAAATGCCTGAACCGTGGTGCCGGTGCCCGGCAGGGCGACCATACTGAATGTCTTGCCAACCAATGATGCCCCGGCCGGTAAATTATATACCAATAAACGCACCGATTCTGACCCGTCAGTATCCAACATGGAAATAAATACATCAAAATTGACCAATTGGTCTTCCTTGGGCAATATATCATTGGCCGTATAATCATTGGCCAATTTTTTGCGTATCAAATTACGTTCGGCCGCTGGCAGAATGCGGCTGTAAAATAACACATCACCTATCACCCCAAGGAATGAATTATTGGCGGTATTATTGCCCGAAATATTATAAGATTGGGCCGAACCCCCAACATATTGGGCCTGATAGGTTATATTTTCCCACATATTATATGTTTGGTCATCAATTGAACCGGCATTATTACCATTTAATTCAAAGGATAAATGCACCCCGTTATCCGGGTTGGTTTCCGATGCACCCACCGAGGTGCGTGATTTGTCAACCCATAATAAATTATAGGTTTTTCCGGCCACCACATCGCCCAATTCCAACGCTGGAAGGGCCTGATTACCATTATTAACTTCGCTGTAAATTTTACCATTTTTAATATAAACAACATAACCCGAATAAATGGGCGAACCGTTGGTGGATGCATATAATATTTGGGTGGTGGTAACATCTGCCGGGGTTTTGAATAACATATTGATGGTATGGCCACCATTATTTACATTCAAATTGGGGTTACCCAACGATGAATTGACATTATTGCCACTGACCACCACCATATATAAATTTTTGCGTGAATCATCGGTGCCGGTGCTATCATAGAATCTAAGGCCCCTTGCGGTGCCATCACCGATAAAATCGCGGGTTACACTCACTGTATCGGTATTAATATTTCTGAATGTTCCAATTTTGCCACCACCACCAAATATGTTATTAATATTAGAACCGGTGCTATAATTAAAGGAAGATATATGAATATCATTATTATAACTGCTATAAGTGCTGATACCACTGCCGGCCGGCATGGTAAATTCCTCCGAGGATTCACTCAAATAACCACCCCGGCTGGGGTCACTGGTTTGGCGCATTCCATCAACCACCCCATTGACGGTTATCACCATCTGGCGCGATATAACCACCTCATTTGCGCCTTCAACATCCTGAGTATAGGCCTCAACCCGCAGGGTTAATTCATCGTCTGAATGGGTTTGTGGAATAATTTTCAGGGCCGATAATTGGGCCGAATTGAGTAATAACCAACGTTGCGTATCATTGCCATTAGACTGCACCACCCCCTGGGTAAAACTTAATTTATTATAAATTGCCACCCCTTGGTTGCCACTATCAATAAATATCTTAATATGTAAGCTTTCCGAACCATCACTATCCTGTAAAGAGGCAAAAATACTGGTGAATATAATATTATCCTCGTCCACCGTCAAATCATTCAGGCGCAGGGTGGCGGTATCGGTAACCGCCTGTATTTTGATGGAGAAAGTCACACTTTGGGCGGCCGTGGTCGGGTTATTGGCATCCATATTCAGGGCTATAACCGTGAATGTCGGGTCCTCATGGCGGTTTTTACCGGGTATAAAGGCCAATGTTGATAAATCTGTTGATTTGATGGTCCATTCCTGTCCGACATTATTGGTGCCAAACAGGCTGGTTTGAATTGGGTTTGCCCCGGCCCCGGCCACCAAGGAGCCATTATAAACATTATCGGAACGAATAACAAAATAGGTTAGTGTTTCCGATAAATCATCATCTATCAATCGCCAATCAATATTTATCAGGCCGCTGCGGGGGTTTTGCAATGCTGGTTTATCGCTTAAATCCTCGGTAAAGCTGTATGATGATTGATATAATATAATTGTTGCCGTATCGGCCACCGGGGTTACAATAATATTTTGAATGGCCGAAATGACTGCTGTGCGGCTATTATCGGTATCCTGGGTGATAACACTTATTTTCAGGCTGACCGCCCCATGCCAATTGGTGGGCGGGGTAAATTGCAATTGCCCAACATTTTCGGTGAATGATTGACCCAAATTTTTGCTGGTTACAATAAATTGGCTGTAATATAAACCACTAACCCCCATATATTTGCCAACAAAGGAAACCCCGCCCCCGCTTAATACCGAACCAAAGGGTAAATCCTCTATTATGATATAAATAGATTCCGAATCAATATCGGTCAGGGCCGCAAAAATACTAACATTAATGCCCGTATCCTCGGACGTTTCAGAATCATTACCCTTAACCAAACTGGCGGTGTCGGATACCGCGTGAACCACAAACATCAATGATATATTGGTGTTGTTATTGCTAACCCAATTACCATCATCCTTATCAATATCCTGTGATTGGGCGGTTATTTTGACGGTAATTTCCTGTCCGCTATGGGGTGGGGGAATAATTTGTAAACCGCTTAATTGGGCGCGGTTGAGGGTCCAAACCGAATTAAATTTATCAAATTCCCCCCTATCCAGTTTTGCGCCGGTTTGCATCAGGCTGATAATAATATTTTGGAATGTTTCTGAACCATCATTATCGGTGGAGGATATAAATACCTGTACCGTTTTGGATAAATCCTCCGAGGTGATAAAGTCAGAATAGGTAACGGTTAATGTATTGGCAACCGCATAGACCTGCACCTTGTATAAATAGGTGGTCATTAGCAAGCCGGCCTCGATATTTTTGCTGATGCTATCCCATTCCTTATCGCGGGTAAAGGCGGTAAAAGTTAGGGTAAAATCATCGGCATTATATTTGATTGGGGTAATATACAGGCCACCATTATCAATTTCCAATAATGTATAATCTATCATATATTGGGTGGATGTACCAATTTGTTTGGCATTGGTTGATAACACCACCCCGCTGGGTATACCATCAATAATCAAGGTGCGAACCGATTCTGACGAACCGGCTGTCCCATCGGCCAGCGACCCATCATTATCATCACCAAAACCCATATGTAATGATACAAATATGACATCATTTTCCGAAACCCTTTTATTTGTTTCACCATAAAAAGAAGCGGTATCGGTTACCGGCCGCACCGCAATGGTTATGGAATTAAAGCTTACTGCTAATAATTTATTACTTGCATCGGATTCCTTATTTAGTTCCTCGGATATAATGGATAATACCAACACTTCATCGCGGGCCGATTCCGACAATGGCGTATAATATAGGCTGGCCAATTGGGCTATTTCTATCCGCCAATCGGTTGACGTAGTCCCATCGCCATTATCCAAAACCTCGGCCACACCACGGCTTAATTTGCCAACCACATTATGCAATACCACATAATGGGTTTCGGATCCGTCCTTATCGGTAAAATCAGCGGTTATGCTTAATCTTATTGCGCTATCCTCGGATATTAAATAATTTTGGGTTACGGTCAATATGGCGGTATCGGCCACCGGCAATACATTCACCGTCACCGTTTTGACCGGGAAATATCTCTCTTGGTAATTAAATTGCCCATCAGTATCATGCACCACCGCCTGAATTTGAAAGGTGAAATTATTATCGCGGTCCTTCGGGGCAACCACCTGCAATTCGCTTAACCCCGGCACAAAGGAAACAATATAATAATTGCTAACCTGTGTTCCGTTATTAATGGTATAATTGCGGGGCAAATTGGTTACAATAAAATATCCATCCTCGGAGGAATCATTATCGGCCAATGAGAAATTAAGGCTGACCGTCAATATTTGGAATGAATTATCACTATATGTGCGTGAATCCTCGTATATATTGGGGCTGGCTGGGTCATTATTGGCCGGGTCATCAACCACCGGGTTAATATTATAATTGATGGAAATGACCTTTTGTACGGTTACATTAGTGCTTTTTTCCTCGGTAATGGCTGTAATCTGAATTTGGTCAAACGGGCTGGAGACATTTTTTGGCGGCACAAAAAATAATTCATTAATCCCAAATTGCCCATAAATTGTAACATTGGCCTTGGGCACACTGGCCCCGCTTTGTAATATTTCGGTATAGGCACCGAATGAGAACTTCACATTGCTATTGGAAGAATAAAATGATGTGCCGGGCAATAAATTGGTTATAACCATTCTGATGGTTTCAGATGCATCCGTATCCTTTAAGCAATTGGATAAAATAAGCGGTTTGGGTGTATCCTCGTTTGTATCAAAATTAAGTGTATTGGTAAGTATTGCGGTGTCGGTTACTGCATCAACCTTAACAATTAATGTATCGGATATGGCCGCAGTTGCTCCATTTGAATTTTCAACCGCAACCACCGAATATATCAATGTAAATGTATTAGCCGAATGGTCATTGCGCCGAATGGTCAGGCCGGGCAAATCATCGGTATTAAGGGTCCAGAAAGTTTGCAAATTTTTATTAACCGTTGCCGAAGATACTGATTGGTAATTATTTAATTGTGCCCCGGCCGGTGTATTACTGATGATAATGCGCAATGATTCTGAATTCTCGTCCTGATATTTTGAAATTTTATCATTATCTATCAAGCTAATCGCAAAGCTTAAATATATTGGCAAATCCTCGGATCCGGCCGCCCCATCATTAGATAATTTCACCGTATCGGCCACCGCATGTATTTGCATGACCATTGTTTGCACCTGCAACGAGGTGGCGGCCCCAGTCAAATCATCACGCTCACGAATCGCCACTGTGATATATAATGTTTGGGTAATATCGCTATGGGCAGTTGGAATAAAGGCTATCGTTGATATATCATTGGCCCCCACCGTATAAACCCGACCAAAATTGCTTGTGCTGGATGTTAATGATGTTCCACCGGTTTTTATCTGACCCCAATTGGTTAAATTATGTAAATTACGGGCTGAAATAATCACTTCCTGAACTGTTTCGCTATGATCATTGCTGTTAAATAATATTTCTTTTGAAAATGGCTTAATATTTAATAATACCGATACATCCTCCACTGTGGAGTTATCCTGAACATATTGGGTGTTATTATTATATTGACCCACCGCCTGATCGGCCACACCAACCACCTTGATTGATTGTAAGCGGGTAACCGAAATGCTGGTATTGGATAAATAATCCTGGCTGACAACGGTATAGGTTAATGTGTAATCCAGGTCAGAATCCAATAATGGTTCAATTTTTAATGTGCTGATTTGATTTTTCGGTATGGTCCAATTGGTGTTGCCAGCCGATTGGGGTATACCAACAAACGAAAATAACCGTTTATTACCATTAGCACCGGTATTAACCAAAATATCCTGTATGAATACCGTAACCGAATCGTCCATTTTTTTATCGCGTGGGCTGGCATCTAGGCGCAAATTAATAATATTATCTTCATTACCGGAAACAGCAGTAAAGGCCAATGTAGCCGTAACCGCCCCGGGCTCCACCGTAACCAATTGGGTCCAAACCCGATAGGCGTTCAAATCGGCATTAAATTCTTGCTCCACGGTTACTGCGGTGGTGGTTAGCGTAAATTCAATATATTGTTCGGCCTGTTTCCAACCGGTAAAGGACGTTTGTAATTTTAAACCGGCTATATTTCCAAAGGGCACCTTCCATAATGGCAGGCCATTATCATCCAATATATTGGTTATTACCCCACCAATATAGCTATATACAAAATCCTTGGTTTGGCTGTTATCGCTGGTATTAATATAAACCAGACTGGGCACCCCGGAGATTAATAAATAATAAGATTCCGAACTATCTACGTCGATTTGGCTTATATTAACCTCTAAACCAATGGTGAACCCGCGCACCGCCACCCCATAAACCCGCGATACCTGACCGGCCCCGAAATTTTTGTTAAAATAATAATCCTGCACCAGGCCAACTGTATCGCCAACACCCTGTATATTTACCTGTAAGTTTTGAGATATACGGGCAACCGCCCCGGTATTTTCATATATTTCGCGTGTTTCCACCGTTACCTGTAAAACCACATTCCTATCGCTATGCGGTGATGGTATATAATATAAATTGGTTAATTGCGCCTGGGTAAAGGTCCAGGCCCCGCCTGTAAATGACCCCTGCGAGAAACGACCACGGTTGCTGGGTGGGTTATTGCCATCAACATAACTCTCAACAATAATGACCCTTAATGTTTCTGATGGGTTGCTTAAAGATAAATCCCTATCAAATTGCCCGATATTTAATTTAATTTTAACCTGTGTGTCCTCGTTGGTGGAGGCAGAATCAACGCTAAAGCTTACAGTATCGGGTTGCCCCAAAACCGATATGGTGCGAATATCTGATACCATTGCCGGACTATTTTTATTGGTGCCAATTAATCGTCCTTCTTGGGTAACCACGGTAAAGGTAAATTCCGCATCGGTATGGTCATTGCTGTTGGGGGTAAATATTAAACCCGGCAATTGATCGCGTTGCAATGTCCAGCGGTTATTGGCCACCCGGCCGGCACTTAATGTGCCATATGGTAAGGAATCATTGCCCACCGGGTGTATGTCAACTATCACATAGATTGATTCCGAACCATCTATATCATTAATATCGGTGAATATATTTAATAATATTGTTTGATCCTCGTTAATTTCACTGGGCAAATCCAACGAAAATGATGCCGCATCGGCGACTGGTGTCACATTCAAATTGACCAAACGGGTTAATATTTGGGTTTGGCTGGTTCCAGTTTCCTGTGTAACCGCGCTAACTGTCAATGTCAAATTGTCACCAAAATCCTGTTTCAATTGCACATTCAAATTTTCCAAATTGGCAAATTCCACTGTGTAATTGGTATTATCACGGGCTATTTGATTACCGGTTGCATCCCTGACAATACTATCGGCCGGTATACCGGTTAACACCACCCATATTTTTTCTGAACCATCAATATCAAATAATTTGGGGGTTAATTTGACCTCAAATACCGTATCCTCTATCACATCAATACTGGTGGGGGCATCGTTCGCCCCAAATATTGGGGCATCGGTGATGGGGTTTATGGTTAATATATTGCTAATAACCGACAATCTGCTTGAAGTATCCTGGCCGCCAAACTCATCATTATCCAATGTATAAATACTATATTGCAGGGTAAAATCACCCGAAACATTTAACGGACCCTTAATGCGCATTGTATTAAAAAACCGCTCATTAATGGCTATATTAGCATTTCTGGTATAGGCCGGGTTGCTGGATATTAAAAAATTTGTTCCGGTCAAAGTAACATTTTGCACATTGCCACTTGCATCCTGATAATATAATACCGAGCCAGATTGATAACCATTTAAAACAAATTTATCCATCTGTTCCGATAAATCCCAAAAACTCAGGCGAATATTTAATAAACCGGTTACATCCTCGTTAATAGTCAAATTATTATTGGTTAATATGCGCAATGAATCGGCCACCGGGGATACCAATATAGTTTGTTGGAAAATTTGTATTTGGGTTTGCGAATCTTTATCGCGCGAGGTAATAGTATAAGATAGGGTAAAGTCAGATGATGAATGGGGGGGCAGGGTTAATTTATACTGCCGGCTGGTAAATTGGCTGATATTATTAACGGTGGTGGTGAATGAAAAATTGAAATTTTGTAGGCGCGCCCCGGTTGGCACACCATTAATTTCAATGGTTACCGATTCTGAGAAGTCCATATCGGCCAGGGTAAAATCCATATTCAACAGGATACTTGTATCCTCATTCATTGCCACCTCGCCCAGGCTGGCAAATATGGTATCGGTTACTGCATCCACCGTTATCACCAATGGTTTGGAAATTATTGCATCGGCAACCCCGGATGCCCCCTGCTCCTTGCTGATAGTGGTAATGATTAATGTCACCGTTTCATCGCTTTGGGCCTTGGGGGTGAATTGTAAATTGTTCAATTGTGACAGGGTTAATGTATATAAACCATCATTACCGGCCCGGCCAGCCGATAATGAAAAATTGCGTTGTAATGATGAAATTATTATTGTTGCCGATTCTGATAAATCACTATCCACCAATTGGGCCTGGATATTTATATTTACTGCTTTATCCTCGGACGTATGGGCCGCCTGTGTTGCCAAATTATTGATGGTGTCGGCGACTGGTTTGACCACAATTTGAATATTATTCACCAACATTGAGGTCATGCCCTCGAGTTCACGCGAACCCAGAGTAAAATCCACATTAAATGTGCCGGCTTTATGGTCATCCTTGTAACGCACCCGGGCAAATTGGGCCTGGCTGGTGGTTAATATATATTGATTATTATATGCCCCATTGCTATTAATCGTGCTAAATTGTTGGCTATCTTCGTTCCAACTTAATAATTCTATCGAATCATTCAGGCTCATTGTATATATTAAATTTTCACTGCCATCGCGGTCGACCAAACTTCCCACAATACCCAATGCCACCGGTATATCCTCGTTAGTGGTAATTTGCGTATTTAATACTTGATAGCCGGGTTGGTCCGCCTGTGGTATAATATTAATCACAAAATTGCTAAATACCGTTGATTGCACCGCCGCATTGCGGTCCTGGGTTATGATGGTAATATTAACTTGTTCATCATTGCCCGAATTGGGTATAGGCGTATAATATAAATTGCGCAAATTTAAAGGGTTTAATACAAATTGCCCGCTTGCAAAGCTAATAAAATTATTTAATTGCCCCTGCAAATTATCTATAATTATTTTGGTTATTGTTTCTGAACCATCGGTATCTTGTAATTTAATGCTCAAATTAAGAGGTAATGCCCTGTCCTCTAAGGTTGAGGGCGGGCTATTGAAATTTTCAAAATTGGCATCATCGGAAACCGGGTTCACCGCTATAATAATATGATTGGTAATGGCCCAAGTTGCCCCACCCTCCACCGCATATGTGGTAATGGTTAATTTAACATCATCATCCAAATTAACAAAGGGTTTGAAAAATATTTGTTGGTTAAAGGTTGCCCCCTGGGGCAGTTCCAGCAAAAATTCGGTTTCCAATGTTGCCGGATTCACCGAAGAGCCGTAATTCCATGTTTTTATACTATTGGTAATATAATTACCATTCGGATCATTTTTTAATCCCGTGGCCATTGCATCCAAATACGACGTATCAAAAGTGACCGCCCCACCCCGCGCACCCTTTATGACTATTTTTAATTGTTCATTAAAATCCTTATCGGCATTAAACAATACTGCTTTAAAATCCACCCCTATATGCGTGTCCTCCAATGTGGTCAAGCTATTATTAACTATCACCACACTTGGGGCATCAGCAATATCTGCTACGTTAATTTTCAGGCTGGTAATTAATTGCGATGTGATGGGTGTCCCCAAATTTTTATAGGTATCTTTCTCGGTTGATATTAATGTAAGCGGTATAGCGAACGATGATTGGCCGGCAAAAAAGCTAAAATTCGGGACAATATCTATATAATAATCCTTTAAACTACTATATGCTATGGTGCGGTTGCTAACATTGCCGCTGGGATTATCCTTGCTTCGGTAGGCTAAAAGCGGCCCATCAGTGCCAGTGTTTTGCGACAAAACCGTGTTATTATCTAATTTGGTTGTATCCAAATCACCCAACACCACCGAGAATGATTCACTGCCATCGCTATCGGTTAATTGGGCGGCCAATGAAAAATAATAACGAAATTCACGTCTTTCATTGGGGTTAAAGGAGCTACGTATAGTAATAGTATCGGCCACCGGCACAATATATAATGGGGCGGTTTGCACCACGGTTTTGCTTTGGCTGCTATCAGCTTGCTCTGATGAAATGGCCGTATAGGTCATGTTATAATTATAACGCAAATTCGCATTGGCCGGTGGTGTATAGGTTAAACCCGATAATAATCGTCTTTGCGCATTAAAAACCACCCATTCGGTTTGCCCCTTGGCCTGGCCCAAGTTAAATTGTGAACCAGTCGGCAGGCCTGACATGATTAAAGTAAATATTTCTGACCCATCATCATCAAACAGACCCGAATGTATTGAAAATTTTACCGGTGTATCCTCTAATGCCTCCACCGCTTCCGGGCTTAAACGCGGGTTATCCAACACCGAACTGACTATCAATTGGCGGTTGGTGATGGAATATTGGGCAATGGAGGCCGGGTTACCCAGTTCCTGTGTTTGCAGGACCATTTCAAATTGAATATTATTACCCGAATAATTTAAGGGCGGGATAAACATCAAATTTTTAAACCCATTACCGGCATCCAATTCATTTTTATAAATTGTCCATATATTTAATGACGGGTCGTAATTTATTTCGGAACCGGCATTGGTAAAGGAAGCACCAACCGGCAAATATCGCAAAATAATAGCCACTCTTTCGCTATTATCCAAATCGGTAATACTATAATCAATATTCCATTGTTGTATTGAATCTTCGGTTAGTGATACCTGATTAGTGAAAGAGGCAAAGACCATTTTATTGGCCACACCCTGAATAATTAAGGATTGATTAAAGGGACTTAATTGAATTTCCTTGCCACCCTTATCTTGGTTAAACGCGGTTACCCTTAATGTTACCTCACCGTCCAAAAATGAGGGGGCGCGAAAATTCAAATTTTCCAAATCAATGCCACTAATCGTCCATAAACTGCCATTAAAGGAGCCAACCCGTTGCCCCTGGTTGGCAAATTGCACCGCATTGGCAACAAAACTTTGATTGCTTAATACAGTAGTGCCCGAATAGGTTATGGCAATAATCGCCTTGCTTAATTTTTCTGACCCATCATTATCAAAATATGAAACACCCCATTTTAAAGGAATATATTGATCCTCATTACCAATTTGGCTGGTAAAGCTTATATCCACATCATCTGTCGCTGGGTCAATAACCACCGGTATTTGATAGGTAAATGACTGGGATATTGCAAAATCATTACGCCGGTTGCCGGCATTGGGTATGGGGTTATTTTTATCGGCGACAATCACTGATACTTGCAGGTTAAAACTGCCGGCTATATTTGACGGGCCCTGAAATGTTAATTTGGTATTTAATGGTATTAACGGTGAATCCTGTATCAAATTAAAATTTAATATCGTAAATATATTCGGGTTTTTGCTATCCTGCACCACATCACTGGCACTGTTTGGGGAAATACCATTGCCATCAGCAGAAAATAAAATACCGCCGGTGGGCACCATGACAATATAGCTTAAAATTGTTTCGGAATCTTTATCGGTAAAGGTTAAGGAAATAGCAACGGCCCGCCCAACATCCTCCGTGGTGCGCACGGTGGGGGCCGAAACAAATTGTGGTGTATCCACCACCGGATCAATACGAAATTCCAATTCTCGTGAGATAACCGCCGTGCCAGTTGGCCTCTGCAAATCTATATCGCGACTTATTACAGTGACGATATAGGAAAAATCCTTGGCGACATTGGCCGGTGGGGTTAAATATAATTCGGCCGATGCCGCATATTCCAAATTGCCCCCGGGCGGGTTGTCGGCATTGCTTAATACCCAAACATAGTCCTGACCGGCATTGCGCAATTCAGAATGACCCCAATTAAACGTTGTGCCGGGTTGTATATTAGAAATTTCAATACTGAGCGATTCTATGCGATTGGGGTCATTATTGCGAATCGTCCCGATTAATACCCGATTTCTTTTATCCTCAAAACCACTGGATACAAATGTCGCCACCGTAAAACCCGGGGTTGTTGCTGCCGGCACCACATCCACCAATTGGGTAAATAGGCTGGTGCGCGTATATTTTAATGGATTGGCCTTTTCAAAATTTACCACTGTGTAGGTCAAGGTAAAGTCATTAGAAACATTCTTGTTTAATTTTATCATTGCCGCATTAAATTGCTCGGGCGTATAGGTATAAATATAATCAACTTGGTTTGATGCATAATTATTAATTAAATCAACATAACAACTGGACGCATTGCGATAACCCATGCGATTGACCACATTGGGGTTGGTTTGCACCACCACCCGATATGTTTCCGAACCATCAGTATCCTGCAAGGCCACATTGGTGGTTAAGGGTTCGGTTGTGCCCTCGGCCACCACCACCGTGGCCAAGGCCGTTGTAAATATAACGGAATCCGCCACCGGCGTTACATTTATAATTTGTATTTTGCTTGATGTTAGGACCTTATTGGTATTTTCTGATTCAAAATTGGTAACCACTATGGTTAAGGTGATATTCTCACTGAAATTTTGTTGCGGTATAAAGGCCAAACCATTATCTAATTGATTGGCGGTTAATATCCACTTATTACCATCATCCGGATCAACCATACCCCGGTTCAAAACATGGCCGGTTCCACCCGCAACCGCAGTACTAACCCCCAAGACAAAAATATTAGAAATTTTCTCTGAACTATCTGAATCTTTTAATCCAACAGCCAAACCAAAGGCGCGCGAACTATCCTCGGTTATAGTATAGCTAGCCGGGGTAATGATTGGTGTATCCAATACTGCCCTTATATTATAAAATTGGGTAAAGGTGGTTAATTTGGTAATATTTTCATTTTCATTTCCAATATCTAAGGATATAGCACTGAATGTTAGGGTGAAATCTTTATCCGAATGGGGCGGCGGGGTCAAAATCAAACTATTCATTCTGTTGCCAGAAATAGTCCATTCGGTGGTCTTGGTTCCTTGATTAGCATAATTAAAATTGGTGCCCGCCGGGAAACCAGTTATAATAAATCGGCTTAAAGTTTCAGACCCATCCCTATCGCGTAATGAATAATTCAAATTAAGGGCAAATGCGACATCCTCACTTTGATTAATATTAATAGTTATTGGTTGCCCGCCAGCCACGCGTTCAATATTGCTGATGGTAAATTGGGTTGTATCCACAACCGGTATAATTCTTACAATTTGGCTAAACAAACGGGCCACTGTATTTAATTCACCATTTAAATTCACTTCACTGACCAAAGCCGTCATTTGCAGGGTTAAATCGCTATCATTATTGGCGGGGGTTATCAGACGAATATTAGCAATATCCTCCTCATTAATTATCCATTGATTATTGGCACCCTCTTGACCGGGCTCGATGCGGTAACCATAACCAAATGGTGATAAATCTATGACCAATTTCAAACATTCCCCCTGCGGGGTTTGATCCAAATGGGTAATTTTTAAACTTAATGGTATACCCAAAATATTGCGGTTCAAGTCAAATTGATCCTCCACCGCCGATATACTATGCACCACCACCACCGGTGTTTGTGGGTAAGGATTAACCAAAACCACAATTTGTTGGCTGGCTATCGCCGTGCTTGAACCGAATGATTCGGTGGTAATAACAGATACATTTAATTTTAACGTTTGCGCATCATAAATGGCCGGCACCACGGTCAAATCAAATAATCTGGTGCCATCAACCGCCCATCTGGTGGTGAAATCGGCATTTTGTAATACCGATATAGCCCCGCCACCCGATATGGTTGCCCCAGGTGGCAAATTGTCAATTATAATCATTGCCGATTCACCGCGACCGCCATAAAACCCGGTATAGGAAATGGCAATAATATCACTTAAATAAATAAAATCGCCGGATTCCGCGGGTCTTTCCTTGATTTGTCTGGGGTCATTATCAAAATAACGGGTTATAATTTGCGCCGTATCGGCCACACCGTTAATAAATACCGATTGTATAAAGGTTGTGGTTGCCTGATGCAAATTGGTTGATTCGATAGATATAGCCGTGATTGTAAAATATAAAGTCCCGGTATAATTGCGCGGTGGGGTAACCGATGTAAAAAATGCCAGATTCGCGTTTTGTTGGGGATCAAAGCGATAACGCACCGAAAGATTGGCCTCATTGAGCAAACGCCCGTCTGACATTCTGGTGCCTATTGGCGCATCAATTAAGAAAAATACCGATTCCGAGGCATCATCGCTGGTTTCACCATTGGCCACGGTAAATTGCATATCGGTTGGCGTATCCTCCAAAATTGCCCCACCAATTTGAATTGCCAGTGATTTGGGATTATCGGCCACCGCATTCATGCGAATGGCTAAAACATTCACCGTGGTTACATCACGGCTTGTATCAGTATTTGCACCGGTAATAGTGTCAATATACCCCAATTCGCGGGCAAAGCTGGTTACTTTTAATGAAATATCCCAACCATAATCCTTGGGTGGTATTAATTGCAGGGTTTTTAAAATACGTTCATTGCTTCTATCGGTTGCCCCTTTACTATCCATTAAGTCCAAGGTTATGCCGGCATTGGCATCATTAAATGTAAAAAATACCTTGGTTCCAGTATTATTAAGCCCCCACGCAACAACCGGGTTCAACCCTGAAAAAAACCGCCCCTGATCATCCACCAAATTTAATACAACCTTAGATAAAGACTCAGAATCTTTATCGGCCATACTGAATGTTAAACTAATTTTAATTTCCTGGTCCTCTACACCCGTTGCCTGTGACCAACCAATCAATACCGAATCTGCCACCGGTATAATATGCACCGGTAAAATTTGGGTTAAAATTACGGTCGGGTTGGGCAATGTTTTTTCCCTGACAATTACGGTGGCGGTTAAGGAAAAATCCTCGGCCACATTTTTTCGCGGGCCCCCGGGGTTATATCCCAATTGCAGGCTCTTTAAATAATCACCAACCAAATTCACGCCCTTGCCCTGTATGGCCGTGTCAATATCCCAAATGCCACCCACAGTCCCATCATATTGATTAGCCGGCCCACCACGCAGGGCCGAAATTATTTGCATTCCATCAGGTATGCCCGATATACGTATTAAATATAATGATTCTGACCCATCCAAATCATGCAATGAAAATTGCATACTAAATCCAATATTTGTATCCTCAAACCCCTGAATGCCGGTTGCATATTTATTGGCAAAATCGGGCGTATCGGCAACCGGCTTCAATTGAATCGAATAATTTACAATATTATCCACCTTTTCGTTGCCACTATCTACTTCACGGCTGACCGCGGTAATCTTAAATGTTAAAAAGCTGCCGACAGTATCCAAATTAACCGGAGGTATAAAGGTTAAACCCGAAAATTGGGCGGCGTTTAACCGGTATGTAACCAACCCATTAATTTCCAAATTGGATATACCGACAAAACCCTGTGCATTACGCAACCTGGCCCCGGGGGGAAGACCGGAAATATAGACTCTATCAATCAGCTCACTGCCGTCCTCATCAACCAATGATAATTGGATATTCATTGCAAATGTTTGATCCTCGGATATAACATTCACCGCATTATAGGTAAATCTAACCGAATCGGCAATGGCATTAATTTGTAAGATTTGCGGTTTTACCAATAATTTGGATATACCACTTAATGTATCCTGAGTAATCACCGAAATTTGCAGTGAAATTGGCCTTGTATCACGCGGGTTAAACCGAATGCGCATTCCGGCAACTTTATCAATAATATCGGGGCTATTACCCAATGTCCAGGCCCCACCCACAAAGGAACCAATGGCACCCAAATTATCCAAAAATTGATTGCCCGAATACATGCCGGTAATAATAACTTTGGTTATTTTCTCGCTACCGTCTGAATCCTTTAATCCAATATTAATATTCAAATCTTTTTGGTAATCAACCGCCTCATTTTCCCAAAAACTCATATCACTAACAATGATAATACCGGTATCGGTTACCGGGTTTACTTGCACCACATAATCAAAAAATGCCGCTTGTCTTGCGATTGCCGGCGGGTCCGTGGTTTCCACCTCAACCCGCAATGTCACATCACCATGCGAATGCGGCACCGGTCTGAAATATAAATTACCCAATTGGCTGGTGGGTATTTGCACATCAAATATCCCGTCTTGATATAACCCATATGAACCAACCATACTGCCGGTATTATCAACAAACAGGGCCCCGCTTGGTACACTACGCACCACAAAACTAACCACCGATTCTGACCCATCAACATCGGCCGATTCAATCACCGGGTCAAATTTTATGGTAAAATCCTCAAATAAACTGAAATTCTTGGGTAATAATGCCGCCGGGTCGGCTACTGGTGTTACCACAATCGTCATTAATTGGGTGCTGGTATTGGAAACTATATTATCATTTTCGTAATTTTTAACCTGAATGGTAAATTGGACCGTACCGGCAAAATCCTTGGCCGGGGTAAAACGCAATAAAGGAATTTGTGATTTGTTTAACAACCAGGCATCGTTAGATACATCTGCCTCGCCCACGTTAAACGAAACCGCAAAGCCTTGGTTAAGAAATTTGCTTAATCCGATAATCCGAATAACTTGTGATTCAGAACCATCTGTATCGGCACTGGTTAAGGAAAATGGTATTTTTATTCCGCTATCCTCAAAACCCGAATATTTGCTAACTGCTATTTGCACATTTTGTGGCAAGCCGGTCACGCTAATTGGTACCGGCACCACCTTTACCGCGGTTGCATAATTGGCAAGTGGGTCCCCATCTATAATTTCACGGGTTATGATGGAAAATGTCGCGGTATAATCCTCGTTATTGAATGATTTGGGGATATATTGTAATGTATTTAATTCCACCGTATCACTAAAACTAATTGCAACTATCCCATTGTCTGGCACCTGTATTAATTCATTGCGAATTTTAATAAAGGAATCCTGTTGCAAATTGCTGATAATAATTTGCTTTAATTCCTCGGACCCATCTGTATCAAATAGTGCTATTGTATTAAATTTAAAAGTACTCGGCGTATTTTCAAGGGTATTAAGAGCCTGAATTGCCACATTGGCCGTATCGGCCACCGCCCGCACCACCACCTGCACCACCGAGGATAAAGAAGCCTGTTGGGCCGAGGCCCCAACTTCCTGAGTGGTGGCCACTATAGTAACATTAAAATCATCAGAATTATTACTGAATGGCCGAATAGAAATGCTGTTTAATTCCGAGGCAACCCGGCCAATATAATCCGTCCAGCTTTTGTCACGGTTGGCATCAACATAACTGTTGGCCGGACTAAAAAAATAATAATTTCCATCAGTGGAAATTTGCAATTTATCCACCGATGCCCCCTGGGGGATACCATAAATTTTGATTTGGGCTATATTTTCTGTGCGAACCCCATCGGCCAAAAATATTTTATCGCCCAAACTTAAGGATATAAATTTATCCTCTATCAATTGAATGGGGTTATTGCCATATGTAATTTGCGGGGTATCGGCCACCGGGTCAATACGCACGGTAAATAAAGACGAGGTTAAGGCCGAGATAGATTTAAACGGACGGGTTGGATCCTTTTCATATGATATGGCTGAAAATAAAAAGCTACTTGGCCCATTATAATTCGGGGGCGGCAATAAATATACTGCACTTATGTCTTTATAGGCAAACTCATTATAGCGCGTATCATTTGAAATAGTGCTAATTTGATCATTTTTCATCACCACCTTCATCGCATAATTATTCAGCACCGGCGGTATAACCAAATATAAATCCTCGGATCCATCGGTATCAACCAACGAATTGGCAACCTTGATATTTAACCATGTATCCTCGTTGCTGATGGGCAAATTATTAAAAACAATATTTGGTGTATCAGCCACCGCCTTAATATCAAAATAATATAATACCGATGCAAAGGCGGTGTTCCCATTTTGATTTTCCACCGAACGGGCGGTAAAGGCCAAAGAAAAATCAATGTCTGTATGCGGTGCCGGGAACATGCGCAATGTTTTTAATTGGTCGGTGGTAAATGTCCAAAAACCTAATGCATTAACTTGACCGGTATTAAAACTAACCTTATAACTGCTACCACCCGCGGTATAGCTGGCATTAACTATCACACTTAACGATTCTGATAAATCTGTATCATTCAAGCGGGCGGTAATGGATATAGCCACCGACATATCTTCGGTTACTATTTGCGGGGTTACATTAATATGGTCCGAAAAAATGGAGGGGTCATCGGCCACCGCATTAACCTTAACCAAAAGATTTTTATAAACACGCGGGGCCGAAACATCATTATCACCACGTATGGCCACCGCGCTTATATTCAAATAAAATGGGTCCGAATTATTTTCCGGGGGAATTAATTTTAACCCCAATAAAGTTTCTGGGGCAAAGCTACGCAAATCACCCAAAAAATATTCCATACTGGTGCCGTTTATTTGCGAGGTAACATTAGGGGTAAATAACCGCCCGTAAGGATCTAATGTTGGTAATATGAGCCTTGTTCCCTGTGGGGGGCCACTTAATATCACACTAAATAGAGATTCTCCCTCGGGCGCGGTAATTTTTATCCCAATCGGTATGACTCCGTCTTCCTTGCCCGAATAATTCCCTTCCACCACCTGAATTTCCGGTGGCAGAGCCGCCACCGGGAAGACATCGGTGGCCGTGCTGTTAATTAGTTGATTTTGGTTATTATAGGCCTTGATTTTAATATTAAAATATTCCGATTGATTAGGGTCAGTTAATTGTATGCGCAACTTATCCAATTGGCTAGATTGAATGGTAAATAATGTCCCATCAGCCATACCAGCACTAAACGAAGCCAAATTTTTACCCACCTGATTTTGCGGCACCTCTATCACATAATAGGCCGCATTAACCGCACTATCAGATTGCACATTATGAAAATAATTATCCGGGTTAAATTGGGCCGAACCCTGGTTAGACTTGCCCGGGGTGCGGTCTAATTCAATTGCCGGTGGTGATTGCAAAACTATTTTTTCAATATCGGCCGGGCTAATACGCAGGCCCAAATTGGTAAATAAATAATTGCCCGATTCGTCCAAATCGGGGCGATAATTAATATTTAAATCACTTATCGGAATCCCGCTTTTTAAATCACGCAAAAATTGAATTTGCAATATTTCAAATAGGGCCTGATTTTGATTATATGTAATAATATCTGTGCCAAATTTTATATATAATGTATCCTGTCCCTCGCCACCGCCGATTGTATCTAAAATTGCGGCATTTTGGGTTACAGCATTGACCACCGCAAATATTTTATCATCGCCGGCCCCGCCATAAACTTTATCAATCACCCCATCGGTCATAATTTCTATTCTATCATTGCCGGCCCCGCCCTGTATGACATCTGCCCCACTACCGGTTTGTATAATATCATCACCGGCCCCACCAAATATTGTATTATTACCTTCACCGCCCTTAATTATATCATTACCCAACCCGCCAAAAATCAAATCATCGCCACTCCCACCACTAATAATATCATTACCACCTTCGCCAAATATGGTGGTTGCTATTAATTCGCTGGGGTTTAATTCAATAGTATCATTACCCTGTATTAATGGTGGAACTTCAATTTTATAAGTTGTAACTTCGCTCTCCACCCCATCAGCAGTGATTTTTACCCCCAAATTAAAACTATTATCCCCAACCGAGGTGGATATATTGCCAATTGCAAAATCGTTCTTCAAAAATTGTTCACGGGTTAATAATACCCGCCAGGATCCATTATTAAATGTCGCCCCGGGATATATAGAATCTGGATTTGCCTGATTAACCAGACGGGCCCCACTGGGTATACCACTAAATTCCACCACCAGTAATCGGGGGGTTTGCACCGAGGTTTCGTTATTTTCGGTTTTTTGTAAAATACCGGTTATACCCAAATTGCTTAATGCCTTAATATTGACAATTTGTGTCCGTGCCTCAATTGCATCGGCCAAGGCCTGACCATCATTACCACGCAATAATGCCCGTTCATTGGTGGTTATATTGCTTTTATAACCATAATCGCCATAAATTAAATCGGTTCCTGGGTCATAAACGCGGTATGTATCATCACCGCCACCCATAATAATTTCAATTTTATTATTATACCTATCGGCACCGGTCGGTAAATCCAAATAATTTTGGGTGATTCGGCCACTTTGCCCAACCGGACTGATGGAAATTTGAAAGGGATTATTGGCATCAACCCCCTCATTATTCAAAACTGCAAATTTATTTAATTGAAATTGTTCCTTGCTGACCCTAACCAACCAGGCCCCATCGCTATAAGTAGCATTGGTAACGATAGTGCCATTATTGGTAATGGTTGCCCCTTGGCTCAAACCAGAAAATTTTACCTCAATTAACGAAGAATTCAAAATAACCGGCAGGGCCAAATCAGTTTGTGTCCATGATAATTTTAAATCAAATAATTGCAAAACCGATTGGTATATATTTTCACCCAATGCCCCATCAAAACCCTTGGTAGCGGTTAAAGTGGTAATAAATTCAAAGGTTGGATTAGTAACGGGCGTGGGTATTTGCACCGTAACCGGTGGGCTGGGCAATACACCAATTTCGGCCACCGGTGCCTGTGGCGGGGGTGGCAATTCACCGGCAGTTGACTGGGTTGGCACCAAAGTTACCGGTGCCGTCCCATCTGTTCCCACATTGGCGTTGGATTGCACCAATCCGGCTGAACCCAATTTAACATTAATGGTGGCCGCCACATCCTGCGCCTGGGCGCGGTTGGCCGCCACATTGCCCTGTAAATTATCCAACCCACCCAATTGATTTGCCTGTGCGGCCTTTATGCCAAATAAATTTTGCACGGCCTTGGTTTCGCTAACCACCCCAACTTCGCCCGAATTAAAATTACGATTAACCGGCAGGGCCCCAAATTCATCTGTTTGTAAAAACCTATCCTGACCCTTATCTACAATGGTGCTTTCTTCATTTTTTAAAACGGGTGGGGTTAAGGGAACCGCCGGGGCAATGTCCACCGGTTTTTTTAATAGTTCTTCTTGTAATTTTATATCACGGCCAAAATCCTGTGGCTTAATTTTATTGGCATTATCACCAAATTGGGCAAAATATTCATTTGGATCAATCGGGCGTGCGGTGTCATTGCGGCTACGCAGTGGGTCAATTATCGTATTATTAACCAAGCGATCCAGATTATTATATAATTCATCGGCAAAAATGACCCGCCCGTTACTATCCAATAATATCGGTGGCAGTGCCGATTTGCTTAAATTGATAAATTCAGGAATTATTATCGTTTGGCCGTCCTCGGTTGTAATCACCGCTGTACCATTTTCAAATTTCATACCGGTAATTTCACCCATGGTAAAGGGCAATTTACCACTAGATCCCTCGGTTAAATTAAGCTCCTGTTGCCCATTGGCATTGACCTTGACATTTATGGCATTTTGACTGGCATCGGCCACCAACGCATCATCTTTTCTCCCGCTGACCTCAAATGCCCGTTTAATCACTTCCTTGGGGGCCTGGGCAATCGCTTCTTGTAATACGGCCTCTGCCTCCTCTTCGCTAATCTCTTTCTTGGCCTCTTTTATTGGGTTGCCATTGGCATCAACAATAATCGCCCCATCATCAAATTGATTGATGATGTTATTATTTAAAACTTCCCCATTTTCGGCTGAACTTATAGTTTCCTCAACCAACGATGGCTTGTTTTGCGACTGATTATTATCGGTCAAACGATTATGCCTTGTTAATAATTATTATTTTTTTACCCTGAAATATCCACCAAATATTCATGAATTTACGTTCATTTAAAATTCGGGCATATTACGAGTACCTTAAATTCTATCAATATTTCCCCCAAATTGCAAATATATGAATAAAGTTTTATTAAAATATTTTATATTTCAATTAATACATAAATATCAATATTTTATTTGCAAATTAACTAGTTATTTTTAAACTTATCCACAATTTATGACCTATTTATTTTACATTTTGCCAATAATTATTCTGAATTTATTCTCACTTTTTTTACTTGCTTTTTTATTATTATGATTTACAATATAAACCATGACATTATTTGATGAAATTTTAAAGCAACAGCCCTATTTGTTGGCTGATGGGGCCATGGGCACCAACCTCTTCAAACGCGGTTTAATTTCAGGCGATGAACCGGCTTTATGGAATATTACCAACCCCGATAAAATTGCCTCGGTTCATCAGGAATTTATTACAGCCGGTTCGGATATTGTGCTAACAAATAGTTTTGGGGCTAACCGATTCCGTTTGAAATTGCATAATGCCACCGATAAGGTGCAGGAAAGTTGCTTTACCGCGGTTAATATTATTAAACAATTGCAACAAAATTGCGATAGACGGATTTTCATTGCCGGTGATATTGGCCCATCGGGGGAATTAATTGAACCCAATGGGGCCCTGACCATGGCCGAGGCAATTGCCGGATTTGGCGAACAAGCCCAGGCCCTGGCCCAGGCCGGTGCCGATTCTATATGGATAGAGACAATGTCAGATATTAAGGAAGTGGAGGCCGCCTATTTGGGGGCCATAACCACCAATTTACCGGTTTTTATTACCATGACCTTTGATACAAATGGGCGAACCATGATGGGTATAACCCCCGAGCGCGCCGCCGAATTTATTTGTCAATTAAACCCGCAACCGATTGCATTGGGCATTAATTGTGGCAAATCACCGGCTGAATCAGTTTATAGCCTGTGGCAGATGCAACAAAAATTATTGCAATTTCCCCAATCACCCCTGTTGATTGCCAAGGCCAATTGTGGCATACCTGAATATAAGGATGGGGGTTTCAAATGGTCTGGCACCCCTGAATCTATGGGTTTATATGCCAAAATGGCCTTTCAATTGGGGGCGCGTATCATTGGTGGTTGTTGCGGAACAGATGGCCCCATTTTATCGGCTATTAAAGATTCATTAGATAATTTTCATCTTGAGAACAATACGGAAATAACCCCGGATATGATTATAAAACAATTGGGCCCAATTCCCCATTTAAACCAAACACGCGTGCGCAAACGTTAATATTATGTGCGGAATAACCGGTTTTTTTAATGCCCAACCCCATCATAATAACCCGGCATTTTTGCAAAAAATGGTGGAAAAAATCAAATTTCGTGGCCCGGACGACCAGGGTTTTTGGCATCAAGCTGAAAAATCTTTGGGTCTGGGGCATGTTCGCCTGAGCATTGTTGACCTAACCCCAACTGGCCACCAACCGATGATAAGTGATTCGGGACGATATATTGTGGTTTTTAATGGTGAAATTTACAATTTTTTGGATTTAAAAAAACAATTTTCCGGCAAAATATGGCGCGGAACTTCCGATACCGAAATATTATGCGCCATGATTGATAAATTTGGTTTTAACACCAGTTTGGATTATTTAGAGGGCATGTTTGCCCTGGCCGTTTATGATAAAGAGGAGGATTTATTATATTTGGCCCGCGATAGATTTGGGGAAAAACCATTATATTATTATCATTTGCATAATCATTTTTATTTTGCCTCGGACATTGCAGCACTTCGCCTTATAACCACTGATTTGAGCCATTCAGCAATAAATTATTTTATGCAATATAATTATATACCGGCCCCCCATTCCATTTATGAAAATTGTTATAAATTGCCCCCCGGTCATTATATGGTTGTTTCCCGTGAAACAATGGATATAAATCAATATTATAATAAGGATAAATATTATAACCAAGCCAAAAAACCGGTTGATTTTCAGGATATATGTCAAGGAACAAAAACATTATTGCAAGAAACCATCAAAAATCAAATGCTGGCCGATGTTCCATTGGGGGCCTTTTTATCGGGTGGGGTTGATTCATCTTTAATCGTTGCCTTAATGCAGGAACAACGCATGGATAAAATTCAAACTTTTACTATTGGTTTTGATGATAAGGAATTTGATGAATCGCCAATTGCCAATATAGTTTCCAATATATTGGGAACTCAGCATCATTGTGAAATGATGAATGATAAACAAATTTTGAATATAATTGAACAATTACCAAGAATTTATAATGAACCTTTTGCCGATTCCTCACAAGTTCCTATGGCTTTATTGGCCCAGATAACCAGCAAATCAGTTAAGGTGGCTTTAAGTGGTGATGCTGGTGATGAATTATTTATGGGTTATAACCGCTATAAAATAGCCCAACAATTTGAAAAATATAATTATATTCCAAGCTTTATTAAAAAAACAATTGGTAATATATCTTCTTTAATAAGTGAGGAATTATATAATAAAATTTTGGGGCAATTATCAATTTTAGAATATAAAAATATTGGTTATAAAATAAAAAAATTAGAAAAATTATTATTATTAAATAATGATAATTTATATGAAAATATTATTAACCATCAAAATAAAAATCAGACATTAATAGATCATAAAAATCAAGCATTTCCATATAATAATTACCATGATAAATTAGAAAATATATTCAGATATAATGATTTGAATTATTATTTACCAGATGATATTTTTGTTAAAACTGACAGGGCAACTATGGCCTTTGGTTTGGAGGGCCGCGTTCCATTTTGTAATCATAATTTATTTGAATATATTATGCAATATAATCAAAATAACCATTATTACGAAAATAAACAAAAAGCTATATTAAAAAATATATTAAAAAATTATATACCAGAAAAATATATTAACCGAAAAAAAATGGGGTTTGGTATACCAATTAATAAATGGCTTAACGGAATATGTAAGGATTGGGCCGAAAATTTATTAAGCAAATCCGTCATTAAAAAACATAACATTTTTGAATATGAAAAAACACAAAAAATATGGAAAAACCAGCAAAATGGGCAATATGACCCATATTATATTTGGAACATATTAATGTTACAGGCATGGTTAGAAGATAATAAATTGGGTTAAAATTGTGTATATCCTGTGGTAATTTTTGTTTAAAATTATTATTCATAACTTATCAACATATTATTATGGTAAAATTGTGCATTTTTAATAAAAAAAATACATATTTATCAATGTATAAAAATATTAATATTATATACCATGTTATTATAATAATGATGAAATTATATATATAAATTAATTATAAAAAAGATAAAAATGGTCAAATATTTGCATTCATAAAAATAATGAATGGAAAAATAACATGAATTTATCATTTAATACCTCTATAATGGAAACATATTATCATAATATGCGGCACCATAATTTTTGGGCGAGTGAAGAGAAAAAAAAGAAAGAAGAAGAAACTAATTTAAAAAAGGATGATAACCGCAATAATAATCAACCATATTATCAAAGAAACCCCAAGGATTGGAATGCCGAATTTAAAAGATTAAAGGAATTATTAGATGAATTACGTGAAATAACCAATTTAAACTTTTTTCAACGCGGTTATTTTTTTGATATTTTGGTATGAAAAAAATATTAATTGGTATTATGGAGAATGGTGAGGGTGATTTCACCCATTGTTTGCAATCGTTAGAAAAGCAAGAAAATTGTCCATTTGAATATTTTATAATACAAAATGAAACAAGTTTTCATGCCCATCAAATTTTATATGCGAATTTTACCCGTTATAAAAATAATTATAGTGGATTTGTAAAAATTGATGCTGATATGGTATTAAATAATAATAATATTTTAGAAAAAATATCCAAAATATTACAAACTGGCCAATATGGAATTACCATGGGTTATGTTGATGATTATTTAAGTTGTTTGGCCACCCCGGCCCTCTACGGATTTCGTAATGATTGTATATTTTTTGATGTAAAGGACCCATTATTGCACGATTTACAACCCAAATATTTTGATAAATTTCATTATAGTCAAGAAATTTGGGCTCATCATATGAAATATTGCAATGAATTTCAAGCATTTCGTTTTGGTTATCATCGTATGATGAAGATAATTCAAATTAATAGCTATCAAAAAATATTGCGAAATTTATTAATTGAATGGGGTATTTTGCATAATATTTACCATAAATATATTGAATTCGGTGATGAAAAAAGAATAATGGCTATTATTTCAGCACATCATTTTCTATTTGCCCCTGATGATGAAAAACAAAAAATAATGCAGGACTATAATGGTGATTATGTAAAAAAATTGTTCGTAGAATTTATTAAAAATAAGAATATATATAAAGATAAAATAATGAAAATTTGGGAAAACCCACTACCAATTATTCATCAAATTCATAAATATTTTGAAAGCCCAGCGCTGGATTCACAAATATTTACCCATAATAATTCTGAAACAACAATTAGCGAATATAACCCGAATAATTATAAAAATATTATCATAAAAAATTTTATGTAAACCCTTGAATATTACCAAGTTAAAGCTTATATAGAAAATGAAGAGGTTAAAATGCAAAAATCTGTAACAATCTATCAAGAAAATACCATAAAAAACCAAGATGGAAATATTATACGTCTTGACAACGAGGATTCGTTAAAACGATATATACAGGAAGTCAAAAAATTCCCAATTTTAACCGCCAAGGAAGAATATGATTTGGCCAAAGATTGGGCAGAAAATCAAAATTTGGTGGCCGCGCAAAAATTGGTATCCTCGCATTTACGTTTGGTGGTAAAAATTGCCTTTGGTTACCGCGGCTATGGCCTACCAACCCAAGATATTATTAGCGAGGGCAATTTGGGTCTTATGCAGGCAGTGAAAAAATTTAAACCGGATATGGGTTTCAAATTGGCCACATATGCTGTTTGGTGGATCCGTGCTTCCATCAATGAATATATACTCCATAGCTGGTCATTGGTAAAAATTGGCACCACCGCTGCCCAGAAAAAATTATTTTTTAATTTAAAAAAAATCAAGGCAAAAATACAGGGGGCCGAGGACCGCTCCCTTAATAATATAGAAATACAACATATTGCCGAACAATTGCAAGTTTCACCCAACGAGGTCAAACAGATGGAACAACGTATTTCATCGCATGATTCCTCTTTAAATAGCCCACTCTCTATTGATGAAGATAGCCAATTTCAAGATTTTATCGTTGATGATAAAAATAACCCCGAGGATAATATAATAAATATCCAAATGAATGATTATTATAAGCAAATGGTTGATTTGGGAATGCAAAGTTTAAATGATAGGGAAAAAGCAATTATTCAAGCCCGTTATTTGACCGATGACCCCGAAACATTGGAAAATTTGGCCCAACAACATCATATATCACGCGAACGCGTCCGGCAAATAGAAGTGCGGGCCCTTGAAAAATTACGCGATAATTTGCAACATAGTCTGCAACTCCATTAATTACTTTGTTTTTCTTAATGTTTTTATTATCATAATTTTATTTTATAATAAGAGATAATACATATTATAAAAAATTTTATTGTTCAAACAAATCACAGAAAAAAGATTGATTTTTAGAAAAAATCGCAATAGAAAATAAAAAATAAGAGATAAAGGACGAAAATGACAGATAATCAACGATTGGGGCGCGGTCTTTCCAGCCTGTTAGGTGATGATGTTTCACGGGAAACAATCGCCCAGGTGGGCATTCATCAAATTATTGCCGGCACCCACCAACCGCGCAAATATTTTAATGACGAACAATTGGCCGAATTGGTTGAATCAATTAAAAATAAGGGTGTTATTCAACCCATCATTATACGCAAGAAGGGCGAACAATATGAATGTGTGGCCGGTGAACGCCGTTGGCGGGCGGCCATTAGTGCCGGTTTAAAAACCATTCCAGCCATCATAAAGGAATATAGCGACCGCGAAACATTGGAAATTGGCATATTGGAAAATTTGCACCGGCAGGACTTAAACGCAATAGAAGAAGCCGAGGCCTATAATAAATTATTGTGTGAATTTAACCATACACAGGAATCATTGGCCCAATTATTGGGGAAAAATCGTTCCACCTTGGCCAATATGTTACGCTTGCTTAGCCTACCCCAATCGGTGCAGGATATGGTGCGCAATGGGCAATTATCGGCTAGCCATGCCCGCAATTTGGTTGGGCAGGGCGATGCCGAGGAACGGGCCAAAAATATTATACGCGATGGCTTGTCGGTGCGCGCGGTGGAACAATTAAAGGGTGGTAAAGGTGCGGGAAAGGCCGGCCCCAAAAAGGCAACCGATAATCATCATTCATTGGATATTTTGGATTATCAGCAACAAATATCCAATAATTTGGGGTGCGAATGTATTATCAAATGGAATGGAACATCAGGGGCGATAACCATCAAATGCCATGATTTGGAAAATTTGGAAGCCATTATCAAGAAATTAAGCTGATGCCCGAATTGCCTGAAGTTGAAACGGTAAAAAACGGCATGGCGGTCATGCAGGGTAAAACCATAAAAAATATATTATGTTCAGATAAAAAATTACGGCAAAATATACAGGCAGGCACTATACCATTATTAATTGGTCAGGAATTTGCCACACATGAACGGCGGGCCAAATATATTATTAGCCATTTTAAGGATAGCCCGACCAAAATATTATGGCACCTGGGTATGAGCGGGCAAATAATAATTAATGGTGATATAAATAAAAACCATAATCATGTTATGATAGAATGCACCGATGGAACATGGTTAATATATAACGACCCACGTCGTTTTGGTATGGTTAATATTTTTCAGGGCGGGCATAAAAATTTGCAAAAATTGGGGCGCGAACCCTTTGGCTTGGCGGGCGACGATGTCAAAAAATATTATCAAAAACCCACCGCGATAAAATTATTATTATTAAATCAAGAATATATAGTTGGCATTGGTAATATTTATGCTTCAGAAATATTATGGCGGGCCGGCATTCACCCGGCGCGCCCCGGCAACAGCCTTAATGATAAAAATTTTGCCGATTTGGCCCGCGAGATTGATTTTGTTTTAAACCAAGCGATAGCCAAGGGGGGGAGTAGTTTTTCTGACTTTCGTAATATTGACGGCAAAATGGGTTATTTTCAAAATGAATGGGCCGTTTATGACAAAAAGGACGGCATTTGTATATTATGCCAAGGGCGGATAGAAAAAATAATCCAAGGGGGACGTTCCAGTTTTTATTGCGCCCAACATCAATTATAATATACTCAAAATGCCAAATACATTTAAAATTAATACTATTAATTTTAAATGTATTTGCTGGATTTTGAGTAAGTAGGGCTTTTTAATGCCAATTTCAATTTATTGAAATTGGATAAAAACATGAACAAATTCATGTTTTTCATTAAAAAGGGCGAAGCCATGCACAATTGGTTATAGGTGAAATAGCGGTTGTGCCTTGCACAGAGCGTTTTTCACCCCCCTTCTAACTAAATAGGTTTGTAATGGTATTATTTTTAAACTTATTTAGTGTTCGCAGTATATATAAAAAATAAGCAGTTAAAAAGTTAAAATAACCTTAATTGCTTTACCACTGCTTAATGCATCAAAACCTTGTTGAAAATCCTCCATTTTGAAATGGTGGGTAATTAATGCCTGCATATTCAGGCCATTTTCAATCAACGAAAACATTTTATGCCAAGTTTCAAACATTCTGCGCCCATAAATTCCCTTAATGGTCAGGCCCTTAAAAATGGCTTGGTTTAAATCAATTTTGGGCGGGGCATCATACAGGCCCAATAACGAAATATTGCCCGAAGTCCGGCAATTATCAATAATATCCTTAATGCCATTGGGGTGGCCACTCATTTCCAAACCCACATCAAACCCCTCCTTCATGCCCAATTGTTGCATCGCATCCTTTATGCTGGTTTGTTGGGGGTTAACCGCCATGGTTGCCCCCATTTTGCGGGCAAATTCCAGCCTTGTTTCATTGACATCGGTAATAACAACATGGCGCGCACCGGCGGCCTTGCAAACCGCAATCGCCATTAAGCCAATTGGGCCGGCACCGGTTATTATTACATCCTCGCCCACCAAATCATATTGCAAAGCGGTATGCACGGCATTACCCAGCGGGTCCAATATGGCGGCCATATCATCGCTAACCGCATCGGGCAGGGGGCAAATATTGGTGGCCGGTAGGGCCAAATATTCGGCAAAGGCCCCGGAACGGCTGACCCCAATACCTATTGTATCCTTGCATAAATGTTGGTTACCCGAACGGCACGAACGGCAATGACCACATACTATATGCCCCTCGCCCGAAACCCGCATACCAACCTGAAAACCCTTAACATATTGGCCAATTTCCTCAATAACCCCCACATATTCGTGCCCCACCACCAATGGCACTGGTATGGTGCGTTCGGCCCATTCATTCCAATCGTAAATATGGCGGTCGGTGCCACAAATGGCCGCCTGTTTTATTTTTATTAAAACTTCGTTGGGTTGAATGGTTGGTTTGGGCACTTCTTGTAACCATAAACCCTTTTCGGCCTTTTGTTTAACTAACGCACGCATTGGTAATCTCCTTTTTTAAATTATAAAATGCCACATTCCTTGGCACATTGGGTAAAAATACTTATAACCCGTTGCAATTGTTCTTGGGTAAAACCGGCCGTCATTTGGGTGCGAATACGCGCCATGCCCATTGGCACCACCGGATACGAAAATGCACTGACATAAACACCATTTTGGTTTAATGATTGGGCAAAGGCCACGGCGCGGTGGGCATCGCCAATAAATATTGGTATAATCGCATGGCCGGCCCCCAATAATTGAAACCCGGCCTGCCCCATTTTTTCACGAAAATAGGTGGCATTGTCCCATAATTGGGCCCGTCTTTGCGGTTCGTTGTGCACAATATCTAGGGCTGTTAAAGTCGCATGGCATATCATGGGGGCCAAGGCGTTGGAAAATAAATAGGGCCGGGCGCGTTGCCGTAATAAGCCGATTAATATTTTTTTACCGGCCACATACCCGCCCGATGCCCCGCCCAAAGCCTTACCAAAGGTGCCGGTCAGCAGGGTTATTTTATCCATCACCCCAAATAATTCGGGGGTGCCCCGCCCATTCGGGCCGACGAAGCCAACCGCATGGCTATCGTCCACCAATATATCGGCCCCATATTTTTCGGCCAATGCACAAATTTGCGGTAAATTGGCAATTATGCCGTCCATGGAAAAAACCCCATCGGTCACTATCAATTTGGCCCGGCCAGATTGGGCTTCCTTTAATTTTTCCTCTAATTCGTCCATATTATTATTGGAATATCGTAAACGTTTGGCCTTGCATAACCTAATGCCATCAATCAAAGATGCATGGTTTAAGCTATCAGAAATTATCACATCCTCCTCACCCAACAGGGCCTCAAAAACACCGGCATTGGCATCAAAACACGAAGAAAATAAAATCGCATCCTCCACCCCCAAAAATTGGGCCAATTTTGCTTCCAATTGTTGGTGAATTGTATGGGTGCCACAAATAAAACGCACCGAAGCCATACCAAAACCATCATTATCCAATGATTGATGGGCGGCCTTTATTAAGGCCGGGTGGTCAGCCAAATTTAAATAATTATTGGCGCATAAATTTATAAATTCGCGTCCGGCCACCTTAACATGCGTGTTTTGTGTGCCCTGTATTGCCCGTTCATTTTTCCATAAACCATTATCCTTAATGGTTTGAATGGCTTGTTCGGCCTGTTGTGTTATATTACCCATGGTTTCTCCTTATAACATTTGAATCGCATTATCAATAACTTTGTATTTTTGCAATGCAAATCCCTGAAATGCATCCTCCTCGGTTGCGCTCATAAAGGTCGGCAATTTATAATCCACCAACAACGATAACAGGGCATCGCGGTGGTATTTGTCCAAATGGGCGGTAATTTCGTCCATTAATATCAATGGTTCCACCCCATTTTGTGCCATAATCAGCGAAATTTGCGCAAAAACAATGGCCAAAACCATCATTTTTTGCTCACCGGTTGAACATTGTTCGCCCCCACAATTTTTGGGCAAATAGATACCGCCAAAATCGGCATTCATGGGCGAATAAATATTATCATCAATCTGGGTTTGTTTAATTAAATAATCCTTATATTGTTCCTCGGCCTCGCTGGCCGACAATTTTTGCAATAATCCCTCGCAATATCCGTTAATGGTGCATTTAATTGCGGGCAAAAAATCGGCATGATTGGTCAGGGCAATATTGCATTTATGACTATATTCAAGTCGTGATGCCGCCACCGCCACTGCGCGTTCGGCTATATGCTGATTCATGGTATGCCACCATATTTTGTCGCGGTTATTATTGGCCAAGTAGGCCCGTCTTTCGCGTAATAAAACCTCTAAATTTTGCAATCGCCCCAAATGGGCCGGTTCAAACGCGCTGACCAATTTGTCAAAAAAACGCCGTCTTTCGGCCGATGATTCACTAAAAATGCGGTTTTGCCGGGGGGTCAGGGCAATAGTATGCAATAAGCGGTCGGTTAATTTGATGGGATTATTATTATAATAGGTGATGGGTTTTTTGTTGTCCCCCTCGGTTTTTATGTGGCACACCAGTGGTTCGTCATTGTAATTAATGTCAAAACGCAGGGCAAACCCCACGGCCATATGGCGAATTTTTTCCAACGCCGGCGCATTGCGCAGGCCCCGCCCGGCCGACAACATAGATAGGGCCTCGAGAATATTGGTTTTGCCCGCCCCATTGGCCCCAATAAACAAAACCGGTTGTTTATTATCAATATCGCAATGGGCCAAAGTATAATTACGGAAATTTTCTAACCCAATATGGTGTATTTCAACTTTATTCATAACATGCTGGCTATATGATTCCCCGCGCCCTAGCAAGAATATTTTTCATTAATAAACCATGGCAATTCAAGGATAAATTAATGAATATCACAAATAAAAAACAGCATAACTTCAAGTAAAAGAAAAAATTACTTGACAAGTAATGTTTATTTTGATATATTGAAACCATGGTTAGCAGAAGGTTGGCCATTAAAATATGGGAAGAAATTCCTAAGTTATAAATTGTAACAAGAATTGTTATATATTGATGCCTAGAATGGGAACGAAAAACGATTGTAATGTATATGCGGGCAGGCTTTGCACCCATTAGAGTTTATCGTTTATCTTGGTTTTAAACCGCACCCATGCTGTATTTTACGGGCTACCTTCAACCAAAATCTCATATTTGATAGAATTTCCGGCATATTTTGGTAAATATATTGGCAATTTTATTAAGATTCAGGGTTTTCTGCCCGTGACCATCTCAATAATATATTGGGGTGTTGGCAGATTGCTTGCCAAATAAACCCGCCCAGAATGGGCATAATGGAAACCAGAACCGGTTGTTACTATGACAGCTATTACACTTTCAGCGGCCCAACGCAAGAACTTGCTTTCCTTGCAGGATACGCAAAGCCTTGCCGACAGAACCAATATTCGCCTTGCATCGGGCAAGCGGGTTAATTCGGTTTCTGATGATGCGGTTAGTTACTTTC
>JACCDX010466775.1_pt1 | contig 46382 bp, 61 predicted proteins | sample 7449681 | NCBI WGS metagenome assembly JACCDX01 (sample SAMN15323450, study PRJNA562643) | freshwater metagenome | isolation source: river surface water | place: USA:Blue River Watershed | collected 2017-08-18
AGCTGTTGTAGTGATAGCCGAAGAAGCGGCCACACGGGGAGATGGCTGCGTACTTGCCGTTCATCTGCTTCTTGAGAAGCCACTGGCCCTCTGTGAAGGTGTCTGTCTCCAGGTCCCAGCGGATGAGCTCCCAGGTCTCGCGGTTCTCTCCGCGGCGGAGGATGGCGACCACGTTGGCCTTGGCGGCCTTGTAGAGGAAGAGCTTGGCGACCATCTTGAGTAGTTGGTAGAAGAGAGAGTAGGGTGGTTAGTTGTGAAGAGGGTGGGTAGACGTCTCCACTGGGCCGCGCCCCTTCAATTTTCCACACGGTACTCTCAGAGTTCACATGAAAAAAGTGTTTTCTTCTTCTTTCTGTGTTTGTGAGTGTTTTCTTGGGTTTTGTCTTTTTGTCTACCTACTGTCTGCCTTCGGCAGACTCAGATATCCAGGTCTGCGGGGCGTGGCGCCTTCTTGTTGAGGCTCTTGCCGTCCCAGTGGCCGACCCACTCCATCTCGTCCGTCAGCACGTCGCCGCGGGCGTTCTTGAAGAGGCTGCGGCCCTCGTGGGGAAACGGCTCGAAGTTCATCGTCGACTCCACGTCCTCTGCGGCGCTCTCCTGCTGAGAGGCGGGCAGAGCGTTGGTGAGGGCGCGGCTCAGAGTCGTCGGCAGGGCCAGAGGGGCGCCGCCGTCAACCTCCTCGTCGCTCTTGGCGGCTGCGCTCTCCTCCTTCTTGGCCGCGGCCCGCGCGCGCGCGCGGGCGCTCTGGGCGGCCTTGGCGGCGTCGCTCCAGGGCTTGCGGACCTTCTTGGCGGGCTTCTCGCCTTCGGACTCAGAGCTCGCCTCGTCACCCGCGCCTGCGCCGACGGCCTTGGCGGGCTTCTCGGCCTTGGCGGGCTTCTCCTCGAGAGAGTCCTCGGAGAGCACAGATGCGGCTGCGGAGCCCTTGAAGCCCGCGGCGAACGCCTCGTAGGCCGCCTCGTTGCTCTTGCGGAGCTCCATAGCGTAGACCATCTTGAGGTTGCCCTTCAGACCCTGGCCCTCGTGCTCCTTGAACCACGCGGCGTACTCGGCGGTGTCGTCGCCCCTCTTGCCTGCGACCTTCAGGATGAAGGCGTTCCAGGCCTTCTGGCCGTCACCGAGAGTGCGAGGGGCCCGCTTCTTCTTCTCAGGCTTCTCCTCCTCGGCAGGCTTCTCGACCTTGGCGGGCTTCTCGACCTTGGCGGGCTTCTCGGCCTTGGCGGCTGCGGGCTTCTCGGCCTTGGCGAGCTTCTTAGGGGCCGCGGGGGCCTCCAAGACGAGCTTCTTGGCGACCTTCGGCGAAGAGGGCTCGGGCTCGAGGAACGCAGGGCGCTCGGCAGTCTTCTGGGACGTGGAGAGGTAGGAGAGCATCGCGTGGGCCACAGCGTCCTTCCCCATCTCCTTCTCCAGGAGAGCGAAGAGAGAATTCGCGTTGATTGCCATCTTGCTGTGCTGGTGTCTTGCTGGTGTCTTGCTGGGGGGTACTTCAACGGGCTGTTCTCTGATAGCTGTTGAAGGGGTAATGCTTCAGAAGGGGGGCCTGCCATTCAATTTTTTTGGCAAATTGAATGGCGGCTTCCAAAATCGTTTTGAGGCCGATTTACTCTGACTTCAATTTTATCTCTGAGTTGAAAGACGGGTTCCAAGAAGAGCGAAATACCCCTCTTTTGGAGACCCCCATTCAATTTGCGGAAAAAATTGAATGCTGGGCCCTCCTCTTCCGAAGTTACCCTTTTGAAGCAAATACCAAGCTCTCAGAAGGACCCCCCCGCTCTCTCAAAGCAACACACTCTCTCTCAAGCAACAGCAACAGACAAGATGGCCCTCACTCTCAAGGCTATCAGCGAGACGAAGCCCTACTGGGTCTTCGACGCCGAGCACGGTGCCTGCCCCCAGTGCTCTCCCGCAGACGCAATTGACGGCGGCTTCTGGACCTGCTCTCACATCCAGCGCCTTGTGGTCGACGAGGTGCCCGCAGTGGGCCACAAGCACGACAGCCGCGTCTGCCCTGGCAACTGCCCGCAGCACCCTCTCGTGCCCGCCTCTGGACTGCTCCGCCTCTACTTCGACGCCGCAGTGACCGGCCTCCTCTGGGGTGACATCCTGAGCCTCCAAGAGGAGGCCGAGCGGAACGCCGAGACCCCCTCTCAGCGCGCCGCCCGCGAGGCCCGTGAGGCCGCCGCGGCGGCCGTGGCCCAAGCGAAGATTGTCTCCTACCACGTGGAGAAGTGCGCGTCGGTCTACTGCGACAAGGAAGGCAACCTCAAGAAGACCATCATGAAGAAGTGCAAGTGGGACGACCACCCCGCCGAGAACGGCTTCCACCCTGGCTGCGGCGCCCACCTCGGGAAGGCGTGCAAGAAGTGCCAGGCCGCGGGCGAGCATCTCGCCTGCTGCAAGGGCAAGGTCGGCGCGTGCCCGTGGGTCCACAAGGACCAGCCCGACCTCATGGCAGAGCTCCTCTCGGGCACGGGCGGTCGCGACTTCTCCGCTCTGCGCGGCGGCCGTGGCCCGAGCTCCAGCTCCTCTTCGTCCTCCGCTCGCCCGCCTCTCCACCCTCACCCCCGCCCCAGCTCTGGTGGTGGCGGCCACAGGGCCGCGGGCGGTGGCTCGTACCGCGGCGCAGGCTCTGGCGGTGACGGCAGCGCATGGTAAGAAACAGAAACCAAAAGAAAAAACAAGCAAAACCCCAAAGCAAAAGAAAACACTTTTTTCGTGTGGGCTCTGAGCTGGTAAAATTGAAGCAACCGCTTCCAGACAGAAGCATCACCCCCCTTCTCACTATCACCTCTCCTCTTCTTCCCTTCCTTACCAATCAGCAAGAGACAACTCCAGAATGACGACCTACTACAGCCCTCAGTCAAAGTCGTGGGTCTGCGGCGGCGTGAAGGTGAGCGAGGAGGACTCGGCTCTGCTGCGAGAGGCGGAGTACCAGTCCATCCTCAGCGTCACGCCGTCTATCACCACGGCCTGGAAGCTCCGCCAAGAGGAGCTGAAGACCAAGGAGCTGGAGCCCTACGCAGACCTCCTCTTCGACGAGGTTCTCACCCATGCCCGTGGGCTCCACGACCACTCAGAGTGGGTACAGCGGTTCAAGATGCAGGCTTCCCACGCCACAAGCGAGAAGGACATCCAGTGGCCTATCTACTCCTACCAGCACGTCATCTACATGGAGCCGCTCTCAGCTATGAAGGAGCGAGAGTCAGCGATGACGCTCACGGAGCTGCGAGAGCATCGCGAGAAGCAGACAGAGGTCCGCAACTACATTCGCCACCGTCATCTCAAGTCCCAGGTGTGGGTTACCAAGAGGGAGTGGCGCGACGACGGAGAGGTACTGGAGACTGAGCCTCTTCCTCCTAAGGACGTGGACCTGGTCTTCCGCAAGACCAACCTGCTGAAGAGGGTGGCGATGGCGTTCGGCGGGCCGAATTGCTACGCTCGTCTTCGGACTGTCGTGACGTCAACCGACAGCGAGCGGGGCATCCTCTGCCTTGAGAAGTACATCGACATCTACTACAAGGCGGAGGGACTTACCAAGGAGTGTGTCGCAGCCAAGATTGAGCTTCTCAAGGCGGAGAAGGAGCGCGAGAAGCGAGTTCTGGAGGAGGGCGAGGCCTTCTACGTCAGAACTTTCACGTGTAAGTGCTCGGACTGCCGCCGCTTCTGGTGAAGAGGTGAGGGGGTGAGAAGGACGAGACAAACAAAAACAAAAGACACCATTTTTTCGTGTTCGAAAATTGAAATCGCCGCTCGCCCAGCGAGCCACTACCAAATCACAATCACCACTTGACAGCTCTTCTCTCCACACATCACACAGACACAATGGCATCTTCTTCTGTTTCGCCCAAGGTGAAGCCCGTTCTCAACAAGGGAGCAACTGTCCTCACGGAGTCTCTCATTGACCCAGAGCGGTACATCCGCATCAAGGAGGAGGGCTGGAAGCTGGAGTACATCTCGGACAACTTCAGCGAGGACGATGACCGCCGCAGCGGCTTCATCTACTTGCCAGAGGGCCAGCGAAAGTGGGCGTGGAAGGGAAAGGGCAAGGCAAAGTTGGAGAAGCTTATCGACTCTCTCATGCATAACTACCCTATTCCGAGCAGCATCGTCAACTTCGTCAACGGCCGCTACGAGGTCTATGACGGACGTCACCGCATGGAGACCATCTGGCGATTCCGCAACAACAAGTTCGCGTGGAAGCCTTCTGGGTATGAGAAGGCCTACTACTACAAGGACCTCTGTCAGAGTGACCGCGACAAGTTTGACAACCGTGTCATCCCTGTGACGATTGTCTACGCTCCCAAGGGCGAGGTCGTCTCCTCCAGCCAGCTCGCGGACATCTTCATCCGCCTCAACTCGGGCCAGAAGCTGACGGATTCAGACATGCTCTGGGCCTACCGCGACACCGCAATGATGCGGGGAGTCCGCAGCATCATCCTCGAGAACAGCCGTATCAAGAAGGTCTTTGGCGACATCGACCTGAATTCCCGCCCAGACCTCGCGAACTGGACGGCGTACTACTGCGGGCTAGCGACAAACAACGCGGGGAACTTCACCACGTCCTATATTCGCATCAGCGAGATTGGACTTGAGAACAAGGACCTCGACGAGGAGGCCGTGAGCCGAGGCATTGATGCTCTCTGCCAGCTGTACGAGCAAGCGAATGCCGCCTATCCCTCGGGCACCAATGAGATGCGGAACTACAAGAAGATTGGCTTCTTGAACGCCTTCTTCTTGGCCGACTGGATGGGGGCGAGCACGACCGCAGCGAAGAGTGACATCGTCGCAAAGTGGCTCGGCATCATCGCTCGTCTTCGTGACAATGAGGAGACTGCTCGTAATATGCGAAATAATCTCCACACGACGGGGGCCCAGAACCTCACGACCAAGAAGATTCAGAACGTTCTCCAGCAGGTGAATGAGTACCTTGAGAAGAACGTGGTCGTAGAGGCGGAGGACTCGGACGATGATTCCGAGTAAACGCAGCGGATACGGACGGCCTCTCCACTAAACAATAAAAAACCAAAAAGAAACCATTTTTTCGTGTATGAGAGTCGCAGTAAAATTGAAGTTCGGCCCTCGCACCGAATGCCTTACTCCCAGCCCTTCTCCACGATGTCTCGTCCCTGGGCCCACGCCTTCCAGAAGTCCGTCGCCGCACTTGGCACGGTGAAACCGCCTGTCTTCTTTCATGTGTTCTGCGTGGATTGCGGAAAGGAGGCAGAACTCTGTGCGAATGGATGCGAGAAGCCGCCTGCGATGACGGTGGAGAATCGGCGTCTCTGTGCGGGATGCTGCCAGTCCAAGGAGGCCTCACCAACACGATTCAGGTGCCGCCCCTGTGCGGAGAGTGGAGCCAAGTGAAGCGGCTCCATTCACCTGTGAAAAAATTGAAGGACGTTCCCCTGTTCTTTTTCACTACCCCTCTCCTCAGCCCAAACCACACACACATCACACAAGTAAAATCAAGATGGCGAACTACACTTCAGCACTCGAGATGATGAAGAACGACCCCGCAATCCAGGAGGTTGTCTTGAAGACGCCCACCTCCACGTCCACCCTCTTCCGAGGCACCGACTGTATTGCGATGCGAACGGAGACGGCGGATGGCTTCTCGTGGAACGACATTCTCTGGGTCCGCCGCGTGTCCCTCTGCCGCTCCTCCGCAGTCAACAACATCACAGAGGAGGAGCTGGCTGCCGAGGGTGTGGGCCTTCGCATCCAGACACCGCCTCGCACCGCACTAGATGACTTTGGGTTCTCTACACCGAGCCCGCGTGTCCGTCGTGCTGAGCCACCCGCTCTGTATCGCAACCTCCCTGCTCCGTCTTGGCCTCTGGAGCGGTGCTGTGGCACTGGCACGACGATGTGCTCGGACTTCACCTGTATCCTCTCACCGACGCCGCCTCCTGCCACGGTTGCCCGCCACCTCTTCTTTGACGAGGAGGGCAATGCGTGCTCGTACGAAGAGCATGAGGCGGCGTGGGCCGAGGCCGAGGCCGAGGAGGAGGACTTTGGCATCAAGCTGCCCGCCTTCAAGAAGCCGCTCATTGTCCGCCATCCTCGCATTCTCCTCTCCTTCTTCCGCTTCCTCATGGACCTCAACGAGGAGGCCTATGAGGATGAGAAGGTGATGCTGCCTGAGATTCCGAGCGACGTCCTCGAGGCCATCGGCGACTTCTTGGAGCGTCATCCTCCTGCGCCTGAGTTCGCAAAGGAGTTGGCAGAGCTCCACTATTACCTCAACCTCTTTGGTAAAATCTAAAAATGACAACCTCCGTCCACCAAACCACAAAAAAAGAAAAAAGAAACCATTTTTTGGTTGGAAAAAAATTTGGACCCCGTGCCTGCTGGGGAAGGAGGTACCTCCACTTCAACTCCTCCACCATGGCCGCTCTTCTCAACTACTTCTTTCCCTCGTTCGCAGTTGCTCCCGCTCCTGCTCCTGACGCTCCTCCCTCTCCTCCCTTGCCTCCCTTGCCTCCCTTGCCTCCCTCTCCTCCTCCCCAGGATTCTCGTCCCCCACCCCCAAAGAATGTGAGCGTCTGCTACACTATCGGCGACACACTCTGGACGGTGAGTCTCTCCTATGTGAAGACAGTCGAGAACAGGGTGTACCTGAAGGAGATTGAGTCCGAGATTCGTACACATCTCGCAGAATCCTGGGACCCCGAGGAGTGTGTGAATTGCTGCATTCTGCTCGAGGAGATTGAGAAGAAGCTTAGGGCGTGAGCCCTAAAGCCTGCTCTCCTTCTCAGACAGGATGAACGCCGCTGGTGCGGCAGCAACAAAAATCCAGAAACTCTGGCGAGGCCACAAAGTGAGAAAACGGAATCCAATCTGGGTCTGCGCCACTTGTTCTCATTACACATTCATGCTCCACCCCTTTTTTAATACATATGTCTGCTTTGACTGTTGGGAGGATTACGAGGATGAGATACTTCAACTGAGGGATTAAAATTGAGGGCTGCCTCCACCAAAAAAGGTGTAGAGACACAATGGACTTCGGATTACTCATTCTCTTTCTGTCTGGAGTGAGTTCGGTAACCTTCCTTGTATACAGTATCCTTTCGCCTTTCAATGAGAAGAGGATGTTCCTGTATAGTGAGAATTTCTGGATTGCACTTGTGTATAGTGGCACCACCAACGCAGTGATTCTCTACGCTAATACAGTGTGGCCTGCCGTTGTATTTACTGCACTTGTTTCCGCACTTTGTTATAAGGTTGACAGTTCTTTCGAGCAAACCGAGAAGCAGATTGTGGACCAGCGTCGTCGTGAAAAGCAACTCAAGGCGACGGAGGACTCGCTTGTGGAGTATTACCAGGACCTCCTTTCCGTACAAGAAAGGGCTTCTTCTTTGCAGGAGGAGGGGTGGAATGTGAAGATTGTGCGACTGCGGTTTGCGCCTCCACCGCCGTCGTGGCTTTCTTCAGGAGCACAGGCTTCTTCTTCACGACAGGCGCAGGAGAGAGGGAAGGGGTCGCAGTGGGAAGGGCGTCTACGACAGCGGAAGCCTTTGACACCAGCCGAATCGTCTTCTTCTTAGGAATAAGCGATAGCGGAGGGGGCGTTGCCACCGAAGCCCAGCACGGCATCGTGGCTCTAAGCGCCTCCAGCTGCTCTTCCGTACAGAAGCACTCATCGCACCACGGAGTCTCTGTGTCTCCTTCGTAGTACCTGGGCTTCTTAACATCAACACCGCAACCGAGACACGTCTTCATTGTGAACTTGTGAGGAGAGGGGTACCCTCTTTTCTACCCCCTCGCGAGTTCAATTTTATCGGGTCCAAAAATTGGCAGAGTGCGTTCTTCTTCTTTCAAGAAGCATGACTCAGAAGAGTGGTTCTCTCAGTAAGCTCTCCTGCGTCCATTGTTGGCTGCCTCCACAAGAGAATTCCACTCTTTGCCGCAAATGTACGATGCGGTTCGCCGACACAAAGCCGCAAGACCCTACGCAAGTGGAGTGGATACGGTATCACACGTCGAACCCTCTGGAGTGTCAGAACTATCGTCGCTGCCTCCAAGAAAATCGGATAAAGACGCACGTGATTCCTGAAGACTGCCTCTACTGCAGCACATATTTGCTGAAGAATTCCAGATTCCAAACTCCTCATGCTGCGATTCTCCAGACCATTCACCACGAGTCGTGTAGCTTTTGGACTAGCAAATTCATTCGATGGCAATCCGAGAACCGAGATGAACTCTTTGAGTTTGTCGCGACCGCGCTGGATATTCTCTACGATACACACTCAACGTGCCTCAAGCTACTCACAGCTTTGCTCTACAGCTTCGGTGATTCAAAGAAAAAATGGGTTTTGGAGGAACTTGTGCTTCGCCCCTCTGCGATTCAACACGTTCTCCACCCTCTTCCTCGCACGCCCTCCCACATTCATCCCCAATTTTGGGGCTATATGGAGGAGTTTGAAGAGTATTGGAGGTTCTGGGAATCCATGATTCCCGCCGCAAAGCGAAGACTCAAGTTCCGTTCTCTTCGCTACAAAGAAGAGCTCATGGCGAGAGCATGGCATCCTGATAGGTTCCTTGCGTGGTGTTCTGACGTAGAGGAGAGGGAAGAGTGCCACGCCATGTGGGGGATTCGCATTTGAGTTCTCGGGCTCTGTATGTCAAATACCGATTTACATCCACATTGCAGTCCATCTCTTTCATCTGCTCGAGTGTGAACCAGCCACATTCCTGAATTTCACACGTATCTTCAGGAATCATAGAGGCCTCTTCTTCCATTGTGTAGATGAAATACCCGCCACTCGCTAATTCTTTATAGTGACTGTAAAGAATGTCTTGTGAGAGTTGAATGGACGTTTCCTCCCTCAGTTCGCGAAGCGCGCATTGAATGGAAGTCTCGTTGTCCTTCACGTGGCCTTTGGGAAAGGACCACTTTCCAGAGACGCCTTTCACAAGGGCGATGCGATTGCTTGGAGAGATACAAATGAAGCCGTATACATCGGGCTTGGTTCTGAGATGAGGTGGCATGTAATGCTTCCACGCAGATTTATTCCAAGCAAAAGGAACTAGCATCTTGGACCGTTCAAATACCATACGACGTGCTCCTACTGTTGTGTGGACGGCGTACCACGGCTCGGTCGACTCAATTTTTAGCGTTATTGGGTCGACCGCACCGTCTAAACTCCAGAGACACACCTTTTCGTAAAGGATGCCTTGGGTTGCTCCGCACATGACAGGCGGCCTGGGAAATCGTCTGTTTCAATATGCATGTGCCGCGGGCCTTGCGGAAAAGTGGCACAAGGAACTCGTCTTCTTTCTTCCTCGCTGTTCCCCTACCGACCACGGGGCCTTTGATAACATTTTCAAGCTGTTCCCGCAGACTCGCTGCGTTGAAACTGCGACGGAGTGGAGAACTCTGGAGGAGCCCCGCCACAGGTTGTATCATTACACACCGTTTCCTGACACCGCCCCTGAAGATACTATGCCGACAATAGTCCATGGATGGAGGCAGAGTGAGAAATACTTTCCTCTCGTTCCGCTAAAATTGAATTTTCGCAGTGCTCTAGGAGAGTCTACCTTCAATGAGCTCGTATCGACGATTCCGAATCCAGAGACAACTTGGTTCGTTCATGTCCGCTTGGGGGACTATAAGATTCTTCCCCACCACCAGGTTGACTTGACATTCTATTACGCCAATTGTCTCACCGAGATTCCCGAAGGCTCTACACTCATTCTTTTCAGTGACGAACCCCATCTTTGCGAAGAAGAATTCGCAGCCGTGGCTCGTCGTCTCAGCCTCACGTTCCACGTATGCCGCAGAGAGAATGAGGTTGAATCTCTCTTCATGATGTCTCTCTGCAAAGGCGGAGCCATCACGGCAAACAGCACTTTCAGTTGGTGGGGCGCGTACTGTGCGCGACAGGGAGCGAGCGAGTCCTTCAAGGCCTACTATCCGTCGCAGTGGGGAGACGGCATGCCCCCGCCCGTCGACGTGATTCCGTCGTGGGGCGTGTGTGTAGACGTGGAAGCCGTTGGGCTTCCTTCTGCTCGCTAAAAATTGAAGGCGGCGACCCCCTTGGTGACCGTTACTCCTCTCACGCAATCTCACACGCGAATGACGCTCACCCCGCTTTGGAAGGGGTTTCACTATGAGCCCCACCAGGTTGTCGGTATCCATTGGATGCTGAAGCGTGAATTGGCGGGCCGCTATGGCGGACTGCTGTGCGATGAGATGGGACTCGGCAAGACGATTCAAATCATCGGCCTCCTCCGCAACTCCCCTCTCAAGAACAATCTCATTGTGCTCCCTGTTCCCGTGATGGAGCAGTGGCGTGAGACGGCGACGAAGGCGAAGGTGAATTGCTGGATGTTTGAGAAGGGAGAGTGGAAGGCCCCTGCGACACTCTTCCTTGGGAAGCCCCGTCTTTACATTATCAACTACGAGATGGTGGCTCGTCGGCCGAGTGCGCTCGCAGTCCAGGCCTGGGACCGCATCTTCTGCGACGAGGCCCATCGGTTGGGAAGCGAGGGTTCTGCGTGGTCGAAAGTTCACGAAGTCAAGGCCCACTACAAGTGGTTCTTGACTGCGACTCCGATTGTCAATGGTATCGGGGATATCAAGGCCCTCTTCAAACTCTTCAATGAAGAGTTTCACGAGGACTCTATTCGCGAGTGTGTTCTGGCTCGCTCGATGGAGGAGATGCGTGCGAAACTCCCTCATCTCCCCAAGAAGGCAAAGCAGACGACGCATACGCTGGAGTTTGAGACGGCCGAGGAGTCTGACTTTTACCGTGGAATTCAGGGGATGCTCGTCAAGAGGTGGCGGGCTCTGGATGCCGACGGTGGTGCGACGGCACTTGACCGTCTACGGCTCATTATTCGTCTGAGGCAGCTCAGTCTCCATCCGCAGGTTTACATTGAGAGCCGCAAGAGGCAACAGGCTGGAAAGTATAGTCGCGAAGACTGGCTGGATGCGAGCACGAAGTTCAACGCCCTGATGGACCTGATTGAGAAGGAGGAGACGCCGCGGCGCTGGATTGTCTTCTGCCACTTTCGCGATGAGATGAGTTTGCTCGACGACTTCCTCAAGGCGTCCAACTCCATCTCCCACATTTGGAAGTACAACGGTGACACAACGAAGACGGAGAGGAAGGCCATTCTGAAGGAGACACACACCCCTCTGCGTGGAAAGAGCCAGGTGCTGTTGATTCAGCTCCAGGCGGGCGGAGTCGGTCTCAATCTCCAGCACTTCTCGCGGATTGCCTTTACGGGTCCCTGGTGGACGGCGGCTCTGATGGAGCAGGCCATTGGGCGTGCGGTTCGCATCGGTCAGAAGGAGCAAGTCATCGTCCATCACCTTCTTCTCAAGGAGGAGGAGGGGATGAATATCGATAAAGTCATGCGGGAGAAGGCGCAGATGAAGGGTGAACTTTGCCAGCGAATTCTCGCAAAGGCGAATCGTACCATTCACATGTAATCTTTCGCAGAAGTAGATAGAATGGAAACAACGAAAAAGGTTTTTTTGGGTCAGACAGCAAGCACTGTACTCATCAGTCTTATCATCACGGCAACAGCTCTCATCGTGGGCTATATGATTTGGAATTCATACGGCACACTGCCGATGGGTTCCGTGGAGGAGGGGTTCGGAGGAATCGCGGTGGGTTCGGGGTCGCCTGATTGTCTGCGGACGAGTGCGGAGGCGGGACAGATTGTGGATTTTTTCCAGCAAAAAGAGAGCACAACTGGAGAGGGTGGGGATGATTTGCGCGAGCTCACGCTGCTTCTTGGAAAGCTCGCATGCTTGAAGAAGGACTTGATGTCTCCTGCGGGCCTTGTAGAAGCCACACGCTACCAGCCCTATTCTACGGCACATGATATGGAACCGGTTGCGGAGACGACCGCTCGTTGCTTTGCGAAGACGATTCCTCCTCGCGACTTGGACTTGGCCTTTGACAAGTGGTCGTCTCGTGGAAAGAAACTCCTCTCTCGCCTCTGTACCTCCTACAACGCAACTCCCGACCAGTACAAGACACTCATGGAGAAATTTGAGTTCGTGACAAAGGATGTGGGCTCTGTGGCGAGGCAGATGTGCCTCCAGGGAGAGCCGATTCTCGCGGGAAAGAAGGTTGATCGTGAAATCCAAGGGCACACCTCGGAGGATTTGGAGGAGCTTGGACCGTACAAGGGTCTGTATTAGGAAGGCGGTGAGAGATTCGGATACAGGCGACGCGTGGGACGAGGCTTGCGACTGAGAAGGTCTTCACGGGCCGCTGCGGCCTCCTTCTCAATCTCTGCGAGTCTCGCGGAGTGGTTGGCACCCTTGTCGGCTCGGAGCCCTTCTGCCTCATAAAAAAGCGCATAGAGTCGGAGCTCAGAACTGTCAATTTCGGCTTCCGCAACAAGAGTTTGAATTCCTGTTGTGAGAGCTGCCAATTTCTTTGCGTAGTACTTGTGTTCGCCCGAAGAGGGAGGATACGCATTCACTCCTGCTTCGAGTTCTGCTTTCAAGTCCTGGAGTCGTTGAACCATAGTTCTTGATAATAAGATAGACTCTATCTTTATATCACGCTACGTTTACGGGTGGAGGAGAGAAATCGTAATCATGAGGCCAATAATCTGCCAGAAGGACTTCGCAGGCTTCGCGATTGTGAGAAGCTCGACCACAACTCCGTTCCACAGGAGCTTCCCAACGAATCCGAGAATCACGAGAGCAATGACAAACGCCAGCAGGAAGGAGAGAAACTCCACATACGCATCACGCTTCTTGTCTCCACTCTCTCCGTTGGTAAACCCTTCAATCGCGGCACGGCACGCACTCTGGAGAACCATCTTCTATCCCCTGAGGATATTTTCTATTCCCGCTCGCGGCGGCTTACTCCCGCTTGCGGCGGTTTGCGGCGGTTCACTCCCGCTCACTCCCGCTCATACAGAAGAGATTCACGCACACGAGCCTCACGATGGTCGTTGATGTACTTGAGCGCATTGCTCGCGGCATCCTCGGACTTCAGATGCTCTGAGAGAAGAGTCATGAGGGTCTTGGGTGTCAACCCAGCCTTGGAGGAGGAGCGACGATAGAGAATGCGACCTCCACTCTCCTTCAAGTCAAGCGCACCGATATTGTGCTTCTTCATAACCCGGAGAATCATCTCATCCAGAGCCTTGAGGCGCTTCGTCTTTTCACGCACCTGCTCCTTGAGTGTCGTGTTTTCCTTGTTGAGCTCACGCCATGTCTTAATCATGACGGAAAGGCTCTGAAGCTCCTGTTGGTCGGAGAGGGAGGTTGACACCTCCAACGCACGGTTCACCGCTGTCTGAGCGGCCCCTCCTACGGAATTCGGGACAGATACGACAGAAGCCGCAGACGTGATGGGAATTTGACGGGAGAGTTCCATGGTCTCTATACTGTATCCAAAAGGAGTTCTTGCTTAAGGCTGTTGCTTCGGACCCTATTCCACTGGGAAACGATATCTCTCAGTAAAAAACTACAGCCTACTACCAATGCAATTCCTAAAATGGCAACCCCCAGTACAGCACCCACAGTTTCCATACTCCTTCTCTCTACAGGGAGGGGCAGGTTCGGGTGTTGTACGCATGCCGTGTCATAAAGAGGGCCTTCACTCCACCTGAGGCCTCCCATTCATTGGATACATAGAAGCCGATTCTCTTGTACCAGTCAATCGTCTTCACATTGTCAACGGGAACAAGCGATAGGGATTGCTTGGTCTCCTTGAGTTTCATGAGAATGGTGAGGAGCATTTGTGAACCAATGCTCTTCCCCTGTGCCTCTGGACTCACACAGATATAATTGAGATAGTATCCGTGTGGTGCCTTTGCGACAAGGGCGAATCCGAGAAGAGCTCCCTCTGCGGAGAAATATCCGTAGGAGAGAGGAACTACACGTCGACGCCATGATTCGGCGTAGCGGCTGTCTTCGCATTCATCAAAGATTTCCAGAAAGAGTTCACGAACGGCTCGGGAATCCAAACAAGTAAGTGGGCGGAGTGAGGGAGGCATGCCGAGTATGTGGCAACGGCCTACATCAATTTTGGGGGGTGGATGAAAATTGAAATGCTATGGTTACAGGATGGTTTCCACCAAACCATGTCGTCGCCGCCCATTCCTGATTCTCTTCTTGGTGTGGAGCGGAGGCTGACAGCAGAGCAGATTTCCTACTACAAGATTAACGCGGGCCCAGGGGGTACGTGGGTGCGTGAGTGGTATGAGTCTGTTCGGCCCGAGTTGGCAGGCTACCGTTTCTATCTGCGAGGAGTTATGAGGGATGTCAATGGATATTACTATCTGACAATTCGCAAGGATAAGGATGAGGAGGATGAGCCAACGCCCCCTTAGGAAGGAACTGCGAGACGTGTCTCTTGAGCCTCCTTTGAGCCAGGATAAGCCCCCAGGGTCTCACCTATCCATTTGCCAATAGCAGTTGACCCTCTTGCCCTTGCCTCGATTGTAAGTTGTTGTATTCCTACTTGCTTATGAAGAACAGTAAGTTCACTCTTCAGTTTCTCTGAAAGAGTATCCTTACAAAAATCAAGATACGCATTGTTGCTGAGAAGTGATACAAGATTAATGCGAGGTTCAGTATAAGGTGTCACCTTTTTTACATCAGAAGGAAGTTCACGTCGTTCTTGCTCTGCCTTCTCCAACTCCGCTACATATCTATTTGCTGCCCTGCATTGGGAGATGAGAATCCAAAGGAGAGTAAGGAGAACTGGGAGTCCGAGGCCAAGGCCGAGACCGAGCGCAAGAGGAACATTCACTTCAATGTCAGAGGATTGGAAAAACGCCGCATCACAAATCAAGATGATTGTACCATTCAAATCCCCTGTTCCCAGGCCTGTTCCAGAGGGGCACGGATTTCGTAGAGAAGCAGAGCTTCCGCGTCCTACAGCTCCACTTATTGGCATTGGCATTGTATGAACGCTCTATCTCAAAAAAGAGTGAAATTTTTAGATCGCTCTCTCTCATCCCTCGCCTAAAGAGCGGGTCTAAATGGAAGTTTCCGAAGGAGGAATAGGAAGAGGATGAAGGTAACCTTTCTGCGCCACTGCCGCAGTATCTACAATGAAAAAAACGACTCAGACAAAGATTGCGACCTCGCAGAATATGGAAAGGCGCAAGCGGCTGCGCTCACTGGAGAGTACGATATCGTGGTGTGTTCTATCATGAAGCGAGCCAGAGAAACGCTGCGGCTCAGTCAAATCAAGGCAAACAAAATTGTCTACAGCGACTTGTGCCGCGAACACAAGCAGACAATCTGCGATTTTTTGCCCGACGAGGACCTGGCGGACAAGGAATCAGAGGAGGCAATGGTTCGACGGATTCGGACCTTCAAGGCATGGATGAAGAAGCAGTGGGGCGCATCCAACAAGAGAATTCTAGTTGTCACCCACGCAGATTTTGTGTATTTTCTCAATAATTTCACCAAGTATCTTGACAATGGAGAGCGGATGGAGATTGACCTCTAATGCGGAAAAAATTGGACCGCAGCTTTCCGTTTGGAAGTCTACACACACAATGGCTTCCGCTCCCGCTCCCTCTTCTGATTCCGCGCACTTGATGCTCCTCCGCATCATCAAGGAGGAGGCTCAGAAGGAGGAGGCCAACGACATCTGGAAGAACAGCCCCTACAAGGACCTCGTGAAGCTCCAGAGCAACAATGTGGGAAATGTGGGGGAGAAGTTTCTAAACCAAATCTGCGCGGCTACAGGCATTTGTGCGACCTGCAACGGCGCAAAGACGAAGCAGATTGGCGGCGGCGAGGGGGATGGCAGGATTCTCGACATCCCCGTGGAAATCAAGACAGCCCACCAGGGCTCCACCTCTCCCACATTCCAGCACGAGCTGGGAGAGGTTCCGTGGAAGGGTTCGAAGTACATGGTCTTCGTAGATATTTCCCCTGAGTGTATCTACCTCACCATCTTCAAGAACTTTGACGAGGCCACATACAAGAGCAAGGAAAAACTGGCCGTCTTTCCCACAAAGGCGGTGACCTGGAGAAAGGAGAAGGGGGCCTTCAAGCTGGATACCAGTGTCCGAATCAACGAAGATGGCATTGCGCGCGGACACACTGTCAAAATCACGCCCTCTACGCCGAATGCCGACATTGCCGCCTTCATTCGGTCCAAGGTTGTTTAGGAGAATTGCGAGACAATGATGGAGGTTCGCAAATTGTAGGCAGAATTTGTGGAGAGGAAACTAATGGACGCCCAGTCAATCCCCTTTGCCTTCTCAATGGACGCCTGTTTATCAGATACAAAGACAACACCATACCCTTTTTTGCCAGGAAGGTCGTGGAAGCTGCTATACACGCGCATAGCCTCTTTTCCAAAACACGTCGACGGCAAATAGATGTCGCATTTGCCTATCATGGCCTTGTTTCGCGTAGTGGCGACGGTTCCTCCATCCGACAACGAATACACTTTCAATACCTCTTCTGAATGGGGTCGAAGTGTATAGGCAGGATTGGACGTGTACTTGGACCAGATTTGGAAGACACCATTGATTTTGACGGGTTGATTCTCAGGAGTGGAGAAGTCGGCCGTCAAGCCTTCGCTGTAGATGAGATTGTAACCCTTCACCCGTTTGCGAGGAGACCCCTTTCCATCGCTCTCAAAGAGTTGGGGGAGAATGAAACAGACATAGTCAGCAAAGGAGTGTGAGTGATTGATGAAATTCAGTGCGAGATGTCCGCGGAGTCCAAACGGTGGATTCCCAATGACAATGTAGCGCTTGGACGTGTCCGCGGGTCTCCAGGTGAGGTAATCACACTTTTCAATTCCAGGAGCGCGCGGTTCAATGTCAAGGCCGATGGAGCCTGGTGGAAGAATCGTGAGGAAACTCCCATTTCCTGCGGACGGCTCGACGAATAGGTAGTCATCGACAGAAATCGGCACTTCGCGTTTGAAGGTCGCCCAGCATTTTTCCGCAAGCTCTTTGGGAGTGAAGAATTGGTCTTTGAGTGCGGATGAATAGGCCTTGTAGTCTATCTCACGGGATAGGAGTTTCCTCAAGTCAAAGGTGTATTGAATCGGTACATCTTTGAGTTCAACCCATCGCTTCACGGTCCCCACGCAAAGAGTGAGTGCTTCTGCAACTTCCTTCAGAGACTTCGTTTTCAAGCATTCCACGAGGAGTTGAAGATTTGATTCAGGCGGGGCGGCCCTCACCACAGGGTGTTTTTTTTCAGTATGGGCGTCCAAATGGACCTGTTTTGCGAAGAAGAGATGACAGCGTTCACATGTGTATTTTGTCATACGCGTCTTGTAGGGTATGAGAGTTTTCATAGGCCCAATCCCTCAATTTTTACAACAGGATAAAGGAATCCTCGAACTCCTCTAGAGATGGAGTCGTTTTCACCCGAGCATATGTTTGACGAGATGGAGGCGGAACTTCCTCTGTATGAAAAGGAGCCGCAGAAATGGCTCAGCATTTGGCGGAATCGCTACGACCCTGCTGTGTTTCAGATCCTCACAAACGTGTATGGGCCGACGTTGGATGCGTTTTGGAAGACACACACTCCCCCGCTGGTCTCCAAAAAAGCGTTTGTGATTGTGGAGCGCCGCTGCCATCCGAATATGTGGTTTATTCTTCGGAACATTGCGTATTTTGGCCGCGATTGGGCGATTTACATTTTCTGCAGCAAGCAGAATGCGGCGTATATCGCAGGTCTGCTGGGAGACAAGCTTCCCCACGTCCATTTGAATGTGATATTTACAGAAATCGCAGATGCGGCGTCAGGAGTTCGTGAATACAATGAACTTCTGAAGCAGCGACAATTCTGGGAGCGGATAGATGCGGAGACGGTGTGTACGATTGAGATGGATTGCTATTTGCGGAAGCCCATACCCGATGAGCTTCTGGACTACGACTATGTGGGAACTCCGTGGGGCTGGTCTCTTCACACCCCTGGTGGAACGGGTCTTTCCATTCGGAAGCGGGAAGCCATGCTGGATGTCTGCGACCACGCCGATAAAAAAATACCGATGCAGGACCATTTTGCGGCAGAGGGGATGTTTCACCAAGGATATTCGTGGATGCCGTCCTCGCAGGGCGTGAATGTCTTTGTAGAAAATTATTATTCTGACGACCCTGTTGGAGTCCACCAGTGGTGGACCTTCTTTTTTAATCGGTTTTTGTATGGGGGGTCGAAGCAGATTGCGACGAAGCTCTTAACGCTTCATGTTTAGTAGACGGAGACACCCGCGTGGCGGGCCTTGACACGCTCGGCGATGGTGCTGGTGGGCCACGCCTTCTGGGTCTTGGAGAGCCCAGTGCGGCAAGCACGAGAAGGCTGCTCGCGACGAGGAGCGGCCGCCACGGCCCCTGAGGGGGTGGTGGAGGCGGCGGGAGTCCAGGAGCGAAGAGACATGAGAATCTGAGCTGCCTGAAGGTCACCCTTGGAAGGGACAACAGTGGAGGCCGAGCGAGAGCGAAGGTTGTAGCGAAACGAGGCGGTGGAGGAGGCCATGGTGGATTTCTAACCTTTCGAACCAGGCGCGCGGCGGTGTCAATTTTTGGAAGGCTCAGCCAGAAATCGCTTCAATTACATTCACAACAATGCCCCACAGTATCATACAAGAACAACAACAAAGGGCAGCATTGCGATGGCTTTCTTCAAGGCCCTGTATTTCCTCTTCAAGTTTCACAGTATGACAAAAAGGACATTCCATCCCTTTTCGCTTTGAGTATTCTATCCAACAGTGTGGATGAATACTGACGCGACACGCACAATCCAATGCGGCGGGTTTTCCAGACTTGCCCTGTTCGACGAGTTCAAGGCAAATAATACACGCTTCCCTTGATACCATGGGCGCCTATACGAGTATAGGGTTTTTTGTTTAGAAGCCTTCTACAGGTCTAAATAAGAGGCAGTATCTATTGTATAGAATGTCTTACTATTACACATGCGGAGTTCATCGCGAAACGCAAGAGGTTACGTGTCTGCGAAGTGAAACGGGATTTGCGGAGTTTGAGAATCCACACGAATACACGCGGAAGAGTCGGTACATTTTTTCCAAGGACACCGCAGAAAAAAGACTTGTTCTCAGTACACCCATCGTTGCGAAGCGAACTATTTTAGGGTTTGAGACAAGTGAATATAGAATTTTATGCAAGGAACTCAATACCAATAGTGTAACAATTCTCAAGAAATAAGTCTAGAGTGAAATGCGTGAGCTCCCTCGTGGAATTCTCTTTTCACATTTAGCAGCCCACCAGTAGACATCCTTTTCAATAGGGCCGCCGCGAGGGGGCAGAGGGCGTTTGTCCGTCCGCAGGAGAGGGTTCGTATAGAAGAGGGTTTTCTGGGAGCGGATGACAATGGCGGCGATGAAATAGGGTTCTGGAATATCTCTCAGAAATGCGGCAGCATCCGCATCACACAGGACAATTTCACTCACACTGTACGTATTCATTTCGCCCGTTGAGAGAAGATTCGCACGATGAATCCGAATGAGATTCTGAAGGGCACGATGATTCATGAGATTCATGCGAGGGTTCTTCTGAAGGGGATACAGCGTGAAAAGGGTATAACATGTCATTTCTGGTGGGAGTTTCTAGAACTCCCTGTGAAATCAAATTTAGCTGGCAGCGAACGAATGTGAATGAAATTTATCCTGGAGAAGTAGATATGTCTGGAACAGGGAAGCGAACACTGCCAAAGGGGACCTTCAAGGCAAAAAACACCTCTCCAGAGAATTGGCTTCGAGCCGCGCAAAAGCAACGCATTAGCGCAAAGATTGCAACCAATGCGCGTGCAAAACAGATTGCGAACTTTCGGAAAATCCAGGCAATTTTGAATGCAAGAATGTCAAGACGAGGCCCTGGAGCCCGTGGAAGTGCGACAACAGGTCCTGTGCGTGCTGTTGCTCTTCCATTGACAAGTACAAATCCTACGGCCGCAGGAGCGGGTTCGGCTCCTGCTCCTGCGGTCGGTGGATACACGCGGAAAGTCCGTCGCAATAGACGCGCCACACGTCGTCGTCAGCAACGGAAAAATTGATGGCAATTTTTAGTGAAGATGACAAACACCATGAATCCCGTGACATTTCTTGGCCTGGGATTTGCGGTATCGCTGCTTCTTCGGAAGCGCAGAGAGGTGCGTAGACAGTTTGATTTAAAAGATAGACTTGCCATGGTTCGCTACGGAAACACAGTGTGGTTCATGGGCCACAGTTACTCTCATACATTGTCGGGCCTCTAAGGCCCATTTACTGCCTACGCTTTGTTTGTCTGCGCTTTGTCTTCTTGCTGCGGGTCTTTCTCCGCTGACGCGCACCACCCATAAATCCAAACCATCCTTCTTTTGCGGCTTTGGAGAGTTGTTCGGCCTCTTTTGCTGCGTGTTGCCGTTCGACGGCCTGGCGAGCCGCGTAAAGCCTTGCATTCCGATTTGCCAACCTCTGTCTAAACCTCTCCCTATTTTCAGCACTTGCTCCTCTTGCTGGAGGCTCAATTGTATTTTTGAGACTCAGGAAATTTGCGACACCTTGAACTGTGTTACTTGGCAAAGTGCGAAACGGCAGTGTACCAGGACGATAATTGCGGAAGTGGGATGCCGCAGACAAGGATGCGAGGCCACGACTCTCCGTTTTTTTTCTGTATCGCCGCTCTAATTGTTCCAGCGTTTCCGCAATTTCTGGAGAATATGTGTACCCTTTCGCCATATCAAGGGCGGTTTGCCCTGCTTTGTTCTTGTGAAACGGATTTGCACCCATCTCGTAGAGAAGTATTAAAATCGGTAGACGATCGGAAATTCGTGTCGCAGCATGTAGCGGCGTGTTGCCGTCCTGGTCTTCTGCTTCTACATCCGCACCCGATTGGATCAAATACTGACAAATATCGGGATGGCCCTGTTCTGCCGCGATATGAAGAGTCGTTTTTCCGTTAGCATCTTGTGAATTTACGTCGGAACCAGCTTCCACAAGCTTTTTACAGCTAGCAATATCTCCTTTGTACGCACTATTATGAAGAGGAATACGTCCCATTCCACCTTTTAAATTCACATCTGCGCCATTCCGCAGTAAAATACTGATGAGCGGTGAGTTTCCTCGGAAGGCCGCATCGTGAAGTGGAGTATACTGTAAATTGTCTCTACTATTCACATCTGCCCCCTTCGCAATCAAAAATTCGGCAATAGGGTAGCATGCATTTTTTATGGGTGCTCTTGCGATTCCGTGAAGAGGCTTAGCTCCATCTTTCAATGTTTGGGGATTGCCTGATAAATTCGGGTCGGCACCACGACTTACGAGAAGCTGGACCATTTCCATCTTACAATTCGATGCAGCATAGTAAAGATTTGTGAAGCCGTACATATTTACCACATTGACATTCGCACCTGTATCCAAGAGGCTTTGTACCTCCGATAGTTTATTGAGAGCTACTGCTTCAAACAAAAGAGAATCTAATTTTTCTTGTTCTGTCATCTACTCTGAACCCCCTTTTTTCTACGGGTCTTGCGGCGTCCTCCACGCCACGCCTCCGCGGCGGCGGCTCGTTCGTCTGGGTCCAACGTTTCAAGAAATGCCTGCTTCTCTCTCTCGAGTGCGGCTTGCTTGTTTTTCAGATGTTGTTTCTCAACCTTTCTACGAGCCATCGCAATTCTCGCATTTTTGTTCGCAGTCATCGCTCGTATCCGAGCACGATTTTCAGCAGTCGTCTCCGCTCGAATGGCTGGAATTTTGGGTGGGAGGCCGAGCATTTTTGCCACAATATTCGCAGGGTCATTCTGAAGTTCAGGCATTCTCTTCTCATTTTCACGCCAATAGGGACTTTGTGTGGAGACTTTGACAGCGGCCAATCCTTCCGATTGGGCTTTCAAATCAATTGTTCGGAGAAAAGCTACACCTTCTGGAGTTGTAGCAAGGTCAATAGGGCGTCTTTTCTGTTTGTTTTCCGCAAACGGGTCCGCACCATACTGGATGAGCTTCTTCAGAAAAGAAACAGGAGTTCCGTGACGAGCAGCGATATGGAGAGGGGTATTCCATTGAAAGTCTATGTCATTAATGTATGCGCCGTACTGAAGAAGCAAGGGAATTGCCTCTTCATATCCCCAGTGGCAGATGCGATGGATCGGGGCTTCTCCTTGTATATCCGAGTCATTGACATTCACACCATTCTGAAGAAGAAATTCCATCGCTTTCAGATTTTCAACAAACAGTGCGCTAGCCTCTTTGGGGGGAGGGTTGCATAGAAAGAAAACGGCACTGCGCCCGTCGTTTGTTTTTCTGTGAATGTTTGCGCCTCGCTGGGCGAGAGCTCGTAGAGCTGCGAAATTTTTGGAAATGGCAGTTTGAAGAAACGGAGTTTCTCCAAAGCTGTTCTCCTCTTCTATATCGAGTCCGCGTCCAATCAGAAAGTCAATGATTTCTGGCGTTGTAGCAACTCCCAACGGTGTATCTCCAGTGTGATTCTCTACAAATGTGTGGGCTCCCAGTCCAACCAGAAACTGGACCATTTCCAGATTTCCTCTTCGGCACGCAATCAGAAGTACACTGTCGCCGTTTCTGTTTCTTGAATTAAGATTCACTCGGTACTGGGAAATCACTTGCTGGACTCCAGGGATATCTCCCGCACTCACTCTATCCATCAGCAGTAAGAGCCCTACTTCTCCAAAGTCCATCTTGTAAAGGCGGCGATTTTTTGGTGGCCCTGCTCGAGCAAAAAATTGAATGCCTCCACCCCCTGTGAAAGCCTTCACAAACCAAGATGTCTACCACCGCCGCCACCACGCAGAAGATGAGTGTCACGCAGGGTCTCGCCGAGCTCAAGATGCTGGATAAGCGTATCAATACGCATCTGCGGCATCTGCGGTGGTGCGATGTGAGTACGGAGGCGAACCGCGTAGACGCAGAGAAGCTGAAGGGAAAGGCGGAGGCAGAGTATCAGTCCTACATGGACCTGGTGAAGCGGCGGGACTCCATCAAGCGTGCCATCGTCCTCTCCAATGCGACGACACGTGTAAAGGTCGCGGATTGGGAGGGTACTGTCGCGGAGGCCATCGAGCACAAGTCGTCCATCGAGTACAAGCGGCGGCTTCTGGAGTCTATGAAGGAGCAGCTCCAGGAGAGTCGTGGCAAGTATGAGGCGGCGAAGGGGCAGATGGACTCGCGACTGGAGCGCCTGCTTCAGTCCGAGCTCGGCAAGGACGTGAAGACGAATCCAGACACGCTGGCCGCACTGACGAACACCTTCCGAGCCCAGAACAAGGTGGAGCTGGTGGACCCCCTGGACCTGGCGGCAAAGGTAGCGGCTCTGGAGGAGGAGATTACCTCCTTTGAGACGAATGTGGACTGGGTCCTCTCCGAGGCGAATGGAAAGACGGCAGTGGAGATTCCGAGCTGCTCCTCAAAGGTGGCGGTGCCCTCCTACAAGCCCACGGAGGCGGTCGGCGGGTATTTTAGCTAAAAATTGAGTCGGCGGTTGTGGCAACTTAAACGCTACCTACGAAGCAATGGCAAGAGCAACACAGCAGTTCCGAGAGGTGGTCTTGGCGTACGGAGTGTGTGGACTCTTTGTAGGAGGTCTGGCGATGGCAATTGTAGGTGGCCTCTCAGGAGGCACCGCACTCTTCGGTGTCGGCCTCGGAATTTGTATAGTTCTCACTGTAGCAGGTATTGTAGCACGTGAGAGACATCTCGCATCCTAAAGACAAAAATCCCTCCCCCTACTCTGGCGAAGAGCAAACTGGCCGTTGGCAGCGAACGTTATCGCTGTGCGCTACACATTTATTCGTGATTGTTCCTCAGTTTTGAGGAAACGATGAACCTCAGCGCTTAAGAACCAAGAGTCAATCTCCAACCTTCAACGAAAGGCGAGTGTGAAGCATTCGCGGCGCCTATTCCTCGTGGAACCCGCAGCGAATGCTAAAAAAACACACATTGCTATCAAGTTTCAATTTTGAAGTGTTAACGATTATGACTCAACCTTCTTTCAAATCCAGGACAAAGGTTATAGGATCGCTAGATTCCTGCGAACCTCCTGGCTGCCAGGGTAGGGGTCCCTTTTTTCATGGGAAAATCCGATTGTATCGGAGTTTTCCAGGGAAGAAATTCACGCACGACTGCCTGATAATATCCAACCTCAGGCTTCTCAATCACCACTCCCTTTTCGGGCCAGGAATGGAGAATAAGCCCATCCTCTACCGCAATTGCGATGTGTCCCTCATCCTCTCGAGCGTATTTGAAGGGTCGCAGAAAGATGCTGCCAGGGGGATAGACCACACCCTCTACATAGGGCTCAAGGCGCCCTGTCACTGTAAAGAAGTCCCACCAGAATACCGTTCCTCCTGCGTAGAAGTGTCCTTCCGCGGCACCAGGAATTGCGATTCCCAGTTTGCGACAGAGGACATTCAACAAACCCGCACAGTTGAGATGACCTGTCTGAATCTCTGCGAGAGGGACCTCTCCTGTGGCGCCAGCCCAGAAGGGGCCTGCGGTGTCGCAGCAACTCACCTCGGGGTTCCACCACCGGTACGGAATGCCGAGAAGAGTCTGAGCGTATGCGAGCATAGTAGCCTTGAATTCAATATATAGGGGCCACCCCGCTTCAATTTTGGCGTTTTTTTATCTTTTTTTTAGCCTAAGGTTCTGCGCGTTACTACCTTCAGAATGTTTGCCATCCTCGCATTTCTGCTCGCACCCTTTGTGGTTTCGCAGGTGACCGAACTGAATCGCACGCAGTATCTCGGTCGCTGGTATCAGGTGTATTCAGACCTCTTTGTGGATGCGACCTTTGAGAACAGCTCCTTCTGCGACACGGCTGACTACGGTCTTTATCCGAACAATACGATTAGTGTTTTGAACCGTGAACGCCAGTATAATTTGACAGGTCCCGAGCGCCAGATTTTTGGGTGGGCGGATGTGGAAGACGCGACAAAGCCTGGAGAACTCACGGTCCATCTTCAGACAACGGAATTTCCCGCACCCTATTGGGTTCTTCAGCTCGGCCCCGTCGAACAGAATCAGTATGTCTACAGCATAGTGTCGGACCCCGTGAAGCTTACGCTTTTTGTGTTGGCACGGAATGTGAGTGATTTTTTCGACCGCTACAACGCAGAGGTGCTCCAGTTTCTGGACGTCCAGGGATTTACAGGCCTCTTCAACAGTCCTACTGTGACTCCTCAAGAGGGATGCGTCTATTGGGAAGATGCGTAAGGTTAGTCTTCTTTCAACTGTGTGCTGGTTTTGCTGATTCGTTCTTCAAGAATCCGCAAATCTTGAAGAATGTCTTCTTGAGAACTTAGACTCAGTTCAAGCTTCTCTCTGAGTTCTGCAATGGATTCGTGTATCTCTTCATGCTGGAGTGTTGTATACATGAGGAAACGAATCGTACAATAGAGCAGGAGGCCAGAGAGAAATGCAACGCCAAAGGCAGGTGGTGCGAATTCTGAGGGGTTCTTCTGTTCCATTGTATTCTATGGAGCCAGAATTTTTAGGTGTGATTTATTTCCGAAGCCCCGAATAAGAAGAAATGAGTGGAGCTGGAAGACCTGACACCCCGCCACCTCCTGGAGTATACACACTGAATCTTTCACTTCCAAAGAGCTTGATGCCAATGACTCTCCCCCTTCCATCCTTTGTGCCACCTCCTCCCTCGGCCGAGTACAAAAAGGTGGAAGAATATGTGGAGATGCTGAAGGACGAAAACAAAGGCTACATAGACGAACTTCAGAAGGAAGCCCAAGCGATTTTTGCGAAACGCGGTCCTCTCTGCGACAGCGAGGGGTTCTACCAGCACTCGGGTGAATGCTGGAATGACTCTCTTCAGCAAATTCTCTGTAATGCTGATACGATTAAGGAGAGAGTCCAGAGTGTGTTGATTCATGAAAAGTTCGACACTGTTGCTGAAATGCTTCAAGACAACGAGCTTGTTCCACACTCTCAAAATCCAATTGATTTCATAATTGCGAATTATGACGAGATTCAAATTCAGAAACAATGGATAGGCCTCTACATCCTCGAGCTTCAGAAACGGTTTCTTCGTCATTACATAACAGAAGGTGGGCGCCGTCAGCTCGCGGAGGAATTGTGTAAGACCGAGGGAGAAGAACTAGGCGAGGTTGCGTTGAAGAAATTCGCAGAGTTATCACGAATTACGAGGGCGCGAAAGGCGGGTGCGGAGGGAGAGAGGGCGGCTATTTTTGGCAAGTCCAACTCACTGGGAAAGAAGGCTGAAAATGTATATTATCGCAAAACACGGGAAGAGCATCAGAGGGAAACGATAGGTGGGAAGACGGAAGAAGTATATGTTTTGCTTCGTATCATGAATACTCTTTTCTTTCCTGATGAGCCCTTTGAACGACAGGTATACTCTATGCAACAATTGGATAGCATTGCGAAGCTTATCTCATCGCGGGCTGATTTTGAGGCACTCATTGACAACACATCTGGAGTTTGGCTCAATATCCAAGACCCTATTATGCCAGGAAAAGGGCATTCCATTGCATTTTATGAGTGCGGAGAAGGTCAATATATCTTTGATGACAATATTGGTGCGATGGAATATCGCTGGGATGCGCTCTTCAAATATTATTTGGAGTTGTCGTCCAGAGCCCTGTTTCCCAGTGTAAAATTTACGAAATTGTTCGTACAGAAGCTTGGCACAGAGGAACATTTCTATTTTGATTTGTATCCAATTGTAGAATATGTGTCTTACCCGACAGGAAAATATAGGTATATTCTTTTTGGGACCGAAATCTTTGAACTATCGGGTGAGGAGGATAAATTTACTCTTGAAGCCTTAGGATATCGTATAGTTGGAAAGATTGACCCAGGTCTTCGCTATAGAATTGCCGAATTTATTCTGTTTGGAAAGAAATCAGCGAAAGTAGCAAATACGAATTATGAAATTATGTATACCGCACGAATCAAACATCACCCTCTTTACTGGATGCTTGTGGAAGGCGATGAGGATATGGCTCTTGAGTACATTGAGAAAAACCCCGTGATTCCAGACCTCACAACGCGTCATTGGGACGGAGATCTTCCTATTCTTATCACAGCCATCAAATCGAACAAGGAAAGAGCTGCGATTGCATTGGTTGAAAAAGGGTACAATGCGGATTTCTCGTATAAAAAAATAACTCCAATTATGTGGGCTGCGATTTTTGGAATGAAAGGGTTGTATAAGCTTCTTCTGGATAGGAGACTCGGCTTGGACTTTGAGGAATTAGGAAATAAACTGATTCATAGTTTAGCATCATCGAAAGAGCCCTATTTTACAGAAGAACTTCTAAAGGCAGGAGTGGATGTCAATACGTTGTCTGCGAAAGGTCGCACCGCACTTATTTTTGCGACAGAGTATAACAATCTTGACCTGATGAAAGTACTGTGTTCTGCGGGGGCAGACCCCTCTATTCGTGACCTCGGCAATCCTGAGAGGGGAACGCCTCCTTCGACTGCGATGGACTATGCGAAGACGGAGGAAGCGAGAGAGATTCTGAGAACGTGCGGCAGCGGACCCACGACAACTTCAGGAGGCCGTCGTCGTCGCACACGCAGAGAGAAACGCAAGGCCCACCGTCGTCGCAGGACAGTCGTGCGTCGCAGAACGCCCCTGCGCCCCAGGAAAAATTGAAGCGGGAGCGGTCCTTGGTGTATACCTCACGACACAAAGTCACGATGGAGCTTGTTCTTTCCTTCACGCACGCAATGACAGAGGCATTTCCCTATCTCCTTGCTCTTTCTCCTCTGATTGTGGGAGTGGTTGCGCTTGTCAACTCCCTTCTCCAGAAGGTGCTTGAGAATCCTATTGTGGGTCCGATTGTAAATACTACGTTGGTGGTCTTGGAGAGCACCAAGGCAGTATGGAAGCCCATTCTTTCCACTGTTCTTACTCTCGCGAAGCCGATTGTGCGTGTGCTTGTTCTCCTCGCAAAGAATGTGTGGTCCATGGCTCTTTCTCTGCGAGACACCTTTCTCTCGGCATTTACGTGGATTAAGGCCAATGGTGGAGATGTCACGCATGTTGTGGGCGAGTTCGCTCGTTCCATGTATATCATTGGAAAGGCATTTGGAAAGGGTATGTATTACCTGTCAAAGGGACTGAGCCTTGTGATTGACTCCTTTGAGAAGAGCAATGCCTTCTTCAGGGGAGTCCTTGCCAATCCCTCTTCGTTCACGTGGGATACAGTTCAGGAGAATGCGATTCCTTTGGCGGTTTCTGCGAGTTTCCTGGCTCTTGTGATTTGGTGTGTACTGCCCCCGCCTCCGCCGCGCAAGGAGGCAGAGATGAAGAAGACAGAAAAGTCTGGTAGAATGGAAACACGTGCTGCGCGCCGTCGCGCATTGCTATCCTCTACTTCATGAAAAAGGCGTGGAAGCATCAAACACAACTCCTGAATTCGTCGCTGTGCGATTTGCACTGCTGGAATCTCGCAGAACAGTAGAAGAGTTCGTCGCAGCTAAAAGCAATTGAGTTCCAGGAATTGCGGAAAGGGGTACAGTCGGTTTTGGAAAATCGGATGTGTACACGGCAGTTCCAACAACCCAGCGAAAGTTTGTAAGAAGACCCGCAAAATTTCCATTTGGAACCGAGGAATCACTTTGATTTCCTATACGAAGAACTTCCGTTTGATTTATATTGTAATTTGTTGTTCGTGTTAAGACAAGTACACCATCGACATAGACTCTTGTGTTTCGAGAGCCATCGGCACCCCCATTTCCAACAACGGCAATGTGTTGCCATATATTTTTTGTTACAGCAGAACCAATATTTGATGAAGACCCATCGGTAAATAAAAAAAGGGTTCTATCGGTATATACAACACATAAATCATTTGCTGGAAATGTTCCAATTGAAAATACAATAGCATTTGCGTCTGAATCTTGATAGTATTGAAACCATTCAACCGTAAAGGCTGCGGTGCCAGGGCGTAAACTAGCATCGTTCGCAAAGCTTATATTTGTAGGAGTTGCACCAGCAGTGAATCGCATACTTCCTCCCGTGGGTTGAAGGACTCTGAAAGGGCAGGCATTTACTGTTGCAATAGTGGATTGCTCTACAGGTGTTATAAAGAGTGCTCCTTCTTGAATATTAATGAGGGATGCGGCAGTGTTATCGTTCCCTGGACCCAATTGAATTCGTAGAGCACATCCTCCATTGAATTTAATTTGCTGAGCTATATAACTTGAATACAAGAGACGATTTTTTCTAATTTTTGTCAATTCGGATGAATCCATCTTCTTATTGGAACTTTTTAAAATATTAGCCAAGAGTATAAAGTAAGAGGAATTCTTTGTAGGTATAGAAAAAATGCTGTATCTTGGCTTTCCAGTCTCTGTGAAAGAGGCCTTGCGTCTATTGAAGCTCGACGATAGAATCGTGACATCCTATTATGACACGGAGCCCATTCAAAAGTATCTACACTCAAAAAATTCCAAGCTCACCTTTTTTTACAGTGACAAGAGTTCTTGTTTGCTCGGAATTCCACTGAGCGATAGTGTTCTTCCGTTTGAAACAGCATTTGGAGAAATCCTCGTAGCCAGGAGTAATTTTCTTTTGGAGGCTCGAGCTCTGGATTTGGACTTGAGTCACGTGGAAATTACACAGATTGAAAAGGAGAGTGTTGTGTGGGAGAATCCAGACCCCTTTTTAATCAGTGTATAAAAATTGGCAGGAGCCCTACCCTACCGACGTGTACGCCGATGGAAGAGAGTGAGCGACTCCAAGCAGGTATCTTCTTCTGGGAGACGGTCTGGTACAAAATCGCAGAGAAGGTTGTCGCAAAGGCGATTGAAGTGTATGGACTTGACGCAGAGCAGGCTGCTGCTCTTCGTGAAGTCTATTTGCGACCGAATTTGTATCAAGTCAAGCCTGCTTAGCCGATGAAAATCTTCACACGGTCTTTGACACCCTGACGGCAGATGTAACACTGAGAAACCTGTCTCTTTACACACCCCGCGCAGAAGGTGTGTCCGCACGGATTGAGGACGTATTGAATGCTGTCGCTAAAACAGATACTACAGAGAGGTTCTGACATGGTTGTTTCGACGACACGGCGAGAGATAAGTATATCACGGAGCAAGAGGAATTTGCGATACGCTGTTATGATTGCGGTATAGCATTCTTCAATCTCAGTGCTTTGGAAGATTTTTTCTAGATAGGCGTGTGTCGCTTCAATAAGCGCAGTCAGTTCTTCATTCGCTTGGAGTTCTCCGAGGGCAGAGACACGAGCTTGGACTTTGTCAAAGACATCGAGGCGGGATTGGAGGAGTGCGTCCTGGCGGACAATTTCTTCTCCTGCTTCGCGGAAGCTTTCCAGAAGAAACGCGGTGGCTTCCTGGAATCCTGCGACAGTCATTGGGTATTTCGCAAGTTGCGCGTTTACCACGGAAACAACATCCACTCCAGAGCCGTCGAGCGCGATGTCTTTGAGGGAATGATGGGAGACTTGGAAATTTCCGCGTGAGAATTTGCGAATTAAGAGTTCAGCGGGTCCCAGCGTCGGGTGTTTCGCGAGCGGCTTCGCCGCAAATTCCAGAATGTCATTCATGCGATTCAGAAGAAAATCGCGAAGGCGACGACGAGACGTCTGGGCTCCTTGCGGAGTTCCAGGCAAGCGCTCACGGATTTCATAAATGTGGCGATTTGCCATGTTGTTGACCGCTGTCGTGAAAATCGTAGAGGAGTTTGTGATTCCGAAGTCAAAAAAGGCAGCGTTGGGTCTCTCTTCGTCGGCATCTCCAAAATCAGCGGGCGCGTAATTTCCGCCCATTCCGCTCATTCCGTCCATGTATCCTGACATCTACTCGGAGGTTTGTTTCCATCTCTCGCATCCCTTACGCACCTGTATCAGTATCCTCCAGAATCTTTCTCGCGGTCGTGAGTCGCATGGTAGTAGGGATGGAATCCTCTTCCATGCTGTCAGGGCGAACTGTTACAATCGTGTTGTACTCGTTTTCAGGAGAGATGGATTCAATAGAAAAGGCTCCTCCTCTCTGTTTCATAGACCTTTTCCGATACTGTTTTCGAGTTGTTCTCCGCTTACTGCGACGTGAGCGTGAGCGTGTACGTGAGCGTGTACGTGTGCGTGTACGCCGTCCTTTCATCTGTCCTCTACTCTTGGGGAGAAACTTTGTGAAACACCAGACTCCGTCCCAAGTCCTTTGCGAGTTCCTTCAGATTGTGAATGTTTCCATCCTTCCGCCCAGATAAATTTCGTCCATACGCAGAGAGTACCGCACGAATACAGCCAGGGTCATTTACCACATCGAGAACAGGCAGATACACCCTTTCTTCAGGCAGGTCGTTGTCACACTGAGCCAGAAAGGTGTCTGTATGTTTCTTTGCGACGAGATACTCTTTACAGGTTTGAATTTGATGTCCTGACTGACGGCAGAAGGAACACGGAAGTCCATGTTTTTTCCGATAGGAATCACCGTCCATAGTAGAAGGCTACGCAAACCCTGGATGAGTGCCGACAACGTTCAATTTTTTTTCACTATGCGCGAGCAAATTAAGCTCTATCACTGGCAAACGAAAAGCTACAGCCGCCACAAGGCGACGGACAGTGTTATCGAGGCCCTTGACAAGAATATTGATATGTATGTGGAAACCTACATGGGAAAATACGGACGGCCAAAGATGAGTGCCCGGAATAACACGGTGAAGGTACAGAATCTATCGGAGTCTACGATTGTCCGCTTTATAAAAGGATGTATAACGTATTTAACAACAAAGTTGCCAAAGGGACTCAAGGAGACCGATACGGACCTTGTGAATTTGCGAGATGAGATGCTCGCTGATTTGAATCAGTTGCTGTATTTATTTACTCTTCATTGATACTACTTTGAAAGTGTCTCCCGGTTTCAGCTGGAGTATGTCGGCATCTCCAGCACCGAGTTCAATGGCGTGTTGGGCCTTGTAGATGGAGGAGATGCTGGGACAGTTGTCGACGTTGGGACACGGTGGAACATTTTTCCGAATGCTGACGATTGTGAGGTTTCCATCAAGCCACACAATATCCAGAGGAAATCGCATGTTTGGCATCCACATGCTGCGCCGATGAGGGGGTTCTGTATTAAAAAAGAAAAGTCCTGTTTTACTGCGAGGGCGGTCGCGAAATTGGAATCCCATTCGCTTGGCTTCTGCGGAGGCTAAGAACTCAAGTTTCAGAAGGTCTCCGCGCGGTGTGCGGAATGAAAGGATATCTCCGTCTTTCATCTCTTTAGAGAAGAGAATGAATTACTGTTATGACGCGAGTGGTTTTATAGGGATGTCGTTTCAGCAAAATGGAACTTACAAGACTGCTTGGGACACCTTCAATCGCATTCAGATGTTTGATAGCAATGTCAGCACTCTTCGGTTCCAGGGTGCGACAAACTTGCACTATTATAATTTCAGCAATTACACAGAAAAGGCACTCTTTTCGCAGGGGCAGTTTTTACATTATAAATCCATTCCGTATTTGAGTACATTGTGGGTGACCGTCCAGCGGAATTAAAAAGTAGTGGATTTGTAGAATGAGCGGAGAGAGCAATTGCCCTTGCATTGTGAAAGTCAGTACTATTTTTGTCTTTGATACGGTTGGAGTTCAAAAAGCGGCCAATAATGTCTATGAATACAAGACTGCGTTTGACAATACTCCTGCGAATCTTGCGAAAGGAATAAAATACCAGTTTAAGACGGATTTTGAGCGGATGCAGTACATTATTGGGCGCAAGGGACGTTCGTGCAATCCTCCGACGGTCGGCTCCTAATATGCTCTCATTGGCGGAGACTGTTAGCGTTTCCGAAGTGTGGCAAAGAGGTCAGCCATGTAGGCGATGGCTCCCGCATCCAGATACAGGATTTGTTTTTGCGGCTCAAAGGAAAGAATCTCTTCTTTGAGTGGCAAGCGATTAGGAGGTGGGCGCCCCTCCAGGTTTACGACTGCGGCTGGCAAGACCTGCGCGGTAGGCTGTGAGGACAGGTGCGAGGACGGTGGTCCAGTCGGCTCGAAGGTGGAGCCGCCCGTCGGCGGTCTTTGTGCCGAGCTCGATGGCTTTGGGGTCTGCGCCAGGTGTAGTGTTGTAGTAGAAGAGTTTCCCGTCTTTGGTGCTCCAGAACGGGATGCCATCGATGATTTCACGCTGCATAGGGTGTTTGCTGACAGGGTACAAAGGGGGGTGGCTGCCAATTTTTCCGTGGCGCTCAATAGGATGGAGGACGAAGTCACATTTAGTCCAGAAATGAGAGAGTATTGGTCGTCTCACTCTGGTCTTCTGGAAACACTCTTGAATGAACCTGATTTTGAAACAGAAGAGGAAAAGAATTACAACAAGTACTATACTTGGACCACACTTCCGCGTGATTTTTTTCCAGGATTTACAGACAACCAATTTCGTATTTTTAAGCAACTTGTGGAGGGGGGTTCTGATATTTTTTGGTTTTCAAAAGATGGAACTGCCTTTCTGAATACATCCTATGGTATAAAACCGAAAGAACTGAAACATATTCTTGATTATTTACTGTATACGCACCCCACTACCATGAAGGCTGATTTAGCAACCTTTGCGAGGGAGTACCGTCTCGCAAAACCTGGAACGCCTGTTGGCTTGCGACAGACAGATGCCATTCGTGTACGGGCGGGAGCAGCTCGCACACGAAGGTTGCGTCAAGAAGCGAGGAAAGCTGGAATGCTTGTTCGGAACTACATGGAATTTTTACAAGAAAGAAGAGAGGAGCAAGAGGAGCTAAAAAAGCAAAGGCGCAGGGCAACCGCGCGTGCCGCCAAACAATTCAAAAAGAGAGGCCTCGGTGTGTCTTTGAATTCTACAGAATACCGCAATCGCACAGCAAAGCGAGGAAAGGCAAAATGGGGAGAGAAGCGTGGGTTTGGGCCACGGAGACACAAGCCGTCTCGCCCTCAGAATAATTCCAATGAAACGGGGGAGAATTTGAACGAAGAAGAGGTTATTGAAAATGCCGAAGTAAACAACGGTGACGACTAAGCATACCACATGTCAACTTCAAACTCAACAACGGGGAGAGACTCTATCCGCTGCTGAGTAAAGAGAAGGTCTGTCTGAAGTTTGCGGTACAGGTGGTCGGTGAGAAATTCCTCCCGCTGCTCTGCGGTCGTGAGGCGCACCAAAAACGGTGGGCCGCTGCGGGACAATGCGTAGACCCATGGAAAATAGGCGGCGACCTTTTCCAAAACCTCCAAGCTTCGTGTATAGCATTCTTCTTTAGTGGTTCCATACGCATACGGCGTCCATTCTGTTACAATCGAGCGAACGCGCTCCTGCTCCAGGAGAGGATAGAGAGACCGCAACACATGAAGGTCATGACCTTCCGTGTCTATTTTCGCAATACAGATGAACTCATGGGGTTCCAGAAAGTGTGTCAAGGGACGACATGCGACTTCCACACCCGACCCGTCTGTGACAATAGAACTCTGTGCGCCTGCCTGAGAAAGAATCACAGAACCTGAGATATCTGAAATGGCGGTTTGAAAGAGTTGCATATGTCTGTGCGGTTTCGCTTCCAGGTTCCTCCCCAGTGTTTGATACGACTGCGGATTCGGCTCAAATCCATATACAAACCGACACGAATCAATTGCCTGAATCATGGCCGTCCACGCACCCTGGTCGGCGCCAATGTCGACGCAGACACCTCCGCATGTTTTCTGGAGAAGTTCCTTGCAGACAAAATAATTCGCAACATCTCCTTCGTTAGTGGCCTGGATTCCATCCACGGTGTATCCTGCGAAATCCTTGTGGAGTCGTACCTGTGACGGCGGCATTCCTTTTCTAGAGAAAAGAGTGCTCTCTCTAAATAGGATATGCTTCAATCGTTGATTGTGATAGGTTCAGAAATCACACTCGCACTCTATCCGATTCTAATCAAAGTGGTGCCAACGACTCTTTTAACACAGATAGTTTCACGATTTCTTGTGTATACTGTGTTGGGTGCGGTGTTCGCAGGAAGTCTGGGAGGAGGTGTCTCCAAAATCGCAGACACTCTTCTCTCCGCAGAAGGGTTTTCTCGTTCCGCAGTCATCAGTTCTCTGAATCTGGCGCATGTTTTCACATCCTATACGGCATTTACGGAGTTGTCTGCGGGGAGTGCGATGACGCTGTTCTACACCTATCCTATCTGGATTCTTCTGGCCTCGGCACTTTTCTATGGAGAGACGTTCACAGCAGCGCATCTGGGTCTGGTAGCCCTCGCATTTGCGGGTACGATTCTAGTCGCACAGGATACGAAGGAGGGCTTTCAAGAGAAGGGAAATTGGAAGGGAATTCTGGCAGCGTTGGGTGCTGCGTTGACGGAGGCGGGCATCTATTTTGCGGTGAAGAGCTCTGAGCGTGCGAATCCATTTGTTGCGGTGCTCGAGCTCTACGCGCTCGGCCTGGTGGGCCTGGCAGCCTACGTCGGCATACAAAAAGAAAGCATTGACACACGACTCTCATCGTGGACGCCGCTCGTTCTTTTCAATGCGATTGTAGGGTTTATTGGATACTGTCTGCGTTTCTATGCGATTCCCAGAATTCCCACCGCGGTGTTTAGCATTTTGTCGTTCGTGGGAGTGGTTGCGTCCTTCTCGTGGGGTCGCATTTTTGTGAATGAGGTTCCGACTCTGAAGACGTTGATAGGTGCGGGTCTCATTACGACCGCTGCGGGGGCATCTGTTTTTATGAACGATTGAATCTTGCTTCAAACTTCTGAATCCAATGGTCCAGTCTCTTCCGCACATTTCCAGACATGCTGTGAGTTGACTTCAGTCGTGACTTGCTGTAGATGTGGTAGGAGGGCAAGTAGCGGACATATTCAGAGTCATCAGGGTGGAAGAGGTCGTATTCGCGAACGGTGACTGGGATGTCATACTTTGCGGTTTCAGTCAGGATTTCGCTGTAGAGGTCCTCTTCCTCTTGATTCATCTCTTCCAAGTTCTCCACAAGAAGGACAATTTGAAAGGGGTATGTGAGGCGAGCCACCTTTGTGGGGGGCTGTGCCATGGTGGAACGGTTCTGTTTCTTGAAGAGCCAAAACATTGTGGAGGGTAGCACTCCACACGGCGCATGAGCGAGCTCAATTTTTTCGGTGTTTACGAGTGTGTTTCCGCAGCCGCAGAAGCCCTCCTTTCCGCGTTGTGCGTCGCCGCCCTCCAGTAGCTGCTCCAGGCGAGGCTAGTTTGTCCTCGATTGTTCGAAGAATCTCTGATAGTTCATCCCGTGCTTCAAGAGGGTGTTTTGCCCCGTCCCGCACTTGTTTCATAATCTGAACTCCTTGCGCACGATACGCTTTCTTCTCTTCTTTTGTGATACTGATTTTTCCAGTGAGGCTTTTATCAATCCGTTCAAACATCTTTTCCATTTGTTTGATTGGATTAACCTGTTCTTCTACCTTTTCCATGTAATTCCGCATAAAGGCATCACTCTCCGCATTGATTTGCGCTTTCATTTCCTCTTTTCGTTCTTGCGGGAGAAGAATGATATCGAGGCATTCCTGTAAGAGAGCCAATGTTCCTCCGATAATTTCCTTATAATTATCCATTAAATGTTTCATTTCATCATGTTCTGCTTTGTCTCGGAGGAACTCGTCATCCATATAGAGCGTAGGCTTGTAGTATGAAACATAGCGCCCATTTACAAATTTATCAGATATCCAATATTTTTTATAATGATAGGAGAGTCTCTTTTTCATCAATCGAAACACAGCATCCATTCCTTCAAGGCTTAGAGCAATATTAGCCTCAGATTTAGTATCTTCTTGATATTTAGAGAATTTCTTGAGAAGCGTTTCACGGTCGTTGTATCCATAGATACAGAGTAGTTTTAGAATTTCTCCATTGTAGGGGGGGTATTTATCGAGAAAGATATCCATAACAGTCCTTCGCGAAATGACTACATTGGGATTAGCGTTATGGCGCAAGAGAAGTTTCCATGTCTGAATATCATTTATATTATGAAATGCAAGTGTTTGAAGAGCATCTATATTAGCATACTGCTGAAGAATATCGAACGGTTTCTCAGTCTTTAGCGCATCAATGACAAGTTGGAGATAGGGCTTCGCATTCCTCTTCAATAAAAGGGCCAATGGAACTGTAGAATCGCTATCAAACATGCTAACAAGTTTGGGCTTCCTTTCCAAAATATATTTTGTAAGTTCATAAAATACCAAATCATGTTCCGAATCAATTTCATAACAAATCACGTGGAAGAGAGTATCGTTTGCGATATTCACTGTAAGCAAATCTACAACATCTGCGTATTTTCGTATGATGTGGAGGGCCAAATCAGGAAGGCCAAAATGGACTATGTTTAACAGGATATTTCCATAATAGTATATTTTTGCCCCATCTTCTTCTGTATAATTCAGAACTTGGAGTTCAGACCCCTTGAGTTCATCGAGTGCTTTCAAGAGTTCGATATGAAGAGCGGCATTTCCACGGTCCTTGTTTATGGCTTGAAGAAACGGGACTATTTTTTCATAGACTCCTTCAAGGTTATTATCATATTCAGCAGCGAGTTCTTCAGAGGGTTTGTAAGGGTTCGCAATTTCGCAATTGCCAGATTCAGTACATGCAATTCCATTTTCAGGATAGAATGTTGTTTGCTGCGTAGACGTGGGATTTGTTAGTTTCACAATCTTTTCAAGGAGTTTTTCCTTGGTGTATTTCACGCAGAGGCGCTTGTTTAAATATTCAGCGAAGGTGCTGGCAAAGCGGTCGAATTTCAACGAGCAGCAACGAAGAAGTCTGTTGTTCTTTTCTGTAGCTAACTTTGTTTGATTTAGGGCGCCCCTTGAATTGAGAAGAGACTCTCTATTCTTAGAACTTTCTGCATAGTCGCAATCCATATTTGGCATTTTATGATGGGGTTCTTTGCAACTGTAAATGTCGCCGTTGTAAATATGAACGAGGTGTTTGAATCCAAAAAAGACAACGCCTCTGTCTCGCAACGACTGATATGTGACGTCTGTATTGTAAAATGTCGCCAATTCATCTCCTTCACATCCTATGATTAGAAATATACTCGGCAATGTATTTGTTAAAAGGGTGCCAATTTTGTAGTAGAATGATTTCACATAGTCATCGCATTTATCACTGTGGCCTATAAAGAAGAAAATATTCTTTCCCAATTGATTTGCAAGCCATTTCATGTTACTCTCAAAATGTTTGCGAGAGGGATTATCCTCATCTTGTAATTGTTGTAAGCACAACTCTTCAAATTCTATCACTAATTGAAGGGGTTTTACTGTAGATTTTTTAGGATCACTGGGGTCCCTGTTTTGGACGCAATCGAATAGGAATGGTTTTCCAATCTTGTATTTGTCTATAAATATGTGTACGAAGGGCTCTCCCATTTCTCTACTCTATATCATAGTTTTTGTTGTTTTAGAACATACGAAACTATCTTTACTCATAGCGCTTCTTCTCAGACTCAGACATGGCGCGCCAGCGCTTTCCCATCTCCTTCGCCACCGCCGTAATGTTTTTCCGCATGGAGGGATTCTCGGCGAGGATTTCCTTGCGAGCTGACTGAGCGAACTTCATGTATCCAGACATTTTGCGCGCCTTGCGCGTTCCCTTCTTTGCTTTGCGGGTAGTTCCTTCTTCTGCCATCTTCTTGGACTTCTTCGCCTTGCGCGTCACCTTCATGGACTTGCCCTTCTTGGCGTACTTGGCCTTCTCGGCTTCCCCCATGGCCTTCCACTTCTTTCCAATCTCCTTGGCGACGCCGCCAATGTCGGATTTGCGGGACGGGTCCGCAGCAACAATTCTCTTGCGCTCCTCCATAGAAAATGCCATGTACGGATTCATTCTTTCTATTCTACACGCCGAAAAAAAGAGTGAGCCTAAAGTTAAAAGGGGAAGTTTGAATACATGCTTTTCATAGATACATTCCTTTTCAATGGAGACTGGATAACAAAGCTCCGTTTGAAGTATCTCTCTCCATTTGTAGACTTTTTCTATGTTGTAGAGGGTCGGTATACATTCAGCGGCAAGCGGAAGGAGGCTCTTTTTAAGGATATCTATGCGGAGTGGTTTGAGGAGTACAAGGACAAGGTGCGATTTATTGTTAATGAGAATTCCCCTATGAAGAATCCGTGGCATGAAGAGACATGGCTGCGAAATCTTGCGACGGGACACATTATGGCTGATTTTGCTGGAAAAGAGTACATGGTAGCGTATTGTGACGCAGATGAAGTGTATGACATTGGGCGACTCCCTTCCAAGGAAACTCTTGCCGAACTTGGAAAGACGCGTGTCATCTTTCCATCCATGAATCTCTATTATTATCGATTCACACACCGAATTGCGGATAATTTATGGTTGATGCCTTTTTTTCTTCACAGCAGTCAACTCACGCTTGACTTGAACGTCAATGAAATTCGTGTGCGGAAACGGCGAGACGGAGAGCCTGTCAATGTGATGGTCCTCCCAGAGTCAGGATGGCATTTCTCATATTTTGCGGGTATCGCAGAGATTCGCAGAAAAATCCAGAGTTTCGCACACACGGATTTGAATACCGAGCGAAATGTATCGGACGAAAATATTGCGAGGGCTCTGAGAGAGGGTGTTGATTTGTTTCGTAGGGAAATTAAAATTGAAGTGATACCTATGACGGATGGGAGTCACAACTACCCTGCCTGGTTTGAAGATTTTGAAAAGGAGTTAGAGACACTTCAAAGAGCCTAAACTTTCGGACTAATTCCTCTATAAGAATGACGTCTTCTACTCTCAAGCAGAGTCTGCGCCTGTTGATGGCCGAACACGGAATGGAGACGGTCCATCAGACTCTCCAGGAGATTCTTCGCGAGGACTATGAGTATTTGCAGCGTCTGTTTGGGACTGTGCCTCTGCCGCCGCCCACGGGTCTTCCTGTTGAGCCTGATACAGTTCTCCCAGATGCGAGTGTTGTTGCTCCTACTCCTCCTCTCACGGAGTCATCTGTAAAGAAGATGCGCGTTCGTGTGACAAAGGCGAAGGCGGAGGAGGCTCCTGCTTCTGCCCCCGCAGTGCCTCCTGTTGTTGTCGCAGAGCCTGTAGCCGTGGAACCCGTGCTGAATGTTCTTCTCCCCACTGGCCCATCCCTGCCGTCGAGCACTGTGAGTAGCCCGCGGTCTCAGCCCGCACAGCGCTCCGCCCAGGACATCAAGAAGTTTCAGAAGCTTGCGGAGGAGACGAAGCGGCGTGAGTTGAAGGAGAAGGGTGTGACTGTAGACCAGGTGTTGACGAGGGAGAATCTCCAGAAGTGGATTGTAGAGGAGAAGCACACCTTTGCGTGGGTCGCACGGGAGAAGGCTGGATGCCCTGAGACACAGGTCTCAAGTGTCGCAAAGTCCATGGGGATTCAGAGTCCTATCAGCATTCGTCGTGGAATGATGGTTGGTAAGAAGGCTTACTAAACTTACAGGAGAAAAAGCTTTGTCTCCGAGGCTACAGAGTTCCATCCCATTACAACAAAGCTCCAATCTCTTACTAATTGTTCGTCAGTTTCAGCTAATAGAAGGGGGCTTGTATTTGTGTAGATTGCCTCAAGAATTGCCAATACACCTTGCTGCTCGAGTTCAGTGTAAGATTCAAGTATATCAGAAGCCAACTGAATACCTATCTTTTCAAGTGAGCCCAAGCGTGTAACTCCTACGGAGAGGGCATATTTCACCATTCCTGTCAAAAGGACTTCTGCGCTCTCTCGTGTAGTAGATTTAATCAGCACATCAATGTGTTCGGTAGCAATCTTTTGAATAAGCTCATCTTCGTTGCTAACTATGAGTGGACGAAAGGCCTGTGCGTAGATAGTTTTAAAAAAATTCTGTCCTTCAATCTCTTCTGGGGTAAACTCGGTCATTTCCTCTATCCTATAGAATCCTCAATTCTTTAGATTCAGAGAAGGGCTATAAAAAATAGGTGTCAAGGGTAGAAATGTCTAGTTTATTTAAAATTGTGAAAGGAAGGACCATATTTGGTTCAGCAAGCAATAAATTATTAGAATCATTGCGTGAAAGATACAATATATTTATACGAAATTTGGATATTTATGCTTCACTGTCAAAGCGCGGAGAACGTGTATTGCCATTGTATATGGATACCTATGAAGATAGGAATTATAGAAAAGCAGTGAATAAAGCAAAGGAGCTTTTTGCCAAACTGCCAGTTCCCAAAGATACAAATTCTGATAAAGATAAGTTAAAATATAAGTATTTTAACTTAACCATGGATTTATTCGATATGATTGATACAAAAAAATGGACTCAGTTCAAGTTACAAGAGCATGTAACAAAATTAGAAGCGCTTTTAAATGAAAAGGATGGTAAGGGTATTCAATCAAAAACAATTGATATTCTTGAGGATGGGCCTCTTCGTGGGCTTATTGATGTAGGGATTGAATATAGGAATGGGTTTCCCGTTTTGCCTGCAACGGTACAGGGTGGAAGGGCGACAGTTGCCGCAATGCCATCTAATTTTGATGAAGACCCTACAAATCCTAACACTAATTCCTCTTCTACCGGTCCACGTGGAGCTGGAGCGGGCGGTCCTGCTGCGGGTGGCGGTACAAAACGTCGCAGAAGAACATACAGAAGCTTTCGGAATCGGAGAACAACTCGCAAGCGATAATCCCCTCTGCGGACAAAACTATTTTTTACAATCTTCTTCTCACTATATGAGTTATATAGAGAAGAAGTATTTGACGTACAAAACAAATGAATTTGCGACGCACCAGCCTTTTTTGTGGCACATGCTCCACAAGACATCCAAACCTATACTTGAGCTCGGCTCAGGGTACGGCAGCACACCTCTTCTTCATGCCTATTCCGCAAAGCACGGCATCCCTCTCTACACCCTCGACCACGATGCGGATTGGCTTTCCAGATTTTCATCTTTGAAATCTGAGCTTCACAAGCACATCTGTGTGGATGTCGCAAAGGGGTGGGACGCATTTCAGGAGGCCATTCCAAAAGGGATAGAGTGGGGTGTAGTTTTTGTGGACCATGGCTCGTGGCAATCTCGTGTAGACTGTGCGCGTGCCCTCAAAGACAAAGCAGATTATATTCTGGTCCATGACTTTGATAATTTGGTTGCGAACTATGGTTTTGGGACCATGTACCAAGAGACAGGAGATTTTCATATGTCGTCTGAATTTCCGTATTGGCGAACTTGTCTTCCTTTCACAGAACCGTGGCCGCTTGATTCAGGCCCTCCTACTCTGGTGGCAAGCATGGTCCATTCAGATTTGACAGTTTCAGAGGAACAAGAATTAGAAAAGGAATTTATTCATTACATCGAGTATTTTACTGAGCCTGAGTAACTTTACTTTGATACTTTCTTAGAGGAATTCCGTTTTTTGGTTCCCCCTCCTTTCTTTTTTTCAATGCGATTGCGATTTGCGCTGCGACTAGGTGTGCGATTTTGACGCCTTGGCATAGATGTTCTTCCTCGGCTTGTTTCAGATTCCTCTCCTGCTCCAGCGCCCAGAGGATGACCTGTTGTTTCTCTTTCTAAAGAAGAACTTCTTACAAAATTTGCTGCTTTCTTAGAGGGTAACTGTATTGATTGTAAAGGTTGCGAGAATCTTCTACAAACTGGATAATAGATAACAATTGGGTTGTCTTCTGAAACATTGTAAGCTTCAATCACCTCTGGAATGAGTTCACTGAGTCGTTTTTGATATTTGCGTCCAAAGACAAAAAGCGCCTTTCCTGAGAATCTTTTATCAATCTCATCAGGTCTAGTTTTAATGTATTCAATCTCTGATTTATTTTCAAGTGTTTTTTCAATTTCTTTTTGATTTGGATAGAAACTCGCTGTTAGCATTTTTGGAAGAAGTTTAGGATTCTTATTAAGTTCATCTACCGATATTCTGCTTGTAAGAAGTTTACGATTTGGTGTATCAAGTTCTGCAAATTTAGTTCCATCTACAAGCCCAAATGCTCCATTTAAATATAAAAATTTATTTGTTTCCTTATCATAACTAGAACTTATAGCTACAAAGTTATTGTCAGAGATAACTTCTCCTGGATATCGAACATGAATATATCTATCATAAAAGCTACACAACTTATCAAACATTCCACGATATTCAGGTCGTTTCCCTTTAGTTATAAGTTCACTAAAGGAAAGGCGATGAGTCTCATAGGGTCCCCCAGCATGTTCTGAAAAGAGAAATGGATACAAATCCTGGTATTCTTTATCATGTAAAACGGATGCTTCAATGACTTCAAATGCCCGTGAAATCTCGTGTTTGAATGCCATATAATCTGACGTACACCATGCGGATTGATTGTCATTTTTATGAAAGGAAGGCTTTGGAACCATTCGTGTTGCATCAAATCCGCGATAAAATGTAGTACGTAATACGTCAGTAGAAGATAAGCGTGTAACCTCTCCTGCTTCTTGAATCGTTACAAAATGGACTCCAGGCGGAAGTATATATGGAATAAAGGGCTTAGTTGCAGAATCCCAGCACTGTGAACCGTGACCGTTTGCGAAAAACGGATGAACCGTGTAAGGCGCACCTGCCATCTCCTCTCTGTATATAGAAGAGGGATTTCTTAAACTTAAGAAGTAGCTTTCGAGGATGCCTTCTTCTTTTGCTTAGGCGGGGGCAAACTAATCTCTTCAGTCTGTACGAGGGGCTCTTCCTTCTTTTCAGCTGGAAAGAGGACACCAAGGAGACTCTGAAGAGAGGTTTTGGATTCCTCGAGCAGTATCTTATATCCTGCGTATTTGGTTTTGATAGCCTCCACAAGGTTCTTTTCATCCACTCGCATTTGAGTCAGAAGTTCTGCCAGCCGCTTCATGTCTCTGTCTACATAGAGTTTTGCGGTATCAATCCGTCCCTGAAGTTCATTCGCGACGTGAGATTCTTCCTTTGTGTTTTTCAAATCACAAGTGAGAGAATAGAGTTGGAGTGCGTGGAACGCACAAACCTCAATGTAAGAGAGAATATCATCAATGTCATGAGTAGTAAAATTTGCGATGTAGAGGAGAAGCTGACCTTTGGGCGTCCATTCAGAGCGGAGAAACTGCTTCATTCCAGTGATGGTGGTTTTTCTGGAGATGAAGACACCGAAAGGGACAGTGCTATTTTCTTCCATGTCACGGACAAACTTCTCAACTTCTTTGGAGGGAACGGTATTGGAATAGTTCTTGATTTCAAAGAGAACAGCACACTTTCCAATCTTTCCAGAGCGGTCCGTTGCGTGAGGGATTTTTGAGGTATTGACAAGAGACCCCCATGTTGTTTTCGTCGTCACTAGCGTGTCAAACCATTCTTCTCCTTCCTGGCCGAGGAGAGAGGAGCCACGGTTAACAGCAGCTTGGAGGGCAGCCTTTTCTTCTTCTAGTTTCGCCCATGCTTTTGCGAGTTGTTCTTCACTTTTCCGCTGTTGTTCTGAGTAGACACGCTCCAAGATAGCAGTATTTTCTTTGGCCTGGGTTTGAATCCGAGAAATTTCACGCTCATACTGGCTATCTTTTTCCGACCGCAGAAGGGCAATCCGTTGCTGGGCCTCAGATTCTATGTATTTCAGTTTGGAATTCAGTGACTCAGAGGCTTGCCGTGCGACATCGAGGTCATTGCGGAGTTTTTGAATCTCGCACTCTTGTTTGGAAAGAATAGTTTTTGCTTCTGATTGAATGTCATTCTGAGTGAGGTAAAAAGAGAATTTCTGCTTGAAGTCTTTGTCCTGAAAATCTACAATACTTTCCGCTGCGAGAGAGAGAATTTTCTCAAAAGTATCTACTGAGATAGTTTTGAGTGAATCTGGAATCGGTGACGAGTGAAGCCAGGAGGTCTGGATGTATTTTCCTTTGTGGCTTGATTCGATGAACGCGCTCGTCATACCCTCTTCTCTAAAGAGAGAAGGTGTCTACCCTTTAGCCACGGGCTTCTGAAAGAAAAAATGAAGAGGGTTTAAAAAACTCGGCATCGACGAAAATGGGCTGAATGCCTGGCTCTTTTGGCAAATATCCCTGCTGGAAATTGTAATGCCAGAGGGCCTCCACATTGTTGGCGAATTCACAGGCTATTTCTTTTTGAGCGAGAAGTGAGCTCCGAACAAAAATTCCATCGGACCCTGAGAAAGCTACGAGGTCGTATCCTTTCTGCTTTCCGAGATTCATCAGTGCTCGTAGGCTGGCTCCGTATTTGTAGGTTCCATCCCAGACCCACTTTACATCGTAGGGTTGTACGACATCAAGATGAGGAAACGCACCATTGTTGCTCTCTATAACAACGACGCGTGGTTTGTATTTTGCGTCTAGTTTATTCCATACATGAAAGTCTTGTCCGTCGATGTCAATAGAGAGAAGGTCAAACTCTTCAGGGACTGAGTATTTATCAAAGAGAGAATTTATATTCTCTGCGGTAATGAATTCTATTTGGACTGGATAGTCTCGTGTATGGAGTTCATTGTAGGGATTTTCGTAGCCATCCATGAGGAGCCCTGAGAATCCGAAATCTCGCAGATAGGCTGTGTTTCCTCCTCCTGTCTTTTCTCCGTTGCTTCCAAACTCGACGAAGAACTTGTTGGTGGTTCCGATGAGTTCAAATATCTTTTGGAGAATTCCATCTTGTCCGTGTTGAGAGTAGATGGACTTCGCATACTCCATAAGGTTGACCTCTATCATTCTTATGGGGTATGAAGATATAGTTTATTTCTTTTTATCCGCTTTGTTTCTCCGTGTGGTATTGTTGTTTCGTTTAGGAAGAGTATAAATCATTTCATTTCCTTCTCTTTCTAATTGTTTTCCTGTGAGTGTATAGCCCTGTCGTCTATGATAGGCCGTAGAGGATTTTGTAGCCGATGCGAGGCGGATGGTATTTTTTCCTCTTTCTGCGGCAATCTTGTGAATTTCATTGACGAGTGCGTATCCGATGCCAACCCCTTTAGGGCCCGCACAGGTCATGTATCTGCGCAGAGTGTTAGGTTTTTCAGGGTCATCGCCTATAATACTGAATCCAGCGATGTTTCCAGAAGGAAGGAATGCGACAAGGAATATGTCTGCAAGGTCTTGAAGTGTAATTGAAATGAAATTCGCATAGTCTTGTATACCTTCACGTGGGTCCATACATAATTTTTCAAGCTGAGAGAAAAAGGGATTGTCATAATCAATCTCTCGTATCCATTCCATAAATTCACTTGAAGTGTCAAATCTTTTAAGTAAAAAGGGTTGGCTATTTGTGAATTCAGTCGTAACAGATAAAAGATTCTCTTGAATGTAGCTTGGGAATAACTTATTATTTCTTACGGTAATTGTGTAGGCTGGAGAATTTACAATTGTTTTCTTTTGTACTTTTGGTTTTGTCGAGGAAGCTCCCATCTATTTCATGAAGAGAATTTCTGGGACTGGAATTGGCCCTCTTTGCAGGCGAGTGTAAATGAGGCTTTCACAAATACTGGTGTTGGTGTAGTGCATTCTGAATTAGTTGTAACAGATTTCAATGACAAGCCTGAGGAGAATTTCTGGAACG
>JACCDX011257324.1_pt1 | contig 46272 bp, 39 predicted proteins | sample 7449681 | NCBI WGS metagenome assembly JACCDX01 (sample SAMN15323450, study PRJNA562643) | freshwater metagenome | isolation source: river surface water | place: USA:Blue River Watershed | collected 2017-08-18
CGGATCTTCCGGTCGGCGGTGTACCGGTTGATCATCGAGTCCATGTTGCCGGCGGTCACGCCCCAGAACAGGTTGGGCTTGCCCAAGGCCTTGAACGGATCGGCGCTTTGCCAATCGGGCTGGGCAATGATGCCGACGCGAAAGCCCTGCGCCTCCAGCACGCGTCCGACGACCGCCATGCCGAAGCTGGGGTGGTCGACGTAGGCGTCGCCGGTGACCAGGATGATGTCGCAGCTGTCCCAGCCGAGACGGTCCATCTCGGTGCGGGACATGGGCAGGAAGGGGGCCGTGCCGAAGCGGGCGGCCCAATACCGGCGGTAGCTGGTGATGGGCTTGGCCAGGCGGGGGAACAGCGAGACGTCGGCGGGGGCATTCATGAAGCCCCCGAATTTTACGGGCGGGGGGCTTGGCCCTGTCAGGGCGGGGGCTGATCGGCCTCGAAGCGGACGTCGACCGGCCAGTCGGTGTGGATCTCGCCGCAGGCGTCCACCATCACCACGGCCTGCGGCGCATCCTGCACCGCCAGCCGCAAGGCGCTGGCGAGGACACCCAGGTCGCGGCGGTCGGCAGCCGACAGGCCCGCCATCGGCAGGCACAGGATCCGCTCGGGCGTGTCGCCGCCGAGCTTGCCGAATTGCGACAGGCGGCCGATGGCCCGACGGGCCACTGCGGGCAGGGGCGCCTCCTCGACGCTGAGGCCCACCATCCTCGGATTGCGCAGGACCAGCGCGACCTGCCCGGGCGACAGGGTGGCCACCAGGCCCCGGGCCGGTGCCTCATCGCGCGGGAAGGCGGCGAGGCCCATCGCGGCAGACACCGCCAGCACATCGACGCACTGCCCAGCCCCAGGTTCGCCGCCAGGCTCGCCGGAACCGCACACCAGCTGCCCGGTGACCGCCGTGTCCTGGCCCGGCCTCAGCAGCGTGAGGGCCTGGGCGGCCAGGCCGGGTGCCGGATCGGGCCAGGGTGCGGGGCGGACGGAAAAGGCGCCGGCCGTGCCGCTGATCGGTCGTGTCATGGGGACTCCTTCGGGGACTTCGAGGGTGGGCGGCGCAGCGCAGGCGCGCGAGCCGGGCCGATTCTTGTCAGCGCATCAGCAAGCAAGCTGCAGGTTTGATGACGTAGGCCGGTTCCGGACGGCCGGACGGGGGCTTGTCTGCCCCGGGCGAGGCACCCGACGCGGGACAAAAGCCGGCTCATTTCCCGGGACACCCCATGCAGTTCGACCTCTACCGCCGCGACGAAGCCGACGGCAAGCAGTCCTTCCTGGCCGTGCCGGCCGGCCGGCTCTTGCCTGGGGAAGTCCGGAACACCGACTGGCAGCGACAGGGCGGCCCTATCGAGATCGACGAGGACGCCGAGCAGCTGCCGCAGTGGGGCATTGAGCGAATCGGCGCCCAGGTGCGCGAGAAGGGCTACGCCATCACCAGCCTGGACCGGCAGACGGCCAGCGGGTAACTCCCGCGCATCCCCCCGCAGCCCGCCCATCGGGCAGGCGCCGGGCTGCTGCGCTGTGCTAGAACCGGCAGGCCGCCACGCCACGGGCGGCGCCTGCCGTGTCCTCGCCGCCTCCCTGATGCCCACCGCCCCGCCTGAATCCGACCCCGTCATGGACGAGGGCACGCGCACAACGCCCGCCGGCCGGACGGCCAGTCCGGCGACCGTACCCCCGACACCTCTTGCGCCCTACACCGTCTCGGTCCGCACCCTGTGTGACCTGACCGCGCGCCACGGCGACCTCGACCTGCGCTTCACGCCGGGGCCGACCGCGCTCGAGGGCATCGAGGGCCACCAGCGCGTGGTCGCGCGCCGAGGCAAGGACTATGAGGCCGAGGTCTCGCTGGAGGCGACGCTCGAAGGCCTGCGTGTCCGTGGCCGGGCCGACGGCTTCGACCCGGTGCGCGGCCGGCTGGAGGAGATCAAGACCCACCGCGGCGACCTGGCCCGCCAGCCTGCGCATCACCGCACCCTGCACCGCGCGCAGCTGCGCTGCTACGGCGCCATGCTCTGCGCCGACCGACAGCTGCCCCGGCTGCGGCTGGCGCTGGTCTACCTGGACATCGGCAGCGGCGATGAGACGGTGATCGAGGAAGAGGCCGAGGCCGCCGCGCTGCAGGCCGAGTTCGAGGGCCGCTGCCGGGCCTTCGCCGCCTGGGCCGCGCAGGAGGCGACTCACCGCGCAGCGCGCGATCAGGCGCTGGCCCCCCTGCCCTTTCCGCATGCGGGCTTCCGCGCCGGCCAGCGCGAGCTGGCGGCCGCCGTGTGGCGGGCCTCGCAGGCGGGCCGGCCCCTGATGGCCGAGGCCCCGACCGGCATCGGCAAGACGGTAGCGACGCTCTACCCCGCGCTGCGGGCCATGCCCGGCCTCGGTCTGGAGAAGCTCTTCTTCGTCACCGCCAAGACGCCGGGCCGGCAGCTGGCCCTGCACGCCCTGCGCACCCTGCGCGCCGGTGGTGCGCAGCCGCTGCGGGTGCTGGAGCTCACCGCGCGCGACAAGGCCTGCGAGCACCCGGACAAGGCCTGTCATGGCGAGTCCTGCCCGCTGGCCCAGGGCTTCTACGACCGGCTGCCGGCGGCGCGGCAGGCTGCGCTGGCCGAGGGCGCGCTCGAGGGCCCCGCGCTGCGGGCCCTGGCCCGGCAGCACGCGGTCTGCCCCTACTGGCTGGCCCAGGACCTGATGCGCTGGTGTGATGTGGTCGTGGGCGACTACAACCATTTCTTCGACACCTCGGCCGCCCTGCACGCGCTCGCGTTGGAATCGGAGGGCCGCTGCACGCTGCTGGTCGACGAAGCCCACAACCTGGTCGACCGTGCACGCCAGATGTACACCGCGACGCTCGACGAGGACCGCTGGCGCGGGCTGCGCCGCGAGGCCGTCGGGCCCCTGCGCACCGCGGTGCAGAAGCTGCTCAAGGCCTGGCGCGACCTCACCCGCGACCTGGCCGAGGACTTCACCCCGCTGCCCGAGCTGCCAGAGGCGGTGGTGCGGGCCCTGGCGGCCTGCACCGGCGCGCTGGCCGAGGCCATGGAAGGCCCGGGGCCGGTGGAGGCCGGCCTGCAGGAGGCGTACTTCGAGGGTCTGGCCTGGCTGCGGCTGGCGGAGCGCTTCGGCGCGCACTCCTGCGTCGACATCACCCGCGAAGGCAGCGGGCGCCAGCGCCGGACCGCGCTCACCCTGCGCAACCTGCTGCCGGCACCGCACCTGCAAGCGCGGTGGACGGCGCTGCGGACCGCGGTGCTGTTCTCGGCCACGCTGGGACCAGCCGAGTCGACACGCGACCTGCTGGGCCTGCCCGAGGACGCGGCCTGGGTCGACATTCCCTCCCCTTTCCGCGCCGAGCAGCTCTCGGTGCGGCTGGTGCCGCAGGTGTCGACGCGCTGGGCCGACCGGCCGGCGTCCATCGCCCCGATCGCGCGGCTGATCGCCAGCCAGTGGGCCGAGCGGCCCGGCAACTACCTCGCCTTCTTCAGCAGCTACGACTACCTCAGCCAGGTGGCGGCGGAGCTGGCCCGCGCGCACCCGGAGATCCCGCACTGGCTGCAGTCCCGCCGCATGACGGAGGCCGACCGCGAGGCCTTCCTGGCCCGTTTCCAGGCCGGTGGCCAGGGCGTGGGCTTTGCGGTGCTGGGCGGGGCCTTCGGCGAGGGCATCGACCTGCCCGGAGACCGGCTGGTCGGCGCCTTCGTCGCCACCCTGGGCCTGCCCCAGGTGAACCCGGTCAACGAGAAGCTGCGCGAGTGCCTGCAGGCGGCCTTCGGCCGCGGCTTCGAGGACGCCTACCTCATCCCCGGGATGCGCAAGGTGGTTCAGGCGGCCGGACGGGTGATCCGGACGCCGCAGGACCAGGGCGTGGTCTACCTGATTGACCCCCGCTTCGGGCGGCCGGATGTCCGGGCGCTGCTGCCCCGCTGGTGGGCGCCGGCGCGCTGGCCGCACGACGGCTGAGCCTGCGACGGCAGGGCCTTTGGCGAATGGGCACACTCGGCCCATGGCAGATCCGATCGTCCTCTTCTTCCTGCTGGGCCTGCTGGCCCGCCTCGTGCGCAGCGACCTGCGGCTGCCCGAGGGCCTGTACGACATCCTGGCCTTCTACCTGCTGCTGGCCATCGGCCTCAAGGGCGGCGCCGAGCTGAGCGGGCAGCCGATCGCCGAGGTCGGCCCGCAGGTGCTGGCCTGCGTGGGCCTGGGCCTGGCCATTCCGTTCCTGCTGGTGCCGGTGCTGCGATTGCTGGGCTTCAACCGCGCGGACAGCGCCTCGCTGGCCGGGCACTACGCCTCGGTGTCGGTGGTGACCTTCGCGGTCGCGCTCTCGCAGGTGCAGAAGCAGGGGATCCCGGTCGAGTCGCACGCCGCCCTGTGGGTGGCGCTGATGGAGGCGCCAGGCCTGGTGACCGCGATCTTCCTCGCTCGCTGGCCCCGGCAGCGCGGCGACAAGACGCCGTGGAAGGAACTGGGGCATGACGTCTTCCTGGGCAAGTCGGTGCTGCTGCTGGTGGGCGGCCTGGCGATTGGCGCCGCCTTCGGCCAGGAAGGCCTGGCCGGAATGAAGGCGGTGTTCGTGGACCCGTTCCGCGGCGTGCTGGCCCTCTTCCTGCTGGAGCTCGGCCTGGTGGTGGGCGAGCGACTGCCCGAGGTGCGGCGCTACGGCCTGCGACTGCTGGGATTTGCGCTGGTGACGCCGCTGGCGCTGTCGGTGGTGGGCGCGGGCCTCGGCGCCCTGCTGGGGCTGAGCCAGGGCGGCGTGGCGGTGATGGCGACGCTGGCGGCCAGCGCCAGCTACATCGCCGCCCCGACCGCCATGCGAATTGCCGTCTACGAGGCCAATGCGGCGCTGTCGATCACGGCAGCGCTGGCGATCACCTTTCCGTTCAACCTGCTGGTGGGGATTCCGATCTACCTGCAGCTGGGCCGCTGGCTGGGCGCCTGAGGCCGCTCGAGCCGCGTGAGCTCCAGGAGCCGCCGCGGCCCGCCCAGGCACTCAGGACGGTGTGCGCGAAGCGGATTTGGTGGTGGCCGGCGCCACCTGCGCCGGGTCCGTGCCCTCGCTGCTGGTCTTGGCAGCGGCCAGAGCCATCATGCGCAGCTGGTGGCGTTTCTTGCCGGCGGCGCGTGCTTCCTCGCTGGTGAAGCGATGGGCCCTTCCGTGCTCATGGGCCGCCTTGCCGCCCATGCTGGCGATCTCTCGTTTCTTCTCGGGACTGAGGACAGCAAAGCCGCGCTTGGCCCGGGGCCGGGGCGTGATCAATTCTTCTGCGGCCTTGAGCAGGTCCGTCAACGGCGGCGCCGCGTGTCCGTCCCTCGCATCGCTTGTGGCGTTGCTGGCAGGCTCGATCGCGGCAGGCCGCTGGCCGGTCGTGGTGTCCATGGTGTGGCTCCCTTTTTGGTTGGTTGGACATGGATGAGGCTCGGATTCTGGAGACTCATCCCGCCCTGTGGGGGCCAGGGAGGCAACATTCGACACAGTCCTACACCCCCTCTTCAGGGTGTCGACAGGGGTCATCAGATTGAGCCCAACGGTGGCGCGATGGATGCGCGCCACGGGTGTTGCGGACTGTCAGGCGGATGGCAATTCGCCGCTGGCGAGCAAGGCCTGCATCCCCGCTTCGTCGAGGACCGGCACGCCCAGCTCGCGCGCCTTGTCGAGCTTGCTGCCCGCCTCGGCGCCGGCGACGACGCAGAAGGTCTTCTTGCTCACCGAGCCCGCGACCTTGGCGCCCGCGGCCTCGAGCAGGCCCTTGGCCTCGTCGCGGCTGAGGGTGGGCAGCGTGCCGGTCAGGACGATGGTGCGGCCGGCCAGCGGCAGGCTGGCCGCGGCCGCGGGCTCTCCCTCGGGCCAGTGCAGCCCGCAGGCGCGCAGCTGCTCCACGACCTCGCGGTTGTGAGGCTGGGCGAAGAAGGTGTGGATGCTCTCGGCGACCACCGGGCCGACATCGGGCACCTGCAGCAGCTGGTCGACCGTCGCGTCCATGACCGCGTCGATGCCGCCGAAATGCCGTGCCAGGTCGCGCGCCGTCGCCTCGCCCACATGCCGGATGCCGAGGGCGAACAGGAATCGCGGCAAGGTGGTCGACTTGGATTGCTCCAGGCCTGCCAGCAGGTTCTGCGCCGACTTGTCGCCCATGCGCTCCAGGGCCACGAGGTGGACCAGGCCGAGGCGGTACAGGTCGGGCAGGGTGCGGATGACGCCGCCGTCGATCAGCTGGTCGACCAGCTTCTCGCCCAGGCCTTCGATGTCCATGGCGCGGCGCTGCGCGAAGTGCAGCAGCGCCTGCTTGCGCTGGGCGGCGCAGAACAGCCCGCCGGAGCAGCGCCAGTCGGCCTCGCCCTCCTCGCGCACCGCCTCGCTGCCGCAGACCGGGCACTGGCGCGGCATGGTGAAGATCGCTGCGTCGTGGCTGCGGGTGCCGGGCACCACGGCGACGACCTCGGGGATCACGTCCCCGGCGCGGCGCACGATGACCTGGTCGCCGACGCGCACGTCCTTGCGCCGGGCCTCGTCCTCGTTGTGCAGGGTGGCGTTGGTCACGGTGACGCCGCCGACGAAGACCGGCGCCAGCTTCGCCACCGGGGTCAGCTTGCCGGTGCGGCCGACGAAGACGTCGATCGACTCGACGGTGGTGACCTGCTCCTGCGCCGGAAACTTGTGCGCCACCGCCCAGCGCGGCTCGCGGGTGACGAAGCCCAGCTGCCGCTGCAGCGCCAGGCTGTCCACCTTGTAGACCACGCCGTCGATGTCGAAGGGCAGCTGGTCGCGGCTGGCGCCGACCGACTGGTGATAGGCCACCAGTTCCTCGGCGCCACGGGCCAGGGCCCGGCGCTCGGACACGGGCAGGCCCCAGGCGCGCAGGGTGTCCAGCACCTCGTGGTGCGATGCGAACCGGGGGCCGCCTTCCTCGGGCGCGGTGACCTCGCCCAGGCCGTAGGCATAGAAGGACAGCGGCCGCCGGCGCGCGATCGCCGGGTCCAGCTGGCGCACCGCGCCGGCTGCCGCATTGCGCGGGTTGACGAAGGTCTTCTCGTTCTTCTGTCCGCGGGCGATCTTCTCGCGCTGCAGCTCGTTCAGGCGCTCGAAGTCGTCACGGCGCATGAAGACCTCGCCGCGCACCTCCAGCACCGGCGGCGCGCCGGCGGGCAGGCGCAGCGGGATCTGGCCGATGGTGCGGATGTTCTGGGTCACGTCCTCGCCCACCTCGCCGTCGCCGCGGGTGGCGGCCTGCACGAGCACGCCCTGCTCGTAGCGCAGGTTGATGGCCAGGCCGTCGAACTTCAACTCGGCGACGTACGTGACCTGAGGGTCGCCTTCGGCCAGGCCCAGCTCGCGCCGGACACGGGCGTCGAACTGGCGGGCGCCGCTCGCCTCGATGTCGGTCTCGGTGCGGATGGACAGCATCGGCACCCGGTGACGGACCTTGGCGAAGCCATCGAGCACCTGGCCGCCCACGCGCTGGGTCGGCGAGTCGGGCGTGCGTAGCGACGGGTAGCGCGTCTCCAGCGCCTGCAACTCCTGGAACAGGCGGTCGTACTCGGCGTCCGGGAGCTCAGGCTCGTCGAGGACGTAGTAGCGATGCGCGTGGTGGTGCAGGAGCTCGCGCAGGGCGTCGGCGCGCTCCCGGTCGGCGACGGGGACGGCGGTGGAGTCGGTCATGCGTGGACCCTAGCTGAAAAGCCGCCGCGCCTGGGGCGAGCCGGCCGACAGGTCACGGGCATCGAGGGTGTCGTAGAGGGACTCGAGGTCGGCGGCGATGGCATCCAGCGCCTCAGGCCGGATCATCTGGCCGTGGTCGTCGGTGATGACGCCGTCCATGGCCTGGGCCAGGAAGGTGGCGGCCTCGCGCATGCGGGCGAAGGGCTGCTCGGCGCGCGGCACCTGGGGCACGTCGACACTGAGCGTGAGCGCATGCAGGGCAGCCTGGGCCGGGTCCTCGGCCAGCGCCGCGTGGGTGTCGAAGGACAGGCTCAGGATCGGCTGGGTGCTGGGCGCGACGATGGGCAGCACCATGCGCCCGGGGATCACGCCCGGCACGAAACCGAGGCGGGCCGCGTGCTGGTGCACGAAGCCGGGGCTCCAGGCGGTGCCGCGGGCGCGCAGGGTGAGACTCAGCTGCGCATCATGGCCGCCGGCAAACTGGTCCAGTTCGCGGGCGCGGGCGACGGCGTCGCGCATCTCGGGGAAGTCGGCCTCGCCGCCGACCGCGTCGGCAAAGGCGCGGGCCTTGACCACGAACTCCGAGAACTCGATCTCGTTGAGCGGGCCGTTGCGATTGGCCAGTTGCACACCCGCCTGGAACGCGCTGTAGCGGTGGCCGGCCACCGGCGGCTCCCACTCGCCACTGCGCTCCTCCTGCCCCTCGACCGCGAAGGGCTTGCTGCCGACGCGGCGGGTGGGCGGCATGGCAGCCAGGGCGGCCTCGCCAGACACCATGTGCCCCTGCAAGTCGATCGTGGCGATGGCGTCGATCAGCGCATCCAGCCCTGGCTTGCGCTCGGGGGCGGGCACCGGGCCCAGGGAGGTGTCGTCGTCGAGAAGGACTTCACCGGCATCGGCCACCGGCGGCGCGCTGTCGGGATCGACCAGCGCGGGCTCAGTGCCGGACTCGCCCACCGGCTCGGTGCCCGCGTGGGCCTGGCGCGGTGTGCTGCGGCGGGTGGTCCAGGCGTTCCAGGCGACGACGGCGGCGATCACCCCGCCGCCCAGGATCGCAAGGCCGACGGTCAGCTGGCTCATGTGATAGCCCCCAGTCTCGGCACTGCGTGTCCTTCGCCACCCCCCAGGGGGGCGCGAGCTTGCTTGAGGCGGCTCGGCGCTGCGCTCATGCCGCTTCGGCCATCGACACAGCCGATTCCATGTCGACCGCAACGATGCGCGAGACGCCCTGCTCCTGCATGGTCACGCCAATCAGCTGCTCGGCCATCTCCATCGCGATCTTGTTGTGGCTGATGAAGAGGAACTGGGTGCCCTTGCTCATGCTGGTGACCAGCTTGGCGTAGCGCTCGGTGTTAGCGTCGTCCAGGGGCGCGTCCACCTCGTCCAGCAGGCAGAAGGGGGCGGGGTTCAGCTGGAAGATGGCAAACACCAGCGCGATGGCGGTCAGCGCCTTCTCGCCACCCGAGAGCAGGTGGATGGTCTGGTTCTTCTTGCCCGGGGGCTGGGCCATGACCTGCACCCCGGAGTCGAGGATTTCCTCGCCGGTCATCACCAGCTTGGCGTTGCCGCCCCCGAACAGCTCGGGGAACATGCGGCCGAAGTGCTCGTTGACGACCTTGAAGGTGCCGCCGAGCAGCTCGCGGGTTTCGCCGTCGATCTTGCGGATCGCGTCTTCCAGGGTGGTGATGGCCTCGTTGAGGTCGGCCGACTGCGCGTCGAGGAACTGCTTGCGTTCGCGGGCCGAGGTCAGCTCGTCGAGGGCGGCCAGGTTGACCGCGCCCAGAGCGTTGATCTCGCGGTGCAGGCGGTCGATCTCACCCTGCAGGCCCGACAGACGGACATTGCCTTCGCTGATGCTGCGGGCCACCGCCTCGAGGTCGGCCTGGGCGTCGGCCAGCAGCTGGCTGTACTGCTCCAGGCCCAGGCGCGCGGCCTGTTCCTTGAGCTGCAGGTCGGTGATGCGCTGGCGCAGGGGCTCGAGCTCGCGCTCGAGCTGCAGCCGGCGCTCGTCGCTGGCGCGCAGCTTGAGCGTGAGGTCGTCGTACTCGCTGCGCTTGGCGCCCAGGGCCTGCTCGCGCTCGGACTTGAGGTCGAGGGCGGCCTGCAGGCCGGCCTGGGCCGAGGCGTCGGTCAGGCGCGAGAGCTCGTCGCGGGCGCGCTGCTCCTCGTCGGCGATGGAGGCGGCCTGCTGGGTGGCGGTCTCGATGGCGCGCTGCAGCTCGCCGCGCCGGGCGTCGAGCGTGCGCTGGGCGAACTGGGCCTCCTGCGCCTGGCGCTCGAGGCTGCGTTGCTGCTCCCGGGCCTCGGAGAGCTTGCGCTCGGCCTCGATCACGCGCTCGTCCAGCGAGGCGTGGCGCTCCTGGCTGTCGGCCAGTTGCAGGTCGAGCTCCTCGAAGCGGGCCTCGGCGGTGACGCGGCGCTCCTGCAGCTCCTCGAGCAGGGCGTCGACCTCGGCCATGTCGCCGGCGATCTGCTCGCTGCGGGCGCGGGTCTGTTCGGCCAGCTGGGTCAGGCGCAGGGTCTCGACCTGCAGCGAGTGGGCCTGGGCCTGGGTCTCGCTGGCCTCGCGGCGCACCGACACCAGGCGCTGCGAGGCGTCGGTGTAGGCGGCCTCGGCGCGCACCAGGGCGCTGCGGGCCTCTTCCAGGATCAGGGCCTGGGCGCGCAGCTGCTTCTCGAGGTTCTCGATCTCCTGGGCGCGCGCCAGCAGGCCGGCCTGCTCGGAGTCCTGGGCGTAGAAGCTCACGCCGTGCGCGGTGACCGCGTGGCCGGCGGCGGTGTAGATCACCTCGCCAGGCTGCAGCTTGTCGCGGGCGGCCAGGGCCTCGTCGAAGCTGCCGGCGGTGTAGCACCCATGCAGCCAGTCGGACAGCAGGGCCTTCTGGCCGGCGTCGTTCAGTCGCAGCAGGTCAGCCAGGCGCGGCAGCGCGGCGCCCCCCTCGGGGCGGGCGGCCTGCGGCGCGGTGTGGAAGGAGAGCTTGGCCGGCGGCGCGTCGCTGGCAAAGGCCCGCACCATCTCCAGGCGCGAGACTTCGAGCGAGGCCAGGCGCTCACGCAGTGCCGCTTCGAGGGCGTTCTCCCAGCCCTGCTCGATGTGGATCTTGCTCCAGAGGCCCTGCAGGTTGTCCAGGCCGTGGCGCTGCAGCCAGGGCCGCAGCTTGCCGTCGGTCTGCACCTTCTCCTGCAGCGCCTTGAGGGCCTCGAGGCGGGCCGAGAGGTCGGCCTGGCGGGCGGCCTGCTCGTTGAGGGCCTGCTGCCTGACGCGGCGGTCTTCATCGAGCTGGGGTACCTGCTCCTGCAGCTCGTGCAGGCGGGCGTCGGCAGCCTGGGCGGCCTCCTGGGCAGCGGCCAGCTGCTGCTGAAGCTGCACCAGGCGCTGTTCGTCGGGCGCGTTGAGGGCGTTGCGGTCGGTGACCAGGCGCTCGCGGCGCAGGGCCAGCTGACGGGACTGCTCCTCGATGCTGCGCTGCTCGGCGGCCAGCACCTGGATCTGCTGCTGCACCTGGGCGACGCCGGTGCGCTGGTCGGCGGCGCGGGCCTGGGCCTGGCGCAGGGCCTCCTCCAGATCCGGCAGCTGCAGGGCCTGGTCCTCGACCTGGGCGGCCAGCAGGGTGGCGCGCTCCTCGGCGTCGATGCCCTGGGCGGCCAGGGTCTCGATCTCGGCGGAGGCGTCGTCGCGGCGGGCGGCCCACTGGGCGGTCTGTTCCTTGAGCTGCTGCAGGCGCTGCTCGACCCGCTGCCGGCCCTCGACCACGAAACGGATCTCGGCCTCGAGGCGGCCGACCTCGGCGCTGGCCTCGTACAGCGCGCCCTGGGCCTGGTTCACCTGGTCGCCAGCGGCGTAGTGGGCCTGGCGGATGGTCTCGAGGTCGCTCTCGATCCGGCGCAGGTCGGCGATGCGCGACTCGAGCTCGTTGACCGCCTTGTCGGCGTCCTGCTTGATGCGGCCCTGGTCCACCTCGGACTCGGCGCGCTTGAGGAACCACAGCTGGTGCTGCTTGAGCGTGGCGTCGGACTGCAGCTGGTTGTAGCGGGCGGCGACCTCGGCCTGCTTCTCGAGCTTTTCGAGGTTGGCATTGAGTTCGCGCAGGATGTCCTCGACCCGGGTGAGGTTCTCGCGGGTGTCGGAGAGCCGGTTCTCGGTCTCGCGGCGGCGCTCCTTGTACTTGGAGACGCCGGCGGCCTCTTCCAGGAACAGGCGCAGCTCCTCGGGCTTGGACTCGATGATGCGGGAGATGGTGCCCTGGCCGATGATGGCGTAGGCGCGTGGGCCCAGGCCTGTGCCCAGGAACACGTCCTGCACGTCGCGGCGGCGCACCGGCTGGTTGTTGATGTAGTAGCTGCTGGTGCCGTCGCGGGTCAGCACGCGCTTGACCGCGATTTCGGTGAACTGCGACCACTGGCCGCCGGCGCGGTGGTCGGCGTTGTCGAACACCAGTTCGACCGAGGAGCGCGAGGCGGGCTTGCGGCTGGTGGTGCCGTTGAAGATCACGTCCTGCATGGACTCGCCGCGCAGCTCGGAGGCGCGGGACTCGCCCAGCACCCAGCGCACCGCATCCATGATGTTGGACTTGCCGCAGCCGTTGGGACCGACCACGCCGACCAGCTGCCCGGGCAGCATGAAGTTGGTGGGCTCGGCGAAGGACTTGAAGCCGGAAAGCTTGATCGAATTGAGTCGCACGGGGGGCCTGTGAGAACGGACCTGTGAACCGGCCCGCAGGGGGCCTCGGAATAGCCGGGAATGATACCGTGCGCCCCCCTGCCCTCCGGGAGCTGGGCGCCCCTGCGGAAACCCTCGTCGGGCGCTACGGAAGTACTACGCCTGCGCCATCGATAATCCGGGGATGAATCCGCTCCTGGGCAAGCTCCAGCCCTACCCCTTCGAGCGCCTGCGCAAGCTGTTCGCCGGCGTCACGCCCAACCCCGCCTACCGCCCCATCAGCCTGGGCATCGGCGAGCCCAAGCACCCCACGCCGGCCTTCATCGAGCAGGCCCTGATGGCCAACCTGTCCGGCCTGTCGGTCTACCCGGCCACTGGCGGCGAGCCGGCCCTCAAGCAGGCCTGCGCGGGCTGGATCGAGCGCCGCTATGGCCTGAAGCTCGACCCCGCCACCCAGCTTCTGCCGGTGAATGGCTCGCGCGAGGCGCTGTTTGCCTTCGCGCAGACGGTGGTCGATCCGGCGGGCGACGCGGCGGTGGTCTGCCCCAACCCCTTCTATCAGATCTACGAGGGCGCGGCCTTCCTCGCAGGCGCCACGCCCTTCTACGCGCCCAGCGACCCGGCGCGCAACTTCGCGGTCGACTGGGAACAGGTGCCCGAGAGCGTCTGGGCCCGGACGAAGCTGCTGTTCGTCTGCTCGCCCGGCAACCCCACCGGCGCGGTGATGCCACTGGACGAATGGAAGCGCCTGTTCGAGCTGTCCGACCGCTACGGTTTCGTGATCGCCTCGGACGAGTGCTACAGCGAGATCTACTTCCGCGACGAGCCGCCCCTGGGCGGGCTGGAGGCGGCGGCCAGACTGGGCCGCACCGACTTCCGGCGCCTGGTGGCCTTCACCAGCCTCTCCAAGCGCAGCAACGTGCCCGGGCTGCGCTCGGGGTTCGTCGCGGGTGACGCGGCCATCCTCAAGGACTTCCTGCTCTATCGCACCTACCACGGCGGCGCGATGAGCCCGGTGGTGCAGGCCGCCAGCGTCGCCGCCTGGAACGACGAGGCGCATGTGGTCGACAACCGCGCCATGTACCGGCAGAAGTTCGCCGAGGTCACGCCGGTGCTGGCCGAGGTGATGGACGTCAAGCTGCCGGATGCGAGCTTCTACCTGTGGGCCGGCGTCGAAGGCGGTGACGAGTCCTTCGCCCGTGACCTGCTCGCTCAATACAATGTGACCGTTCTGCCGGGAAGCTACCTCGCGCGAGAAGTGGCTGGACGCAACCCCGGCAGCGGCCGGATCCGCATGGCCCTGGTGGCCGACACCGCCGAGTGCCTCGAGGCCGCCCAGCGCATCGCCCGCTTCGTGCGCGAGCGCCGCGCCGGCTGAAGGCGCCCTGCCCTGCCCCGATTTCCTTTTCCAATTTCCTTTTTGACCACCGAACAACCATGAGCCAGCAACTGCAGCAGATCATCGAAGCCGCCTGGGACGACCGCGCGAACATCTCCCCCAAGTCCGCCCCCAAGGACGTGGCCGACGCCGTCGAACAGGTGCTGGCCGCCCTGGACAAGGGCCAGCTGCGCGTGGCCACCCGCGAGGGCGTGGGCCAATGGACCGTGCACCAGTGGATCAAGAAGGCGGTTCTGCTGTCCTTCCGCCTCAAGGACAACGCCCCGATCGAGGCCGGTGACCTGGGCTTCTATGACAAGGTGCCCACCAAGTTCTCCGGCATGAGCGCCGAGGAACTCGCCGCCACCGGCGTGCGCGTGGTGCCGCCTGCCGTGGCCCGCCGCGGCAGCTTCATCGCCAAGGGCGCGATCCTGATGCCCTCCTACGTGAACATCGGCGCCTACGTCGACGAAGGCACCATGGTCGACACCTGGGCCACCGTCGGCTCCTGCGCCCAGGTCGGCAAGAACGTGCACCTGTCCGGCGGCGTGGGCCTCGGCGGCGTGCTCGAGCCCCTGCAGGCCAATCCGACCATCATCGAGGACAACTGCTTCATCGGCGCCCGCTCCGAGATCGTCGAGGGCGTGATCGTCGAGGAGAACTCGGTGATCTCCATGGGTGTCTACATCGGCCAGAGCACCCCCATCTACGACCGCGCCACCGGCGAGGTGAGCTACGGCCGCGTCCCGGCCGGCTCGGTGGTGATCTCCGGCAGCCTGCCCAAGGACGGCGGCAAGTACAGCCTGTACGCGGCCATCATCGTCAAGCGCGTCGACGCCCAGACCCGGGCCAAGACCAGCCTGAACGATCTGCTGCGCGACTGAGCGTCGCTTCGACTCCTGCGTCCCTGCGCCGCCCATGACCCCCACCGTCTACCTCACCGAGCAGCTGATCGCCCGCCGCTCGGTCACGCCCGACGACGCCGGCTGCCAGGCGCTGCTGCAGGCGCGCCTGGCGCCCCTGGGCTTTGCCTGCGAGACGATGGACCATGGCCCGGCGGACTTCCGCGTGACCAACCTCTGGGCCAGGCGAGCCGGCACCGGCGCGCGCACCCTGGTCTTCGCCGGCCACACCGACGTGGTGCCCACCGGGCCGCTGGAGCAATGGGCCAGCAACCCGTTCACCCCGCAGCACCGGGACGGCAGGCTCTATGGCCGCGGCGCCGCCGACATGAAGACCTCGATCGCCGCCTTCACCGTGGCGACCGAGGAGTTCCTGGCGGCCCACCCGAGCCCGAAGATCGGCATCGCCCTCCTCATCACCAGTGACGAGGAAGGCCCCAGCGTCGACGGCACGGTGAAGGTGGTCGAGGCCCTCCAGGCGCGCCAGGAGCGCCTGGACTGGTGCATCGTCGGCGAGCCCACCTCGGTGGACCGCCTGGGCGACATGATCAAGAACGGCCGCCGCGGCAGCCTCTCGGGCAAGCTGCGCGTGAAAGGCATCCAGGGCCACATCGCCTACCCGCAGCTGGCGCGCAACCCGATCCACCAGGCCCTGCCGGCGCTGGCCGAACTGGCCGGCATCGAGTGGGACCGTGGCAACGACTTCTTTCCGCCCACCAGCTTCCAGGTTTCCAACATCCATGGGGGCACCGGCGCGGGCAACGTGATTCCGGGCGAGGTCGTCATCGACTTCAACTTCCGATTCAGCACCGAGTGCACCGAGGGCGGCCTGCGCGAGAGGGTCGAGTCGGTGCTGCGCGCCCATGGGCTCGAGTTCGAGATCGCCTGGACCCTGGGCGGGCAGCCCTTCATCACGCCCCCGGGCGAACTGGTGGGGGCCATCCAGTCGGCCATCGCCGACGAGACCGGCGTCACCACCGAGCTGTCCACCACCGGCGGCACCAGCGATGGCCGCTTCATCTCGCGCATCTGCCCGCAGGTGATCGAGTTCGGCCCGATCAACGCCAGCATCCACAAGATCGACGAGCATGTGGCGGTGGCCGACATCGAGCCGCTGAAGAACATCTACCGGCGCACGCTGGAACACCTGGAGGCGCTGGCCTGAGCCGGCGCCCCGCGCATGAATATCCAATCCCTGATCGAACGCGGTGCCGCCCGCCTGGGGGCCGCCGGCGTGGCCTTCGGCCATGGCACCACCAACGCCTTTGACGAGGCCGCCTGGCTCACGCTGTGGCGCCTGGGCCTGCCACTCGATGACATCGACGGCGTGGCCGCGCGCGAAGTGTCCGCGCAGGACCAGGCCACGGTCGACGCGCTAGTGGAAGAACGCATCACCAGCCGCAAGCCCGCGGCCTACCTCACCCGCGAGGCCTGGCTGCAAGGCATCCCCTTCTACGTCGACGAGCGCGCCATCGTCCCGCGCAGCTTCATCGCCGAACTGATCGCAGACGCCTCCATCGACCCCTGGCTCGGCGAGCACACGAAGAACATGCTGGACCTGTGCACAGGCAACGGCAGCCTGGCCATCCTGGCCGCCATGGCCTGGCCGGAGGTGCAGGTGGATGGCGCCGACATCTCGCCCGACGCCCTGGCGGTGGCCCGCATCAACGTCGAAAGACATGGGCTGCAGGAGCGGGTGCGCCTGCTCGAGTCGGACGGACTGTCCGCCGTGCCGGGCCCCTACGACCTGGTCCTGTGCAACCCGCCCTACGTCAATTCGACCAGCATGGCCGGATTGCCCGCCGAGTACCGGGCCGAGCCCGAACTGGCCCTGGCCGGCGGCGCCGACGGCATGGACTTCATCCGCGGCCTGCTACGCGACGCCCCCGCGTGCATGACCGAGCACGCGGTGCTGGTGCTGGAGATCGGCAATGAGCGCCCCTTCTTCGAGGCCGCCTTCCCGCAGCTGGAGGTGGTCTGGATGGACACCTCGGCCGGCGAGGACCAGGTGCTGCTGGTGACGCGCGAGGCGCTGCTCGCTCCCGGCGCCCTGCCGGCCTGAGCTCGCAACGGCCGCCGAACCCGCCACGACCGCCGCTTCCTGCTCTCTTCTGCGCCGCGCCCCTTCACCGACCGGATTCCCCATGATCACCCTTCGCGACGTCACCCTCCGCCGCGGCACCAAGGTGCTGCTGGACAAGGTGTCGCTGACCCTCAACCCCGGCGAGAAGGTGGGCCTGGTCGGCCGCAACGGCGCCGGCAAGTCCACCCTGTTCGCGCTCTTCGACGGCAGCCTGCACGAGGACGGCGGCGAGTACAGCCGGCCCGCTCAGTGGCAGATGGCCCAGGTGGCCCAGCACATGCCCGAGACCGGGGAGCCCGCCACCGACTTCGTGGTCGCCGGCGACACCCGGCTGATGGCGGCCCAGGCCCGGCTGGCCCAGGCCGAGGCCCGGCTGAACGAGGACCCGGACGACGCAGACGCCGGCATGGCCATCGCCCAGGCCCATGCCGACCTGCATGACGCCGGGGTGCATGACGCGATACCGCGCGCCCAGGCCCTGATCCTGGGCCTGGGCTTCACACCCGAGCAGCTCACGCGTCCCGTCAACAGCTTCTCCGGCGGCTGGCGCATGCGTTTGCAGCTGGCCCGGGCGCTGATGTGCCCCTCCGACCTGCTGCTGCTCGACGAACCGACCAACCACCTGGACCTGGACGCCCTGGTCTGGCTGGAGGCTTGGCTGCAACGCTATGCGGGCACGCTGATCGTCATCAGCCACGACCGCGAGTTTCTCGACGCGGTGACCCAGGTCACGGTGCACATCGACGCCCAGCGCCTCACCCGCTACGGCGGCAACTACAGCGCCTTCGAGACCCTGCGCGCGCAGCAGCTGGAGCTGCAGCAGGCGGCCTTCGCCAAGCAGCAGGACAAGATCGCGCACCTGCAGAAGTTCATCGACCGCTTCAAGGCCAAGGCCAGCAAGGCCAAGCAGGCCCAGAGCCGGGTCAAGGCGCTGGAGCGCCTGGAGAAGGTGGCGCCGGTGCTTGCCGAGGCCGACTTCAGCTTCGAGTTCAAGGAGCCGGACAACCTGCCCAACCCGATGCTGGCCATCTCGGATGCCTCGTTCGGCTACCGCGCCGAGGACGGCCAGGCGACCACCATCGTGCAGGGCGTGGACCGCTCGGTGCTGGCGGGCCAGCGTATCGGCATCCTGGGTGCCAACGGCCAGGGCAAGTCGACCCTGGTCAAGACGATCGCCCATGCCCTGCCCCTGCTGGCGGGCACGCTCACCGAGGGCAAGGGACTGAACATCGGCTACTTCGCGCAGCAGGAGCTGGACGTCCTCTCCCCCGCCGACCATCCGCTGATGCACATGGTGCGGCTTGCGCGGGACGTGGGGCCCCAGGCCCGCGAGCAGGAGCTGCGCAACTTCCTGGGCAGCTTCAACTTCAGCGGCGACATGGTCACGCAGCCGGTGGGCACCATGAGCGGCGGCGAGAAGGCCCGCCTGGTGCTGGCCATGATCGTCTGGCAACGCCCCAACCTGCTGCTGCTGGACGAGCCGACCAACCACCTGGACCTGGCGACCCGCGAGGCCCTTTCCATCGCCCTCAACGAGTTCGAGGGCACGGTGATGCTGGTGAGCCACGACCGGGCGCTGCTGCGCGCGGTCTGCGACGAGTTCTGGCTGGTGGGCCGTGGCGGCGTGAAGCCCTTCGACGGCGACCTGGACGACTACCAGAAGTACTTGCTGGAGGAGTCGCGCCGGCTCCGCGAACTGGCCCGGCAAGCGGCATCGGACACGGTGAACGCCAAGGCCGCGAATCAGCTGGTCGCTGCGGTGGCAACAGTCGCCGCCCCCGCGGCAGCGGCCCCTGCGCCGGTGGCCCCATCGATCTCCAGTGGCGACCAGCGCAAGCTCGACGCACAAGCCCGCCAGGCCCTGACCGCGAAGCTGCGGCCCTTGAAGAAGGCGCTGGAAGACGCCGAGCGACGTATGGCCACGCTCGAGGCCGAGAAGACAACCCTGGAAGACAAGCTCTCGCATGGCCTGTCGCCGCCGGAGATCGCCGAAGCTGGCCGCCGGCTCAAGGCCGTGGGCGACGAACTGGCCCAGCTCGAGGAGCGCTGGCTGGAACTCTCCGGAGAGATCGAGGAGGCGCAGTCGGCCTGACGCCGGCGCCGTGATGCGCGCCTTGGATGGTCAGACTGAACACGCTAGAGTCGTGACCATGCAACTCCAGTTCCTCGGCGCCACCGAAACCGTCACCGGCTCCAAGTACCTCGTCACCCACGCAGGCCAGCGCCTGCTGGTCGACTGCGGCCTGTTCCAGGGCTACAAGGCCCTGCGGCTTCGCAACTGGTCCTCGTTGCCCGTGGCGGCAGCCGACATCGACGCCGTCGTCCTGACCCATGCGCACATTGACCACAGTGGCTACCTGCCGCTGCTGGCGCGTCAGGGCTTTCGCGGGCCGGTGTACTGCTCCGAGGCCACCGCAGCCCTGTGCCGCATCCTGCTGCCCGACTCCGGCCACCTGCTCGAGGAAGAAGCCGACTTCGCGAACCGGCACGGCACCAGCCGGCACCAGCCCGCCCTGCCCCTGTACACCCGCGAGGACGCGCTGCGATCCCTCGCCCTGCTGAGGCCCGTGCATTTCGGCAAGGACTTCGAGCCGCTGCCCGGCCTGCGGGCGCAAATGGCGCACTCCGGGCACATGCCCGGCTCGGCCTTCGTCCGGCTCGATGACGGCCGGCGTTCCATCCTGTTCTCCGGCGACCTGGGTCGGCCCAACGACATGCTGCTCAAGCCGCCGGTCGCCCGGCCAGCCTCCGACTACCTGGTGGTGGAGTCGACCTACGGCGACCGCAGCCACGGCGCCGAGGACCCGCTCGACGCCCTGGCCGAGGTGATCCAGCGCACCAGCGCCCGCGGCGGCGTGCTGGTGATCCCCGCCTTTGCGGTGGGGCGTGCGCAGGTCCTCCTCTACGCCATCCACCGGCTCAAGGCCCAGGGCCGCATCCATCACCTGCCGGTCTACCTGAACAGCCCGATGGCGGCGGCGGCCACCCAGGTCTACCTCGAACACCCCGGCCTGCTGCGCATCCCCGCCGCCGAGTGCGAGGCCATGGTCCGGGACACCACCTTCGTCGAGACGCCCGAGGAGTCGCGTGCGCTCAACGCCCGCAAGGGCCCGATGGTGATCGTCGCGGCCAGCGGCATGGCGACCGGTGGGCGCGTGCTGCACCACCTGCAGGCCTTCGCACCGGACCGGCGCAACACCATCCTGCTGGTCGGCTACCAGGCCGGCGGCACGCGCGGCGCAGCCCTGGCCGCGGGGGCAAGCACCCTGCGGATGTTCGGCCAGGACGTGCCGGTGCGTGCCGAGATCGCGCGCATGGACCAGCTTTCGGCGCATGCCGACGCCGGCGAGATCATGGACTGGCTGGCCACCGCGCCGCAGGCACCGCGCCGCACCTTCATCACCCACGGCGAGCCCGCCGCCGCCGACGCCATGCGCCACCGCATCGAGCACCAGGCGGGCTGGCGCTGCCACCTGCCGTACTACACCGAAACCGTCGACCTCGACTGACCGACGAGACCGAATTGAACGGCTGAGTTGTCCAGCGCGCCTGTGGTCTAGGCTGTGGATAGCTGCGGGGACAAGCCCGCAGACCCGCGCCAGGCTTGGCTTCCGAGAGAGCGCCCAAAAAAGAGGCAGCCAGCGCTGGCGCCGGTCTGCGGCAAAGTGCACGCAGGCCCTGGTGGGGCGAGCAAGGTACCGGTCTGCATCAGCGCGGGGTCAGAAGGCGGGCTGACGGCGTCCCAATACTCGGGGCCACTCACCAGGAGACCCCTCATGGATCGCTCAAATTCCCTCGCAGCCCCCTTCACGGCCGCTCACCGATCGCTCGCCATCCAGCTGCAGCCCGGCGCCACCGACACGGGGTCGCCGGGGCACAACCCGGCCCCGCAGCTTGTGAGCTCCAACAGGGATGGCAAGCAGTTCAGTGCCCAGTACGTCCCCGACAGCCCGGCGGTCGAGGCCTTTGGCTACAGCTCCCGCGCCGACCTGGGGCGCCCGCCGCATCTCCGATCGCCAGCACTTCGAAGCAGCCAGTCCTGCGTCGCGCTACCCGCCCCCGCAGCGGCACCCAGCCAGTCCGCCCTATCGCGTTCGATGACCAACCTGCCAGCGAATTCCGCACGGGCGCAAGTACCAGCCAGCACCGCCGGCACCAGTGAACCGCCGCCCACCGAGGTGTCCGAATTGCTGCCGGGCAAAGGGGAGCGGCCGGTCGAGTAGATATCAGCAGCGGGTCAGCGCCGCGACGGCGCGGGCGCGAACATCCGCGCCCTGTTCCACACCACGCACGCCACCATGTCCCAACTGACCTCCTCCACCACGCGCAGTGCTGCGGCCTCATTCCGCGCGTCGCCGCAGACGACGGAGATGACCAGCCCGCCGGAAGCGTCCACCGCTCCGGCAAGCCATGCCCAGGCGGCCCCGCGCCCTGCCAGCCCCCTTCCGGCGCCACGCCCGGCGGTACGCTCTCTGGAGCCCTCCGCTCAGGACCTGCACGCCAGCCGCGCTGCTGGCGCAGCGGTCGGAGGACATTCGATGACAGGCGGCTGGGCCTGGTACTACGCACCGGCCCTGGGGATCGTGGTGCCGGTCCGCCTCCAGGTCCCCGCTCAAACGGGTAGCGCCCGGGTCGATGGCCCTCGGATCACGGAGGTCATGACGCTTCGCCTGGAAGCCCACAAACGCGCCGCGCAATATGCCGCCGCAGCCGCAGCAGCAGCAGCAGCAGCAGCCACGGCTGCGGAAACGCCCGCGCCGGAGCCGAAATGAAAAAGGGCCCGCCGGATGGCGGGCCCTTTCGGAATTTTTGGTAGGACGTGCAGGATTCGAACCTGCGACCAACGGATTAAAAGTCCGCTGCTCTACCAACTGAGCTAACGTCCCCCTTTCGGGTACCTCAGGGCTTGTGGCACTGAAGCGTGCAGCCGTTTGGTGTCTGGCGATTGTTGCCATCCATCGATCAGCGCAGCCCTAGAGTATAGCGTAGTTTTTGGCCTTTCCGCCAGCCTTCGCAATTTGATCGAGCACCCAGCCGGCAGCGCACTGCCCGAAGGTCGCGGTCACGCTCACCACAGAACCATAGCCGTGGCAATTGAGGCTGCCGTCACCCGCGGCATCGCCCAGGGCGCAGCTTGGATCGGGCGGCGCGACGGCCTCGCGGCTGAAGACGCAGGCCACCCCAATGGCCTTGCCCTCGCGCGGCGCGCCATGGAACTTGCGCAGCCGGTAACGCAGTTGCGCCAGCAGCGGGTCATGCGTGCTTCGGGCCAGGTCATCGATGTCGACCGCATGGGCAAGACGCTTGCCGCCGGCCGCACCCACACTGATGAAGGTGACGCGACGGCGCTCGCGCAGCGCCCAGGCGGCCATCGCCTCCTTGGCGCGCACGTTGTCGCAGGCGTCGATCACTGCGTCGACGCCGTGCGGCAGCAGCGCGGGCCAGTTGCCGGGTTCGACGAAGTCCTCGATGCCGTGCACCGTGCAGCGCGGATGGATGCGGCCGATGCGCTCACGCATCGCCTGCACCTTGGCCTGGCCCACCGTCTCGGTGAGCGCATGGATCTGCCGGTTGATGTTGGACTCGGCGACATGGTCCAGGTCGATCAGGGTGATCTCGCCGACGCCGCTGCGGGCCAGGGCCTCGGCGGCCCAGGAGCCCACGCCGCCGATGCCGACCACCGCCACATGCGCGCGGGCGATGGCTGCGGCACCGGGCACGCCGTAGAGGCGCTCCAGTCCGCCGAAGCGGCGCTGGAGGTCGGCCTCGCCGATGTCCAGCGGCGTGTCGTGGGGCAGGCCCGGGTCGGTATCAGCCATCACAGGGCCATCGAAGGGCGATCAGGGGGCCGTCAACGGGCCATCACCGCCATCAGCGCAGGCGCGGCAGACGCTCGCGCGCGGTGGCCGCGGCCTCCGACTGGGGATAGGCCTTGACCAGGTCCTCGAGGGTGCGGCGCGCGGCCGGCACCTGCTTGAGCTCGATCTGGCAGTTGGCGATGGACAGCACCGCCTCGGGCGCCCGGGCGTGATCCGGCGCGGCCTGCAGCATTGCGCGGAAGGCAGCGATCGCGCCGGTGAAGTCGCGGGTGGCATAGAGCGCATTGCCCTGCCAGAACTGGGCGCTGGGCCGGTAGCCGCTTTGCGGAAAGCGGCGCAGCAGGCCGTCGAAGGCGGCGGCCGCGGCGGCGTAGTCGCCCTTGCGGAAAGTGGCCAGCGCGGCGTCGAACTCGCGCTGCTCGGCGGGGTCGGCCGTGAACTCGCGGCCATCGACGGTCACCTTGACCGGCTCGAAACGCCGCAGGCGCTCGTCCACGCCCTGGGCGACGTCCTTCTGGCGCCGCTGCAGCTCGGCGATCTCGCGGGCGAGCTGCTCGTCGGTCCCGCGCAGGCGGGCGAGGTCGGCACGCAGGGCCTCGATCTGCTGCTGCAGGTCGAGCAGGCTGCGACGAAGCAGCGCGTTGTCCTCGCCAGCGCGTTGGAGGTCGGCGGCCTGCTGGTCGATCAGCGCCTTCTGGGCATCGAGCAGCCCCTTCTGGGCCTCGGCCTGCACGCGCTGGGCGTCGACCCGCTGGCGCAGCTCGAGGATGGCGCGGCGGGCCTCGTCGTCGGAGAACAGTGCATGCGCCGGGCCAGCCGCGACCAGCAGGCCCAGGGCGAGTGCCATGAGGGCAGCCGCCGGCGTCCGGCGCCAGGAAGAGGACAAGGCTGGCATCAGCGGTAGACGATCTCGGCGCGACGGTTCTCGGCGAAGGCGGCCTCGGTGCTGCCGGTGTTGGCGGGCTTCTCCTTGCCGAAGCTCACCGCCTCCATCTGGCCGTCGGTCACGCCCAGCAGGCCGAGCGCGCGGCGCACCGCCTCGGCACGCTTCTGGCCCAGGGCCAGGTTGTACTCGCGGCCGCCGCGCTCGTCGGTGTGGCCTTCGATGGCGATCCGGCGCGAGGGATTGGCCTTGAGGAAGCGGGCATGGCCCTCGATGACCGTCTGGAACTCGGGCTTGATCACGAAGCTGTCGTAGTCGAAGTAGACGAGGCGGCCGACCGAGGCCGGGCCCATGGGCTGGCTGGCCGAGGGAGTGGCCGTGACCGGAGCGACCTGCGACTGCGCGGCCGGGCCGGAGCGCACGTCGGCGGGTGCGGGGGCCGCGGTGACCGGCGAGGCGCTGCGGTCTTCCACCGGCGCTGGCGCGTCCAGCTTCACGCCCGAGGCGCAGCCTGCCAGTAAGGCGGCGGTGGCCAGGGCAAGGATCCAGTGGGTGTCTCGCTTCATTGTCTACTCCTCTTTGTGCTTGATTTCGGTGGGTGCGAAGCCCGTCTCCGCGCGCATCATCCCATGAAGTGGCCTGGGACCGCGCAGCCTCGGCAGGTCATCGGGCGAACGGCCCCCAGTCGGGCTCGCGGATGTCGCCGCCCTGCCCTGCCAGACGCGCCTTGATGCGCCCGTCGAGGGTGGTCGTCATCAGCGCCTCCTGTCCGCCCTGGCGGGTGGCGTAGACGATCAGGCGGCCATTGGGCGCGAAGCTCGGGCTCTCGTCGGCGGTGGTGTCGGTGATCGCGGTGGCGGTGCCACCGGCCAGGTCCATCACATGCAGCTTGAAGGCGCCGCCCACCCGCGAGATGTAGGCGAGCGTCCGGCCATCGGGGCTCAGGGCTGGCGAGATGTTGTAGCTGCCGGAGAAGGTGACCCGCTCGGGGTTGCCGCCGGTGGCCGGCACGCGGTAGATCTGCGGCGCGCCGCCGCGGTCGCTCACGAAGAAGACCTGCCGGCCATCGGGCGAGAACACCGGCTCGGTGTCGATGCTGCCCGATTCGAGCAGGCGGCGCGGCTCGCCGCCCTCGGCGCTGATGGTGTAGAGCTGCGAGCCGCCCTCGCGCGAGAGCGTGACGGCCAGGCTGCGGCCATCGGGCGCCCAGGCCGGCGCGCTGTTGGAGCCGCGGAAGTTGGCCAGCAGCCGGCGGCGTCCGGTGGCCACCTCGTGCACATAGACCACGGGCTTGCGCGACTCGAAGGACACGTAGGCCAGCTGCCCGCCGCTGGCCGACCAGGCCGGCGAGATGATCGGCTCCGGGCTGGCCAGGGCCGACTGCGCGTTCTCGCCATCGGCATCGGCCACCCAGAGGTTGAAGCGGCCGGCGCTGCGGGTGACGTAGGCGATGCGGGTCGAGAAGACGCCGCGCTCGCCGGTGAGCTTCTCGTAGATGAAGTCGGCGATGCGGTGCGCCGCCAGGCGCAGGTCGGCGGCGGTGACGGCATAGCTCTGCCCACCCAGGTCCTGGCCCTTGACCACGTCCCACAGGCGGAAGCGCACATCCCAGCGGCCATCGGCCAGGCGGGTGATGCTGCCCGCGGACAGCGCGTCGGCGCCGCGCTGGCGCAGGGCGGCCAGGTCAGGCCGGGCGCCCTCGTCGAGGCTCAGCCCGGCGACGTCGATGGCACGCAGCTGGCCGCTTCGCTCGAGATCGGCGCGGACGATGGCCGAGATGCGCTGGGGCGCGGCCTCCTCGCCCTTGAGCGGCGCCACCACGATGGGCAGCTGAGTCAGGCCGACGCCGGTCACCTCGACGCGGAACTGGGCCAGGGCGGGCGCCGCCAGGCCCGCGCCCAGCAGGCCGAGGGTGCGCCGGCGGGCGGCGGTGAAGTCACGGTTCATGTGTGGTTCTCTCCAGGGGGCGCAGTGGCTCCACGCGGGCGTCCGCCATCAGGTCGGGGCGGGACAGGCCCACCGACGCGCGACGGGTGCCGTCACGCATGCGGGCCTGCACCCGCAGCCGGTTGGCCGACTCCCGGTCCCGGGCCTGCTCGCGGTGCCACAGGTGCAGCACCTCGGTCGCCAGGTGGCCGTTCTTGCGCACCAGCCCCTGATTGTGCAGTCGCAGGACGAGGTCCGCGTCCTCATGGCCCCATCCAGCAAAGGTTTCATCGAAGCCGTCCACGGCTGCGAGGTCGTCCCACCAGAGGCCGAAGTTGCAACTGCGGATGCCTTTCCAGGAAAAGCGCGCCTGATGCCGGCCCGGCAGTACCGGCAGACGGACCAGATGGGTGAGCTTGTTGACGTCGCCGCGCAAACGCAGGCGCAGCCAGTCGACGGTGGCCAGGGAGCGCGGGTCGACCTCGCCCGACAGCACCCGCTCGGTGAAGGCCGGGCTCAGCAGCACACGGCTGCCGTTGACGAAGACGCCGGGCTCGGCCAGCCAGCGGTGCGCCATCGCAAAGCGCGGGCCCGGCACGCAGTCGCCGTCGAGGAAGACGATGTAATCAGCGCCAGCGTCGCGCGCCACCCGGGCACCCAGGTTGCGCGACTGCGAAGCGGTAAAACCTGTGTCCGGATGCCACACGTGCAAGGCCGGCGCCTCGCAGGCCGGCATTCCCCGCCGCAGGGCCTGCACATGCTCGTCGCGCGAGCCGTCGTCGGCCACCACCAGCACGTCCTGCGGACCGCATTGCGGCGCCAGCGACCGCAGCAAGGCCAGCAGCGCGTCGCTGCGGTTGTAGGTGAGGACCACGAAGCCGATGCGCATCAGGCGCGCGGCTCCCCGGTACGGGCCGGCGGCCGCTGCCGCAGCCAGAGCTTCACGTAGCGGTAATAGGTGCCCTCGGCGTTCGACACCGCCAGCAGGAAGCCCATGCGGCCGTCGAGGAAGCCCCGGCGCAGGAAATAGGTGCGGATGAAGGCCCAGATCCCGTGGCCGACCGCCTTGCGCAGCGAAGCGCGCCGGCCCGCCGCATGCTGGTCGGCAGCGCCCCAGCTCGAGTAGCGATTGACCTTCTCGAGCACCGATTCCATGTCCGGAAAGCTGTAGTGAATGATCGACTCCCGCAGCCGGCCCGAGCGTCCGTGCACCTTCATCACGGAATGCACCTGGGTCTCGGTCCAGCGGGCCTTGCCGCGCCTGGCTAGGCGCCAGTTGTAGTCGGGGCGCCAGCCGCCATGATGCATGAACTGGCCACAGTAACTGGACAGGCGCGGCACCTGGAAGGCATCCATGTTCTCGCGCTCGATGGCTGCACGGACTTCGCGTGCCAGGGCCTCGGGGATGCGCTCGTCGGCGTCAAGCGAGAAGAACCAGTCACCGGTGGCCAAGTCGATGGCGCGGTTTTTCTGCGCACCGTCGCCGGGCCAGTCGGTCACGACAACCCTTGCACCTTCAGCCTCGGCCAGGGCAACGGTGCCGTCAGTGCTGCCGCAATCGACCACCACAACCTCGTCTGCGAAGCGGGCGGACCGGATGCAGTCCACGATATGCCGCGCTTCGTTCTTGGTAATGATGGTAACGGACAGGCGCTGCATTGGGAAGTTGGGAAGCCTGGGGCACCCCGAGTCGGCATAATTGTGCGGTTTAGCCTCATCAATTATTGCACCCGCGCACATGGACAACCGCTCCTCCGTGATCGTGGCTGGCGGCGCCGGCTACATCGGCTCGCACATGGTGCGCATGCTGCGCGAGCAGGGCTATCGGCCGATCGTTGTCGACAACCTCGCCACCGGCCATGCCGATGCGGTTGCGACCGCGGTGGGCGATGGCGCGGCCGATGGCGACCTTCGTCGCGGCGACATCGGCGATGCGGTCTTCATGTCTGCTCTGTTTCATGAGATAAAGCCCGTGTGCGTGATGCACTTCGCCGCCTCCAGCCTGGTGGGCGAGTCCATGCAGCAGCCGGGCAAGTACTGGCGCAACAACCTGGTGCAGACGCTCTCCCTGCTCGACACCATGCTGGCCTGCGACGTCAAGCGCTTCATCTTCTCGTCGACCGCCGCCGTCTATGGCAACCCCGTGGAGGTGCCCATCCCGGAGGGCCACCCCACCCGCCCGATCAACCCCTACGGCCACAGCAAGCTGGCGGTCGAGCACCTGCTGCAGGACTACGAGGCGGCGCATGGCCTGCGCTCGGTCGCCCTGCGCTACTTCAACGCCGCCGGCGCCCACCCGGACGGCAGCCTGGGCGAGCGGCACGAGCCCGAGACCCACCTCATCCCCCTGGTGCTGCAGGTGGCCTCGGGCCGCCGGCCGCACATCGCCCGCTACGGCGCGCAGCACGCCACGCCCGACGGCTCCTGCATCCGCGACTACGTCCATGTGCAGGACCTGTGCGAGGCCCACCTGCTGGCCCTGCGCCGGCTGGAGGCCGGTGGTGACAGCGCCGTCTTCAACCTGGGCAACGGCCAGGGCCATTCGGTCAACGAGGTGATCGAGGCCGCCCGCCGCGTCACCGGTCACCCGATTCCGCTGCGGGACGACCCGCCCCGGGCCGGCGACCCGCCGGTGCTGGTGGCCGACGCATCCCGCGCCCGGGCCGAGCTGGGCTGGACGCCCCGCATCCCGGACCTCGACACCATCATCGCCCACGCCTGGCAGTGGGAACAGCGGTATGCGTCCGCTTCCCGGGGCGCCGCCGCGTGATCCGGATCGACCTCCGCCCGCTGCGCTGGCTGCTGCCCTACTTCCAGGGCAGCCGGCGCTTCTGGGGCGTGGCGGTACTGGCCACCCTGGTGTCCTCGCTGACCGAGCCCCTGGTCCCGGCCCTGCTCAAGCCCCTGCTGGACCAGGGCTTCACCGGCACCGGCATCCCGCTGTGGATGGTGCCGGCCGCCCTGCTGGCACTCTTTGCCGTCCGGGGCATCGCCGGCTTCCTGGCCGACCTGGCGCTGGCGCGCATTGCCCAGGACGCGCTGCTGGCCATGCGCCGGGCGATGTTCGCCCGGGTGCTCGACGCGCGACTGTCCCTGTTCGAGAAGGAGTCCGCCACCTCGCTGTCCAACACCGTGGTGTTCGAGGCCCAGAGCGGCGCGCAGTCACTGGTCAACGCGGCCATCGGCCTGGTCAAGGACCTGCTGGCCCTGCTCGCCCTCATGGGCTACCTGATCTACCTCAACTGGCAGCTGACCCTGGTGGTGCTGACCGTGGTCCCGGGCGTGGGCTGGATCATGCGGGTGCTGTCTCGGCGCCTCTACCGCATCGCACGAAGCACCCAGACCGCCACCAACGAGCTTGCCTATGTGGTCGAGGAGAACGTGCTGGCCTCCCGCGTGGTGCGGCTGCACGGCGCCCAGGCCGACCAGGCGCACCGGTTCGCCGACCTGAGCGGGCAACTGCGGCGCCTGGCGCTCAAGGCGGCCGCGGCCGCCGCCGCCATCACGCCGCTGACCCACATGCTGGCCGCGATGGCGTTGTCGGTGGTGATCTGCATCGCGCTGTGGCAGTCGCGTTCGGGCATCACGGTGGGGACCTTCGCCTCCTTCATCACCGCGGTGCTGATGCTGATTGCGCCGATCAAGCGCCTGTCCGAGGCTGCCAGTCCCATCTCCCGCGGCCTGGCCGCCCTGCAGCGCGGGCTGGACCTGCTGGACGCTGCGCCGGCCGAGACGGGCGGCAGCCACGTCCCCGCGGGCCCCGCCTCGGGCCACCTGCAGCTGCAGAAGGTGACGGTGCAGTACCGCGAGGACAGCCGACCGGCGCTCGACGGCCTCGACCTCGACATCCTGCCCGGCCAGGTCGTGGCGCTGGTGGGGCCCTCGGGTTCGGGCAAGACCACGCTGGCCAACCTGCTGCCCCGATTCATCCGGCCCGACGCGGGCCAGGTGCGACTGGACGGCGTCGACGTGGCCGACTGGAACCTGCGCGCGCTGCGCCAGCAGTTCGCCCTGGTGAGCCAGGACGTGGTGATGTTCAACGACACCCTGGCCCGCAACGTCGCCCTGAGCGAGACGCCCGACCTCGCGCGGGTGCGCCAGTGCCTGGCGGCGGCCAACCTGGCCGATCTGGTCTCAGCCCTGCCCCAGGGGCTGGATACCGTCACCGGGCACAACGCCACCGAGCTCTCCGGCGGCCAGCGCCAGCGCCTGGCCATCGCCCGCGCCCTTTACAAGGACGCCCCCATCCTGATCCTGGACGAGGCCACCTCCGCCCTGGACGCCGCCTCCGAGCGTCTGGTGCAGGACGCGCTGCAGAGGCTGATGGCTGGCCGGACCACGCTGATCATCGCGCACCGTCTCTCCACCATCGAGCACGCCGACCGGGTCGTGGTGCTGGACCAGGGCCGCGTGGCCGAGGCCGGCACCCATGCCGAGCTGCTGGCGCAGGGCGGGCTGTACGCCCGGCTGCATGCGCTGCAGGTGGGCGCGAGTTCGCGGGCTGCGGTCCCCGCCGAGGCCGCATGAAGCGCATCCTGGTCGTCGCCACCCGGCAGATCGGCGACGTCCTTCTCACCACGCCCCTGATCCGCGCCGCACGCCAGCGCTGGCCCGATGCTGCCATCGACGTGCTGGGCTTCGAGGGCACGCTGGGCATCCTCGAGGGCAACCCCGACATCGACCGATGCATCGCCACGCCGGCCCGCCTGGGCTGGCGCGGGACCTGGCGCCTGGCAAGGCAGCTGTGGCGGCGCTATGACCTGGCGCTCGTCACGCAGCCGGGTGACCGGGCCCATGTGATGGGTTGGATGGCCAGCCGGTGCCGTCATGGCCTCTTGCCCGAAGCAGGGGGCAGCAACTGGTGGAAGCGCGCCCTGCTGCAGCACGCGGTGACCATCGATGGCGACCGGGGGCAGACGCATGTGGTGGCGGAGAAGCTGAGGCTGCTGCCCTTGGGCGGCAACGGGCCTGGAGCCGTGCATGGTCCGGCCGCCGGACATGTCATCCGAGTGGTCCCGCCAGCGCCACTACCCCTGCCCGAGGACCTTGCCGCCGCGCTTGGCCCCCGCTACCTGGTGGTGCATGCGCCGTCCATGTGGACCTACAAGCAGTGGCCGCTGGACGCCTATGCCGTGGTGATCCGCCAGCTGCTCGCCGAAGGACACCAGATCGTCCTCACCGGCAGCGGCAGCGAACGCGACCAGTCTTGCATCGCGCCGCTGCGTGCACTGGGCCAGGCGCCGAAGTTGCTGGACACAAGCGGACGGCTGGGGTTCCGGCAACTGCGCACGCTGCTCGAACAGGCGGCGCTCTACATCGGCCCGGACACCTCGGTGTCGCACCTGGCAGCGGCCTGCGGCGTCCCGATGGTCGCCATCTTCGGCCCGACCAATCCGCAGCGCTGGGCGCCCTGGCCGGCCCGGTCCGGCGCCGTCCCCGGCTTCCAGCGGGTCGCTCCGGTCCAGGTCGTCGGCCACGTGACCCTTCTGCAGGGGCCGCAGTCATGCGTCCCCTGCGGCCGTGCCGGCTGCGAGGACCACCACGACAGCCGCAGCGACTGCCTGGCCGCGATCCAGCCCGGCGCGGTGCTCGAGGCGGCCAGGGCCCGGCTTGCCTAGCGCCCGCACGGTCAGCAGGTAAACTCCAGCGGTTTGCCCTCAGCCGCCAGGAGTAGCCGATTGAACCGAGAGACCCCAGCACGCAGCGTCAATGCATGCGTCGATGGCGTCTTTGTCCTCACGGTGCGAAGCTTCGCCGAGCGGATCGCGCACATCGAAGCCGAGATGGCGCGTCACGGCATCCAGTTCGAGTTCATGTTCGAGCACGACGCGGACCAGCTCGATGACGCACTGATCGAGGCGACTTTCGCGCCCTCCGACATGCGGCGCCCCCACCATTCCCTCGTCCTGAAGAACATCGCAGTGTGGCAGCAGGCCCTGGCGAGGGGATGGCGCCATGTTCTGGTCTTCGAGGACGATGCCGTCCTTGACCCAGAGTTCACCGCTCGCTTCATTGAGGCGATGCAGGCCGCCGAGCGCCTGGAGCCGGGCTGGCTGCTGTTCCTGGGTGGCCACGATACCAAGGTGCCCGACAGCTATTTCCTCGCGCCCGGCCCGCTGATCGAGCTGCCGATCGCCACGGCCGAGGGCTATGTGTGCGACGCCGAGTCGATGCGGCGCCGCCTGCAGTGGCTGGACAGCCACCGAGTTCACCTCGCCTTCGACCATCAGGTCCGGCACATCGACCAGCAGACAGGAACGCGGCAGTACTGGCTCACCCGACCGGTGGTACAGCAGGGCAGTGTCCTCGGCCTCTTCGGCAGCAAGCTCGACGGCACACGCAACAAGCACTCGGTCCTCTACAACCGCGCCCGCAACCGCTGGAACAAGTTCCAGCGCCACACCCTGCGGCGATTCATCGTCCGGACGCGGGCGGCCCTGGGTTTACACAAATCATGAACGACACCCTGCCGTCGAGCGCATCACCCACGATGGATGGCCATTCCCGCGCGCTGGGGGCCGCACGCTGGATGCTGCTGCTGGCCACCATCGCCTTGATGGTCTCGCCGCCGCTGTCCAACCTCTTCCAGTTGGTCCTTTACCTGCTGGTGCTGGGCTCGTCCGAGCTGCGGGCACGGGTCTGGGCGACCCGTCGAGAGCCCATGGTCATCGCCGCCATGGCCTTCCTGGCTGTACTGGCCGCAGGCGCCCTGTACAGCGCGGCCGGTTGGCAGGCAGGTCTGGCCAGCCTGTGGAACTGGCGCAAGCTGCTGATGCTGCCGCTGGCGGCTGCCCTCATGCAAGACGTGGCATGGAAGCTGCGTCTGCTGCACGTGTTCGCGGTCACCAGCACGGTGGCAGCCCTCATCTCCACGGTCCTGTACCTACTGGATGTGGCCTACCCCTTCGGTCCGCACATGCAGGACGGCACCCCAGGGATCATCCTGCGCAACCATGCAACCCAGGGGATGATCTTCGGCGTCGCCGCCTTCACCGCCGGAACCTTCGTGCTCCTCCGGATGACCCGCAGCCTCCAGGAGGACGTGGCATGGACCCTGGCCTTCCTGGCGCTGATGGCCAACATCTCCTTTGTGACCATCGGTCGCAGCGGATACGTCGTGGCCCTGGCGGGCGTGATCACGCTGGCCATCGGCTGGGGCCAAGCCCGCGGACTTCGCCCGTGGACCACTGCGCTGGTCGGCCTGCTCCTGCTGGCCACGGTGGCGGCCGCGCTCTGGGGCACGCCCAAATCGCGCGCGCGGATCCTGCAAGGCGTGCACGAAATCCAGACCTATACCCAGGCCACCGAGGTCACCTCGATGGGCATCAGGATTTACTTCTGGAAGACGACTCCCGAGCTGATCGCCCAGCGCCCGCTGTTCGGCTGGGGGACGGGCGGGTTCGAGGCCGCCTACCGCCAGCAGGTGGCGGGGCGGCCGGGCAACGCCGGCCTGCCCACCAGCGACCCGCACAACCAGTACCTGAAGATCATGACGGAGCAGGGGCTGGTGGGATTCGCCGTGTTCCTCGCGTTCCTGGTGGCACTGCTGCGCCAGAAGGCCTCGCGCGAGTTCCGGATGCTTGGCCTGGGGGTGCTCCTGGCCTGGAGCGGCACCAGCCTGGCCAACTCGCACTTCTCGACCTTCGCCGAGGGCAACTTGCTCTACATCTGGCTGGGCGCGATGCTGGTGTCGGTGCGCCCGCCTGGGCAGGCGCGAGGCTAGGCCTCAAAGCAGCACGATGTCGTACTGCTCCGGCCCCATCGCCGACTCCGCCTGCAGCGAGATCGGCTTGCCGATGAAGTCCGACAGCCCCGCCAGGTGCTGGCTCTCCTCGTCGAGGAAAAGCTCCACCACCCGCGGCGACGCCACCACGCGGTACTCGCGCGGGTTGAACTGCCGGGCCTCGCGCAGGATCTCGCGCAGGATGTCGTAGCAGACGCTGCGCGCGGTCTTGACCTGTCCCGAGCCCTGGCAGGCCGGGCACGGCTCGCACAGCGCATGCGCCAGTGACTCGCGGGTGCGCTTGCGTGTCATCTCCACCAGCCCCAGCTGGGAGAAGCCGCCCGCCATGGTCTTGACCCGGTCGCGGGCCAGCTGCTTGCGAAGCTCGGCCAGCACCGCCTCGCGGTGGTCGCTCCGCTGCATGTCGATGAAGTCGACGACGATGATGCCGCCCAGGTTGCGCAGGCGCAGCTGACGGGCAATCGCCTGCGCCGCCTCCAGGTTGGTCTTGAAGATCGTCTCGTCGAAGTTGCGCGCGCCGACATAGCCGCCGGTGTTGACGTCGACCGTGGTCAGCGCCTCGGTCTGGTCCACGATCAGGTAGCCGCCGGACTTCAGGTCCACCCGGCGCCCCAGGGCGCGGGCGATCTCCTCGTCGACCGCGTACAGGTCGAAGATCGGCCGCTCGCCTTTGTACAGCTGCAGACGCTCGGCGGCCTTGGGCATGAACTCCTGGCCGAAAGCCTGCAGCAGCGCAAACTGCTCGCGCGAATCGATGCGAATGGCCTGGGTGTCCTCGACCACCAGGTCGCGCAGCACCCGCTGCAGCAGGCTCAGGTCCTGGTGCAGCAGCGACGGCGGCGGCCGGGTGCCTGCCCCCTCGCGGATGCGGGACCATGTCTTGCGCAGATAGGCGATGTCATCGGCCAGCTCGTCATCCGAGGCCTCCTCGGCATTGGTGCGCAGGATGAAGCCGCCTCCACCCCCCGTCTGCGGTGTGCCCACCAAAGCCTGCACACGCGCACGCAGCGCCTCGCGCTGGGCGTGGGGAATCTTCTGCGACACGCCGACGTGATCGTCCTGGGGCAGGAAGACCAGCTGCCGGCCGGCGATGCTCACCTGCGTCGACAGGCGCGCGCCCTTGGTGCCGATCGGGTCCTTGATCACCTGCACCAGCAGCGCCTGGCCCTCGAAGACCAGCTTCTCGATCGGCACCTGGGGCCCGGACGGACGCCCGGGCGCCTCGCCCTCGGCGGGCTTCTGCCAGACGTCGGCCACATGCAGGAAGGCCGCGCGCTCCAGGCCGATGTCGATGAAGGCCGACTGCATGCCGGGCAGCACCCGGGCCACCTTGCCCAGATAGATGTTACCGACGATGCCGCGCTCCAGGGTGCGCTCCACATGGAGCTCCTGCACGGCGCCGCTTTCGACGATGGCCACCCGCGTCTCCTGCGGGGACCAGTTGATCAGGATGTCTTGCGCTGTGGCCATGGAACTGCTGGGGGAAAGGCGCTCAGGGAAGCAGGCCGTAGCGACGCAACAGGCCCGCCGTCTCATGCAGCGGCAGGCCCATGATGCCAGAGTAGCTGCCCTGGATCGCCGTCACGTGCATCGCGGCCCGGCCCTGGATCGCATAGCCGCCGGCCTTGCCGTGCGGCTCGCCGGAGGCCACGTAGCGGGCGATCTGCGCCCGGGACAGAGGCTCGAAGGTGACGCGGGATTCGGAGAGGGCCTCGAGTCGCAAGGGCCCTGACACCGGAGAGCTGCTCGACGCGCGATCCGCCTGGCCCTCCCTGGCGGCCCTGCCTGCCACCCGCCCTGCCGGCAGCCGGCCCATGGCCACCGCGGTCAGCACCCGGTGCGTGCGGCCCGCGAGCTCACCCAGCATGCGCGCCGCGTCGCGGTCATCGGCGGGCTTGCCGTACAGCGTGCGGCCCAGGGCCACCGTGGTGTCCGAGCACAGCACCGGCGCGGGCGGCAGGCCGCGCCGGGCCAGGCGCGCCAGCGCCGCGTCGAGCTTGAGGCCGGTGACACGTCTCACATAGCGGGCCGGGGCCTCGCCGGGCAGGGGTTCCTCCAGCGCCTCGGCGTCCTCGTCGGCGCCGGGCAGCAGCAGCTCGTGGGCCACGCCCAGCTGCTCCAGCAGCTGGCGCCGGCGCGGGCTCTGCGAGGCAAGGTAGACGAAACGTGCGGGGGTGGACGGCATCGGGGGGCGTCTCATTCCCGGTGGTAGGGATGGCCGGCGTTGATCGACCAGGCCCGGTACAGCTGCTCGACCAGCAGCACCCGGACCATGGCGTGGGGCAAGGTGAGGTCCGAGAGGCGGATGCGCTCGTGCGCCGCCTGCCGGAAGGCCGGCTGCAGCCCGTCGGGGCCGCCGATCACCAGGGCGATGTCGTCGCCGCCCAGCTGCCACTCGCGCAGGCGGGTGGCCAGGGCCTGGGTGGTGAGCGCGGTGCCGCGCTCGTCCAGGACCACGACGCGGGCGCCGCGCGGGATCTGGGCCTCGATCCGCTCGCGCTCGGCGGCGTAGAGCGTCTCCAGGGTCTTGGAGCCGCGCGGCTCGGTCTTGACCGCGCGCAGCTCCAGCTTCAGCTCAGGCGGGAAGCGCTTGGCGTAGTCGTCCCAGGCCGTCTGCGCCCAGTCGGGTACGCGCTGGCCGACCGCCACCACGCACAGCTTCATGCCGGTCAGCGGGGCTTCCTGGCGGCGGGGGCGGCTTTCTTGGCCGCAGGTTTCGCAGCAGACTTGGCGGCGGTCTTGGCGCCCGGCCTGGCCGCGGGCTTCGCGGCGCCCATAGCGGCGCCGGTAGCGGCACTCTTGGCAGCGGCCTTCTTGCCGGGCGTGGTCTTGCCCGCCGCCAGGCGGCTGGCGGCGGAGGCATTGGCGGCCGGGGCTGCTGCGGTCTTCCTGGCCGCCGGCTTGCCCACCGGCTTGGCTGCGGAGCGGGTGGACTTCTTCTTCGCCGGCTGGCCTTCCTTGGCGGCCGCATCGGCGGCACGCTGGCCTTTCAGCGCCGCGCTGCTGCGGCGCAGGGAGGGGCTGGCGGCCTTCTTCCTGGCCGCTGCGCCGTCACCGGCAGGCTGGGAGGGCATGGCCGGCTTGGGCGCGCCGAGCTTCAGGCGCACTGGCTTCTCGCCCCAGATGTCCTCGAGCTGGTAGTAGCTGCGGATGGCCGGCTGCATGATGTGCGCGACGGCCGCGCCGCAGTCGACGATGATCCACTCGCCGTTGTCCTCGCCCTCGACCCGGGGCTTGGCAAAGCCCGCCTCGCGCACCGCGTCGCGGACGCTGGCGGCCAGGGCCTTGGTCTGCCGGTTGGAGGTGCCCGAGGCCACGATGACCCGCTCGAACAGCGGCGACAGGTGCTCGGTGTTGAACACCCGGATGTCCTGGGCCTTGACGTCTTCCAGGCCCTCCACGATGGCGCGCTGGAGGCGCTGGGTGTCTTTCTTGCCGGCAGAGGATTCGGTCATCGGGGTGTGGCGTAGAGGTGATGTTGCGCAATATAGCGGGCGACGGCCGGATCGAGCAGCTCGTCGGCCCCCTGCCCCTTTTCCAGGCGCTGCCGGATGGCGGTGGCGCTCAGGGGGATCGGGGCCATGTCCAGTGCCAGCCAGTGCCCGCCCGGGATGGGGTAGCACGGCGCGGCGGACGGGGCTGCCGGCGGCACATCCCCCGATTCATCGGGGGGGCGCCGGGCGACACAGATTGTAGCCAGCCGGGTGATGGCCTCCGGCTCCCGCCAGCGGTCGAAGGCCAGGGCCTGGTCGGCGCCGACCACCAGCAGCAGCGTCGTCCCCGGGTGCTCGGCGGCCAGCTCGCGCAGGGTGTCGACGGTGTAGGTGGGGCCGGCGCGGCGCAGCTCGCGGTCGTCGACCACTGCCTGCGGCAGGGCGGCGAAGGCCAGACGGGCCATGGCCAAGCGGTGCTCCGCGGGGGTCAGCGTACGGGCCTTGTGCCAGGCGTCACCGGTGGGCAGGAGGCGCAGCTCGTCGAGCTGCAGCTGCTCGATGGCGGCATGGGCCAGCGCCTGGTGCGCGCGGTGCGGGGGATCGAAGGCGCCGCCCAGAAGGCCGATGCGGCGGAGCTGGTCCGGGGCCTGTGAGTCGGCAGCCGGAGCCGACGACGACGCACCGTTGCCAGGCGCGGCGGGCTGCGTCATGGCGACAGGCCCGGTCGTCATTCCTGCGAGGGCCTCAGGCCCAGTCCCTGGGCACCAGGTAGCGCGTGTAGAGCGCTTCCTCCGGCGTGCCCGGCGCCGGCCGCTGCTGGTAGGCCCAGCTGGCCAGGGGCGGCATCGACAGCAGGATGGACTCGGTGCGCCCCCCCGACTGCAGGCCGAAATGCGTGCCCCGGTCCCAGACCAGGTTGAACTCGACGTAGCGGCCCCGGCGATACAGCTGGAAGTTGCGCTCGCGCTCGCCGTAGGCCGTGTCCTTGCGGCGCTCCACGATCGGCAGGTAGGCCTCGAGGAAGGCGTCGGCCACCGACTGCAGCATCTCGAAGCTGCGGGCCTGGCCCAGTTCGGCGAAGTCGTCGAAGAACACGCCGCCGACGCCGCGCTGCTCACCCCGGTGCTTGAGGCTGAAGTACTCGTCGCACCAGGACTTGAAGCGCGGGTACTTGTCCTCGCCGAAGGCGGACAGGGCCTGCTTGCACGTCTGGTGGAAGTGAGCCGCGTCCTCGTCGAAGCCGTAATAGGGCGTGAGGTCCATGCCGCCGCCGAACCAGCAGACCGGCTCGCCGCCCGCCGGGGTGGCGGCGATCATGCGCACGTTCATGTGCACCGTCGGCACATAGGGGTTGCGCGGGTGGAAGACCAGCGACACGCCCATGGCCTCGAAGGGCGCGCCGGAGAGCTCGGGCCGGTGCTGGGTGGCCGAGGGCGGCAGCTTCGGGCCCCGCACATGCGAGAAGCCGCAGCCGGCACGCTCGAACACGGCCCCGCCTTCCATGATCTTGGTCAGGCCCTCGCCCTGCAGGGTCTCGCCTTCGGGCTTCTTCCAGGCGTCGGCGAGAAAACGCACCGGCGCCTGGGGCGCCGCTGCCGCCTCCACCGCCTCCAGGGCCTCCGTGATGCGGGCCTGCAGCCCGGTGAGGTAGGCGCGAACGTCGGAGACGGGGTTCATTCCATTGCCTTTCAATCAGCCCTTGACGGCCCGGAAGCCGATGTCGGTGCGCCACTGCGCGCCGTCGAAGTGGATGCCCCGGACGACGTCATAGGCCCGCTGCTGCGCGCCCTTGACGGTGTCGGCCAGCGCGGTGACGCACAGCACCCGGCCGCCGCTCACGAGCAGGCGCCCGTCCTGCAGCGTGGTGCCGGCGTGGAAGACCGTCGCGTCACCCTCCGCCGCCGGCAGTCCGGTGATGGCGTCGCCCTTGCGCGGCGACAGCGGGTAGCCGGCGGCGGCCATCACCACGCCCAGCGCGGTACGGCGGTCCCACTCAAGCTCCATATGGTCCAGCGTGCCGCCAGTGGCGGCCAACATCACGTCGACCAGGTCGGACTTGAGGCGCATCATGATCGGCTGGGTCTCGGGGTCGCCCATGCGGCAGTTGAATTCGAGCGTCTTGACGGCCCCCGCCGCGTCGATCATCAGCCCCGCATACAGGAACCCGGTGTACGGGATGCCATCCTTCTCCATGCCGCGGATCGTGGGCAGGATCACCTCGCGCATGGCGCGGGCGTGGATGGCGGGCGTGACCACCGGCGCGGGCGAGTACGCCCCCATGCCGCCGGTGTTGGGCCCCTGGTCGCCATCCTGCAGGCGCTTGTGGTCCTGGCTGGTGGCCAGCGCGGTCACGTTCCTGCCGTCGCACAGGACGATGAAGCTGGCCTCCTCGCCTTGCAGGAACTCCTCGATCACCACCCGCGCGCCGCCCTCGTTGTGGGTGACGCCCAACTTGTTGTCCAGGAGCATGAAGTCGATGGCCTCGTGCGCCTCGGCGGCGGTCATGGCCACCACCACGCCCTTGCCGGCGGCCAGGCCATCGGCCTTGACCACGATGGGCGCGCCCATGCGGTCGACATAGGCGTGCGCCTGGGCGGCATCGGTGAAGGTCTCGTAGGCCGCGGTGGGGATGCCGTGGCGCTTCATGAAGGCCTTGGAGAAGGCCTTGGAGCTTTCCAGCTGCGCGGCGGCCTGGGTGGGCCCGAAGATGCGCAGGCCGGCGGCGCGGAAGGCGTCCACCACGCCCGCGGCCAGGGGGGCCTCGGGGCCGACCACGGTCAGGCCCACCTTTTCGTCCAGCGCCCACTGCCGCAGCTGGGCGATGTCGGTGATGGGCAGGTTGACCAGCGCCGGGTCGGTGGCGGTGCCGCCATTGCCCGGGGCCACGTAGACCTGCTGCACCTTGGGCGACTGCGCCAGCTTCCAGGCCAGGGCGTGCTCGCGGCCGCCGGAGCCGATGACGAGGACCTTCATGCCAGGCCTTACTCCGCGATCTCGGCGTTGTGGAAGACGTCCTGGACGTCGTCCAGGTCCTCGAGCATGTCCAGGAGCTTCTGCATGCGGGCGCCATCGTCGCCGGCAAGCTCGATCGTGTTCTCGGGCCGCATGGTCACCTCGGCCATCTCGGGCTTGAGTCCGGCGGACTCCAGCGCATTGCGCACCGCCTCGAAGTCACCAGGCGCGGTCAGCACCTCGATGGCGCCGTCGTCGCCGGTGATCACGTCCTCGGCACCGGCCTCGAGGGCGACTTCCATCACCTTGTCCTCGGGGGTGCCGGGCGCCAGGATGATCTGGCCCACGTGCTTGAACTGGAAGGCCACCGAGCCCTCGGTGCCCATGTTGCCGCCGTACTTGCTGAAGACGTGCCGGACCTCGGCCACCGTGCGCACCTTGTTGTCGGTCATGGTGTCGACGATGATGGCCGCGCCGCCGATGCCGTAGCCCTCGTAGCGGATCTCCTCGTAGTTCACGCCCTCGAGGTTGCCGGTGGCCTTGTCGATGTTGCGCTTGACCGTGTCGGCCGGCATGTTGGCTGCCTTGGCCTTGTCGACCGCCAGCCGCAGCCGGGGGTTGGCGCTGAGGTCACCGCCGCCCTGGCGGGCCGCGACCATGATCTCGCGGATCACGCGGGTCCAGACCTTGCCGCGCTTTTCGTCCTGGCGCCCCTTGCGGTGCTGAATGTTCGCCCATTTACTGTGTCCAGCCACGGGATGCTTCCTTGTCGAGTCTCTTGGAGGCACGCGGCGCCCGGATGGCCACCCGCATGCGAATAGGGGATTCTACGTTTCGGCCCACGCGCACACGCGGCGCCCGCTGCCATGCATCGCCACCGGCCAGCCCCACGCTCGGCCTCTGCATCCCCGCCGCTGCCAGAAGCCCATGACCGAGGACGACCGCTTCATCGACGCCCGCGCCAACGGCGAGCTGGCCGCCGAGGCCCTGCGCAACCCGCTGGCCGTCCGGGAGCGCTGCGGCCAGCTGCTCGCCCGGGCCCGGCGCGGTGAATCGCCCTGGTTCACCGTGCACGAGGACGCCCTCGACGCGCTGGCAGGGCCGGTGGCGGACCGCCTCCAGCAGCTGTCGGCGTCGGGCCCACTCCGCCTGCCCTCCTTCTGGCGCCTGCTCGAGGCCGGCGGAATCGACCGCCGCGCCCGGTTGCGGGACTTGCTGTCCGCCTGGACGCCCGGCGAGCACGCCCATGCCCTGGTCGACCTGGCCATGATCGGCGTCCTCCTGGGCGACGACCCGGGCCCGGAATGGCACTACACCGAGCCCGCCACAGGCCGCGCGTACACCGGCGCCCAAGGCCTGGCCCTGGCCACCTTCCACGCCTTCTGCGCCGGCCTGTTCTCCAGCCACCCCCGCCGCGCCACCCAGGCCGACCGGCTGGGCCTGCGGGCCCTGCCCCGGGACCGCCTGGCCCAGGCGCTGCAGGTGAGCGGCGCCAACCCGGTGGCGCACCTGGATGCGCGCTGCGTGCGCCTGCGGCGCCTGGGCGAGCTGATGGGGGAGTTGCCCCAGGTCTTCGGTGCCGAGGGCCGGCCGGGCGCCCTCTTCGACCTGCTGATCGGCGCCTACGGCCTCGGCGTCCCCCACACCGCCGATCTGGATGCCGGCGACCTGCTGGCGCAGCTGCTGATCTCGCTGTCGGGCCTCTGGGCCGACGGCCCCCAGCTGGGCGGCGTGCCCCTGGGCGACTGCGTCCCTCACCGGGCGGTGCGCGGCCCGGGCGACTCGGACGGCCGGCTGCCGCTGCACACGCTGATGCAGCGGCTTGCGCTGTCCCTGCTCGAGCCCTTCGAGTGGTCGGGCGTGGAGATCCGCGGCGAACTCGGGCTCACAGGCCTCGCCGACGAGCCCCCCGCCCACGCGCTGCTGCAGGCCGGGGTGCTGCAGTGGCGCGACCCGGCGCTCGGCACGCACCGCTGGCGGCGGGACGAGGAGCCCCTGGCCGAGTGGCGCGGCTTGACGGTCGCCCTGCTGGACGAGCTGGATGCACGGATGGACCGGCGCGCGGGGCGGCGCCACGCCGGCCGGCAGGACCGCGAGGCGGCCACCGCCCGCATCTGGCTGCTCGCCGGCGGTCCGTGGCAGGCCCCTTCCGATTTGGCGCAACAATGGCGGCCTGCGGCACACGCCACCGAGGCGCCCGTTCCCTGGGCCTGGCCCTGAGCGGAAGCGGTCCATGGGGCCGCCGCGAGACCCAAAGACAACCGCCCATGAAGAACGTCCACGTCATCGACCACCCCCTGGTGCAGCACAAGCTCACCCTGATGCGGAACAAGGAAGCCTCGACCAACAGCTTCCGCCGCCTCCTCAATGAACTGTCCATGCTCATGGCCTACGAGGTCACCCGCGACATGCCGGTGCATCACGTGACCATCGAGACCCCGCTGGAGACCATGTCGGCGCCGATGATCGACGGCAAGAAGCTGGTCTTCGTCTCCATCCTGCGCGCGGGCACCGGCATCCTCGACGGCATGCTCACCGTGGTGCCGGGCGCACGCGTCGGCCACATCGGCCTCTACCGCGACCCCAAGACGCTGCAGGCCGTCGAGTACTACTTCAAGATGCCGCAGGACATGGCCGAGCGCGACGTCGTCGTCGTCGACCCGATGCTCGCCACCGGCAACAGCGCCGTCGCCGCCGTCGAGAAGATCAAGGCCCTCAATCCGCGCTCGATCAAGTTCGTGTGCCTGCTCACCTGCCCCGAGGGCGTGGCCACCCTGCAGGCAGCCCACCCCGACGTGCCGATCTACACCGCCGCCATCGACCGCGGCCTCAACGACCACGGCTACATCATGCCGGGCCTCGGCGACGCCGGCGACCGCATCTTCGGCACCAAGTGAACGCGTGAGGCGCACCGCATCGAGGCCCCCGGGCTGATGCGTCACCGCCCGCGCACCCGCGCGGTGCGGCCGTCACGGACGGGCGCCCTGCCCGTCCGCGCAGCACCCGGGCCCGGCCCTGGCACGGGCTTTGCGGTAGGTGTCCTGCTTTTGCTCCGGGACACCCCATGAAGATCCTCCTCGTCGGCCACGGCATGGTCGGCCACAAATTCCTCGAGAGCCTGCGTGAAGCGGGCCTGACAGGCGCCCAGGTCACGGTGCTGTGCGAGGAGCCCCGCCCGGCCTACGACCGGGTCCACCTGTCCGAGTTCTTCTCGGGCAAGTCGGCCCAGGATCTGTCCCTCGTGCAGACCGGCTTCTTCGAGCAGGTCCCCGGCTTCGATCTGCGCCTGTCCACACGCGCCGTCTCGGTCGACCGCGCGGCGCGCACCGTCACCACCGATACAGGCGAGGTGCTGCCGTACGACAAGCTGGTGATCGCCACCGGCTCCACGCCCTTCGTCCCGCCGATTGCGGGGCGCGAGCGCGCCGACTGCTTCGTCTACCGCACCATCGAGGACCTCGAGGCCATGCAGGCCTGCGGTGCCCGCAGCCGGAGCGGCGTCGTCATCGGCGGCGGTCTGCTGGGACTGGAATGTGCCAAGGCCTTGCGCGACATGGGCCTGCAGACGCACGTCGTCGAGTTCGCGCCGCGCCTGATGGCGGTACAGGTCGACGAAGGCGGCGGCGCCATGCTCCGTCGCAAGATCGAGTCCCTCGGCGTCGGCGTCCACCTGGGCAGGAACACCCAGGCCATCGTCGACGGCGAGACCGCGCGGCACCGCCTGGCCTTCGCCGATGGCAGCCATCTCGAGGCCGACATGGTGGTCTTCTCGGCCGGCATCCGTCCGCGCGACGAACTGGCGCGCGCAGCAGGCCTGGCCCTCGGCCCGCGCGGCGGCATCGCCATCGACAGCCGCTGCCGCACCAGCGACCCGGCCATCTACGCCATCGGCGAGTGCGCCGCCTGGGAGGGACAGGTCTTCGGCCTCGTCGCCCCCGGCTACGACATGGCCCGCACTGCGGCCCGCGACCTCGCCGGCGAGGATGCCGCCTTCGCCGGCGCCGACCTCTCCACCAAGCTCAAGCTCATGGGTGTGGACGTCGCCAGCATCGGCGACGCCCTGGGACGCACCGAAGGCGCGCGCAGCTACCAGTACGCCGACGAGCGCAAGCAGGTCTACAAGAAGATCGTCACCTCGGCCGACGGCAAGCGGCTGCTTGGTGCGGTTCTGGTGGGCGACGCCGCCGACTACGGCACGCTGCTGCAGATGGCACTCAACGCCATCGAGCTGCCGGCCGAGCCGGAGTTCCTGATCCTACCAGCCAGTGACGGCAAGCACCGCCCGGGCCTGGGCGTGGACGCCCTCCCCGACGCCGCCCAGATCTGCTCCTGCAACAACGTCACCAAGGGCCAGCTTGCGGCCGCTGTCGGCGACGGCGCCTGCGACATCGCCAGCCTCAAGGCCTGCACCCGCGCCGGCAGCACCTGCGGCGGCTGCGTCCCTCTGGTCACGCAGGTGATGAAGGCCGAAATGAAGAAGCGCGGCCTGGCGGTGAACAACCACCTGTGCGAGCACTTCCCGCACTCGCGCCAGGAGCTGTTCCACCTGGTCAAGGTGGGCAAGATCGACTCCTTCGAGGAGCTGCTGGCACGCCACGGCCAGGGCCTGGGCTGCGACATCTGCAAGCCGGTAGCGGCCAGCGTCTTCGCCTCCATCCACAACGACTTCGTCCTCGGCAAGGGCCGCGCGCACCTGCAGGACTCCAATGACTACTACCTGGGCAACATCCAGAAGGACGGCACCTACTCGGTGGTGCCGCGCATGCCCGGTGGCGAGGTCACGCCCGACGGCCTGATCGCCGTCGGCCAGGTCGCAAAGAAGTACGGCCTCTACACCAAGGTCACCGGCGGCCAGCGGGTCGACCTGTTCGGCGCCCGCGTCGAGCAGCTGCCCGCCATCTGGGAAGAACTCATCGCCGCCGGCTTCGAGTCGGGCCATGCCTACGGCAAGGCGCTGCGCACGGTGAAGTCCTGCGTCGGCTCCACCTGGTGCCGCTACGGCGTCGGCGACAGCGTCGGCCTGGCCGTGCGCCTGGAGAACCGCTACAAGGGCCTGCGCGCGCCGCACAAGATCAAGTTCGGCGTCTCTGGCTGCACCCGCGAGTGCGCCGAGGCCCAGGGCAAGGACGTGGGCGTGATCGCCACCGACAAGGGCTGGGCCCTGTACGTCTGCGGCAACGGCGGCATGAAGCCGCGCCACGCCGAGCTGCTCGCCGCCGACCTGTCCGAGGCCGACCTGGTGCGCGCCATCGACCGCTTCCTCATGTTCTACGTGCGCACCGCCGACCGCCTGCAGCGCACCAGCACCTGGCGCGAGAATCTGGAGGGCGGCCTGGACTACCTCAAGGCCGTGGTCATGGACGACAAGCTGGGCATCGCCGCCGAGCTCGAGGCCGACATGCAGCATGTGGTCGACACCTACGCCTGCGAGTGGAAGGTCGCCGTCACCGACCCGGCCGTGCGCAAGCGCTTCCGCCAGTTCGTCAACACCGACCAGCCCGATCCGCAGGTGGTCTTCGTCACCGAGCGTGGCCAGATCCGACCGGCCCGGCCCGAGGAAAAGCAGCCCGCGCTCGCGGACTGAGCCCGCGTCCCTGCCCTCCCTATCCAGGATCCCATGAAACGAGACGACCCTGCCCTCGCCAACGCCGGCGCCGCCCTGCGCTGGCACCCCGTCTGCGCGCTCGACGACATCACCCCCGACACCGGCGTCGGCGCCTGGCTGGAGGGCCGCGCCATCGCGGTCTTCCGGCTCGCGGCCACCGGCGAGGTCTTCGCCATCGACAACATCGACCCGCACACCGGCGCCAGCGTGCTCTCGCGCGGCCTGGTGGGCAACCTCGGCGAGCGGCTGGTGGTGGCGTCCCCGCTGCACAAGCAGCACTTCTGCCTCAAGACGGGTCAATGCCTGGAGTCGCCGGCGCACGCGGTGCGCACCTACCCGGCGCGTATCGACGCCGGCATGGTCTGCGTGGCGTACTGAGGTACCCCAGGGCAAGCGCCCCAGGCCCCCAGACCCCGAGGTCTTGCCCCTCGCCAGCGGGCTACAACGCCCCAAAAGAAATGGCCGCCCTGAGGCGGCCATTTGTTCGAGCCCTGTCGGGGCGGTGCCCCGCTCAGGACCCGTCGGTCCCGACCTCTTCCGGCTCCGGCTTGGACTTGCCTTCCTTCTTCGGCAGCGGCTGGATGTCCAGCTGAACTTCTTCCTTCTCGTCGAGGTCGACCGTGAGCCGGCCGCCATCGGTCAGCCGCCCGAACAGCAGCTCGTCGGCCAGCGCCTTGCGGATGGTGTCCTGGATCAGGCGCTGCATCGGCCGCGCGCCCATGAGCGGATCGAAGCCCTTCTTGGCCAGGTGCTTGCGCAGCGTGTCGGTGAAGGTCACGTCGACCTTCTTCTCGGACAGCTGCTGCTCGAGCACCAGCAGGAACTTGTCGACCACCCGCAGGATGACCTGCTCGTCCAGCGGCTTGAAGCTCACGATGGCGTCCAGGCGGTTGCGGAACTCCGGCGTGAACAGGCGCTTGATGTCGGCCATCTCATCGCCCGCAGCGCGCGGGTTGGTGAAGCCGATGGTCGACTTGTTCATGGTCTCGGCGCCCGCGTTCGTGGTCATGATGATGATCACGTTGCGGAAGTCGGCCTTGCGCCCGTTGTTGTCGGTCAGCGTGCCATGGTCCATGACCTGCAGCAACACATTGAAGATATCCGGGTGCGCTTTCTCGATCTCGTCGAGCAAGAGCACCGCATGCGGCTTCTTGGTGATGGCTTCGGTCAGCAGGCCGCCTTGGTCAAAACCCACATAGCCGGGGGGCGCGCCGATCAGTCGGCTCACCGCATGACGCTC
>JACCDX010451721.1_pt1 | contig 46268 bp, 39 predicted proteins | sample 7449681 | NCBI WGS metagenome assembly JACCDX01 (sample SAMN15323450, study PRJNA562643) | freshwater metagenome | isolation source: river surface water | place: USA:Blue River Watershed | collected 2017-08-18
CTCGGAAAATTTATTACTTCTCGATCAAGCTCTTGAGCACGCCCGCCACACGGGTGGAGTCCTCAGCCATGATCATGCGAATCAACGCCACTTTATCGTCATACGAATTCGCTGTGTTGAGCAAGTCGGCAGAAATCGACTGTTTCTTAGGCTTCATGCTCGCCATGCGGGCCTTGACCTCTTCCAGCGTTTCGCCTTCTTCAATTTCAATGTCTTCTGCCGCTTCACCTTGGGCTGCAGCCTCTTGCTCAGCAGCAGCTTTGGCTTCAGCTTCGGCTTGCGCGACTTGCTCTGCCAGAGCCGCCGCTTGGGCTTGTTGCTCGGCCAACAATTGGGCCTGACGGATACGCTCTTCCTCAGCGGCTTGCGCATCGGCCAAGGCTTTGGCTTCTGCCGCGAGGCGGGCTTCTTCGGCTGCACGGGTGGCGTCTTGGGCTAAGCGGGCAGATTCTTCAGCGGCACGCATGGCCTCTTCAGAAATACGCAGCATCTCACCTTCGTGTGTTTTCTTGGCGTGAGCGGCGGCGGCTTGTGCCGCAGCGTTCTCAGCGGTCGCCACATCAATCGCCATCTGGGCTTGGTTGGTGGCGGCATCAGCAGCAGCCGCGGCCAAGGCTTTGGGATCGATCTCGGGGGCCAACAAGCGGCGCACCATCGGACGAACCACCGTCAAGAGGATGAGCAAAAAGATGCCGCCCACCACACCAGCGTTGACCATGACTTGGTAGTTTTCGTCACGGTACCAAGGAATCACCGTTGGGTCGTACTGAGGCTCAAACTTGGTGCCCACCACGGTGACCACGTCACCACGGTCGTTGTTGAAGCCGACAGCGCCTTTGACCAATTGGTTCAAGCGTTCGATTTCTTCAGGCGTGTACGGGATAGAGGTGGGTGTCGAACCATCGGCATTTTTCTCGACCTTGGCACCAGCTGGCACGGGACGTTCGTTGATCAACACACCCACACCAATTTTGGTGATCGTGCCCATGGCCCCTTTGGTGTGACGCACGGCGCGGTCGAGTTCGTAGTTTTTGGTGCTACGTGCTGTCACTTGCACGCCTTTTTCGCTCACGCCCTTCAAGGGGTCAGCATTGGTTTGCGTGGTGGCTTGCGGGTTGGTCGGTGCTGGCGGCGTGTTGGACAACGAGCCAGGAATACCAATCGCATCACGGAAGGTGTTGCGGTCTTCCACAAACAATTCAGAACGTGTTTTGGGGCCTTTGTCTTGTGCGTCAAATTCTTCGTTGGTGACTTCGGTTTGTGTGAAATCGAGCGTCATGCTCACCTGAGCGGTCACGTTGGTCTCGCCCACGATGGGTGCGAGCAACTGGATCAAGCGGGTGCGATAGAGGTCTTCCATCTGTTGCTTGTGGGTGAGCTGTTGTGCGGTCAAGCCCAAAGGTTGCTCGGTCAACATGTCGTTCATCAAGCTGCCAAAGTTGTCGACCACCGACACGTTTTCTGGTGCGAGGTAAGGTACGCTAGAGGCCACCAATTGAATGATGGCTTGCACGTTGGCCGATGAAATGGTGCGGCCTGGCAAGCGCGTGATGATCACAGACGCTTTGGTGGGGGCGCGATCACGCACAAACACGCTTTGCTTGGGCGCGGCCAAATGCACGCGGGCCGTTTTGATGCCACCGATTTGCACAATGCTGCGCGCCAGCTCTTGCTCCATCGCGTTGTTGTAGCGCACCTGCTCCATGAACTGGCTGGTGGTCATGGTGGGCATGTCTTTGAGGTTGTCCATGCCAGACGCTTCGGTGCGTGGCAAACCTTTGGAAGCCAGCAACATACGGGCTTCTTGGAAGCGCGCGGTAGGGACAGAAATTTGACCCGTGTTGACATCCACCTCAGGCTTGAACTCTGCCGCTTTCAAAGCTTCGATGGCTTGCTGCTTGTCAGCGTCGCTGAGCATCAACACCAAAGGACGGTAAGGCGTGGGCTTCATCGAGGTGAAGAACACAGCCACCGACATCAGCAGCATGAAGATGACCACGAAGGGCAACACCTTGCGCACGGTGGGTTGACGCAGCACGTCCATCACCGCAGCGCCTGGGCCTTCTTTGGCGTTGATCCACGCGGGCATGCGTGACGCATCGCCTGCAGCAGAACCGTTCGCATTGGATGCGCCGGTGGTCTCTACGCCATTGGCCACGGGCATGCCCACAGCGTTCATGTTTAAGGTATCGGTTGCCATATCAGTCTCTCAATCCAGCATCAAACTGGCATGTTCATGATTTCTTCGTACGCTTTCATCACTTTGTTGCGTACTTGCAAGGTGGCTTCAAAAGCCAGCGACGATTTCTGCATGCTCAGCACGACTTCGGTGAGCGGTACTTCTTCGCCACGGTCATAGGCTTCTTGCAATGCATCCGCTTTGATGTCGGATTCATTCACCTTATCCAACGCGTTCTTGACCGAGTCAAAGAACGTGGGCTGCCCAACCTTGGTGGTCGATGGCTCGTTGACGGTAGATGTGGTGCCTGCCGACTGGGCTTGATAGGCACGCAATGTTTCAATCATGGACTGAACATTGGCTTGTGAAATGCGGTCAATCATGCTGAGGCTCCTTCAGTCATACCACGTGTGCGCATTTGCGCCAGCTTGTAGCGCAAGGTGCGTGGGCTGATGCCCAATTTGGCAGCGGCTTCCATGCGGCTGTCGGTGCTTTGAATCGCAGCCATGATCACTTGTAACTCGCTGGCTTTGACCGCGCTGTCCAAGTTGATGGGCGCTGCTGGCTCGTCACGCATCTCAATCGGCGCCATGGGTGCGTAATACGTTGGCGTCGTGGCAGCTGGCATCACTGGGGCAGCAGCCACAGGCATGTCCACCACCGGCGCTTGTGGCAAAGCCGCGCTCATCGCTGGCATGGCTTGCTCATCCATCTGCGCATCGTCAAACATCAAATGTGCGGGGCTGATGGTGCGGCCACCGCTCAACACCACGGCGCGTTGCACCACGTTTTCGAGTTCGCGCACGTTGCCAGGCCAAGGGTAGTTTTGCAACAGCACTTGCGCTTCAGGTGTCACCGTGAACGGCACACCGCCTTTGACATGACGGGCCAACGACTGCGCCACCAAAGGCACGATGTCACCTGGACGGTCTTTCAAAGGCTGGATGCGCAAGCGGAAGGTGCTGATGCGGAAATACAAGTCTTCGCGGAATTCGCGTTGCTCGATGGCGAGCTTCAAATCTTTGTTGGTGGCAGCAATCACACGCACATCGAGGTCGATGGTGGCTTCACCGCCCAAACGGTTGAGTTTTTTCTCTTGCAAGACGCGCAACAACTTGGCTTGCAAGTTCATGGGCATCTCACCAATTTCATCCAAGAAGATGGTGCCGCCGTGGGCTTGTTCAAACAAACCTTTGTGCTCTTTCAAAGCACCGGTGAAAGCGCCCTTCTCGTGACCGAACAACATGTCTTCGATCAAATGTTCTGGCATGGCCGCACAGTTGAGGGCCACAAACGGGGCTTTGGCACGCGGTGACGATTCGTGCAGCACACGAGCCAACACTTCTTTACCAGCACCGGTGGGACCAACCAACAAAGCGGTCACATCGGTCTGCGCCACGCGTTGTGCCAGCGCCAACAGGTGTTGGCTGGTGGGGTCCACAAATACGTAGCTCTTGGTTTTGAGTTCGGGGGCGTTCAAGCCCTTCACAGCGCCTTGCCATGCGTCGGCCGACCATTCGTCGGAGGGCAACACATGCAAAGCACCCAAGCGCATCGCGTCCACAGCCACTTCCATGCGGCGGCGGTCCACGCGACACAACACGGGCACGGTGTGACCAAGTTGGGCAATGAGGGTTTGAACTTCTTGGAGCAGCTCGGCGCTATCGCCCAAGCGAATGACCAATACATGTGCGCGGCGCAAAGCCAGCGTGAGGTCACCCAAGGTTGACACAGTTTCCAGACTGATACCTGCGGCATCCAGCTGGGCGCGATCTGCGGCATCGATTGGACTGAAAGGGTCCAACCACACGGCATGAATTACGTTGACAGAAGAAGCATTCACTTTGAGTACAGTCCGAAATAAAGGTGAGACTGTTATGCAAAGGCCGTGCCAGGTTGTTTTGAAACCTATGTAATTAAATTTATATGCGTAATCGGCCTACCAGTGGCAGTTTCTCGACGTTGCGACGAGTTACCGACAGGTTTTTTAGAGGCTTTTTGGGTGTCAGGCTTCGCGGGTTTGGGCGAAAAGCCCCCGCAAAAACGCCCGTCCGTACGCAGCACCTCCAACGAAGGTACGACTTTCGAACGAAACCCCATGAGCTTGCAGCCATAAGGCATGCGCACATCCCACGTGACCGCCATGTAGCGGCACTCCCAGCAGTTGGGGCCCTTAGCTAAGGCTGCGGGACTGGTGGCTGCCATTAACCGCCCAAGAGCTTGAGCACCGACTGTTGGCTGGTGTTGGCTTGCGCCAGCACTGCCGTTGCAGCTTGTTGCATGATTTGTGTCTTCGCCAACTCGGTGGAGGCAGAGGCGTAGTCGGCATCTTCAATCGAGCTGCGTGACGCAGACATGTTCATCGACACATTGGTCAAGTTATTGATCACGTGGTCAAGACGGTTCATCACCGCACCCATCGTGGCACGTGTGGCGTTGATCTTGTCCATTGACGAATCGAGCAAGGTCAACACAGCTGTCGCGCCCTCACGGGTATTGATACGCACGCTGCGTGCTTCCTCTGCCAAATCAACGTCACCGGTGATCTGCCCTGTGATAGCACCGTTTTTACCGAAATCGGCCAAATCGATGGTGATCACTTGGTTGGCACTTGAACCCACTTGGAAAGCCATGCGACCTACGCGTGGCGGATCCATATCTTCGCTGGCGCGACCACCGAAGCTGCCTTCGTTAAAGCCCAACGCAGAGAAATTACTCAGATCGCCAAAACCATCGGCACCACTGCGAATTTGAATGGGGCGTCCCGTGATGTTCATCATGTTCGGGGGCAAGCCATCGGCACCAGGCAAAGCTGGCAACACAGGGGCATCAGCCGTCAATCGAACTGTGCTGTAAACGGTTTTGATGTTCATGGCACTCACAGGCGCCGTTGCACTGCCCAAAACATTGGTCAAGTACGGCGTACTCATATCCACAGCAGAGACATCTGTTGCGCCTTGAGAGTTTTGAGCAACAGTGCTGAGTATCAATGATTGTCCACTGGCAGTCGCCACTGCAGGTGCACGCAAATCAAACGCCGTGCCTGGCACATTCGAGGTAATCAAAATGGTGTCGCCACCCGCTGGATTTACCTCAGCTGTCACATTTTTCAATGAAGCAGTGTTATTGATCGCCAAGACCAAGGCAGCTGCAGTTTGCACAGCCGTTGCTGAACCAGGCAACGCAGCAGTTTCAACTTTGACACCGTTGATGTAAACAGATGCTTTTTCAGTGGTCGCTGAGCTACCGGCACCAGCAACCTGAATTTTAGAAATTTGTGCAACTGCACCACCTTTATCCAAACCAAAGCTGGCAGCAGACAACTCATCCTTGCTGGAGTCGAACCAGACAGACAAGTTACGACCATCTGTCGACAAAGTCACCCCTTTGCCGTTATCGGTTGCCGTCACGCCATGTTGACCTGTACGTTCATTGATCGCAGCCACAACTTTGGCACGTCGATCGGTCCCACTTTCGTTCTGGACAAAGTCAACTTGAATTTCGATGCCGTTGACCCACACAGACTGTTTGCCACTGATTGGCGTACCCGTGCTGGTAATAGCACCTTGCGTGACCGCTGGATTTGCTTCAGCCGTCACACCGGTCAAATTAGTGCTCGCATTGATGGCAGCAGCCAGCGCAATACCGCTAGATGCAGGATCGCTACTTGACACCACAATGTTCGAGAACTTGTCATCAGCCGGCGTTGTTGGACGAATCTTGATGCCGTTGATTTCCAAATCATCCATGCCCAAGCTCTTGAACTGTGCCGTTTGATTCGCCACAACATCAGTTGCCGCCACACCCACTGCAGCACCCGCGCTCTTTGCTGTGGTCATCGTGAAAGGCACGCCAGGTGTGCGGGCTGTCAGCACAATTTCGCCAATCTCAGCACCTTTGGTTGCGTACACACCCAGCACGCTATTGTTATTGATTTGAGTAATCAAATCGTTGGAGATTGCTTGTGGCTTCTGACTTGCCACGGCAGTTGATGTAAATGTCGTGCCATTCACAACGATAGAAACTGTGTCGGTATCCGCAGGTGTACCGCTCAATTTCACACTGTTGACTTGTGCAACAGAAGCCGCCACAGGTTCACGCGCTTGCGTGTTCAAAACAGATTCATTTTTCGAATAGTTGCCAGCCACCAAACCTGCACGCGTGATGTCACCTGCTGCGCCCGAACCGAGCACCACAGGGGCTTGAATTTTGGACTCCAACGAAATGGTGGAACTTTGCACACCCTCGCTCATACCAATGCGTTGACCAAACGCTTGTGCGTTGGTTGATGCAGAAGGTTCGAAGCGAACTTCAATGTTTCGGCCATCCACAGCAACCAAGGTCACACCCTTGGCATCTGAACCGCCGTCAATCGCTTTGACACCTGTGCGGTCGCTGATCAAGTTGATGGCGCGCACCACGTTGGCACGTGTGGCTTGCGAGTTGTTGTACACCGTGGTGATGTCTGCTGATGCATAACCGTTGATGAACACGACACCCGAAGCCACAGGACCGGCCGTCATAGACTGACCGGTGAGAATGTTTTCATTTACCTTGGCAAACACGCCGGTGCCAGGTTTTTTCGTGGCGAATTCTTGCGTGGTATTGACCACGCTACCTGCACCTGTCGTGCCAGGAACCACCTCTAATTTTTCGACGTTCCCTTCTTTTGACGGGAAGTCGACATTGATCACGGCAGAGCCCGTGGCGTACACCACTTTGCGACCTGTCGTGCTGTCATACAAGGGGCTGGCTTGCATGGCGGCTGCAATTTTGGAAGCTGCCAATGCAGGCGTGTTGTCATCATTCGTAAGCACCACACTCACGCCACCGACCGTGATGGTGCCGGGCATGGGCGTACCGCTGAAAGTGATCGATTGCGACTCACCTTGGGAAATACCTTGGTCAACCGCCAAGCGGTTAATGGCTGCAGCCTTGGCAATCGCACTACCCGCCGCGTTATTGCGTGGCGACAACAAATCGTCGCTTGCAGATGAGGGGCCCACATTCACACCGTTGATAGTCAAATCACCATCGCGCAAGGTTGGAATGCTGCCAGCCACACCAATGCTCATGCTGATGCCACGGGTGGCCAGATCCAAGCCTGCACCATCTGAGTCTTGCAAGGTGTAGGTCAAATCAGCGGAAATCACTGAGCTGTTTAAGCCATCGGCTTTGGCAAACTTAATCACCGCAGGGCTTTGTGTCACCACGGTGCCCTTCATCGCGATGATTTGATTATCTTGGGTGGTGAATGTCGCCGTCACTTCAGAGCTGGCTGCAGCGCCAGAAGCCACGCTGAACTGCAAGGAGCCACTCTTCAAAAACTCGCCGCTGTCCGAAAAGTTTTCAACCGACTGAGTTGCTGCTTTACGCGAGGTCGTCACCGCCGTCGTGGTCAACCCTGTCGACCCCACCAACACCGTGGAGGTTGGCACATCGCCTTCGGCTGCATTGAAAGTAATCGTTGCAACACCGCCTGTCACTGCCGCGGTCATGCCACGCGAAGTAAAAAGATTGGAGTTGTTCAACGTCGTTTGAATCTTGGCAGAGGCCAGAGCCAACGTGTTTTCGGATGACGTAATTTCAACATCCACGCCAGCAATTGTCATCGTGCCCACAGCAGGGGTACCCGTCAACGTGAAGGTCTGTTTTTCACCCGCATCCGCACCCGACATGCTGCGTGCAGTTGTGGGATTTAAAAAGACGCTACCAAATTGGTTTTCAGAGGTGACCTTGTACACCGGCATCTCACCCACTTGCTCGCCGGCCTTGCCATTGAGCACAGGGAAGCCGTTCCACTCGGTGTTGTCAGAAATTTGAACGATTTGCTGCTTCAGCTGTTGGAATTCCAAATCCAAATAGCTGCGGTCTGCATTGTTATTGGTGTCGTTGACAGCTTGCACAGCCAACTCACGCATGCGTTGCATCATGTCCGTGATTTCGTTGGTCGCACCTTCTGCCGTTTGGATCAGGTTGATAGCATCACCCGCATTGCGCACAGCCTGATTCAAACTGCGAATCTGGTGCGTCATACGCGTTGCGATCGACATGCCTGCGGCATCATCTCGTGCTGAGTTGATGCGCTTGCCTGTCGACAATTGCTGCATGGCTTTGCTCTGGGCGAGACCTGAGGTCTTCAGCGCCATCTGCGAAAACAAAGCTTTAACGTTGGTATTGATAACTGCCATTTTTTTCTCCTGACCCTATTGGTCAATCAAACTTGCCACTGGTTTAGCACAATACGTGCCAACTATTCTTGACACAACTTAATAAGGGTTTTCCCTTTTTTGAGCGTGATTTGCTGTTCATTTAAGTACTCAGTGGCAATGTTTTGTCGCTGAAACGGCAAGCGGTTGCCGCTTGCCGCTTTGAGGCGATCTGTTTGCCGCTTAGTGCTGCAACCCCGATGTGGGCATCATGGATTCGCTGAAATCATCCAGCGACAACTTCTCTGCCAACAACTCCACTTGACCTGGATAAGAAGCCAAACCTTGACGCGCCACTTGCAAGGCACGCTCTGGATCCAAGTTGCAACGCAATGCACGCACCAACATCACATAGGTGAAGGCGGGTGTATTGGCACCTTGAATCTCAACCAGCTCATCCATCAGCTCCACAGCCAGAGGCCAGTCTTGGTTCATCATGGCCAGCAAACTGGTGATGGCTAAGATGTCTTCGCTGTGAGGGTGCAAGCTCATGCCCGCATCGCCCAAGGCGTTGGCCAATTCCAATTGCTCGGTGGCGACCAATGACTGAATGGTTTCGCGAATTTCAGCGGGACTGAAACGTTTGATGGCTTGCGCGTTGAGCAAATCGCCAACGGCGGCTTGGTTCATCAATTCTTGAATGAGGGTCATGGATTGCTCCTGCTAAGGTGTCATAAAAACATGCCAATCGCTTTCATACGATGGCTCATGAACACCTCAAAGCAATAGTGATGCCAACTCATACATACAGCTGCGATGATGTCTTTTACAAATCCGCGGAGTTTTCTAAACTGCAGACATCTACGCATGGCGTACAACTTGCTTGATAAGACATCCAAGCTGTATGTGTCTGTAATTTGACAGGCTGACGCACATAGAAAGAACCCATGGTCCAACCCATTCCTTATGGTCGCCAAAACATTTCAGAAGCCGATATCCAAGCGGTGGTGGATGTGCTGCGCTCGGACTTTTTGACACAAGGGCCTGCCGTTCCTGCGTTTGAGCAGGCGGTCGCCAACTACTGCGGTGCATCGCACGGCGTGGCCGTCAACAGCGCCACATCGGCATTGCACATCGCTTGCTTGGCACTGGGCTTGGGGCCTGGTGATTGGCTGTGGACCACCTCCATCACCTTTGTCGCATCTGCCAACTGCGGCCTTTACTGCGGCGCGCAAGTTGACTTTGTTGACATTGACCCACGCACGTACAACCTCTGTCCACTTGCGCTGGAAGCCAAACTCAAGAAAGCAGAACACATGAAGCGCTTACCCAAAGTGCTGGTGGCCGTACATCTGTGCGGGCAGCCGTGTGACATGGCTGCCATTCACGCGTTGAGCCAACGCTACGGCTTCAAGATCATCGAAGACGCTTCGCACGCCATTGGTGGCCAATACAAACACGAGCCTATTGGCAATTGCCGCTACAGCGACATCACAGTTTTCAGTTTTCACCCTGTCAAGATCATCACCACTGCTGAAGGTGGCATGGCCATCACCAACAACGCAGAACTGGCACACACCATGAGTTTGCTACGCAGCCATGGCATCACGCGTGATGAAGCTCATATGACGCATGCCCCTGACGGGCCTTGGTATTACCAACAAATTGGTTTGGGCTTTAACTACCGCATGACCGAGCTGCAAGCAGCCTTGGGCTTAAGCCAAATGCAACGGCTGGATGCCTTTGTGGCCCAACGCCATGCATTGGCACACCGTTATGACGAGTTGCTAGCCGGATTGCCCGTGCTCACCCCTTGGCAACATCCCGACAGCTATTCGGGCTTGCACCTGTATGTCATTCAGCTGCAACTTGACCAAACACCGCACCCACATCGCAAAGTTTTTGAAGGCCTGCGCGCTCAGGGCATTGGCGTGAACGTGCACTACATTCCTGTGCACACGCAACCCTATTACGCACGCATGGGCTTCAACTCAGGCGACTACCCCCATGCCGAGCAGTACTACGCACAAGCCATCAGCTTGCCCATGTACCAAGACCTCACACATGCCCAGCAAGACACCGTGGTGGCTGCACTGCGCAAGGAGTTGACTGCATGAAGTTGGCCGTCATTCCTGCACGTGGTGGCAGCAAACGCATACCGCGCAAAAACATCAAGCCTTTCGGAGGCTTGCCCATGATCGCATGGTCCATTCGAGCGGCGCAGGCCAGTGAGTGCTTTGACCGCATCATCGTCAGCACGGATGACGATGAAATTGCTGAATTAGCCAAAGCGTATGGTGCTGAGGTGCCGTTTTTTCGCCCCGCAGAACTGTCTGACGACCACACCGGCACCATTGCCGTGGTAGCCCATGCCATTGAATGGCAAAACGCACATAGCCCTTCTGCCACTGAAGTCTGCTGCATTTATGCCACCGCACCATTTGTGTTGCCAACTGACATCGCACAAGGCTACCAAGTGCTCAAAAGCAGCGGTGCCGACTATGCGTTTTCAGTCACCAGCTATGCGTTTCCCATTCAACGCGCCATTCGCATCACATCGCAACAACGCGTTGAAATGTTTCAACCTGAACACTTCAACACACGCTCGCAAGACTTGGAAGAAGCTTGGCACGATGCCGGACAGTTTTATTGGGGCCGTGCGCACGCGTGGCTGGCACAGCAACCTGTTTTCACAACCGCCGCAGCGCCTGTACCCATCCCACGCTACCGCGTGCAAGACATTGACACCCCCGAAGATTGGGAACGAGCGGAGTGGATACACAGAAGCATAAATTCAACCAAAAAGGAAAAACCATGACATTCAAAACTGAACAAGAAGCCTTTTGGGCTGGTGATTTTGGCAACGCTTACATCAATCGCAACCAAGGTGATGCATTGCTAGCCTCTAATCTGAACCTTTTCAGCAAAGCACTGCAAGCCACCAGCGACATCAAAACCTGCATTGAATTTGGTTCGAACATTGGCATGAACATCAAAGCATTGAAACTTTTGATACCTAACCTTGATGCTTCTGCAATTGAAATCAACAAAACAGCAGCTAAAGAGCTTGGCAAAATCATTGCATCCGAAAAAATCTATAACACGTCCATTCTCGATTTTGAACCGCATGAAACCTATGACCTGACCCTGATCAAAGGTGTGTTGATTCACATCAACCCAGATGAATTACCCAAGGTTTACGACAAATTGGTTTCCAGTTGTGGTCGCTACTTGATTGTTGCCGAGTACTACAACCCCTCACCTGTCACTGTTCAATACCGAGGGCATGACGAGCGTTTATTTAAACGTGACTTTGCGGGTGAAATTATGGAACGTCATCCTCAACTCAAACTGATTGACTATGGTTTTATTTACCGACGAGACCCTAATTTCCCACAAGACGATGTCACGTGGTTCTTGCTGGAAAACCGTTAACTAGGTGTAACGTGAAGATTGTTTTTCGCACCGATGCTTCCCTTCAAATTGGCACTGGCCATGTGATGCGTTGCCTCACGTTGGCGGATGCATTACGTAAAGCTGGGGCGAATTGCACATTTATCTGCCGCGCACACACAGGGAATTTACTGGAAGAGATTCACCAACGCGGACATCTCGCAATTGCGCTGATAGAGGGAACGACGAAAACAGAAAGTAAAGATGAAGTAACTCTTAGCCATGCGGATTGGCTAGGCTCTGACTGGGAAAACGATGCAACAGAAACGCGTAAGGCTCTAGGTCGAATAATGTTCGATTGGCTTGTTGTAGACCACTATGCATTGGATGCACGCTGGGAAAAAATGTTTCGTCCTTATTGCAAACGAATAATGGTCATTGATGACTTGGCAGATCGAGCACATGACTGTGATTTGTTACTTGACCAGAACCTCGGAAGACTCAATTCCGACTACAGATTGCACATACCTTCTACAGTTAGCACGTTAATTGGATCTAAATTCGCGCTGCTTCGCCCCGAATTTGGTGCTTTGCGTACCGAAAGTCTCAACCGACGCAGACACCCTCAGCTTAAGCATTTCCTGATTTGCATGGGTGGAGTTGATAAAAACAATGCAACAGAAGATGTGTTGAATGCCCTCTGTAAATCCCCCTTAGCACCAGACACACGAATTAGAGTTGTAATGGGAAAACATGCTCCTTGGCAAGATAATGTTAGAAAGCGTGCAGCACAGATGCCATGGAACACAGAAGTTTTAATCAATGTAGAAAACATGGCAGAGTTATTGTGCCAGTGTGATTTGGCAATAGGTGCTTCTGGCTCTAGCAATTGGGAACGATGTTGCCTAGGTGTCCCAAGCTTACTTCTAGTGCTTGCAGAAAACCAGAAATCAAGTGCACAAGCCATCCATGAAGCTGGTGCAGCATGCCAATTAAATATAGAAAATATATCAGAATCCCTTCCCAGCACAATCGAAAAATTAACGAAAACATGTACGCTTGCCACAATGAGCAAAGCAGCTTCTATTCTTAATAGTGGAGATGGCGTAACTAGGGTTATGACAGCAATGCAGCTGCAATTGAGAATAGATAAATCCGTTGGCAATCCATCTTTACAGGAGACTAATCTTTGAGAGGCAGCGCCGTAGACTACTTAGTTGTGATGCAACCCACATTTCTACCGTGGGCAGGATTTTTTAATCTGATTGCTCAAGCAGATGTTTTCGTTTTCCTTGATGATGTCCAACTGGAAAAGCAATCTTGGCAAACTAGGAATAAATTACTCTTCTCTGAAGATGCAGATTGGATTAGTCTGCCAATCAAGCATTCGCATTTAAAGCAAACCATACAAGAAACACGTATTACCGCAGATCATCGCTGGCTTCGGAAAACAATTCTTAGATTTGATCATGCATATAAAAAACATGCACATTACAAGGATGCACTCGAAATATTTAACTTGCTTGATAAATGCATAAATATGAATTTATCAAGTCTCAATGAAACAATTATTCTTCATATTTCTGATAGATTAGAACTGAATCCGATTTTTTATAGAAGTAGCAATTTGTCTATAAACGGAGATAGATCAGAAAGACTCGCAGAGCTTTGCAAATATTTCAATGCCAACAAGTATCTCTCCCCACGAGGATCTGAAAAATATTTAACAGAGGATAAATTTACGGCAAAAACCAGCACCGAACTTCGATTTCAAGAATTTACACCTCCAAAATATGAACAAAAAGGCTCTTCAAAGTTTATTTCTCACCTATCGATTGTCGATGTTATTGCTAATTTAGGCTGGAAAAAAACCAGCATGTACGTAAATGGAGCATACGAGTGAAGAATTTAAGAAAAATACAGATTGCAGGGGCATCCATCGGGACAGGATATCCACCTTATATCATCGCCGAACTCTCAGCCAACCACAACGGCAAGCTGGAAACAGCGCTTCGCATCATCGAAGAGGCTAAAAAAGCGGGCGCAGATGCCGTTAAGTTGCAAACCTACAAGCCCGACACCATTACCCTCCGCTCGGATAGCGAGGAATTCAAAATTCATGGCGGGTTGTGGGGAGGACGCACACTCTACGATTTGTACGAAGAAGCACACATGCCATGGGAATGGCACACCTCGTTGTTTAAATACGCACACCAACTCGGCATCACCATCTTCAGCTCACCCTTCGACACAACCGCGATTGATTTACTGGAAGACCTCAATGCACCCGCTTACAAAATAGCCTCCTTCGAAGCCATTGATTTGCCATTGATCAAATATGCAGCTAGCACTGGCAAGCCCATGATCATCTCTACTGGCATGGCAGATGCGGAAGAAATACAAGAAGCCATTGACGCGGCTCGCTCGGGTGGTTGCAAAGAGTTGGCCGTTCTGCATTGCGTGAGCGGCTACCCTGCCCCCGCTGAAGACTACAACCTGCACACCATTCCCGACATGATTCAGCGTTTTGGTTTGGTCACAGGTTTGTCAGACCACACACTCGACAACACCACCGCCATTGCCAGTGTGGCACTAGGCGCATCCATCATCGAAAAACATTTCACCTTGGACCGCAAGGGTGGCGGGCCTGACGATAGCTTTTCACTCGAACCCGCCGATCTCAAAGCCTTGTGCCAAGGTGCCAAAGTTTCATGGGAAGCATTGGGGCAAGTGAACTACGCTAGAAAATCGAGCGAACAAGCGAATGTCAAATTCCGCCGGTCGTTGTACTTTGTCAAAGACCTGCAACCAGGCGATGTGGTCACGCCAGACGCTGTACGCAGTGTGCGCCCTGGCTATGGACTAGCGCCCAAGCATCTGGATGCCGTGATTGGCAAAAAAGTGACACGTGTCGTGCATGCGGCAACCCCCGTGGATTGGGGCGTCCTAAGCTAATTTGAAGCTGGCATAAGAAATGCTCATCATTGATTGGCTACTTGAGCCTGTCAATTTTTGGACACTCTTATGCAAAAAGAACTCAACATCTGCGATCAATCTATCCTCATCACAGGAGGAACGGGATCGTTTGGCAAAGCGTTTGTGCGCTCAGTGCTCGATCACTGTCCCAAGATCAAACGCTTGGTTGTCTATAGCCGAGACGAACTCAAGCAGTTCGAAATGGCGCAAGAGTTTCCCGCACATCAATACCCTGCACTTCGCTTTTTCATTGGCGATGTGCGTGACAAAGAGCGCTTGAACCGTGCGATGGAAGGCATTGACACGGTCGTTCATGCAGCCGCACTCAAGCAAGTTCCCGCAGCCGAATACAACCCTTTTGAGTTCATCAAAACCAACATACTCGGCGCACAAAACGTCATTGATGCCTGCTTAGACCATGATGTGCGGCGCGTGGTTGCCCTGTCAACCGACAAGGCCGCAGCCCCAGCTAACTTGTACGGTGCAACCAAACTGTGCAGTGACAAGTTGTTTATTGCGGCCAACAACTTCAAAGGTACACGCGATTTACGTTTCTCTGTGGTGCGCTATGGCAATGTGATGGGCTCACGTGGATCTGTGTTTCCGTTTTTCATGGCTAAAGTCAAAACGGGCGTACTTCCCATCACCCATCCTGAAATGACACGTTTCAACATCTCTTTAGAAGATGGTGTTGAGATGGTCTTGTGGGCGCTTGAAAAAGCACTGGGGGGAGAAATTTTGGTTCCCAAAATTCCTTCATATCGCATCATGGACGTAGCCGAGGCCATTGGACCTAATTGCAAAAAAGAAATCGTGGGTATTCGTCCCGGAGAAAAGCTCCATGAAGAAATGATCACCGAGAGCGACAGCCACAACACCCTTGACCTTGGACCTTATTACGCCATCACCCCCACCGACAGTAAAACGGTTTACAAAAAATACCTTGAAAACGGTATGGCCCAGACCGTACCACCATCGTTCAGATATGACTCGGGTTCCAACCCAGAGTTTTTGTCCGTACAAGAAATGCGTGATTTGATTACTAAAAATATCCAGCCTGAATTTGTGCCTGTTTAAAGAAAAAATTTATATGAAAAAAAAGGCCTCAAATCTGGAGCATCGCGTACATAGTCTGATGGTGAAAGGACTGGATCTGCAACAAAAGGGACAGCATGCCAAAGCGATTGAATTCTTTGATCAAGTAATCAAAGAAGCTCCTCAGCACTACTATGCAAGGCTAAACAAGGGGTTGACCTTTGTTTTGATGAATGAAGCTGCAAGCGCTTCACCCATTCTGCACAAGTTGCACGAAGAATTTCCTGAAAAAATTGACTTGCTTCGTTTGTGCGGTAAATCGTATTGGATGCTGAACCAATACGAATTGGCGATTCAGTTTTACAAACGTGTTATCCAACTAGATCCCGAGAATTTTGAATCATGGCTAGATTTGTCAGCCTTGTTTGCTGCCAATTCTCAAAATACTGAATCGTTGTATTTCGCCACCCAAGCATTGTCGTTAAACCCAAAAGATCCAAGAGCTCATCTGAACCTTGGATGTGCTCTATCTGTAATGGGCCGTGTGGAAGATGCTCAATATTGTTTTGAGACAGTACTCAAAATGTCGCCCAACAATACCTCAGCCTATATGAATATCGCTTTAGTTCATGAAAAACGAGGAGAAATTGAAGAGGCTATATCAAGTTTGGATAAAGCTCTTAGCCATACCCCAAAAGGTAGCGAGCAAGAAGAAAACATTTTCTATAGCAAAAGTTATCTTCTTTTGGCCCAAGGTCGGCTTAAAGAAGGCTGGAAAATGTACGGCTATGGCTTTAAGCCAAACAACAAATTAAGCCGAGCACCAAAGCGACGATTCGATGTTCCCCAATGGACTGGCAATACGTTACACGGGAAAAGATTACTCATCTGGCGTGAACAGGGACTAGGTGATGAGTTCATGTTCTCTCATGCCATACCCGAGGTATTTGCGTTGTGCGAAGACATCATCATAGAGTGCGAAGAAAGATTGATTTCACTTTTTCAGAGATCTTTCCCAAATTGCGAAGTACGTAAACAACACTTTGACATATTGACTGGCTTCCCAACAAGCAACGATTTTGACTGTCATATTCCAATGGGCTCTTTGATGGGATTATTCAGAAACGACATCGCATCTTTCGAACGCGGCAAACCCTACCTTGTAGCCGACCCTCTTCGTGTGCAAGACTTTGCAACGCGACTTGTTCCTTACAAGAATAAAAAAATTGTAGGTATTTGTTGGCGAAGCGGTGTGCTCACCGCAGACCGTAGCTTGCATTATGCCCCGCTCTCAAGTTGGAAACCAATTTTTGACACAGAAAACACGGTATTCGTGAATTTGCAATACGGTGATTGCGATCAAGAATTACAACAAGCGCGTGACGTTTTGGGTATTGATATTGTGAGATGGCCTGATCTTGATTTACGCAATGATTTGGAAGGTTTGGCAGCGCTCATGAAAAATTTAGACGTCGTGGTGTCCGTGGGAACCGCAGTGGCACAAATGGCAGGCGCTTTAGGCAATCATTTAATGTTACTCACCCCACGCAGCTGGACCTTGTTTGGTCAAAATCACTACCCTTGGTTTGGTAACACTGAGTTGTTTGTAGCGGAAACCAATCAATCGGTGGAAGCATTGATTCCCAAAATTGCGGAACGCTTGAAGACGATTGCCCAATAAAAAAGGGCCGAGAAACTCTCGACCCTTCTTATTATTAAAGTAATTACTTCAATAAAGACAGCACAGATTGTGGCTGTTGGTTCGCTTGCGCCAACATCGCTGTCGCAGCTTGCGAGATGATTTGGGCTTTAGCCAAAGCGGTGGTCTCAGAAGCGTAGTCAGTGTCTTGAATACGGCTTCGAGAAGCTTGAGTATTGGTCACCACGTTGCTCAGGTTGTTGACCGTTGCATTCAAGCGGTTTTCCATCGCACCCAATTTGCTGCGATTAGAGCTCACCTTTTCAATTGCATTGTCAATGGTTTTGATCGCTTCGGTAGCTGATACAGCTGTACTCACGTTCAAACCAGACAAAGTCTTGCCACTGTCCACACCTAGTGTTGGGCTATTCACTTGGAAATCAGCAGCACCTACGTTTTGCTCAAGAAAACCATGCGAAGTGACGGTGGCTGAATCACCCAACTCGATACTGATGGGTTGGTTCTGAGCTGAATCTAAACGAATACTTGCGTAATCCGTTGCACCATCTGTAAGCCCCCACGCCCCAGCTGAAGCGGCAGTACCCGTAGAGCTTTCTAGCACACCGATTCGCAATGATGTCACATTTGAACCAGTCAGTCGCAGGTTATAACCATCTGCCTTTGCAGTGATACCAGTTGCGGCAGTATGTGAGTTGATGGCAGTCACGATGTCAGCCATCGTGGTACCCCCAGCCACGCCGGTAAAGACTGTTGTTCCATTAAAGGTCAATACTTGCCCAGCTGTGTAACCCGACCCGCCGCCAGAAACTAGATTGCCAGCACTGAGCGTAATGGTTTTGTCGTAGTAAGCATACGCAATCACCCCAGTTTCATCCGAGAAGTTGTTAATTGCATCTAATTTACCTTGGAAGGTTGTAGTTGCAATGTCTTGATCGTAAATTTGAACACCATTGATCTTCAAGTCTGTTTCACCCCACGCAGCTGCAACGCCTGCAGCAGTAAGAGCAGTACCAGTTACGGTATATGCATCAAGCGCATTATTGACTTGAGATGTCACTTCACGGAAACCCAATGCAGCTAAATCAGCCGTGCCACCTGGTGTGACTGCAGAAAGATTACCGCGCTCAATGCGAATGGGATTACCGTCCTTTGAATCTAACTTCAGAAAACCAGTGAAGTCTTCAGTGGTACCAGCAGAGTTGTGCTTAAAACCCGTAGCGGTCTCGTAACCACTACCAGTGGTGTCTTCAATCTTAATGGTGGCACCTGTTGAGTTACTCAACACCAACTTGCCACTGGAGTCAATACTAGCCTGCACTTTTGAACCTGCAACGGTATTGATGTTGTCAGCCAACTCTTGCAAGCTGCTAGAAGCAGACAAGGCAAATACAGTGGCTGATGCGGAGTCTGGCGCAGTAATTGTCAGGTGAATGGCACCAGCATCAGCGATACCTGTACCAACTTGCTTAGCTTCGGCAACGTTGAAAGCGCTCGCAGTAACGTTATCCACGTTTTGATTGATGTTATTCACAACATCCGTGATGGTATCTGTAGATTTGATAGCACCCAAAGCTTGATCATTGATCATGATGTCGCCTTTATCCACGGCAGCCAAAGTCACACGGCCGCTGACCAGTGTCTTCGAGTCAAACGACGCACCAGCCATGCCCAAATCTTTGGTTGCAACAGAGCCGATAGCCACATCCATGGTTTGGTAAGACTTATCACCAATTTGCAGCTTCTTGTCTTTGAAAGAACCATCCAAGATTTTTTGGTTGTTGAATTCAGTGGTGCTGGCAATGCGGTCGATTTCCGCTTTGAGCTGTTTCACTTCATCATTCAGAGCAACGCGGTCAGAGTCGTTGTTGGTGCCGTTCACAGACTGCACAGACAACTCACGCATGCGTTGCAAGATACCTGTCACTTCATCCATCGCGCCTTCAGCGGTTTGCATCAAAGAGATACCGTCGTTGGCGTTGCGAATGGCCATGTTGAGGCCACGGACTTGTGCGTCCATACGAGTGCTGATGGCCAAGCCAGCAGCGTCATCCTTGGCCGAGTTGATACGGCTGCCAGTCGACAGACGTTGCATCGAAGTCGACAAGGAACGGTTGTTTTTCATGATCGCGTCTTGTGCGACGAGCGACTTCACGTTTGTGTTAATGACTGTCATGATGTTCTCCTATGAGGTAGATCACATTGGTTGATAAAGATTCAGAATTTCTTTTTCGATTTCCTGATAGCCAGTGAATCGACTGTTTAAGAAATTACTTGAGGATTTTTTTGGAATTAAGTGAATTTAAATTGCTGCTCATGCGTTGCCGTCATGCAACCAGCCTTTGAAGGCTTCAATGCTGTGAGCCATCTTGACCACCACTTCGTTGGGTATTTGACGCACCACTTCGCCAGACTCCGCATTGCGTACTGTGACGACGGGGCCACCTAGCGCTTTGTCAATACCAATGTTGAGATTCCGGCCACTGTCTTTGAGCATGGCATTGAGGCGATCCACCGAGGCCTCGATGGACTTTTGCAAGCTTTGCAAATCAGCGCCAACCTCAGCTTTTTTGGCAAAGCTCTCTTTCGCCACCTCGCTGATTTGTGTGACTGGCGCAGCAGGGGGCGCTACCCGTGCAGTGGGCTGCGATGCAGCACTCGGGTCAGGACGCCCCTGAATGAACGAAGCGCTAACGGATTGAAGACTTGTAGACATAATCCACCACCTTTTTGAAGGGCCCAATAGGCCATGCCCACAAAAAAGTGTGGGCTTATCAAAAGAGTGGATCGACCCGAGTTGGGGAAACTTGAGTGCTTAAACTGAAATAAATTGAAAAAATTTAATCGCTGACTAACTTATGCTTTTGTATACATCGCCATCAGGCCATCGAAGCTGCTCTTCAAACTTGTCTTTTGGCTATTGATAGAACCCACCAAGCTGTCCATGGCGCCAAACTGTTTGGTGTAACGCGCCAACAAGCTTTCCATGCGGGTGTTGAGCTTTTCCAAATCAGCTTTGTATTTGGTATTTTGGGTATTGGCCGTGTTGGTGTTGGTGGTCAACGCCCCCTTGCTGCCAATGATGTCGGTGATTTTTTTCACCGCATCGCCTGCAAAACCGGCAGACAGCGTGCTGTACGTGCCTAGGTTGTTATAGCCGCCCGTAAACGACTTGACCACATCTGAATAGTGGTCACTCAAGGCAGTATCGAGCTTAGTGGCATCGAGTGACATGACGCCTTTTTGGTCAATGCTCACCCCCATCTGCGCCAACGATTTGATGTTGTCACCTGGGGTGGATGACAAACCAGACACCATGGCACGCAGCTGCTGCCGCAAGGAGCGCACGGTGCTGTCGCCCACCAAGGTAGCGCCATAGGTGTCTAAGGTGGATTTGGGGTTGGACACCTCGGTCAAGATGTTGTCGGCGTCGTTGTAGGCGGTGACCAAGGCGGTGAATTTGTCTTTGATCGCGGTGTTGTCGCGGGTCAAATCAACCGTAGCCGCACCGCTCAGGGTAGTGGTGCCTTTGAGGCTCAAGGTCAACCCAGGCACCACATCGGTCAAGGTGTTGCTCGAACGGGTGTAGCTGATGCCATCGACCGTGACCAGCGCATCCGTCGCTTCTTGGTTGGGGTTGGGCGATCGGTTGGTCGGGAACGTCAACCCAGGCGAGCCCGTGCCTGTGCCGTAGTTGGTATTGATCGTGAAACCACCGGTTGACCCAACGGGCCCGCTGAGAATGATTTGATAAGGCGTGGCCGAACCATCGTTGGTGTTGACCAGCTGCGCCGTCACACCCGACTTGCTGGCATTGATGGCATCCACAATGCCTTGTGGTGTGTCCTTCCCAGCAGCCAGTGAAATGTCGGCACTCGCGCCATACACGGGCAAGTCAGTCACATTGCTACCTGATGTGGTACTGGTAAACGACAGCGTGCCCGTGCCATCTGAAACACCGGCGTTGAAGTTGGCCAACGTTCCCGAGAAGGTGCCAGTCAGTGGGTTACTCGGTGTGGTGCCTGCTTGTGCGCTCGCATAGGCTGCAGCCACTTGCGCGGCGGTGGTGGCCGCGGTGGCGGTGTATTTCAAGCCCCCCACCGTGATGGTTTCGCCAGCCAGCATGTCTTTGAAGGTCACGCTCGTGCGTTCGGTCACCGCCGCCACGCCTTGGCTTGTACTGACGGTGGGTGCTGCGGCTGCGTTGGTGCTGACGGCTAGGTCAGTCACATTGGCACCAGCGCTTGTGCTGGTGAAGACCAAGGCATTCGAAGTAGCCGATGAGGCTGCAGTGAACCCCGTCAAGCTGCCACTGAAACTGCTGGGTGATGATGCAGGGTCTGCAAACGCAGCAGCCACGTCGGCGGCCGTGGTGGCTTGTGAGGCAGTGTAGGTCAGCCCCCCCACCGTGACTGTTTCGTTAGGCGCCAGATCTTGAAATGTGACAGTCGCCGATTCGGTGGCGGCCCCTACACCTTGACGTGTGGTGACAGCGCGCGCCACGGCAGACGCACTGCCAATTTTCAATGACAGCGACATGGCAGCGCCGCCATTGAGCGATGTGGTAGCCGAGGCCAAACCCCCGCTCACGCTGCGTTGGGCTTTGGCCAAGCGCGTCACTTCAATTTCATGGCTTCCCGTGACGGCAGACTCGCTGGCAGTCACACTGAAGGCGCTTGGATTGGAGTTAGAGGCAGTGAGTGCGTTGAAATTGTTGCGGTCTTTCAACGCAGTGAACGCCGTCTTCAACTCGGTCATCATGAACATGACCGCGGAATAGCCCGAAACACGCGCCTCGTTCTTCGTGATCTTGGTATTAAGTTCGGTTTCCTTGGGCAACTTCTCGGCGTTGACCAAGCTTTGCGCCAAAGACGTGACATCCACACCAGAGCCCGCGCTCATGGAGGACTTGATTTTTTGCGCGTTGGCTTTGTTGGTGGCAGCAATGCTGGCAGCTGTGGTTGCCGTGCTTGATGTGGCTGCGCTCGCAGCTGTGGTTGCCATGGAAATATCTCTTAAGGTTCTCGGTGAGTCGGATCGAAAATCAAAAACTTAATAGCATCAATTCAAAAATTTGAACAAACTCAGTTGGGAAATTTTGGAAAAACTGCTTTGCGCCGCTTCCAGCGCCAACTGGTCTTTGTTCATTTTGGTTATGGCGGTGGTGTAGTCCAAATCTTCCACATCCGATCGCGTCGTTTTGAGCTGCAACACCACCTGGTCTAGCACTGTGTTTTGCATGTCGACCACGGTCAAATCTGAACCCACTTGGCCCAAGCCTTCGCTGATACCGTTTTGCAGTGTGTCAATTTCGGCAATCCCGCGCTGCATATTGGGGTGGTCGCCCGACTTCACGGCAGCCACCAAGTCATCCAGCGACTGGAAGAAATCCACACCGGTTTTGCCCCCTTTGCCATCGTCGCGTACCACACGGGTGTAGGCATCGGTGCCGGGCATGTTCAGGTTCATGCGACGACTATCGCCCACATTGACCTTCATGCGGGCTTGGTCGCCTTGGTAAGACACACGACCTGAAGCATCTTTGGCAAACGCAGGCACGCCGGTGCGGCTGCCTGAAAACAAGTAGTTGCCATTGCTGTCTTGGCTGTTGGCCAAGCTCAACACTTGGTCTTTCAAGTTGCTGAGCTCGAGCGCCACGCTTTGGCGGTCTTGCACACTCAAGGTGTCGTTGGCAGCCTGAGTGGCCAGCTCTTTGATTCGGTACATCACATCACTGGTGTTTTTGAGCGCAGTTTCTTCTGCGGTCAAACGTACGTTCACCGCTTTCAAGGTGTCTTGGTAACCAGTTTGACGACTCAACTCCGACTCCAAACGCGTGACCAACGCCGCTTTGTCAGGGGCATCGCTTGGTTTGACAATTTGCTTACCTAAAGAGAGTTGCTCTTGTGTTTTGGCAAGCTCACCTTGCACGTTACCCAATTGGGTGGTCGCTTGGTTGAAATAGAGACTGGTTGAAATTTTCATGGTGTTCTACCTCGTTCATCGAATTTGAACAATGGTGTCAAAGAGCTGGCTAGAGGTTTGCATGACTTTGGCGCAGGCCTGATACGCCTGTTGGTAACGAATCAGTGAAGCCGCCTCTTCATCCAAGTTCACGCCCGAGACTTTGTCGCGCGCCGCAATGGCCTGGTCGTTCACCACCGTCAACGCTTGTTGGGTGATGGTGGCTTGTTGGGCCAAGTTACCCACGCTGTTGATTTGGTCAATGTAGGTGTTGGCAATGGTCTTGCCATTGGTGACAGGTTTTTTGTTCAAGTCCACCATGTCCAACATGTTGACGTTGTTGCCCAGACCATCAAAGTTGCCATCGATCTTGTAGCTATCGCCCACCGAGGGAGCGTGGCTGAGTTTGATTTGAAGGCCTTCATAGTCAATCACGGGCTCTAGCACGCTGGGGTCGTAGTGACGATCAGCCAGCTCAGTGCCGGTGTTGGTGTCGATGATGCTGTAACGATCGGCTGCTGTGAACTTCACGCTCAGCGATTGGCTGCGCAAGCTGTCACGCACATTGTCGGGTTGGCCTTCATAACCCACCGCCACATTGGCAGCTCCCTTGCCAGTGACAAACAGCAACAAGTCGTCAGGACATCCGCTTTGCACATATACGCCTGTGCGTAAGCCAATTTTTCTCAAGTCAGAGGGGTCGCCGATGTCACCAAAAGACATGCGAATGTCTGAATTGAAATCGGGGTCCAGCTGCGCGCGTTTGAGCCTAGCTGTCACATCAAAATCAGCAGGTTCTAGTCCTAAGGCGTTGGTGACATAGCGGCCATTGGCATCTTTGCCAGGTCCAATCGAAATATTCTGCGTGCCTTTGGGGTCGGTTGTACTGAGAACCAAATCACCATATAAATCCAACGAAGCCACGACACCCGTTTCATCGCTGTGTGCGCTGATACGAGCGACCAAATCTGACAAGGTTTTCAGCTCTGTCGCAGGCGCAAGCGTGTCACCACTCGATTTGACGGTGAATTGATTTGCAATATCCGCATCCGCAAGGGTGGCGCTCAATGACGTGATCACCAAGCGGGAACCAGATACAGCAGCTTTGAAGCCTGCTGAAAAATTGGAATTGGCATTCAATGCAGCCGCTAAAGCTCCAGGCGTTGCAGCCGATACCGATTGCAGTGGAGAACCAAATTCGATCGAATAATTTTGCGAATTAGACGAAGGTAAGTCATATGCGCTTTCGCTCAAATTCAAGCCATTGATTTCAAGCGGTTTTTTCAAGTCAACCTCTGTCGCAGCCACACGCATGTCACGCAGAACCTGAACCATACGGACTTGCCCACCATACGAAGTGGGTTGAATATCCAATGCATTGCCATCGGTCGTTGCATTGACTGTGATAGGACTTCCCAATGGGTCTGAAATCACCAACTCACCATTGGCTTCAATGCTGGCACTGACCCCTGCCATCGATGCATTGATACGATCGACCAGTTCATTCGCAGTTTTGTAACCACTGATGGTTTGCCCATTGAGTTTTAACTCTTTAGATAAATTGAGCTGGGCAACAGGGATACGAATTTCAGAAAACACTTCGGCACGAATGTTTGTTTTTGACACATTGCTGTTGTCGATCGTGACTGTTCCCCCAGATGCCAATGATGTACTGTCAGCAGGAATCAAGGAAAAATCTTTGAATGCACGCCCGCGTGCATCCACAATTTTCAAATTCGTCCCGTCAACAACCACTGAAATGTCTGATCCTTTGTCTTTAGCTCGGAAGGCCTGTTGCAAATTGCTGGCCAAACTAGACAAATCCGTGGCAGCGCTCACATCCAGCGAAAAATTCACCCCACCCACAGTGGCTTTGAACTGAGAAAAACCTGGATTGCCGCCCGCACCAAAAAACGGATTGACCACATTTGCTTGGGACGTGCCATTGATCCAGTTGGCAACTTGAACCGCAGCAGCCGTCACCCCAACCTGGCCAACAGAGGCGCCATTAGCCGTAGATGCGGGCGTCAGTGCGACACCGCTGATATCACGACCTTTGGAGTCGCTGATCAGTAAATCGGCGCCATTGTTGATGGTCGACACCAGCAAGCCTTTGGACTGCAAGCTGGTATTCAATGAGGCGGCCAATGTCGTCAAATTGCCCGTTGCACTCGTTGGCACGGAGGCTGACACAATTTGCCCACCCACCAGCGCCTGAAAAGTGAATCCAGTGGGTACAGCGCCAACGTTCACATCTGCAATCGTGATGGCTGCTTTGCTAGATCCTTCAAAAGCCGACAGTGCGACGCCATTTAAGGTGATCGCATTTTTCTCGATATTGAAGTCCGAAGACGAGATGCGATCTGTCTCCATAGAGGCCGGTAAAGGAATGGAGGGGCCTGCGGCGCCGTAGATATCAAAATTTTGCCCATACAAAACCGAAGCTTTTGCACCATAGAACAAGTCCAGGCCACGATAAGCTTTGTCGTTGGATTGGTTCAAATAGGCATCGCTGTAATTGGCGTTTTCTACAAAACCATTGTCAGGCGTGAAAAGCTGGTATTTTTCCGTTTCCGTCAGCGCCTTGCCTAGCAATTGGCGCCCATCACGCGTCAGCACTTGCAGGTTCTGTCCTGGCTCTGCTTGATCGAGGAAGAAGGTCGCCTTGACCCCGGCAGACAACGATGTCACCGGTGTGTACACACGCGCGCCATCGACCTTGAAGGTCACGGCAGCCGTGGCGTTGGGGTTGTTCACCAACTGGCTATTGCTCAGCGCGGTCGCAGGTGTTTGTCCTGTGAACTTCACACTCGCACGTGTCGTTGTGACGTTGGTGTTGCCTTCACTCACTCGGAACTGTGCGGCGGTAGCCACACGCATGCCGTCGTTCAATGCCAAACGAATACCTGCTGCATCGGAAGCGGCCGCAGGATCAAACTGAAACAAGTCTTGGCCCATTTGTCCATAACCATCAATGCCATTTTTTTGAATGGCATTGGTTTCTGTCGCAAATGTGCGTGCCAGCGCACTCATGTTTTTTTGTGATGGTTCTAAGACTTGTGTGATGAAGTTTTGATACCCACCAATCAAGCCGCCACTGACGCTCGACAACGATTCGGTGTTTCCGTAAGGATCAAGCACCAACTCCACTTTGTCTTTGATGGCACTGTTGATGCCGATGGGTCGTGATTTGTTCCCATCGACCACCAGACCTTGGGTCATTGTTGTGCCCAAGCTGACAGTGACAGAGCCATTCGTCGAAAACGTGACTTTGGTGCGCACCAAGTCTGAGAGCTGACGCAACGTCAAATCCCTACGGTCCAATAACTCAGCAGGCTGACTCTCTAAATTGGGAGACTTGGTCAAGCTTTGATTGATCAGCGCCAGCTGACTGGTCAATGTGTTCACGCGTGCTGCCGCGCTTTCAAGACCTTGACGCGTTTCCGTCGAGATCAAATCCATTTGTGACGACAACTCACCAAAACGAGAGGCCACCCCTTCTGCGCTACGCATGAAACTGGTGCGCAAAACAGTCGAAGCAGGATCTGCAGACAACGAACCCGCTGCGGCAAAAAAGTTATCGAGTGCCGAGCTCAAGCCAATGCTTTTATCACCCATGATGTCCATCACGCGCTTGGCGTAATCGACCATGGGTTTTTGGCTAGACAAATCGCTGGTACTGCTACGCAAGTTGGATTCAGCAAACGCATCGTATTGGCGCTTGATGGTTTGCAACATGACCCCGGTACCGACGTACATGCTGGCCAGTTTCTTAGGCGCAGAGTCAGCCAACACCACGTCTTGACGCGAGTAACCCTCGGTGTTGACGTTGGCAATGTTGTTACTCACCGTGCTCAAGGCACGTTGATAGGCCCCAATTGCACCACTGCTGATGCCAAGCATGTCACTCATTTAGCACCTCCTGTCGAAGTGGAAAATGGCGACAAAAATTCCCTCATCGTTTTGATGCGTGGCTCTTTTTCTAACGCGATGCCTTTCGGCTCATTCGATGTCAAAGGCATTGGTTGCTGTGCTGGATGCAAAGCCATACCTTTGGCTTTTTCACGCGATTGCAAAAATGCGGTCGTGTTCGACGGAGATGAAGTTTGGCTTTTCACGGCACGCTCTAAAAAGTTGCCCACACCCAATGCGCCACGTTTGGACATTTGCAAAGACACTTCTTTGTCAAACATACCTTCAAAGGTTTCCATGGCGTGAGACTGGTTGTCTTCATCTTTCATGGGTGCATTGGCTTCGCGCATGGACTTCATCATCATTTGGATGAACAAACCTTCAAACTGTTGCGCTGATTCTTTCAACGCTTTGTCCTGGTTTTGCTGAGCCTTGCCACGCAATTCGCCCAGGCCCGAAAAGTCCATGTAGGACTTCGAGGTAGAGGTGTCTATGGGGCTGCTCATGATGTCACTCGTCTAGATGATGACCAACTCGGCGCGCAAGCTGCCAGAGCTTTTCAAGGCTTCAAGAATGGCAATCAACGCCGAAGGCGTGGCGCCCACTTGGTTGACCGCATCCACAATTTGACGCAGCTCGACACCGGGCTGGAACAAGAACATGGGCTTGTTCGGTTCTGCCACTTTGATATCGGCGTTTTGCACTTCGGTGGTTTGTCCACCAGCCAACATATTAGGTTGTGACACTTCGTTGGTTGCAGTGATTGCCACAGAAATCGTGCCGTGCGACACAGCGGCGGCTGTGACGCGTACCGAGCGGTTAATGACCACCGTGCCTGTGCGTGAGTTAATCACCACGCGTGCAGGTGGCTCACCGGGCGTGACTTCCAAGGCCTCGACCATGCTCATGAATGCGACGCGTTGATTCAAGTCTTTAGGTGCTCGTACCGATACAGACACACCATCAATGGCTTGTGCGACGTCACCACCAAATTTTTTATTGATCGCATTGACGATAGCAGTCGTGGTGGAAAAGTCGTTCTCACGGATGTTGAAGATGACGTTCTCGGCCGACTCAAATGGCGTATCCACAATGCGCTCCACAATCGCGCCACCTGGAATGCGTGCTGATGTGGGCACACCAATTTGCACCTTGGAACCTGCTGCACTGGCATCAATGCCTGTGGCTGTTAACGCACCTTGCGCCAAGGCATAAATTTCACCATCGACACCACGCAAGGCCGTCATAATGAGGCTACCGCCACGCAAGTTAGAGGCTTTGCCAATGGCAGACACGTTGATGTCAATGCGTTGACCGGGTTTGGCAAAACCGGGCAAATCAGCCGTCACCAACACGGCTGCGGTGTTTTTGATGTCCACACGCGCTGCGGTGGCGGCGGTTTCAAAGTCGGTCAATGGACCGTCAATGCGTACGCCCATTTGCGCCAGCATGGCTTTCATGCTTTGTGTGGTGAAGGGCACAGAGGCGTCATCGCCCGTGCCTTGCAAACCGACCACCAAACCGTAACCAATCAATTGGTTAGGACGTTGAGCCGCGAGTGTGGCCAAGTCTTTGACGCGGTCAGCTTGTGCAGCCCCTGAAGCCAACAGGCACAGACTAGCCAAACCCACACGCAGGATGGAAGAAAAGTTTTTCATGATTAGAACGGCCAGTATTTGTGCATCAAGCTGGTACCCCAACCTGCTTTGGTGGCGTTGGCCAAATCACCTGAACCGCGGTACGCGATTTGTGCATTGGCCAAACGGCGCGATTGCACGGTGCTGTTGGGGCCCACGTCTTCAGGGCGAATGACGCCTGAGACTTGAATGACTTCAGTGCCTTCAGAGAGGCCGAGTTTTTTCTCGCCACGGACCATCAAATTGCCGTTGGCCAAAATTTCGACCACCGTCACAGCGACTGAACCAGACAAAGACGCTTGTTGATCTGCCTTGCCTGCGCCTTTGCTGCTGTTGTTGTTGGCGGTGACATCAATGCCATTCAAGAATGGCGACATGCTGCCAATCTTGGTGTTCATGCCCGAAGGCAATGAGTTTTTAGACTCACGACTCACGTCCGTGTTTTGTGTGCGCGCCGCTTGTGTGGATTCATTTAACAACACGGTGATGATGTCGCCCACTTGGTAATTGCGGCCACGGCCAAACCAAGCGTCACTTTGCCGGTTGCTGTAGATGCCGCCGGTGGCAACTTTTTGCCGGTCGGCGGCAAGCGGGTACACCGGTTGGAACTCTGGCGAAGGTCGCAAGACCATGTCGACAGGTTCGGCGGCGCAACCTTGCAGCAGGTAAACGATGGCGGCCAAAGCGAGAAGACGAAGAGCAATCATGATGAACCTCGATCAAATGTTTTGGTTCAAGAACTTCAACATGCCGTCGACCGCAGAGATGGCCTTGGAGTTGATTTCGTAAGCGCGCTGGGTCTCGATCATGTTGACCATTTCTTCCACCACGTTCACGTTAGAGGCTTCGAGCGAACCTTGCTTCAAAGCCCCTGCCCCGTTCAGACTGGGCGTGACGATTTGTGCCACACCGCTGGCTTGAGAGGCTTCAAACAAGTTTTGACCAATTGGTTTCAAACCACTTGGATTGACAAAGCGTGCGGTTTGAATTTGCCCAATGTTTTGAGAGCCTGCCCCTGCATCCAGTTCCACCGACACAGTGCCGTCTTGACCAAATGTCACAGCAGCCGTGTTGCCTGGGATGGTGATGTTGGGAATCAAAGGGAAACCAGAGGCGGTAACCACTTGACCTGTGTTGCTGATTTTGAAGTTGCCATCACGGGTGTAAGACGTGGTGCCGTCTGGCATTTGAATTTGGAAAAACCCATTGCCCATGATCGCCAAGTCCAAGGGCGATTGGGTGTTGGTCAAGTTACCTTGGAGGTGTAGCTTTTCGGTGGCATTGATCTTCACACCGGTACCGAGCATCAAGCCCGTGGGTGACAAGGTGTTGTTGGTGGTTTGGCCACCGGGTTGTTTGACGTTTTGATAGAGCAAGTCTTCAAAAACGGCTCTATCGCGTTTAAAGCCGGTCGTGCTCACGTTGGCCAAGTTGTTTGAGATGACGTTCATGCGCGTTTGCTGCGCGTCAAGACCCGTTTTGGCTACCCACAATGATGCGTCCATGGCTTTAAGCCCCCTTTAATCTGTCAAATTCAGGACACCTTCATCATGGAGGCGCCCGACTCGTCGTTGGATTTGCTTTCTTTGATCATTCGAATCTGATGCTCAAACGAGCGACTCTGTTCAATCAGCTTCACCATCGATGCCATTGGATTGACACTGCTACCCTCTAGGGCCTTAGGTGTCAAAGAAACTGGCTCAGGACCAGTTGCAAAGTCCGTGCCAAGTGGTTTTTCGTCAACCCGAAATAAACCGTCCTCACGCTTGATGAGGTTGGTGGTACTGGCGTCGCGCAGCATCAGGGTGCCAATCAGCTGCTCTTGGGGGGCGCCGGGCTGGGTGGGGTCAGCGGCAAAAATTTGCCCCGTATTCGTGATGTTGATGGTTGACCCCACGGGAATCGTGATGGGCCCCCCGTCTTGACCTTGCACGATGTGGCCCGAACCGGTTTCCAACACACCATTGGGGTTGACACGTAGGTCTCCACGACGGGTGAATGCCAGTTTTCCGTCATTGCCCATCACGCCCATGACGGTTTTGTGGTTCAAGGACACGTCCAAATCACGGCCTGTGACCATCAAAGGACCGGCATCCAAGCGCACACGGTCTGTGGTGTACAGACGGGGTTGCAAGCGGGAGTCAAAGCCCTCACCCACCGCTTGGTGCGGTTGGATGGTGGCTTCGAAGGTTTGCTTGAAACCAACGGTGGTGACGTTGGCGATGTCGTTGGACAACTGTTGCCGGATCAAACGGTCTTCGTTGATCGCGGCCATCGCGTTGAAAGATAAGCGGTCCATATCAGGCTCTTAATGCAACGGATTAATTGCGAATCTGAATAATGGTGTTGGTCATCGAGGTGCTGGTTTCCATGGCCTTGGCGTTGGCCTGGAAGTTACGCTGCTCGGTGATCAAGTCCACCAATTCTTGGGTCAAGTCCACGTTGGCGCGTTCGGTGGCGCCGGAGCGCACCGTGCCAAAGCCAGCAGAACCTGCTTCGCCATACTTGGGAGTGCCTGATTCAGAGGACTTGTAGTAGTTGGTGTCACCGATCTGGCGCAACCCAGACGCGTTGGAGAAGTTCACCAACACCACTTTGGCCAGAGATTTTTGTGCACCGTTGGAATAACTGGCTTGCACCAAACCATCGTCCTTGATGGCCAGACCCACCAAGTCACCTTCAGGGGCGCCGTCTTGGGACTGCGACAACACCGAGAAGGGAGACGCAAACTGGGTGGACTTGGAGTAGTCGATGTTGATGGTCAAAGCGCCCTTACCGTTTGGCAGGTACACCGTATCCAACTGTGCGCCTTGTTTGGGGGAAACCAAGTTACCAGCCGTGTCAAACGTCAGCTCGCCCTTGTCAAAGTAAACGGGTGACCACGAGGGCAAGGTGTCAAAACCAGTGGCACTCGATGTTTCGGCACCAAAACCGTCGATGTAAACCGTGGCGCCTTTTTCATCGGTGAACGCCTTGGGTTTGATCCAAGTGGTGGTAGAGCCGAATTGCGCATCCAAACCATCCAGACCCCATTTGGCATCGCCGGTGACCTTGATGTATGAATCGGTGGAGGCTGTGCCTGTGGTGAATTCCAAGGCGTTCTTGGTGCTGTTGTAGGTCACCCTCACGCCGTTGACGGATTCGGGGGTCAGCCCTGTTTTGTTGGAACTCTGCAAATTGTTGATACCGTTTTGCAACGCTTCCATGAAAGTACCTAGGGTGTAGGTGTCTTTGGGAGGCACCGTGACCGTACCGGTGATGCCGTTGACCGACACCACAAACTGATTGTTGGTACTGTCCACAGAGAAGTTGTTGTCAATGTTGATGGCCAAGGCGTTGCCCGTCAGAACCGCCGGTTTGGAGGCAATGCCTCGCAAAGCATCGATCGTCGATGGCAAAACAGAATAGCTGGCAGGGTCACCTGTCATGCCCAGACCTTTGTCGGTTTGGGTTGCCAAACTACCTGGACGAATATCGGTGATGACGATGCTGGAGGTGTCACCTGTAGACCCAGATTTAAAAACAAAGGCTTGTTTCACGGCATCGTATTCAACCTTCATGCCATAGCGTTGATCGTTGAGCGCGCGCAAAGGTGAGGTGGAAACCGAAGGCGACATGGCCAACCCCACGGAATCGTCGTTCACACCTTGCACCAACGGATCGGTCAAGCCAATGGCGGTCTGATCACTGGTGAGTGTCACCTTGTTGCTGCCTGTGGGCGCAAACACCAACTTTTGCGTTTGCGTGTCATACGACACCGTGATTTTGTCTTTGTAGGACGCGTTATCGTTGATTTGTTTTTGTACTTCTCGAACCAAATCTTCCGGCTTCATATCACCTTTGGTCGACAAGTCAATGTGCAATTTGTCTAAGGTAGATTTGTTCGACGACAACGTCAGTTGCAGCGAAAACGTAGGTGTCCCAACCGTGGAAAAGTTAAACGGTTTTTCGTCGCCGTAAAGACGTTGGATTTCATTGGTCAACTCAGCAGCAATTTGGGTGCCTGACAATTTCTTGTTCGCAGCGGTTTGGTTTTTCATGGATTCGATCAAACGATCCAAACCAACCGTCACGCCATCCAAAGAACCATCCACATTCACAGTGAACAGATTTTTCAATTCATCGATGCTGTGTTGCCCGGCATAACTCGCAGGTGCACCCGCTGCCATCGCGTAATTCCCCATAGCGGCTGAGGCGTTGGTGTCAATGGTTGTGACCGTTGCAAACGCACCCGACACTGTGTTGGAGATCTGCAAATCGGTCGTGATGGACGTGGGTGACGACACGGTGGGATCTTTGGCAATCACATCCATGGTGCCTGCCGTTGCACCGACAACAGCGGTGTAGGAGGCAGAAAACGCTTCATTGGCATTGAGCTTGGCCACAAACCCGGCAATCGTCAGGTCCGTGGTGTCACCCGCCACCGTGATGTCCGTGGGTTGGCCGTGGAAGGTGGCTTTGTAAGGACCTGTGTCCATGGTGTAGCTGGCCACACTGCGTGGATACGGTGTGCTGTTTTGATCAACATTCAAACCACCCGTGGTGGTAATGGTGGTCGTACCAGCCACCGTCGCGGAGCTGATGCTGTCACTGCCTTGTTTGATGACGAATTCATCTTGGATGGACAAGGCGCTGACGTTGGGATCAATGGCCGTGATTTTCAGCGTGGCATCTGGATAGCTGGCCACACCGCCCACAGCCGCTGTGGCTTGGTTCAACAACGTCACCGCACTGACCGTACGCCCTGCGGCATCCACGATTTGCAAATCACCTTCTGTGTCGCTGGTGGCATTGACCACTTTGACACTCAAGTCTGTATTGCCGTTGTCTTCATTGCGCAAACGGGTTTGCAAGGTGGCCGCCAAAGCGTCCATGGTGGCCGTTGCAGGTGCGATGTTCGAAAAAGATAAGGTCTTGCCATTCAAGGTCATTGAAAAGCTTTTGAAGTCTCCCACGGTGGCACCCGCTGGGTCAAATTTCACACCTGCGATCTCCGTGCTACTGGGCGCTTGTGCCACATACGAGGCCGCAAAACTGGCGTTTTTGTTCAAGGCCGTTGCAATGTCTAGCGGTGTGGGGGCTGTGACGCCATCAGGATCTACGCTCACAGAAACACGTGCCGCTGCGGGGCCAAAAGTGACGGTAAATCCATCGTTCAAAGCCGGTGTTTTGAGAGAGTACGTCACGCCACTGCTGCCTTGCAACCCTAGCAACTCGGTTTTGTTCATGTTGATGTAGTTGCTGAAATCCACACCGTCGTTCGAACCGGTGCCTAGACTGGTTGCCAACCCTGCGTTCACTGTGGCCGGCTGCGAGGTGCGCACATCGGTCAAATCGTCTAGCGAAAACTTCACCGTTTTCTTGGAGAAGCTGCTATTCAATTCAGCAATTTCAGAAGGAGTTTTGAAGTCCGCTTTGGCTTTCAATTCACCATACTTGTTGACATACATCACGTCACCGGTGGTGTTGGTGGCCTGTTGCAAGGAAGCGTTGACCAACTTGTCCCCCACATACACATAGGTTTGCCATTTGTTGTTTGGGGTTGCTTGGCTCGCGTTTTGCGTTTTGACGTAATAAACCGAAGCGAGGTAAGAGTTACCCCCCGCGTCGTATACCGTCAAAGCCGTGCTCTTGTTGTAAGTGGTAGGGTCGTTGCGGTTGAATGTTTTATCAATCACGCTCGCATCAGCAGGAAAGTTCAAACCGAGCTGTACCTTGCTGGTTTGCATGGCCATGCCCGTAGTTTTTTGCGGAATGGTCAACACGTTCATGTCATCCAAGTTCGCTTTGCCGGACGAGTCGACTGACGCCGCCATGAGTTTTTGGCCTGCCGAGTTCACCACGTTGTATTGGTCATTCATCATGAACACACCGTTACGCGTGAAGATGTCTTGGAATCCGTCTTGCGACTTGAGCGGGAAGAAACCGTCACCGCTGATGGCCAAGTCCAAGGTGTTGGATGAGAACACCAAGTTGCCTTGACCGAATTCTTGTGTCACCTTTTTCAGCGCCACACCTTGACCAATCGTCGCTGAGGCTTTTTGCAGTGGCGATGTGGCAAAAATGTCACCGAAGTCAGTACGACTGCGTTTGAAACCGGTGGTCGACACGTTGGCGATGTTGTTTGACGTCACACCCATTTGGGCGGTGGCTGCGTTCAAACCTGTGAGTGCGGTATAGAAAGACATGGTGCGTTAGCTCCTGAGAGATTTTTTATTCGATGTTCTTAGTTGACGATGCGTTTCACGTCAGACAAGTTGACAGTCTTGCCGCCTGCGACTTCAAGCAGCATGGCTCCGTCCGAGGTGCCTGCACTGCTGACACCTGTCACGGTGGCATAGGTATTGACCGTTGGCTTACTCATCGTGCCTTTGCTGTTGACGGTGGCCACATAGCGGTATGTGCCGTTGGCAGCAGCCTGACCGCCATCGGTCATACCATCCCATGACAAGGTGTAATCGCCCACAGGCTGGGCACCAATAATTTGTGTGCGAACCAACACACCTTTGTCATTGAAGACTTGCAGCTGAATGCCATCTGCACCCGTGGGCAAATTGATCGAGCCTTGCGATACCGTGGTGTCGGTGACTTGCACAGGACCATCTGGCACGGCCACTTGCTTACCCATCAAAGAGGCCGCACCCAACATGCGATCGTTGCTCATGCTGGTAACCAAGCTGTTCATCGAAGTCTTCATGGCGGTGGTGGCTTCAAGTTGCGAGAACTGCGCCAACTGCGCCACGAAGGCTTCGTTTTTCACAGGATCTGTGGGATCTTGGTTTTTAAGCTGCGTGGTAAACAGCGTCAAAAACTCCGTTTGACCCATGCTGGTGTTTTGAGGCGTGGCAGCTTTTTGCGCGTTGTATTGCGCCGTGGTCATGATGCCGCTAATAGAAGACGAAGTATCAATAGCCATGTGAGACTCCTAATTAGCTCTTGGTAATTTCAAGGGTGCGCATCATCAGTTGACGTGCGGTGTTCACCACTTCGACGTTGTTTTGGTAAGAACGCGAGGCCGCCATCATGTCGACCATCTCCGACATTTCATTCACGTTGGAGTGAAAGACATAGCCTTCTTTGTCGGCGAGTGGGTTGCCTGGTTCCCAAGTTTTGCGAATGGGCGCGGGGTCGTTCACGATGCGGTCGACCTTGACACCACCGACGAACTGCGCGCCAGCGTGGGTCATTTCTTCTTGCATCAACGCTTTGAAGAGTGGACGGCGGCCACGGTAGGCCTCTTCTTCTGAACCTGCCACTGAGTTGGCGTTGGCCAAGTTAGAGGCCGTGGTGTTCATGCGAATGGCTTGCGCGTTCAGCGCGGTGCCTGCAATGCCAAAGACGTTATCGAGTTGCATGATCTATTACTCCCCACGCATGGCTTTACGCAAACCGCCAATGCGGTTTTGCAAGAACTGCAAGGTCGCTTGGTAGTCACCCGCTGCCTTACCGTATTGGGCTTGTTCGACGTTCATCTCGACGGTGTTGCCGTCGAATGAGCTGTTGAAAGGTGTGCGATAGCGCATGCCGTTGTCTGGCGCTTCGGTCAGGCCGGCATAGTGCTTCTCGTTGGTGGCAGTCAAATACTCAGTCTTGGCTTCTTTGAGCATGGCCTTGAAATCAACGTCTTGTGCTTTGTAGTTAGGCGTGTCGGCGTTGGCGATGTTGCGCGCCAGCACTTCCATGCGTTGGCTTCTCACGCCAAGCGCACGCTCGTGAATTCCAAAGGCTGAATTAAAAACGTCCATTGCAAGACTCCTGTTTATTGACACATGGCCTCAAGTTATGAGACCTCGTGTCGATTAATGCAAGAGCCGTGCCATGGCGGTTTTGACGGTGTGAGCGGCAAACTTTTGCCGTTTCAATGAAATTAACGCGATTCCGTCACTGCCGCCTGTGCGGCATAGGCGCTCAAGCGAGCGGCCTGCATGGAAGAGCGTTGCGCCACTTCCGTTCCCAAACGTTCGTTGGCGTTTTGATGCAAGCCCGCCAAGATGGAGTTGCGCGTGATGGGCGCACGCATGTCGCGGTTCACATGCAAGTAAGCCGCTTGTTGACCGGGAATGTTCAAGGCTGCATTGGGACGTGTTTCATTGCGCGCCGCTGGGGTGAGCACTGTTAAATACAGATCATCCAAACCCACGGGACCAAAGTTCTTGAGGCCTGTGTCTTCAAAATACTTGCCCACCATGTCGAGCTGCTGCAAGACACTGTGACCCAAAATCGCCTTCGGGTTCGCGCCAAAACCCGCACTGGCTGCACCTCGGTCAGGGCCATCACAAAACTGGATGATGCCGTGGCAACGGTTGTTGGTGGCTTTGGGATTCATGCCGTCGCTCTCCATCAAGGTGAGGCGGGCAAAGTCATCGGGGGCAAAGCGATGCTCTTGCGAGAGTTGAACAATTTTGTTCATCACGGCTTGTTTGTCTTGTGCAGGGATGAAGCCTTTTTCAATCGCACGGTCGATGGTTTTTTCTAACACCACATTGCCACTACGGTCTGAGCGCGCAAGAAGCTGCACCTGCGCTGTACCCGCCAATGCGGTCGCGCCCATCTGTGTATTGGCATTGAGTGTGTTGACGTTCGCTGCCGGCGTGACAGCGGGCGCCGCAGCGGCAGCCGCTGCGGCTTTGTTGGCCGCAATGGCTTGGTTCACCGCTTGCGCTTGTTGCAAAGAAAAATTCAAACTCTCCAAGTTCAGCTGCTGACCTGGATGAATCATGTTGGGGTTAGCAATGTTGTTCGAACGCGCCACGGTGTGCGCCAAGCGCATGGCTTCGTTGTTTGAAATGTTCACGCCACGCTGAGCCATTTGCTCGCGCACGATGCCTGTCAAGGTTTGACCCGAGCGAATGGTGGTGCTCCAAGGCGCCGTGCTGCCCTCTGGTGCCAATGAACCAGATAGGCTGGCACTGGCCATCGCGCGCGTGAAAGCAGGCGCGGTGCGGGCGTACGCCAACTGACTCCGTGGCAGCTTGGGCATGCCAGAGGCGTCGGTGGTATTCACCTGAGGGTTGTAGGACGGGTCGAGTCGCATGGTTTGCTCCGTTTAATCGGTCCTTGAAAAAGTTGGCTTCGTTCTTGCATGAAGGGTTGGGTCTGAACCAATGTCAAAACTTCAACACCGACCCGAATGACTATGCAAATGCTGTGCCTAAAAATTGCCGACACCTCGCGCGACAAGCGCTGGGGATTGTGGCTGGCTGCATGCGTGCTAAGCCACACCCAGCTTGGGTTTGCGGCCAGTTCAGCTTTGCCAGATAGCGCCTTTGAGGTCTTACAAAAGCAAGCCCTGCAATGGGCTGCCACGCACCCGTCTTTTCAAGGTAAACAGGTCCAAATCGCGCCTGTAGATCCACGCATCACGATTCAAAACTGTCAACAAAACCTGCAGTTTGAGCAACCGTTTCCCAATCAACCTGCCATCCGCGTGCGCTGTGCGCAGCCCAGTTGGCAACTTTTCATCAACGTGAACACGGGTCAAGCCAACGCCCCCGTGAACCGCACCAATCCATCGGCCCCTGCGCTGTACAAAGTGTTGGTATCTAAAGAGTTGCTCAAACGCGGCACGCTCATCACACCTTCGATGTTCAGTTATGCAGAAATGCCTGCAGCAGGGATGGAAAACCAAATCATTTCTGATGCTAATTTATTAAAAAACATGGAATTGGTGCGTGACCTCACGCCCAACACCCCTCTGCGTTCGTACGACGTGAAGACCGCTGTGTTGGTCAAGCGCGGACAAGAGGTACAGGTCACAGCAGGCGAAGGACAGGGCTTTTCCATCACAATGCGCGCGGAAGCGTTGCAAGATGGTGGTTTAGGTGAACCAATTCGCTTAAAAAATGTCGAGTCGGGTCGATCACTCTATGGCGTGATTACCGGACCGAATGCCGCGAAACTGAGGTGAAAAGTGGTATTTAAAAAATATTTCAAAAAAACTCTCAAGTTCTAAAATTTGGGGTCGATTGAAGTGTTGTGAAAAAGTTTTGACCTGGTCACAGGTTGGAGAAAGTGAAAACATCATGAATGACGCAATTTCAAACTACGGTCGGATGACGCAATCGAACGCTGCACTTCGCAGTGCCATCGACAAAGTCGAAAAACGAAGCCCTTCTGCCGCGCAAGCCAAGGAAGACTTGGCTCCGTCCATGGAGAAAGCATCTTCCGCAGGAGCAGATAAAGTGAGCTTGAGCAACGTCGCCCAAAAAGTCATGGCACAACCAGACTTCGACCGCTCCAAAGTTGAGGCCATCAAGCAGGCAATCAAGGAAGGCAACTACCCTGTCAACCCACGCCGCATTGCTGAGAACTTTGTGGCCCTCGAAAAAATGATTGGTAACTGATCGTTCATTCATCTCTGATTGATCGTCTTTTGTCTGATATGACAACACCCGCCACGGATACGCAAGTCTCCTCGCTCGAGCAGGCTTTGGCTTTGGCGAAAACACTGGAAGACATGCTTGAGCGCGAGTTCGAGCAGTTGAAGGTGCAAGATTTAGACGCCTTTGAAGCGTCGCAAAACACAAAGAACGAACTGCTTCAGCAGCTCGCGCAGCTGGCTGGCATTCATGGCCCAGAGTCGGCCGATGCACTGGGCCCCGAATGGGACGGTTTCAAAGAGCACATGGCACATTGCCGCGATATGCATCGCCGCAATGAAGTGTTGATTGGTCGAAAAATTGACGCCATCCGTGGTGCTCTGCAAAGTCTGCAAGTGCAAGACCCCACCAGCTCCGTCGAGATTTATGACCGCTTAGGCAAGGTCTCACGCGGCGGTAGACGTGGTCGTGGTTACGCTGAAGCGTAACTTTCTCACACGTTTTGTTTAAGCCTGCTTAGGCTTTTCATCCCCGGGCTGCATGCCCTTGAGCCAATACACCCACGCCAAAATCACGGCGACAGCGGTAAACATATCTTCCGGAATTTCTTGGCCCACATCGAGGCGGCTCAGCATGGCCAACAGACGTGGGTCTTCGGCCACGTAGACGCCCTGCTTTTTGGCTTCAGCCACGATGCGGCGCGCCAATACATCATCGCCCTTGGCAGTGAGGACAGGTGCTTTGTTGCGGCCGTATTCCAAAGCCACGGCTTGCATGTAATGTTTATCGGTCATGCGCGGGTGTCAATCAAACTGCCATGCTCTGGCGGTGGATGGTCTTGCGCAGCGTCTGGCCGTGGCGCGTTGTACACCTGAAAACTGCCCATGCGCAGGCCCGCACTTTCGAGTTCATCGGTCAGTTCACTGGCGTTGAACTTGGCCAAATCTGCCACGTCTTTGCTCAAGGCCCACATGGTCAGATCAACTTGCGCGTTGTTGCTGATGGTGGTTTTGAGCCAAACCTCACCCAGCACACGGCTTTGGGTGTGCATGTTGACCACCAGCGGGTTCTTGGGCTGCCCCGGTTTGTTGCCTTTTTGTTCGAAGTGCAGCTCGACGGGATCGGCGTCGCGAAAGGGAATCACAAACGCCAAATTCAACTCGCCTTTGTGCAAATTTTGAGCTGACTGAACTTGTGCCGCCTCGATCTCATCAAGGGCGTGGTGCAGATTTTCTTGAGTGTCGCCACTGTCCTCTTCCACACGGGCACGTTCAGCCATGAGTAAACGCAGCAAGACTTTGGTGTTGTCGGCCACGGGTTCGCCGTCGGCCAAACTGGCTTCAGCAGCTTTGCTGTGGCCCAAGATAAAACGCTTCAAGGTTTGCGCTTGCAACGTACCCATACTGAGCCGTTGTGCGCTGATGCGTTTCTTCAAATCTCCCGCATCTTGGACAGGCGGCACCAAGCTTTCCAGCACACCGGGGCGCAACAAGGTGAGCAAACTCGCAAAACCACCGGGCTGAAACAGCAAGGTGTTCAAACGTGTGGGAATGGCTGCTGACGGGGCGTCGGGCCCAGCAAAGTTGCCTGTGTGCAACAACTGCAAGGCCCATTTGCCAGTCGGTAACTGCTGCGCACGCAACTGCGCCACATCACCCTCTTTGATATACGGAAACAATGGCACATTGAAGCTGTGTTCATTGAGCACCAGCTTGAGCTGCTGGTTCACCACAGTGGCGGTGGCTTGCACGACCTGACCATCGTGCAAACCCAGCTGCCGCGCGACAGGGGCTTCCACGTACGCCGTGCGCATTTCCAAATGAACAGGCGCCACACGCGAAATTGCGTGGACGCCTTCAGGACCCAAGATGGCCATGGTGGCCCTTTAGGGGAAGCGTACCCAGTTTTTGCGCTCACTCATGTTCATGTCGGCGGTTGAGTAACCAGCGCCACGCCCCATGCCGCTGTTGCCTGCCGATTGACCGGGCACCATGTAGCTGCGCAGCAAATCGTCATGATTAGGCACATTCAACACCGCGCCCGCCATCAAAGACCGAGGAGGCGATTTGGTAAAGGCTTGTGGGTTCTGCTGCACGAACGCGTTGCGCAAAATTTCAACACGCAAGGGACTATCAGGCATGGTTTTGCGGATGACTTTGTCCAAGGTATCACCCGACACCACTTGGTAGGTGCTGCGGGTCACAGGGCTGGCAGCCAGCGCCATGGCAGGTACGGCCAAAACAACGCAGCACAGCCAGGCGCGAAGAGAAGTGATAGGCGTGTTCATGGTCGGTTCTCCCGTCAATCTTTTAGTACGTGTAAGGCCAAGCAACCCAGGCCCCATTGAATTTTTGTTTGCGTCCCGCCACTTGCTTGATTTCTGCGTGATAAGGCGTGACCGATTTAACTTCGGCCAGCACGGCGGCGTCAAGCGCACCAGGCTCTAGGGTGTGACGTGGCAACACCGAAGGGTCTGCAATCATGAGCTTGTCGCCCACGCGCAAGCCAGCGTTACTACCCGCATTGAGCGACAAACGACCGTTCGACTGCTCAACTGCAAAAGTTTGCGGATCACACGCCAGTTGTTTTTCGAGTTGCTCCACCATGGCCGTCACTGCACGCGCAATGGCAGCATTCGTGTCGGTGTCCATCTTGGGCGTGCCATAGGCTTGTGTGGGCAGACTTGGCACCACCACCTCTTCTGCCGTGAACCAACCTTGGCGTTGGTTGGGACCGCTGACCTGCAAGCTCAAGCCAAACACGGAATAGTCGTCAGACACGCCACCCAAGGGCACAGGGGTCACGGTCAATTGGGCATGCCATTTCACATGCTCTTCACCATGGCCATGAATCAATCGGTCATAGGTGCGGGGCTGCGCTTGCGTGCTGATGAGGCGCCAGCGTTCCGAACGCGCAGCGGCTTGCATCAAACGAGTACGCGCAGCAAACCCAAGCTGTTGCGCAGGATAGCGTTGTGCGGGGGCCAAGCCTGGGGACAAATCCAAACCGACCGTCATCACTTGGCGCAAAGGAGCTTTGGCTTGAGGCGCTTCACAGCGGCTAGGCTTCAAGGTTTCTACGTGAGTGACTGCCAACTCAGCTTGAGGTTGTTGTCCAGCATCACGCGAGTATTGAGCGACCTGCAAATCGCGTAGCTTGATTTCAGATGAAAAGCGGTTGAGTTCACGCAGCTTACCGTCGCCCTCCATCCAGCTGGTGGCACTCACGCGGGTGTTGGATTTCATGGCAGCTTCCACCATCGCGCTGCGAATAGCGTTGAGGCGCTCTTGCGCGCTTAGGTCTGCCGCGGCGACTGAAAAATTGACACCCACCATCCCCAACACTGTGGCGATGCACAGGCGTCGACGCAATGACATCCACATACCCATCTTTTTGATGTCTATGTTTAGCGCTTGTTGCTCAAGCTGGCGATGTACAACGCACGCAAGTCGCTCACCACGTTGCGGTCCAGCGACATGGTGGTTTCATAGGTGTCGTCGCCCACAGGGGTGATGCTGACCAACACCGCGCCGTAAATGACACCTTCCACACGGGCGCGGAAGGTATCACTCATCACGGTCATATCAGCCACGGTAGTGCTGGCATCGAGCTGTTGGCCATAGACCTGTTCGGTCAAAGCACGGTAAGCGTCAAGTTTGGAGGCACGAATGGCCAACAAACGCTGCTGCGCAGGATTGCGGTGGTTTTGAATACTAATGACCGCATAACCGGTGGCTACCAAGGTTTCACGCTTTTGAGTCATGGGCGTGATCATGTTGGCGCCCTCGTCCACGCGTGATTGCGCAGGCATAGGCGGAGGCGTGTTGGCACAAGCGGTCAACAGGATGGCGGCGGCGGTAGCGGCCCAAATGGTGGTGCGGTTCATGTCTATGTCCTTGAGAGGTCTCCCCCTTGATTCGGCACCGAGCCGTGCATCTTTAACAAATCTCAAGACGAATACTTTTTCTGTCTTGTGAAATATTCGTTGTCACCGACAATCATGTGTAGGAATTTTTGACATGAAACCCACGACAAACTTTATTGGCTCCAGCGAGTCAGCTGCCACGCTGCGCCAATTGGTCGCGACGATGGCCAACTCTAACGCCACAGTGATGATCACAGGCGAGAGCGGTACAGGTAAAGAGCTACTGGCTCGGCTGCTGCATGAGCAATCGGACCGCTGCGGTGCTAACTTTGTGCCGATCAACTGTGCTGCCATTCCTAAAGACTTGTTAGAAAGCGAACTGTTTGGCCATCGCAAGGGCGCATTCACGGGCGCTGTGGCCGATCGCATTGGTCGCTTTGAGCTGGCTCATGGCGGCACCATTTTCTTGGACGAAATTGGCGACATGTCGCTGGACATGCAAGTCAAATTGCTACGCGTTTTGCAAGAACGCACGGTGGATCCGATTGGTGGCACCCGTCAAGTACAGGTCGATGTGCGCGTGGTGGCGGCGACCCACCGCGACTTAGAGAATGAAATTGCAGCAGGTCGGTTCCGCGAAGACTTGTACTACCGCCTCAATGTACTGCCCATGGTGACCCCACCGTTGCGTGAACGCAATGATGATGTGGCTGAATTGTTGGCATTTTTTGCAAAAAAATGCGCCAACTTTGGCAAGCAACCCATTCGCTTCAAAGCTGATTTTTTGGAGGCTTTGCAGAAATACCCTTGGCCTGGCAACGTCCGCGAGTTGTCTAACCTTGTCGACCGTTTCAGCACGCTGTATGCAGGCCAAGAGTTGGATTTACGCGCCATCCCCCCTACCCTGTTGCCCAAGGGTTTGGTATCGGCACAAGCCGAACTCCAAGCCCAAGCGCCACTGCTGGCTAAGCTAGAAATGACGCCCCCCCCCGAGGTGCTGGCGGAAATGAACGAACAGCCAGAGGAAGAGGAAAACGAGATCGAGGGCATCATCATGCTGGCCCAAGGCATGCCCCAGTTGCCGCCCGAAGGCTTGTCACTCAAAGAGCGCATGGCTCAAATTGAGCGCAGCATCATTGAACAGGCACTCACCCGTAACTCTGGCAATGTGTCACGCACGGCCAAACTGCTCAATTTGCAGCGCACCACCTTGATTGAAAAAATCAACAAGTACGACCTGCGCTCAGCGGCCTAAAGCCTCAGATAACCCTCAAGAAAAAAGGCAGCTCTTTGAGCTGCCTTTTTTGCGCCTAAGCCTTGCTTAGTCTTGGTCGTTGTAGAGCACCGTGATACTCATACGTCGGTTACGCGGATCGCGTGGGTCTTTGGGGTTGAACGGATCAGTGTCTGCCACGCCCTCAATGCGAGCGAATCGGCTTTCTTTGATGCCGCTCTTTTCCAACAAGGCACGTGTCACTTCTGCGCGCTCAGCGGAGAGCGACCAGTTGTTGCGACCTTCTTTGTTGTTGAAAGGCACACTGTCGGTGTGACCGCGAATGGCAATCTTGTTCGGCATTTCTGCCAACGACGCAGCAATTTCGCTGATCAAACTCGCAGCCTTGCCTTGCATGCTCATGCCGCCACTGGGGAACATGGCAAAGTCAGCCTTATCGATGATTTCAATGCGCAGACCTTGTTTGTCACGTGTCACAGACACTTGGTCTTTCAGGCCGCCGAGCTTTTTGTTTTCCGACAGCTTTTGCTCAATCTCTTTTTCGAGTTTGTCAAAGTCGGCTTTTTCTTGCGCCGCAGCAATTTCTTTCTTCTGCTCAGGCGTCAGTTTGTCTGGGTCTGAGTAGGGGTTGTTGTTTTCTTGACCGGGGTCGGTACTGGGGTTAGGACCGCCTTCTGAACGAGGTGTCAAACGCTCCAGCAACGCCGTTTGCTTGGCCGCAAACGGAAAACCATCGGGGTCAATGATGGAGCGACCGCCCAACACACCGTTGGAGCCCGCTAACTGGCCAATGGCCACCAAGCTTTGCGAGGTGGGTTTGAAATAGTCAGCAATACTTTTCCGCTGGTCTTCGTTAGACGCGCCCAACAGCCACATCAACAAGAAGAACGCCATCATCGCCGTCATCATGTCGGCCAACGCAATTTTCCAAGCACCACCGTGTGCGCCGCCGTGACCATCATCAATGATTTTCTTAATGATGATGACCGGCGCAGGTGCTTCTTCCTTTTCCTCTTCCGCTTTGGCAGCTTCCGCAGCGGCAACCGCTGCTGCGGCAGCGGCTTCTTGAGCTGCTTTTTCCGCGTCTTCCGGGGCGGCTGCCGCGTCTTTTTCGTCAGCCATTATTTCCTCAACGCATCAAAGAGTTCACCGAAGGTAGGCTGAGCGTGGTGGTTGATACACACGCGAGCGGCTTCAATGATCAAAGGAACGGGGTAACCGTGCATGTTGCCAATGATGACTTGCTGCGCCACTTTGAGGGCTTCGCCGTCTTCGTCAATGATTTGCTTCAAACGGCTGCCGAAGGGTTCAAAAATACCGTACGCCAAGAACACGCCCAAGAACGTACCCACCAACGCGCCACCAATCAGGGCACCCAACACAGGTGGAGGTTGGTCAATCGCACCCATGGTTTTCACCACACCCAACACGCAAGCCACAATACCCAGCGCAGGCAAAGCGCCAGCAAGGGTGGCAATGGCATCGGCGTTTTGCATTTCGCTGTGGTGGTGGTGTTTGATCGACGTGGTCATCACGTCTTCCACCGCATAAGGGCTCAAGGTACCGGAGGACACCACCATCAAACGGATGGTGTCACAAATCAAACCGACCAAGCCATGGTCGTGCAGCATCTTGGGACATTCGCCGAAAATGGCACTGGCCTCGGGGTTCTCAACGTGCGACTCCATCGCCACGGCACCCTCGGCTTTGAGTGTTTTCATCAGTTTGGAGATCACGGCGATGATGCCGATGTAGTCTTCCTTGTGGTACTTGGGGCCTTTGATCACGCGGCCCATACCGCCCCAAGCGCCTTTAAAAATGGCGCCAGAGTTACCGGTGATCATGCCGCCAACGCCAGCACCACCAATAATGAACATCTCGAATGGGGTGGCTTTGATAATGGGCGCCAAGCTACCGCCGGCGATCACGAAACCGCCGAACACGCAAA
>JACCDX011619683.1_pt1 | contig 46268 bp, 46 predicted proteins | sample 7449681 | NCBI WGS metagenome assembly JACCDX01 (sample SAMN15323450, study PRJNA562643) | freshwater metagenome | isolation source: river surface water | place: USA:Blue River Watershed | collected 2017-08-18
AAGGCGATCCTTCGTCCTCGCTCCAACTTATTTTCCTGAGAGATGTGCCGTGATAGCTTCCAACGCTGCTGTGACCTTTGCGGCATCGGTGCCGCCACCTTGGGCGAAATCATCCTTGCCACCGCCACCGCCACCCAAGACGGAAGAGCCAAGCTTGACCAATTCGCCCGCCTTCACGCCTCTATTGCGAGCTTCATCAGATACCGCCGCTACCAAGACCGGTCTTCCATTAGTGACGCTCACTAGCGCGATGACTGAGTTGGAGGCGCGGTTGCGGAGTTCCAGGGCAATTTTTCGAAGATCATCGCCTGAAACACCATCGGCAAGTACGCCACCAATAAATGTGGTCATACCTATCGTGACTGCTTGCGACGCCAATTGATCTACGCTGCCGAGAGCTTGAGCTGAACGTACCGAGGCGAGCTCCTTCTCAATCTCTTTGATCTTGTCGAGAAGTCCTTGGATACGTTCTGGTAGCTCCTCGGTTCGCGCACCCTTGATGAGTTCGGTAATTGAGTTGAGCAGAATATGTTCGCGAGCCAAAAATTGATAGGCATCCGCACCAACGAGAGCTTCAACGCGTCGGACTCCGGCGCCAATAGAAGATTCACCAATCAACTTAACAACGCCGAGCTGACCAGATGTGGAGACATGCGTTCCACCGCAGAGCTCGCGAGCCCAATCACCAACGCTTACGACACGAACTTGATCGCCATACTTCTCACCGAAGAGCGCCATCGCACCGATCTTCTTGGCAGCATCTTGAGACATGACTTCAGCAGTGACTGCGAGGTTATCTAAGAGCAGCGCATTGACTCTTCCCTCAACTTCACTCAAAACTCCAGCGGAGACAGCTCCGGTAGAAGGGAAATCGAAACGGAATCGACCCGGCGAGTTCTCAGAACCGGCCTGAGTTGCAGTTTCGCCTAGAATTTCACGGAAAGCCTTATGGACCATATGTGTTGCCGTGTGTGCGCGTGAAATAGCGTTGCGACGTTCAATATCAATAACCGCATGCGCTGGTTCTCCGACTGTGACTTGACCGGCCAGGACACGTCCCCGGTGAACCGAGAGCCCCTTGACTGGCGCCTGGACATCAGAGATATCGATGATTGCGCCGTTGGCGAGAGTAATACGACCGCCATCGGCGAGCTGTCCGCCACCTTCGGCGTAGAAGGGAGTGGTATCGAGAACAATCTCTACATCATCACCTTCGAGCGCAGTTGAGACGCTACTGCCATCGACCAAGATTCCATTGATGCGAGATTCGGAATCGGTATGCGAGTAACCGATAAACGAGGTTGCACCTTTGGCATCGGCAATCTTTCGATACTCAGTCAGGTCGGTGTGACCGCTCTTCTTCGCCTTGGCATCAGCCTTGGCACGATCGCGCTGCTCCTTCATCAATCGACGGAAACCATCTTCATCGACTTCAAGGCCTTCTTCACGTGCCATCTCAAGGGTGAGATCGAACGGGAAGCCATATGTATCGTGGAGTTTGAATACTTCATCGCCTGGAAGAATCGATTTCTTCTCCGACTTAAGCGATGCAGTAGCTAAATCAAATATCTGCGTTCCGCTCTTCAGGGTCTGAAGGAAAGACTCTTCCTCGGCAGTTGCAACGGCCAAGATTCGCTTGCTATCTGTCACCAACTCTGGATATTGCGGACCCATAGCGCCGATCGCCGCTTGAGTAAGTTCAGACATAATCGCGTCGTTGGTACCAAGTAATCTCATATTGCGAATCGTGCGACGCATCATTCGTCGAAGTACATAACCGCGGCCCTCATTACCCGGGGTAACGCCATCACCGATAAGCATCGCCGCAGTTCTCGCATGGTCGGCAACTACGCGGAGAGAGATATCAGATTTCTCGTCAGATCCATATTTAACGCCCGATAGATCCATCGCCTTGGAGAGGATCTGCATAGTGGTATCGATTTCGTAGATATTCTCAACGCCCTGCAATAGCGCTGCTGCGCGTTCGAGGCCAAGACCGGTATCGATGCTCTTAGCTGGTAATTCACCGAGAATTGGGTAGCCATCTTTTCCGCCGCCTTCTCCGCGCTCATTCTGCATAAAGACGAGATTCCAGATTTCAAGGTAACGATTCTCATCGGCGATAGGTCCGCCATCTGCACCGTATGCAGGACCGCGATCGAAGTAGATCTCAGAGCAAGGGCCACACGGACCTGGTACGCCCATAGACCAGAAGTTATCGGCCATATCTCGTCGCTGAATGCGATTCGTCGGGATACCAATCTTCTTGTGCCAGATCTCCTCGGCCTCATCGTCATCGAGATAAACCGTTACCCATAACTTATCTTCTGGGAAGCCGTAACCTCCATCAGAGACGGGCTTAGTTAAGAGCTCCCAAGCAAGCGAGATTGCTCCCTCTTTAAAGTAATCACCGAATGAGAAATTTCCGCACATCTGAAAGAAAGAAGCATGCCGGGTTGTCTTTCCAACTTCATCGATATCCAAAGTGCGCACACACTTTTGTACGGAGGTCGCCCGGTCAAATGGCGGCTTAACTTCGCCGAGAAAGTATGGTTTAAATGGAACCATGCCAGCATTGACTAGAAGAAGGTTGGGGTCATCCGCGATTAGCGAAGCCGATGGAACTACGGTGTGCTCAAGCCCAAGTGAATTTCCAGATTCGAAGAAGTTGAGCCAGCGTGAGCGAATTTCAGCGGATTGCACGGTAAGAGTTACTCAGCTTTCTTCTTAGATTTACGGCCTTTTTTCATCTGAGCTGCGCCTAGTAGGGCTCCTGCAACTTTGACTGCTGGACCGTTCTTCTCCATAAAACCGGTAGTCGCATCGGTGACCTTTGAGGTTACCTCTTCAACGTTCTTCGTAATTCGGGCGAAGCTCTCCAGCGGGCTGTTGATGAGTTCGAGAGTACGAGTTGATTCTTCCAACAATGGTGCTGTCTCCTCAGTTAGAGCCTTCAAGCTCGCTGAAGCCTCATCAACTAACTTTCCAACCCGCGCAACGACATATGCAATTGCTACCGCAATCACTAGAAGAGAGACTGACGCGATAATCGTTGCTATTCCACCTGGACCCATATCGATACCCTACCGTTCCCTATTCTGTAACCGTTGCTTTTGGCTCTGTTTTCGATGGAACCCAATCGATACCCGCCTCTTTACGTTGGGCCGGGGTAATAGGAGTTGGGGCACCTGTGAGTGGATCTCCGCCGCTAGCTGTCTTTGGAAATGCGATAACTTCACGGATTGAATCTGAGTTTGTAAGTAGCGCACAGACTCGATCGAGACCGAGAGCTATTCCACCATGAGGCGGTGGGCCGTAGTTGAAGGCCTCTAGAAGGAATCCGAACTTGCTCTGTGCCTCTTCATCAGAGAGACCAATAACAGAGAAGACATCCTTCTGAATGTTGCGATCATGGATACGAATAGAGCCACCGCCTAGCTCGGTTCCATTAAGAACGATGTCATAGGCATAGGCGAGAGCTGAACCCGGGTCAGATTTAAAGGTTGCGGAGAATTCTGGTTTAGGACCGGTAAATGGGTGGTGTACCGCTGTCCAACCACCGTCATCGGTAGGTTCGAACATCGGAGCATCGACGACCCAGAGGAACTCCCACTTGCCATCTTCAATGAGTCCGCAACGGCGACCGATCTCCAATCGAGCTGCGCCAAGTAATTGCTGAGAAGCAGAACGCTCACCAGCTGCAAAGAAGATTGCATCTCCGCTCTTAGCACCGACTAGTGCAGCAATTCCGTTAGCTTCCTGTTCTGAAATGTTCTTCGCTACAGGTCCGCCTAAAGTGCCATCTTCATTCACTAGAACATAGGCGATTCCCTTTGCACCACGAGCCTTAGCCCAATCTTGCCAAGCATCAAGTTCGCGACGTGGCGATGAAGCCCCACCTGGCATAACCACCGCACCGACATAGGGGGCTTGAAATACGCGGAAAAGAGTCTCTTTAAAGAAGTCCGTAACTTCAACGAGTTCATACCCAAAACGAAGATCCGGCTTATCTGATCCGTATCTATTCATGGCATCCGCATAGGTCATATGGCGTATCGGAGTCGGAATCTCATAACCAACAGATTCACGCCAGATCTTGACCAAGATCTCTTCAGCCACTGCCAAGATGTCGGACTGATCGATAAACGACATCTCAATATCTAGTTGGGTGAATTCAGGCTGGCGATCTGCACGGAAATCTTCATCGCGGAAACAGCGGGCAATTTGGTAGTAACGCTCCATGCCAGCGACCATCAACAACTGCTTAAAAAGCTGCGGAGATTGAGGAAGCGCATACCAACTACCTGGTTGCAAACGTACTGGTACTAAGAAATCTCGAGCACCCTCTGGAGTAGAACGCGTGAGATACGGCGTTTCAATCTCATGGAAATCCAAATCCTCCATCACCCTGCGAATCGCCGAAGTCACCTTGGAGCGAAGTCGCAAATTTGCGGCAGGACGTTCGCGGCGAAGATCGAGGTAACGATATTTCAACCGCACCTCTTCGCTGATCTCAGCCTCTGAACCGGTATCAATTGGAAATGGCAGTGGCGCTGATTCAGAGAGCACGATTACTTCGCTAGCAACAACCTCGATCTCACCGGTCGGAATATTGGTGTTCTCATTACCTGCTGGCCGCTTTCGAACTGTGCCCTTAATCTGTAAGCACCACTCTGCGCGAAGAGCTCCAGCAATCGACTCATCGCTAATCACCACTTGAACAGAACCAGTACCATCGCGCAGATCGATAAAGGCAACTCCACCATGATCACGGCGGCGAGAGACCCATCCTGCGAGCGAGATTGAATTGCCTTCATGGGAGGCGCGGAGAGCGCCAGCATCATGCGTACGTAACATCAGGATTCGCCTTTACGGGTTGGTGGTTATGCGCAAGAGAGGTTTAGGCCCCAAGCACCTTTTTCAACTCACCCATCTTAACGGAGATTAAAGTGCCATCGCTCATACGTTTGAGTTCGACTGAGCCGCTCTCCCGCTCGCTCTCGCCGATGACCGCTACAAATCGCGCGCCACTCTTATCCGCGCCCTTCATGGCGCCCTTGAGGGAGCGATCACCAAAGTCGACTTCGGCGGAAAATCCTTGTCGTCGAGCCGAGGCCGCGAAACTGAGGGCAGTTGATTTCATCTCCTCCCCGAGCGCAATAATGTAGAGATCAGATTGAAATTGGCTCACCGGAAGAGTGTTCTCCGCAATAGCGGCAAGGAGGGCACGATCTACGCCAAGACCAAAACCGATTCCAGAGAGCGGTTGGCCGCCGAGCGTCTCCATCAAAACGTCATAGCGACCACCGCCACCAATACCACTCTGTGCGCCAAGATCGCCATGTACGAATTCAAAGGTAGTGCCTGTGTAATAGTCGAGCCCGCGTACCATTCTTTGATTAATCTCATATCGAACCCCAAGGTCAGCGAGATAGCTCTTTACCTTTTCGAAATGCGCACTTGAATATTCTGAGAGGTAGTCCATCAATATTGGCGCCGAAGCCATCATCTGTCGTATCTCAGGCCGCTTATCATCAAAGATGCGCAATGGGTTTATCTGCGCACGTTGGCTAGTCGCCTCGTCGAGATCGAGTCCAGCGATGAACTTCATAAGATCAACTCGATGTGCAGCACGCGATTGAGCGTCTCCAAGTGAGGTGATTTCCAGGCGGTAATTCTTCAAACCTAAGTTCTTAAAGCCCTGATCTGCAATAGCAATGACTTCGGCATCAAGGGCAGGATCATCAACGCCAATCGCCTCAATTCCAACTTGATAGAACTGGCGATAGCGACCTGCTTGTGGGCGTTCAGCTCGAAAGAATTGACCTGAGTACCAAACTTTTACTGGGAGTTGTCCCCGATCCAAATTATTCTCAATAACTGCGCGCATAACTCCCGCAGTACCTTCAGGTCGTAGCGTGATAGAGCGACCTCCGCGATCTTCAAAGGTGTACATCTCCTTCGTAACCACGTCGGTCGATTCGCCAACACCTCGATTAAAGAGCGCGGTATCTTCAAAGACTGGAAGCTCCATCAATTGGTAACCGGCAGCTTTGGCAGGGTTGATTAACTGCTCACGAACCCACTCGAAACTATTGGATTCAGGTGGCAGGTATTCACGAACTCCCTTAGGAGCCGCGATCTTTTCAAATTTCATCAATAACCCTTCGTTACGCTAATTCTTTCAGATAAGGGTTGGTTTTCCGCTCATATTTAATGGTTGTCTCAGCGCCGTGGCCTGGCAGAACACGTAGATCGCCATCGAGCGGTATCACCTTTCGAAGAAGGGTGTTCTTCATATCGGATGCGCTGCCAGTTGGTAGATCTGTTCGGCCAATTGAGCCGGCAAATAGAACATCGCCGGAAATTAGTACCTCATCATTGATCACGAACATAGTCGAACCCTTGGTGTGGCCAGGCGCATGTATCGCTCGTATATTTAAACCAACGAAGTCCATCGTTGTGCCATCTTTCAGATTCTGAACACTCAACGGTTCTTCGAAATTCATTCCTGCTAATTGCGCAGCGAACTCGGCGCCATGAATTCCTATTGGATCGGCGATGAATCTTCGATCTTCCGAGTGAATGTAGGCAGGAACTCCATAGCCATCTGCAAGTGGCTTGACCGAGAATGTGTGGTCGAGATGGCCATGTGTGAGGAGTGCGGCAACTGGTTTCAGGCCTTCCTCCGAGATAATGAGCTCTACCTCGGCGCTGATATCGGTCATACCTGGGTCGATGATGATGCACTCAGAGCCTGCCTCTGCAGCGATAATCCAACAGTTCGTGGCGAACATCGGTGCAATATATGAGCGTACGAGCATGGCCTGCTACCTCTCCCGAGCGTGGAAATCCACCGCAATTTACTAGCCTAGTAAGAACAGGGTACCTTTTACTCATAACCACCGCTGATAACGGAACGAGCGAGAAGCTCCGACGCGCTGACATAAGGAGAAGGCCATGACTGAGACCCACAATCCATCCGAGATAGCTGCAAAGGCTCAGGTAAGCGCCGCATCGGCACTGATCGGTGATCCATCTCAATTTGGACGCGTAGCCGAGGATGGAACCGTCTTTGTTCGAACACCTCACGGCGAGAAGGCAGTGGGTTCATATCCAGGAAAGAGCGCTGAAGAAGCTCTCGCCTACTTTGTCCGCAAGTTTGAGGCGTTGGCATCTGAAGTTGCGCTGACCGCAGCGCGCATTACCAGTGGAGCAATGGTTCCTCAGGATGCATATGAGGCAGTCAAGAAGTTACGCACTCAGGTCTCAGAGCTCAATGGCGTCGGGGATTTAGTTGCGCTGGCGGCATCGGTTGAACAGATTGAGCCACTTATCGAAGGCCACCGCGAAGCTTATGAGGCAAAGAAGGCGCAAGAGGCTGCAGCTAAAGCGGCTCGTCGCGAACAAATTTTGGTTGAGAAGGAGAAGATCGTTGCCGAGGCTGAATCATTGGCTCTCTCTGAATCATGGAAGAGCACTGGCGATCGCCTCAAGGTACTTCTTGATGAATGGAAGGCAGCGCCACGCCTGGATAAGAAGACCGATGGTGATTTCTGGAAGCGTTTCTCTGCCTCCCGCAATAAATTCGACAAGCGCCGTCGCGCCCACTTTGCACAGCTCGAAGCGGTCTCGGAGAAAGTTTCGAGCGAGAAGGAGAATATTGTTGCCGAGGCGGAGAAACTTGCCACGAGCACAGACTGGGTTGCAACCGCTCGCCGCTATAAGGTCTTGATGGATCAATGGAAAGCTGCCGGACGCGGCAAGAAGAGTGATGATACAAAGCAGTGGAATCGCTTCAAGGCAGCTCAAGATCAATTCTTCGCAGCAAAGAACGCCGATTTGGAGAAGCGAGAGGTAAGCATGAGTGCCAATCTTGCAAAGCGCGAAGAGCTACTTCCTAAGATTGAAGCGCTTCTACCATTTACCGATGTGAAAGTTGCCAAGAACGCCTTCCGTGAATTGATGAGCGAGTGGAGCAAGATTGGTATCACTCATCGCGATAAGCGAGCAGCACTCGATGCTCGTGTCGCAAAGGTCGAGGATGCGATTAAGAGCGCTGAGGCTGAGTTGTGGCGAAAGAGCGATCCTGCCGCTAAGGCGCGCGCACAAGATGTCGTCACCCAGCTCGCTGAGTCGATTGCAAATTATGAGAAGGCCGCGGCCAAGGCAGAGAGCGCTGGCAATGCCAAGAAGGCACAAGAGGCACGTGACTCTGCTGCAGCCCGTAAGGTTTGGCTAGCTGAGGCTGAGAAGTCTCTCGCTGAATTTTCGTAAGTTAGGTTCGATAAACATCATAAACGCCGTCAACACCTCGAACCGCCGCTAAGACAGAGTCGAGGTGTTTGGCATCTGCCATCTCAAAGGTGAATTTAGAGATGGCGACACGATCTTTCGAAGTACTTACTGCAGCGCTCAGAATATTGACATGCTGCTCGGAGAGAGTGCGGGTTACATCGGCTAGTAACCGAGCTCGATCTAGCGCTTCAATTTGAATATTCACGAGGAAGACGCTCGCCGCTCCAGCGAGCCATGAGACCTTTACGACCCGCTCCCCCTGATACTCAGTGAGGTTAGCGGCATTGCTGCAATCAATACGATGAACCGAAATACCAGATCCCTTGGTAATAAATCCCATGATCTCATCACCCGGAACTGGAGTGCAGCATCGGGCAAGTTTCACGAGGACATCGTCAACGCCCTCCACCTCTATAGCGCTGCTAGTTCGTTTGCCTACATGCTTTTCGGTAGGAATGACCTCTAACGATGGTTCGGGATGAGAATCCTCTACACCCATTGAAGCAATCAACTTATCAATCACTGAGGAGGCAGAGACATGCCCATCGCCAACTGCGCTGTATAGCGCATCGATGTCGGCGTAGTGAAGATCGTGAGCTAACTCCAAAAGCGCATGACCAGCAAAAATCTTCTGCAGTGGCAATCCTGCCTTTCGCATCTGCCGGGCTATCGATTCGCGACCGGCATCGATTGCCTCTTCACGACGTTCCTTACTAAACCAAGCCTTTATCTTCGAGCGAGCTCTAGGGCTCTTTACAAATGAAAGCCAGTCGCGACTTGGGCCGGCAGAATCAGATTTGTTGGTAACAATCTCTACTACATCACCATTATTGAGCTTTGACTCAAGTGGCACGAGCCGTCCATTGACCTTTGCCCCAGCACATCTAAGTCCAACATCGGTATGGACTGAGAATGCAAAATCAACCGGTGTTGAACCACCCGGAAGGGCGATAACCGAGCCTTTTGGGGTGAAGACGAAGACCTCTGGGCTACCGAGATCGAAGCGGAGCGCTTCAAGGAATTCTGACGGGTCCTCGGTCTCTTTCTGCCATTCATGGAGTTGTCGAAGCCAGAGCATCTCGGGTGACTTCTGATCACCACCTTGCTTGTATTTCCAGTGGGCTGCGATACCAAACTCTGCGCGGGAATGCATCTCATAAGTTCGAATCTGAATCTCGATGGCCTTGCCGTTAGGACCTATCACAGTTGTATGAAGTGATTGGTAGAGATTGAACTTCGGCATTGCGATGTAATCTTTAAATCTGCCTGGGATCGGACTCCATCGCGCATGTATCGCACCAAGGACTGCGTAACAATCACGAACATCATTGACTAGGACGCGAATGCCAACGAGATCGTAAATGTCATTGAATTCGCGACCTCTTACCACCATCTTTTGATAGACCGAATAGAAGTGCTTCTTTCGTCCGGTTACCGTCGTTTCGATACCATCTCGCGTCAGATCGCCCTGAACAGCTTCAATAACTTCCTTTGTGAGCGCATCTCTCGATGGATTTCGCTCTGCCACCAATCGGGTGATCTCTTCAAACTTCTTCGGCTCGATAACTGCGAAGCTAAGATCTTCCAACTCCCACTTGATTGCGTTCATACCAAGACGATGCGCAAGTGGGGCATAAATATCTAGCGTCTCGCGAGCCTTTCGCTCTGCGCTCTCCGAAGAGACAAATCCCCAGGTTCTAGCGTTGTGCAGACGATCGGCCAACTTAATAACTAAGACCCGGATATCCCGAGACATAGCGATAACCATCTTCCGAACCGTCTCAGCCTCGGCTGTCGGGCCATAGGCGAGTTTGTCCAACTTCGTGACGCCATCGACAAGATTTGCAATCTCATCGCCAAAATCGCTCCGAAGTTGTGCCAGTGAATAAGGAGTATCTTCAACTGTGTCATGAAGGAGCGCAGCAACCACAGTGGTGGTGTTGAGACCAAGTTCAGCGAGAATCTCAGAGACTGCCACTGGATGGGTGATGTACTCCTCGCCCGACTTTCTTAGCTGTCCAGCATGTGCAGCGTTCGCGGTTTCGAAGGCGCGACGAAGCAGAGCTTCATCAACTTCTTCGTAGCGCTCCTTAAGCGCCCCAATGAGTGGAGCGATTAGAGAGATATCAGCCATGAATGTGAAGGGTTACTTGCGACCCTTGCGCTTAGGTTGATTTCGTGGGCCTCGACCGGTGGATGGTCGAACCGCATGGACCTCAGCAGCTACCGGCGCTCCCCCACGTGCTTGAACTCGCTTTGCCAACGCAATCATCGCAGGCTCCTTCTCGCGAAGTGATGCCAAGAATGGCGGTGCGATAAAGATTGAAGAATAAGTTCCAACGGCGAGACCGATAAAGAGAGCGAGTGAGAGATCCTTCAGCGTTCCTGCACCGAGCAGACCGGCACCTACGAAGAGGATTGCTCCAACTGGCAGGAGGGCAATCAACGAGGTATTCGCTGAACGAATAATGGTCTGATTGACGGCAAGATTTGCCGCTTGGGAGAAGGTGCTCTTACCTGAGGCCGCAATCGATTTCGTATTCTCGCGTACCTTGTCAAAGACAACCACTGTGTCATAGAGCGAGTAACCGAGAATCGTTAAGAAACCAATCACTGTAGCTGGTGTGACATCAAAGCCAATGACTGCGTAAATACCCACGGTGATGAAGACGTCGTGAATCACTGCAACGATAGCTGCGATCGCCATCTTAGGCTCGAAGGCCATCGCTAGGAAGAGCATTACTGCAATTAAGAATGCAAAGAGTCCATAGAGGGCCTTCTTGGTAATCTCCTTACCCCATGATGGTCCAACAATCTGAGTATCGATATCTTCCACTGAAACTGAGAAAGCTGATGCAAGCGCATCTTGAATTGCCGTTGATTGGGCAGAGGTTACATTTCCAGTCTGTATGCGAACCTTTGAATCGCCAACTTTCTGAACAATGACTTCGCCAGAGATTCCGGTTGATTCAACAACGTCGCGAGCTTGTTCGACGGTAACGGAAGCTTTATTCACCGTGTAAGAAGAACCACCCTTGAACTCGATACCCAAGTGGAGACCCTGAAAGATCAGCGCACCCAGAGAGATTAGGAGAAATACCGCTGAGATTGAGTACCAACGCTTACGGTTGCCAACGATATTAAATGAAGTTTCACCTGAATAGAGGCGGCTTCCTAGACCTGATAACTGGGCCATATTAATTTCCCTCCACTACATCGGTAGAAACCTGTGACGATACTGCGCTCTTGGCGCCAATGCTCTTCGCTGAGAAGCCTGAGAGTGGATGGCCTGATGCGAAGAACTCTCGTCGAGCCAAGAGCGTAACGAGAGGCTTGGTGAAGATGAAGACCACCAATAGATCGATAAGAGTTGTAAGACCTAGCGTGAGAGCGAATCCACGAACTCCACCAACAGCAAAGAAGTAGAGCAAGACCGCTGCCAAAATCGAGATCATATCTGCGACGATGATCGTGTGACGTGCTCGAGCCCAGCCTGATTCAACCGCTGAACGAAGTGTTCGACCCTCACGAGCCTCATCACGGATACGTTCGAAATAGACGATAAAGGAGTCAGCGGTAATACCGATTGAGACGATCGCTCCAGCGATTCCAGCTAGTGTGAGCGTGAAACCAATCGCCTCGCCCAACACTAGGAAGGTGAGGTAGAGAAGTGCTGTAGCTACAAAGAGCGAACCAACAGTTACAAGTCCAAGTGCTCGGTAGTAGATCAACGAGAAGATAATCACGAGCAAGAGGCCGAGCGCACCTGCCAATAAGCCTGCCTCTAGCTGATCTGCGCCCAAGGTAGGTGAAACTTGCTGAACTTCACCACGGTCGAAAGCGAGTGGAAGCGCACCGTACTTGAGGACATTAGCTAAATCTTGCGCCTCTGATTGGGTGAAATTTCCAGTGATCTGAGCGTTACCAGATGGAATTGGCTCATTGATCGATGGCGCTGAAACGACAAGTCCATCGAGCACAATTGCGACTTGATTCTGCGGTGAAGGTAGCGATGTCACTCGAGTAGTAAGAGCACCGAACGCTTTAGTTCCTTCGCCATTAAAGGTGAGAGCTACAGTCCATTGATTTCCAGCTTGAGTATCGATACCGGCAGAAGCTTTTGAAACTTGCTGACCGAGTACCTCAGCGGGTGCAAGGATGAATTTGCTAGTTCCGTTGCGATCACAAGCAACAATGGTCTCGCTCGGCGCATCAGCGCCCGTTCCCTGCAAGTTTGCAACATTGGTGCAGTCAAGAGCGGCAAATCTCGCATTGATATCTCCAGCCACACCTGAAGTTGGGGTTGCAGTATCCGCTCCGGTACCTGGCGTACCTGCGGCAGTTGCTAGGACCTGGCGGAAGCGAAGTTCTGCCGTCTGGCCAACGAGATCAACAACTCGTCTTCCTGAGTCTCCTGGAACAGAGATCACAATCTGGCGATTAGTTCCGCTGCCTTGTGCAGATACTTCAGATTCAGCGACGCCAAGTGAGTTCACGCGCTGACGGATAATCGAGACCGCCTGATCAATCGCCTCAGAGGTGATCTTGTCGGAGTCATTAGAAGCGCGTGGTTGGAGCGTTACGCTCGTTCCGCCGCGGAGATCGAGACCGAGGCGCACCGAAGACGCCCCTTGGACCAGAGCGGTAGCAACCAGGCCAACAATGATCAGCGCCAAAATTGCCAAGGCGCGAGCTGGGCGACCGGTGGTCTTCACAGTTTTATTAGGTGTGGACATAGGCAGAGAGTCTAGGCGCTACCCCGCCTAGGTGTCGAAAAGAGTCTCGTTTCGCGGAGGTGGCGTACGACCGAGATGGAGATAACCGGCAGCTGTTGCGACTCGACCCCTCGGGGTTCTGGCCATCAAGCCATTTCGAACGAGGAAGGGTTCTGCCACCGCTTCCACAGTTTCAACCTCTTCGCCCACCGCTATCGCCAACGTGGAGAGACCGACCGGGCCACCGTTAAAGCGATCGATTAGGGCAACAAGAACTGAACGGTCAAGTCGATCGAGACCTAGCTCATCTACCTCATAGATGGAGAGCGCCTCTTGCGCGTGGGTGAGGGAGAGCTCTTTAGCACCTCCTACCTGTGCATAGTCACGAACTCTCCGCAAGAGTCGATTTGCGATACGAGGAGTTCCTCGCGATCGACCGGCAATTTCGGCGACCGCTCTGCCGTCGATCTTTAGATCAAGAAGTGATGCGCTCCGTTCGATAACTTTTTCAAGTTCGGAACTTTCATAGAAATCAAGATGAGCGGTGAAACCGAAGCGATCTCGTAACGGTGATGGCAGCAACCCTGCCCTAGTAGTTGCGCCCACGAGAGTGAAGTGTGGCAACTGGAGAGGTATCGAAGTCGCACCTGGACCTTTTCCTACGATGACATCGACTCGGAAATCTTCCATCGCCATATAGAGCAACTCTTCGGCAGGACGTGAAAGTCGATGAATTTCATCGAGAAAGAGAATCTCGCCCTCAACTAACGATGAGAGGATCGCAGCGAGATCGCCGGCATGAGTGATTGCAGGACCACTTGAGATTCGAATCGGCGAACCCATCTCCCCCGCAAGAATCATCGCCAAAGTGGTCTTTCCCAATCCTGGTGGTCCGGATAGAAGTATGTGGTCAGCCGAAGCTCCTCGGCTCTTGGCAGCGGTAAGCAACACGCTCAACTGTTCGCGAACTCGATGCTGGCCCACAAACTCGTTGAGAGATTTTGGGCGAAGCGCAAGCTCTGCGGTGCTCTCCTCTGAGCTTTGCTGCGAGAGCTCAGGATCCACGATACGTTCGCTCATCGCTTTCCGCTCTGTAACGTCATTTTGAGAAGAGATGCAACATCAAAGGTGGATACATCGCCACCCTTCTCGCTAATGTGAGCAAAGGTAGAATTAATCGCTGTATCTGACTCTTTCGCTGAGAAACCAAGTCCGGTAAGGGCAGTCAATAACTGTTCGCGAACACTTGAATTCTCATAGGTTGAACTTACGTGTCGAGTCGAAACTAGCTTCCCTTTAAGTTCCAAAATCAATCGCTGCGCCCCTTTACGGCCTATGCCTGGAACCTTTTCAATCGCACCGACGTCTTCACTTGCAATCGCGTTTGCAAGATCATCCGGAGTGAGTGCGCCAGTTATCGCTAGTGCAACTTTAGGTCCGATACCGCTCACGGTCTGTAACATCTCATAGAGATCTCGCTCAGCTGCATCTAGAAATCCGAAGAGCGTCATGGAGTCTTCACGTACAACTAGCGATGTCGATAAAGTAATCACTGATCCCAAAGAGATGTGTGAAGATGTTCGAGGGGTGATTGAGACTGCATAGCCAACGCCGCCAACCTCGAGGATGACCTTATCTAATGTGAGGTGGCGTACCGATCCGGTGAGGAGTGAAATCATGGTTGCCTCAGTTTAGCAATTCGCTCTTTCTCTGCCTTTACCGCAGCGGCTAATCGCGAAGTCCCCGAGCCGCGCCAAGCATGTGTGATCGCCAAGGCCAGAGAGTCTGTGGCATCAACGGGTTTAGGAATAGTCTCTAGATTGAGAATTCGCTTCACCATCTCGGCTACCTGAACTTTGTTCGCCCGACCACTCCCGGTTACTGCGGCTTTCACCTCAGATGGCGTGTGCATCGCTACCGGTATTCCGCGACGAGCTGCAATTAAAAGAGCCACCCCAGCTGCCTGCCCGGTTCCCATCACGGTTCGAACATTATGCTGCGCAAAAACGCGCTCAACCGCGACAACATCCGGGCGATTGCGCTCAATCCAACTCTCAATCTCTCGCTCGAGTATTAATAACCGTTCTTCAAGCGGAGCATCAACTGGCGTAAGAAGAACGCCCACATCTCTCAGAGATAGTGATCGCTCAGATATCTGGGTAATCACACCGACGCCACAGCGAGTGAGTCCAGGGTCGATTCCCATGATAATTCGCTCGCTAGTCATGAGCGAAGCGTATTGGTAGAGCGAGAATGGGTTATGAAAGGCTCGCCATAACTTCATCAGAGACATCGAAGTTTGCATAGACATTCTGCACGTCATCTAGCTCTTCGATAGCGTCAATTAGCTCAAATACCTTGGTTGCGCCCTCTGCATCTAGCGGAATCAGCATCGATGGCAGAAATGACGAATCCGCCGACTCGTAGTCAATACCAGCTGTCTGAAGCGCAGTGCGGGCCGGGACTAAATCTGAAGCTTCGCAAACTACTTCAAATGACTCTCCCAAATCGTTGACCTCTTCAACACCCGCCTCGAGCGCGGCCTCTAAAATCGAATCCTCGGTAACGCCGCTCGCCTTACTGACAATGATGACGCCTTTACGATTAAATAAATACGCTACTGATCCTGGATCTGCCATCGAACCGCCATTGCGAGTTACCGCAACGCGTACCTCTGAAGCGGCACGATTTCGATTATCAGAGAGACACTCGATCATGATCGCTACACCGTTAGGTCCATAACCCTCATACATGATGGTCTGCCAATCCGCACCGCCAGATTCAAGACCAGCACCGCGCTTAACTGCGCGTTCGATATTGTCAGCTGGCATCGAGTTCTTCTTCGCCTTGGCAATCGCATCGAAGAGGGTTGGGTTTCCATCAACATCTGGGCCGCCGTTTCGCGCGGCTACTTCAATCGCTTTAATCAGCTTTGCAAAGTTCTTAGCTCGACGGCTATCAATGACAGCCTTCTTATGTTTTGTGGTCGCCCATTTGGAGTGGCCGGACATGAATCACCTCAACTAAATCGTCGCTTCGAGCAATATGGTCAAATGCTACCGCTACCTACAGATCTCCTCAAAAAAGTAGCGATGAACGCTGAGATCACCAGTGAGCTCTGGATGGAAGCTCGTTGCAAGGAGCGAGCCTTCTCTCACTGCAACTGGATGGCTCTCAACGGTTGCCAAGACTTCGACCGAAGGCCCTACTTGTTCGACCCACGGCGCTCGTATGAATACACCATTAACAGTCTGACCGGCAAAGACGATCTCACTTTCAAAAGAATCTACTTGTCGGCCAAAGGCATTTCGGCGGACAGTGATATCTAGGCCGCCAAAAGTTTCTTGACCTTCTACCCCACCAACAATTCTGTCAGCTAGGAGAATCATTCCGGCACACGAACCATAGGTAGGAAGGCCATCACCAATACGATTTCGAATTGGTTCAATGAGTTCGTAGTTACGAGCAAGGAGCGCGATGGTTGTCGATTCTCCACCAGGTAGGATTAAGGCATCGATTTGAGCCAACTCGGAGTTTCGCCTTACCGCAATGACTTCATGCCCACAGGCAGTGGCTGCTGTTAAGTGTTCTCTAAAGTCCCCTTGCAGGGCCAGTACGCCAACTTTCATTTACAGAGTGTGCCAAATTCACTGATGATGAGAGAACTACCAACCGCGTTCAGCGAGGCGATGAGGCACCGGAATATCAGAGACATTGATTCCAACCATGGCATCACCGAGACCGCGTGATACCTCAGCCAAAACCTTCGGATCGTCGAAGAAGGTGGTGGCCTTAACGCACGCCGCTGCACGTTGCGCTGGATTGCCTGATTTGAAGATTCCCGATCCGATAAAGACGCCATCGGCTCCCATCTGCATCATGAGCGCAGCGTCGGCAGGCGTTGCGATACCACCTGCGGTAAAGAGTACAACTGGCAACTTTCCTGTCGCCGCTACCTCTTGCACTAGTGCAAATGGCGCCTGCATCTCTTTAGCCGCAACATAGAGCTCATCTTCGCGCATCGAAGTGAGGCGACGAATTTCGCCACCGATCTTGCGCATGTGAGTCATAGCGTTAGAGACATCGCCAGTACCTGCCTCGCCCTTAGAGCGAATCATCGCTGCACCTTCGTTGATACGACGGAGCGCCTCACCAAGATTGGTTGCGCCACATACAAATGGAACGGTGAACTTCCACTTATCAACGTGGTTTTCAAAATCCGCTGGGGTAAGAACCTCAGACTCATCGATGTAATCGACGCCGAGGGACTGGATTATCTGAGCTTCGACGAAATGGCCGATACGAACCTTCGCCATCACCGGAATTGAGACCGCTGCTTGAATCTTCTCAATCATGTCTGGATCGGACATTCTCGCCACGCCACCTTGGGCGCGGATATCTGCGGGAACGCGCTCTAGCGCCATCACTGCACAAGCACCGGCATCTTCGGCAATCTTTGCCTGCTCAACATTGACGACATCCATAATCACGCCGCCCTTGAGCATCTCTGCCATGCCGCGCTTTACTCGGGCGGTTCCAGTTGCTTCAGACATTTATTCTCCCCTGTGGATTAACCCTTGGAGTCTACTTGCTGGCTTGAGAAGTCGCATCCTCGCCTAGAGCGAGGGCAAATTCAGGCTCCCTAGCGGTGAGCGCTATCCAGATCTGACCAGGGGCGAAGTTAACTGGAGCGCCTGTTTTATCGGTAAATGTAGTTCCCGAGAGCGGATCGGGGCGGCTCCACCGACATGGAAGGTAACCGCCTACACGCAAAAGGAAGCAATCTCCCGAACCAACTGTCGCTGAGAACGGCGTTATTCCACCGACCTTATCGCGGTAATCGGAGTTGGTAATTGTGACGACTTGGACTAAAAAAGTTGGTGATCCAAGTTGATAACCGGTGTCGTCGAGATTTGGTGAGCCATTATGGCTCAGCAGCCATCGATCTTCACCTTCTGACCACTCCACCTCATAACTTGCCGCTGGCCATGTAACCCGAGCGCTCTTGATCGGGATCAACCCGTCAGGAGCATCGCCAAAGCTCCAACCCATCGGGCGTGACTTTTCAAATACGTTGCCCCTGCTTTCAGACTCCTTGATTAGCTCCGGCGCCTTCAACATCATCGCATAAGGCGCGTTGCGATCGATTGCATTGCTATAGAACGTTGGCCCGAAACGATTAGCGCTCACATCAATAAGATTGGCGTTGGCAATCTCCGGTAGCAACTTCCTCTGGGCACCGCTAAATGAGAACCCCACCTTCCCATATTGTGCAAGAAGTTCAAGATCAGAAATTCGTGCAGACCTCACCGGACCAACTACATCGGGAATCGTGGATGAGAAAACTGCAGCTAACCGGGATAGGCCGCCTTCAACTTGTTCAATGTAAATGACGTCAGCGCTTCTTAGACCAACTTGGGGGTGGGCGTAAGTGGTGTCATCAATCTTCACCACAAGAACCGGCGCATCAATTCCTTCGATTCCGGTGAGCGAATGTCGAACTTTCTGCTCGACGAAAGGAATTGAAAGTGAGCTCCAGTTAGCAACGCCGGTAAAGCTGATGGCTACAACCGCTATCGAAGCCGCTGCCGTTGATATGAGAAGAAATCTCTTAAAGAACATCGGCTTCGAATTCGTAGGTGACTGGCAGCGGTGCTCGTCCAGCGAGTCTGAAGGTACGAATAATCCATTTGGAGCGAATCAATTGAGTTCTATTTACAGATTCAACATGGAGAGCGATAGCGACCTTTATCTTCTCATTGAGTTCGGCCAGTTCACGCAAGAGGTCTTGCTCAACCAAACCTGAGACTTCACTCGAAGTGGCTAAGAGAATTCCTAGCGCTCCAGAGAGACCAGTCTCGGCTTGCGAGCGATCTCTAACGCTTGCCTCTCGGGCCTGATGAGCGGCGAAGGTTAGCAAGAGCGAAGAAGCTGGATCAGCAATCTCAGATCGCGCGATCTCAATTGCAATCGCAGCTCTTCGCTGCAACAAACTATCTAAGTTCGCCCAGCTGGTCTCAACTCGATGGTGCAACCGATCAAGCCTGGTCGCCAAGAAAGATAGATACCAGGCGAAGAGAGCAACTACGAAGAGAATTGCGAGAGATTTGAAATTCATTTATTTACCTAAGAACTTATTCCAGCCGCGGCTCTCCGATGAGAGCGAGACTTTGCCTAAACCAACCATCGCCATTTCGTAGACATCATAGATTCGCTCAGCTACAACCTCCCAATCAAAGTTCTGCGCGTAGGCCTTTCCGGCGGTGCGCAATTGGTTGCGGCGGTCATCATCAGCAAAGAGCTTATTGATCTCAACCGCCAAAGAGTTGGAATCCTCCGACTTAAATAAGGTGCCATATGCTCCACTGCCCAAGAGAGCGTCGAAAGCCGGAATATCAGAGGCCACAACGGCAGCTCCCCCCGCTAAGGCTTCCGCCAAGATGATGCCAAAGGATTCTCCTCCAGTATTTGGTGCCACATAAACGCCGATCGAGTGGAGGAAATCCGCTTTCTCGCTCTCGGAGATTCGACCAAGGAATGTGAATTTGCTCTGCAAGTGAGGTGAGACGTTCTCCAGAAATTTCGGCGCATCCCCAGGACCGGCGACTATCACCCGCGCGCTTGGGTTCTGGTTGAGGATTGTTGGCAACGCCGCTACTAGTAATTGCAGACCCTTACGTGGCTCTTCAAATCGACCGATAAAGCCAATGGTCTGACCGCTCCACTCTGGATTGATCTTTCCGCCAGCTAGACGCTTTGCATAGATTCCATTGGGTACGACAACTGCATCTGTCTCTAGGTGTTCTGTCAGAGTTGCGCGAGCGGCCTCGCTCACTGCAATTCGAGCGGTCAACTTCTCAATCACCGGCTCCAAAATCGGACCGATAGCAAAGATTGCTTTCTGACGTTTTGCTGAGGCATGAAAAGTCCCAACCATAGGCCCCTCGGCAGCAAAACAGGCTAAGAGCGAGATTGAAGGAATTGCTGGTTCATGTAGATGTAGAAGATCAAAGTCGTTCTGTGCAATCCAAGTTCTTACACGGGCAAAGGCGAGAGGGCCGAAGAGGATTCGAGCAACCGCTCCGTTATAGGGAATTGCCAACGGCTTTCCAGCGTTCACTACAAAATCTGGCAGACCTTCATCGCTACTACTAGGCGCTAAGACTGAGACAAAATGGCCTTGAGAGATCAAATACGTCGCAAGATCTGCAATATGCGCCTGCACACCACCAGGTGTATCCCATCCGTAAGGACATACGATTCCTATTCGCTTCTGTTCGAAAGTCATCCGTAAATACCTTCATCAATCCAGATTCTCTGCAACATATGCCAATCTTCAGGGTGACTCGCGATCCCAGATTCGAAGGCGGTTGCTATCGACTGCACCGTAGTTTGAACACGGCTTGCTTCATTACCATCTGCGGCGACCGCTATCTCCTTGAAATCAACGTGAATTCCAGATTCTCTATAACTGACATGAGCGACCACCAATGGCAACCCTTCACGGACTGCAATCGTGGCCGGCCCCGCCGGCATCTTCGCTCGCTTTCCAAAAAAGCTAACTTCGATTCCTGATGCAGAGAGATCTCGGTCTGCCACAAGGGCGATTAATCGTCCTTCCCTCGCCCGCTTAAGCAAGGTGACGAAAGCCCTTGAATCTAACGGTAAAACTTCGAAACCCATTGATTCTCGGTAGGCTAAAAATCTTCTAAAGAGTTTCTCCGGCTTGAGTACTTCAGCTACCGTAACTAATGAAATCCCAGATTGACAGAAATAAGCACCTGCGTGATCCCAGTTGCCTGAGTGGGGCAGGGCAATCACGACTCCCCTGCCTTCTCTCATTGGAGTCCATAGCAATTCATCGTGCGAGGTGGTCACAGTCTTGTGTATGCGTTCTGCGCTCCACTTATGAATTCTAAATGTGTCGCACCAATATCTCATATAACTTGATAGCCCTCTGCGAACTAGCTCTTCAAGTTCTATCGCACTCAGTTCGGGCTTTACGATTGAAAGATTGGTTCGAAGGCGATTTACCAAGCGACCATTCCTTGCGTGTAGAAATTGTGCGATTAACTCGAAGGCCCTATATGCAATTTTCTCCGGTAAGACGCCGACAATTTTCCAACCAGCTAGGTAAGCAAGATATGAAAAATGTTCAGACATTTTTCGACAATCCGTTCCGGACAACCATAACTCGCTGAACGACGGTTACAACGCTTAACGTTAAGAGCAACCAGATGCCGGCTGCCAGGATATAAGGGACTCCTAAACCATGGAAACCAATAGCAACTAGAGCGATTACAAGTCGCTCGGTTCGTTCAGCGATTCCGACGGTGCAAGGAATTCCATAAGACTCTGACTTAGCTCGTATATATGGCACTAGTGAGCCAAAGACAATCGCCACCAAGATGACAGGTGTGAGCGGATTCTCAGAACGTAACGAATAAATTGCAAGGCTTCCCAATATCGCTGAATCGGTGAGGCGATCGCATGTTGAGTCCAAGAATCCACCCCAGGCGCTAGGACCGGCCTTAGAGACCCGAGCGATCGCGCCATCAAAGAGATCGCTCAGTGCAAAGATTGAGATGAGAATCGTGCCGATTACCAATCTTCCGTCGAGATAGAAGTAAATCGCAGAGGCGATTGAGCCTGTGGTCCCCACAACGGTCACAACATTGGGCGTAATACCCGCTCTTACTGCGGCACGAGCTATCGGTTCGATAAATCGATTGAATAAAGGTTTATATACCGAACTCACCATGGCTTCATCGTAGAGTTACTCCCATGAGTTCAACCACTTTGGACGCGGGAAAAGCGATCAAAATTCATGGCCATGTGAGCGCGACCCCCGAGATGATTGCCAACCTTCTCGGTGGCAAAGTCTCTGACACTGTAGATAGTGATTGCGATCTTGCAATATTCACGATAAATCCGGCGGCCGGTATCGACAGCCAAACGATCGACCTTTGGCGAGGGTATGACGAGTATCAGACCCCAAGAATGGTTTTGATCAGTGTTCTCGATGGAGTTGAGATGGACTTTGACGATGGTGTTCTGATTGCCAACCGTGTCTTTGATCAGTTGGTGACACCTTTTCTTGTCTTACATGGCGAATCAGGAACTCCAATCGGCACAATTTCGCTCCGTGATTTAACCACCTGCGATTACTCGAAGAACCCCCCGGTTATCGAACCTGCCGATAGTGAATTAATCGAGATGGTGCAAGATTTTCGAGAAGAGTATCTGGAACAGATGGAGGGTATGGACGAAACTGCCTTTGCTGCGGGAATAATCTTTCCTGCGATTCCCATCAATATAAGTAATCGCCTTGGCTTCGATATTGTGACGCGCTACTTAGATCTTCTACCAAGCAGCAGCTAACTCATCTCGAGTCTGAGTGAGTAGTTGAGGCAACACCTTGGTCTTGCCAATAATCGGCATAAAGTTTGCATCGCCTGACCAGCGCGGAACTACATGTTGATGAATGTGAGCCGCCACCCCCGCACCAGAGATAGCACCTTGATTCATTCCTAAATTAAAGCCATCCGCTCCCGAGACCTTTCGGATAGTAGCCATGGCATGCGCCGATAGATCTGTAATCTCGTGGCGCTCGGATGCACTTAAATCGGTTAAATCGGCGACGTGACGATATGCGCAAATCAAGAGGTGGCCCGGATTGTAGGGATAGAGATTCATTACTACATATGCGTTGGCTCCTCGAAAAACAATCAACCCTTCAGCGTCATCCAAAGTTGGGATACGGCAGAAGGGGCATTGCACATCGTTACCCTCTAATGGACGATTCTCGCCTCTTAGGTAATCCAATCGGTGTGGCGCCCAGAGCCGATGCCATCCATCAGGCATCCCTGCGCCACCCATTATCTCTTCGGCCATGCTTAGTTCTGAACTCGATCTGACACTACCTGAGTTATCTCTCTAATCGCATCGGCGATAGGAACACCATTCTTTTGATCACCGTTGCGATAACGGAAAGAGATAGCACCAGCCTTCATATCTTCTTCGCCTGCAATCAACATAAACGGAATCTTTTGAAGCTGGGCGTTACGAATCTTCTTCTGGAAGCGATCATCCGAGACATCTATATCCGCGCGAATGCCAGCCTTCTTCAACTGAGCAATGACCTCATACATGTAATCGTTGAAGGTATCGGCTACCGGAATCGCAATTGCCTGAACTGGAGCAAGCCATGCTGGGAAAGCTCCCGAATAATGTTCTGTAAGGACACCGAAGAAACGTTCAATCGAACCGAATAAGGCGCGGTGAATCATGACCGGTCGCTGACGGGTTCCATCTGCCGCTGCATATTCGAGCTCGAAGCGCTGAGGTAACTGGAAGTCGACTTGGATAGTGGACATCTGCCATGTGCGACCGATTGCATCCTTAGCTTGAACAGAGATCTTAGGACCGTAGAAAGCGGCGCCACCTTCATCTAAAACCAGCTCTAGATTCTGCGCCAGTGCTGCCTTACGGAGAGCTTCGGTCGCTTCCTCCCAATCGGAATCTTCGCCGACTGATTTCTCTGGATTACGAGTTGAAAGTTCGAGATAGAAATCTTCCAATCCATAGTCACGCAGGAGATTGAGCACGAAGGTGAGCAGTGAATCGAGCTCTCCAGCCATCTGCTCTTTAGTGCAGTAGATGTGTGCATCATCTTGAGTGAAACCACGCGCGCGTGTGATGCCGTGGAGAACGCCCGATTTTTCGTAACGATAGACAGTACCGAACTCGAATAACCGGAGTGGAAGCTCACGATATGAGCGTCCGCGAGCTTGAAAGATCAGGTTATGGAATGGGCAGTTCATGGGTTTCATGTAGTACTGCTGCCCGGGGCGCTTGACAGTTCCATCCTCATGGAGCTCTTCATCCATAATCATTGGTGGGTACATACCCTCGGAGTACCAATCGAGATGGCCAGATTTTTGAAAGAGCGCCGCCTTGGTTAGATGTGGTGAATAGACAAACTCATAACCTTCATCTTCGTGACGCTTTCGCGAATAATCTTCCATCGCTCTACGAATGATTCCACCCTTGGGATGGAAGACCGCGAGACCCGAGCCAATTTCATCTGGAAATGAGAAGAGATCAAGCTCTTGACCCAATCGACGATGATCTCGCTTCTCCGCCTCAGCTAAGAGTTCGAGATATGCGTTGAGTTCATCCTGTGAAGGCCAAGCAGTTCCATAGATACGCTGGAGCATCGGATTCTGCTCCGAGCCGCGCCAATAAGCACCTGCGCTTCGCATCAACTTAAAGGCAGGTATGTGCTTTGTTGAAGGAAGGTGCGGTCCGCGACAGAGATCAGACCAAACTGGCTGGCCATCGCGACCCAAGTTGTCGTAAATCGTTAGCTCGGCGCCACCAACTTCAACGCTCGCTTCTTCACCCGCTGAACCTTTAAGCCCGATTAATTCGCATTTGTATGGCTCGTGCGCGAGTTCTTTGAGCGCATCAGCCTCGGTGGTTACTCGACGCTTGAACCGCTGTCCCTCTCTAACGATTTTACGCATCGCACTTTCGATCTTCTCAAGATCTTCAGGCGTGAAAGGATTCTCTGGATCGAAGTCATAGTAGAAACCATCGGCAATCGGCGGACCGATTCCCAATCGAGTTTGCGCGAACACCTGTTGAACCGCTTGTGCCATAACGTGAGCGGTTGAGTGACGCAAGACAGCCAAACCTTCCGGCGAAGAAATTGAGATACCATCAATTACGTCGCCATCCGAGATTTCAGTCCATAAATCGCGAAGTACGCCATTGACCTTACAGACCACAATCTCTTTCTGCTCAGCGAAGATATGGGTCGGGCGTTGATCGGCGTCAATGGTGAGATTGCGCCCATCGACTAATATCGAAATCTGGGACATGGCGCTAGCCTACCGAAAAGAATTGAACGTTACGGCGGATTTCGTCGCATAGTTGTAGAGCACGATCCATCTCAGTCAAGCGCATCTCCCCGATCTGTTCGACCGGCTGTGCAATCTTCAAGCTGTTGAGCAGGACCGCAGCAGTCACGTGGGCTACCTCTGAGATGTGAATCTCCCGAACAACCACGCCACATCGTTCGATAGATATAGCGCGCATGACCCCCGGAAGTAGCCCCGCACCTATCGGCGGAGTTACCCATTCTTGGTCGAGATAGATGGCTATGTTTGAGAGTGCCGTCTCTGTCAGATTGTTCCGGGAGTTAAAGATCATTGCATCGTCGAATCCCTGACTCATTGCTTCATCCACTATCTCGAAATGACTGTCGTAGGGAAACTCCTTGCGCTGTTCGCCGAGCGCTTTAGATGTGTGCGGCGAGAAGGTTAAGAAAGCGCTATCAGTAGCATCGAGATAATCGTTATGAGTAATGCTCATGCCGTTGAGTGAGAAACAAATTCGAAGACGACCTACCGTAAATGGTTGCCTCGCTAACACATCGCTAACTTGCTGGCGTACAACATCTTCCGACGGCATAGGTATGCGAAGTTCTCTAGCACTTTTTACTGCTCGTCGCATATGCCGCGCAAACTCAGCTACCAAACCGTTCTCAGTTCTTAGCGTTTCGAAGATGCCACTCCCCTCTGGAAAAGGGATCTTTCCGGTCACAATTCGCCACCAGCGATTGATATCAAGTGGCGGGCTTTAAGTTGCGTCTCTTCCCACTCTTTAATTGGATCACTTCCCCATGTAATGCCCGCCCCGGTTCCATATCTAAGGTAGCGATCGCCGGTAGTCCAGAAAGTTCTTATTGCAACTGATAGCTCTGCTCGATCTCCATGAATGTAGCCAAGGGCGCCACAGTACGGTCCGCGATCTATCTTCTCGTTCTCTTCAATGATTTGTATAGCAGCCGATTTTGGCGCGCCAGAAATTGAACCAGGCGGCATGGTGGCGGTGAAGATTTCTGTCCAAGTTGTTTCCTCGCGAAGCTCTCCCTCAACGTCTGAAACTAAATGTGTAATACCTGGATGTTTTTCATTGCGAAAAAGAGCAGAAACTTCTACTGAACCAGGTTTGCAGACACGAGCAATATCGTTTCGCATCAAATCTACAATCATGAGATTCTCAGCTTTATCTTTCTCTCCAAAATCTTCTTCATTCAAACGCATCGTTCCTTTTATCGGCGAGGTGAGAATCTTCGCTCCATCTCGGGATAGGAATCTCTCTGGCGAGGCAGAGGCGACCTCAAGACCAGGAATCTTGAGGTAGGCAGCGAAGGGAGCTGGATTCGCCCGCAGAGTTTCTGAGAAGAGACCGGCAAGAGATTGCGGCTGCTCCCCGAGGAAATGAGATAACTGACGACATGCATTTACTTGATAGACACCGCCCTCTGAAATCGACTCTTTAATTGCATGAACGTAAGCGATGTAATCGATCATCTCCATGCTTGAGAGCCAAGGCCGCTGTAGCCGTTCCCAGTGGGCTTCTGGAAAAGGTGCCGACACCACTTTCTTAAATCGAGCGAAGTGGTAACGACCTTCAAAGGTGGCCAGAACTGCCCAGAAATTTCCATCTCCCACTCTGCCGGGATCGTCGGTTATCTCAGCTAAGCGGGTAGCGTGGAGACCCTTCATCCAGAACTGATACCCCTTGCCGATGAACATAGGCTAAGGCTACGCACGCTTTGGCAGTTCGGCCTCACCTACGCTAGATTTGCGCCCGCAATACGCGGACGTAGCGCAGCTGGTAGCGCGGAACCTTGCCAAGGTTCAGGTCGCGGGTTCGAACCCCGTCGTCCGCTCGGATTTAGAGTCACTCTCTCTAACTTTAACGAGTTAGACCGAGTGGCTTTTTATCTATGGTGGAATGGCCGAGAGGCGAGGCAAGGGACTGCAAATCCCTCTACACGGGTTCAAATCCCGTTTCCACCTCCAAGCAGAACGTGAGTTTCAACGAAGAAACGGATAACTGATGCCGATGACTAAGGAATACCTTGAGGGTCCGGAGCGTCCTTGGGGTCGCTATCAAGTGCTTGCAGATACGCCAACCTATTAAGTTAAGACAATCTGGGTTGAACCAGGCCATCGCCTCTCATTGCAACGCCACCAGAAGCGTGAAGAACATTGGTACATAGTCTCTGGGGTAGCAGATGTTGTTCTAGGCGATAAAGAATTTAAGGCGATTGCTGGCCAATCGGTCGAAGTCGCTATCGGCGAGATGCATCGAATTGGAAACTCCGGCAATGAGGTCATGATCTTTATCGAAGTCCAGCGTGGAACCTATTTCGGCGAGGATGATATTAAGCGCATAGAGGATGATTACGCTCGATAAACCATCGAGAAATTCTTAGGTTACACTTACCCCACAACTTCATAAGACCCGGACGATTGGCTCAGCGGTAGAGCACCACATTGACATTGTGGGGGTCACTGGTTCGATCCCAGTATCGTCCACTTCATAAGCGCCAGCAGAGCGATCACCGAGCAACAACCTAAGGTGAGCGAGAGGATTCAATGGCAAATAAGACAATTCTCTTTATCCAAAACTACGCGACTGATCCTCCTCACTTGGTTGCTGATTGGCTCTCAGAACTCGGCTTTGCCATCGAAGTATTAAAGGCCTATGCGGGTGAAGAAATCCCAGCAATAGTGCCGGCTCATGTAAGCGCACTCATCCCTTTGGGTGGAGCGATGAACGCGCTCCAGGATGACGAATATCCCTGGTTGGCAAAAGAGCGTCACTTGATTGCTACTGCAGTTGCCGCAGGGGTTCCGGTGATTGGTATCTGTTTAGGCGCACAGTTACTTGGCGCAGCTCTTGGCGGCAAAGTTTCGCGCCTTCAAGAGAATGAAATTGGAATTTATGGGATTAATCAGGTTGCCGATGATGCCATCATGACACTCGGACACAATGCACCAACGACTCAATGGCACGAGGATTACGTATCTAAACTTCCAGAAGGCGCAACTCTTATTGCCTCAAGCCAGGCTTGTCCCACCCAGATATTTAAAGTTGGCGAACTCACCTACGGATTACAGTGCCATCCAGAGGCGGATGCATCAATAGTCTCCCTTTGGGAGAACAAACCAGATAACGCTTTTTCGAATTTTGACCGATCTCAAATCGAAACTACCATCACCGAAACAGTAAGAGCTCGTGAGGTAGATCTCCGTGAAACTTGGAAGCCAGTTATTCAAAGGTGGGGCAAGGCTGTCTTGGAACTCTAGTTTGGTGGCTCTTCTCACTTGTTAAGCGCAACACCATAATTATTACTCGCGGGTTCTCGCTCTCACCACCTAGGTTTGACCCATGACGCAGCGACCTCACCCAACCATCATCCAAGGTGGTATGGGCATCGCCGTATCTTCAGCCGAACTCGCAAAAGAGGTATCAAAAGCGGGTCATCTCGGAGTAATTTCTGGAACTGCAATTGATTCAGTAGTTGCGCGTCGCCTGCAAGATGGCGATCCAGACGGCAGTATTCGCAGAGCGCTAGCTCACTTCCCCAATCAAGATGTAGTCAAAGGAATTCTCGATCGCTACTTCATTGAAGGTGGCAAAGAACTAGATAAGCCTTATATCGATGTTCCCAAAGTTACGCTTAAGCCAGTACAACATGCTCTCGATCTGCTAGTTGCTGCATCTTTCGTTGAAGTGTGGCTCGCGAAAGAGGGCCATGACGGAGTTATTGGTATGAATCTTCTCGAAAAGATTCAGATGTGCATACCTTCGCAACTCTTCGGAGCGATGCTTGCGGGGGTCGATTACATCTTGATCGGTGCAGGAATTCCAGCACAGATTCCAAACTTACTAAATCAACTAGCGCAGGGTAAGCCAGTTGCAATGACGGTTGATGTTGCAGACACCAAGAACAAGCACTTCATCTCATTTGACCCAGATTGCATCCCTGGGCTGACCTTCCCGATTAAGCGCCCACAGTTCTTGGCGATTGTCTCCTCGCATGCCCTAGTTGCTTATCTCAATAAAGATGAGATAACCAAGCCAGATGGGTATGTAATTGAAGGCCATGTTGCCGGTGGGCATAACGCTCCCCCGCGCAATCGAAAGTCTAAAGATGGTGAAGGCAACCCGATTTATACCGAACAAGATGAAGCAGATTTAGTGAAAGTTGCCAACTCTGGTTCTCCATTTTGGTTAGCCGGCGGCTACGCAACTCCCGCCAAGGTCCGCGAAGCTATTTCCCATGGCGCACAAGGCGTTCAGGTCGGCTCACTCTTTGCCCTTGCCGATGAATCTGGCTTTACCGCAGATCTCAAGCGAGAAGTCATCGAAGCTCTCACTAATGAAGAGCTCACAGTAAAGACCGATGGCAGCGCATCTCCCACTGGTTTCCCATTTAAAGTTGCTGTACTACCCAACTCTCTCTCTGATAACGCTAATTATGAGAAGAGAAGTAGGATTTGCGATCTCGGTTATCTCAGAACTCCGTTCGAGCGAGAAAATGGTGGGATCGGTTATCGCTGCCCGAGCGAACCGTTAAAGACTTATGAATTCAAGAAGGGCAATGTCGACGAGGCGCAACATTCGCAATGCCTGTGCAATGCGCTTATGTCCAATATCGGCCTTGGCCAGTTACGCCCTGATGGGCGGCGTGAATTGCCGTTGATTACCTTGGGATCTGATCTCGATGGACCACAATCTTTGGCGAAGATTTATCCTCAAGGTTGGAAGGCAGCAGATGTAATCAACTACCTGCTGAACGCCTAATTACTCCGTTATCAACTTCCGTAGTCGAGCAAGCTCAGTCGGATCTGCGCTCTTGATATCCCAAGGCTTGTGAAGCCCGTCATCTTTCCAACGCGGAATCACATGCATATGGATATGAAAAACAGTCTGCCAACCACTTTCGCGATTCATTTGAAAGATCGAAGTTCCCTCTGAATCCAATTTGACCTGGAGCAAGTCAGCTACCTTCTTCGCTGTCTTCGCCAGGCCGGCATATAAATCTCCATCAATTGAATGAATATCTTCATGATGAGCTTTTGGGATTACCAAGGTGTGGCCGCTTGTCGCCGGAAAGATATCGAGGAAGGCGTAGTAAGAACTATCTTCGAAGATCTTCTGAGAAGGAATCTCGCCAAGAATTATCTTGCAGAATAAGCAGTCGGCCATAGCGCTCATCGTAATCTCGCAATCCGTTCGCGAGCAATTGTCTGACTTGGTGACTCCTTGCCGAGGACTAGCTGGAGACCGTACAACATCGGCGAAACGGCTCTGAGCCAATATCTACTCCTACGCTTCAACCCTAAGGCAGCAAGCACTCTCGGATCTAAAGTAGAGATTGCAGCGTTACATAGAGTTCGATAGAAAGGCATCGCCGCCCTTGAGAAAGGTGGGTTGATAATGAAATGAACGATGTTTCGAGTAGGACCTATCTCGCCAATCTCTGTGTTGAGAAAACCCTCCAGTACATCTTTCAACTCTTCATCGCTTCTCGGTGCGTTCTGCAAGCCCAACGGCTGCGCACTCAGCGCCCACTCTTCGACGTATCTCGGTACTGATCTATCCGAATCTCGACCAAGAGCGCGGTATGCAACAAGGAAAGAATCAGTAAAAGCACAATGCACCCAGAGAAGATGGCGTGCTTGCGAAGCCTGATAACTCTCCAATTCACCGTGCCGCCCTACATATTCTCCTGAGACATTTCTATGGAGGGCATTAACCCGTCTGGCTTCTCGCTCAATTGCTTCCGTCGATCCAAATGAAGTAATTGTGAGCCATCGAGTTGTTCGCTCCAACCTGCCAAGTGGATCGGTGTCGTATGCAGAGTGTTGTGATACCCCAGCTAACGCGGCCGGATATGCAGCTTGCATCAAGAGCGCTCGGATTCCACCTACCAAGGTTGCTAGCGATCCATGAACCTTCCAGACATCGCTCTCCGGACCATAGAGCCCACGATCGTCTCCGATCGCCATCTCATTGGCCCAGCTCGGTCTTCCTTGTGGATCACCAGAGACCGCTCTACGGAAGGCAGATGCAACCCGTTCGCCTCCGAGGCGCTTTAATAACTTACTCACTGATCTCTAGATATGGCTCTGCACAAAGATCAATGAATTCTCAAAGATGATCTCTTGGTCATAATCGAGAGTCGCAACATGATAACTATTTACCAGCTCGATTCTCTGTTTCTCGATTGAGCCAACACCGCTCATGATGATCTCAGTGTTCGACACAGGGAGTGTGTGATCTTCTTTGCTGTGAAATAAGAGTAATGGAACGGTTACATCATGGAGGCGCTTGCGGTTATAGGACAACATCTTCAGGAGTTGATACACCCCGACGGCAGGAAGCGAGTCGTAGCCATGTTCAGTAACTCCCGGACGCTTGATGTCATCTCCCACCGAATCACGCATCTTCTGGAATCTAGAGATTGCCCAAGCGAGCTGAGGTGGAATGAATTTCACATGGGCCATTGGATTGACTAGAACGATTCCAGCCAGAACTGCCGAGCGCTTGAGCGCGATATTGAGAGTAGTTCCGCCGCCCATTGAGAGACCGAAGATAAAGACCCTCATCCCTTGAGAGAGCATCCACGATAACTCTTCCTCAACCTTTGCTGGCCAATCTTGCCACTTCACCTGATTAAGATCTTCCGGACGAGTTCCGTGGCCGGGCAGTAACGGAACTGAGATTGAGTAGCCTCGCTGGAGAAAGTACTCCGCCCAAGGTCTCATCGAAATTGGCGAGCCGGTGAAGCCGTGCACGAAGATAATGCCAACTTTCGCGTTATCTCCCCGCCCTACAGCTCGCCAATCCTGCATTGATCCCGCTGGTGCATCATGAACGCTCATGGCGATAGCGTATTAGTAATCGCAATGTCATATCAATCATCTACGCTCAGTTCCTATGGGAGCGAGAAGAGATTCAAGCGATGTCGGCGATATCTGGCAGTCAACTATTCAGGAGTTAGGTACGCCTCTCCACGATGCTCGCTTCGTCATCCTCGATATCGAAACCAGTGGCGGGGCGGCACATTTAGGGGCGGCCATCACTGAAATCGGTGCAGTCAAAGTTAGATCTGGTCACGTTCTCGATACCTTTTCAACTCTCGTAAATCCACGACACCCAATTCCGAACTACATCACAGATCTCACCGGAATCGATGACCTCTTGGTTGCAGGAGCTCCGCCTATCGAGCAAGTACTTCCGGATCTCTTTGAGTTCTTTGAAGATGAATCGACTGTCTTCGTCGCACAAAACGCCCCATTCGATCTCTCCTTTCTCAAGTTTGCGGCAAAGGGGCATGGCTTCGAATGGCCGGCGATGAAAGTCTTAGATACCGCCATACTGGCTCGTCGAGTGTTGGATCGCGAAGAGGCGCCTAACTGCAAACTCGCAACTCTGGCTCAGATATTTGGCGCGGAGATTCTTCCGAGCCACCGAGCCCTTGACGATGCCAGAGCCACTACAGATGTACTGCATGGAATCTTTGAGCGGCTCGCTGGCTTCGGGGTCTTTACCGTAGAAGAGGCGATAAATTTCAGCGCGCCGAAGAAATCTCGGTCGAAAGTGAAGCCCAACGCTGGAGAAGCTCGGTAGCTTTTCCAGAATCAATTGCATCAATAGCGCGCGGTAGCGACTTCTCTATTCGCTCGTGCAGTGATAAATCCAATTCACCATCAAAGGCTGCGATGGTGACTGCGGTATTGAGTAGAACAATATCTCGAGGCGCACCTCGCTCTCCCGCAAGAATTCGTCGTGAGATTTCGGCATTCTCCGCGCCATCGCCACCCACGATCGCTGAGATCGGAGCATTTTCTAAACCAAAGTCCTTGGCATCAATTCGATCGCTAGAAATTTCGTCGCGCCCAATACTCAAAACCGAAGTTGTCCCGGCAAGAGTTATCTCATCGAGACCATCGTCACCACGGAAGACAAAACCATCGCAGCCTTTATCGGCCATAACCTGCGCCATAACTAGGTGAATTCGATCATCTGCAACGCCGACCGCAGCAGCCTTGGGTTTGGCTGGATTTGCTAACGGGCCGAGGAAGTTGAAGACGGTAGGAACTCCCAACGCCTTTCGGGCGGGGGCGGCATTCTTCATCGCAGGATGGAAGACCGGTGCGAAACAGAATCCGATACCAAGTTCGCGAACGGTGCGTTCAACTCCCGCTGCGCCAAGGTCGTAAGCAATACCGAGCGCACTATAGAAATCGGAGGCGCCCGACTTAGATGAGACAGCACGGCTGCCATGCTTTACAACTCGCGCACCTGCAGCTGCGGCCACGATAGCTGCTGTCGATGAGATATTGATTGTGTGAGCGCCATCGCCACCAGTACCTACCGTGTCGACGGCGCGCTCTGAAATATTGATCGGCATCGAATTTTTGTAGAGCTGGGCTACGAGAGCCGAGACCTCCTCTGCAGTCTCACCTTTCTCATGGAGCGCTAAGAGGAAGCGTTTAACAGATTCAATATCGGCGGTGTCCTCTAAGATGGCCTGAAGGACCGATTGAATTTCGTTAGCTTCTAAATCAAGGCCAGCGTTAAGTCGCTCGACATATCCATCCCAGAGCAGAGCGGCCATCGATATCTTCGTTAAATCGCTGCGACATTGTGGCTGCGAATCAAATCAGCAACGGTATTTGCCAAGGTGAATGGATCAACCGGGTGGGTGACGCTCGCTTCTGCGCGAGACCAGGCTGCTAGCCACGCATCCTCGCGTCGCGCCACGACTAGAAGGACTGGCGGACAGTTGTAGACTTCATCCTTGAGTTGGCGAGCAACGCCCATGCCACCTTCGGGGACCGCTTCACCATCGAGGATAAAGAGGTCGATCGGCGCATCAGAGCCAGGCTTGACTGAATCAACGTAGAGACGGAGGGCGTTGGCGGTGGCAAACTCACGGATTCGATGCTCTGGCATATCCGGTGCAACCCGGCCACCGAGGGCGCTGGTAATCGCCGCACGAGTGGTTGAATCATCAGAGTAGAGAACTATGTTGAGTTTGCGGTCTTCTGCCATGGCCAAATTGTAGTCAGGAGAGGTGAGCCTTTTCACCCGAAATCGAGGGCGAAAAGGGTGGTTCTTGCCACCTTAAAGTAGGTTTTCCCGCTCATATTCGGGAATAATGCCCCTATGACCAGTACCGATGTGAGCACTCACCACAAGATCACCCGCCCAAACTTGGTCGCTGTCGGAACAATCGTTTGGCTTTCAAGCGAGTTGATGTTCTTTGCAGCGCTCTTCGCCATGTACTTCACTACGCGTGCAGTGCAAGGTCCGAGTGTCTGGCTTGAGTCCACTGAGATACTCAATATTCCATTTGCCGTCTTCAATACGACTATCTTGGTTCTCTCATCAGTAACCTGCCAGTTCGGCGTATTCGCTGCCGAGCGCTATCAGCCGCGACGTACCGGCTCACTCCTTAAACTCTCTTCTTGGGGAATGCGTGAGTGGTTTGCGCTCACCTTCCTTATGGGAGGCTTCTTTATCGCCGGCCAGATCTACGAATATGCACACCTTGTCCAAGAAGGTCTCACCCTATCCAGCAATGCATACGGCTCTATCTTCTATCTCGCTACCGGGTTCCATGGTCTTCACGTAACTGGCGGACTTCTTGCATTCTTAATTGTGCTTGTGCGTGTAGCAAAAGCTCGTCGATTTACTCAAGCTCAAGCAACAACGGCAATCGTTGTCTCGTACTACTGGCACTTCGTCGATGTTGTCTGGATTGCTCTCTTCTCAGCAATCTATCTGATCAAGTAATTTATTTAGAAAACTAGGCTAATTTTTATCAACGCAGTATCTATGTGGAAGGAATAACAGTGAAGCGTCTCTCACGCCTTCGTCGCCATCGAGCGGCTGGACCGATCCTCTTGGTCTTCGCCCTACTAACCATCGGAACAACCTTCCAGGTAGCAGGAGCGGTAACTGAGACCGCACCATCGGTCGCCGATCGTTCTGCGATTATTGAAGAAGGTAAGCAGCTCTTCTTAAAGGGATGCTCCTCTTGCCATGGCCTCAATGCAGAGGGTGGAACTGTTGCACCATCACTGATCGGCGTTGGCGCTGCTTCAGTTGATTTCCAGGTAGGAACCGGCCGCATGCCGATGGCTGATATGAGTCAGCAGGCGATGCGTAAGGATCCGGTCTATACACCGGAAGAAGTCAATGCCCTTGCGATCTATGTTGCATCACTTGCACCAGGGCCTGAGGTACCAACCGATGAGATGCTCAACTATGAGCGCGATGGATCTGTTGCCGAAGGTGGCGAACTCTTCCGTACCAACTGCGCTATGTGTCACAACTTCGCAGCTCAAGGTGGAGCCCTCACCCAAGGTAAGTACGCGCCAACTTTGATGGGCGTTGAACCAAAACATATCTACGAAGCTATGGTTACCGGTCCGCAATCTATGCCGGTCTTTAGCGATAAGACTTTGACAGCAGAAGAGAAGCTATCCATCATCAAGTGGATTAAGTCTGTTGAAGCTGAGCCACAACTTGGTGGTGCAGCGTTAGGACGTGTTGGTCCAGTAACTGAAGGCCTCTTGGCATGGACTCTAGGAATCGGTCTGCTCATTGGTGTTGCAGTCTGGTTAGCGATGAAAGCGAGATAACGGAAAATGTCTAACGAGATCGAACTCATCAAAGACCCGGGGTTACCAGCTCATCAACATCGACGTAGCGACCTCGACGAGAAGTATGCAAAGCGAGCCGAGAACCAGGTAGCTATCCTCTTCCTCCTCTCTGCGCTAGGAACCTTACTTCTTATCGTCAGCTACATCTTTATTCCAGATGACATCTTTGTCTTTATCCCAGTAATGGGTGAGACAAACGTGCACCAACTTCTCCTCGGTCTCGGTATGGCTGCGGCGCTCTTCTTCATCGGAGCGGGCCTCATTCACTGGGCGAAGAATCTGATGCCTGATGAAGAAGTTATTGCGGAGCGCCATGAATTTAGATCGCCAGATGAAGATCGCGCTGAGTTTGTAAAGACCGTCAAAGCTGGAGCTGGCGCAGCTGCGTTAGGTCGTCGCCCTCTCATCAAGCGAACATTGGGTTTAGCGCTCGGACTCTCCGGACTTACGCCAATCCTCCTCCTTCGTGATTTAGGTCCACTCCCTGGCGACGAACTCACAAAGACATCCTGGAAGAAAGGTGTTCGCCTTGTTACCGATCCAGGCGATCGACCAATCAAGGCATCTGACCTCGAGGTCGGCGCCGTAGCTCAGACGCTGCCAGAGCTACCGGCGGGTGAAGACCATAGATCTCTCAACGATATCGCCAAGGATGCAGTACTTCTCATCCGCCTTCGCCCTGAGGATTTCAACTTAGATGATGAGCGCCTCTCATGGACCCACGAAGGCATCATTGCTTTCTCTAAGATCTGCTCGCACATGGGGTGTGCGGTCGCGCTGTACGAACAGCAGACCAAGCACCTCCTCTGTCCATGCCATCAATCAACGTTCGATGTTACTCGCGCAGCGAAGGTGATCTTCGGACCTGCCGCTCGCCCACTTCCACAGCTGGCTATCACAGTCGACGAAGAGGGCTACTTGATTGCACAAGCACCATTTAATGAACCTGTTGGACCTAGCTTCTGGGAGCGCTCATCATGACAGCACGCGAACGAATCGCCGGAAATGTTGCGGGATATGTAGATGACCGCACCGGAGCAGCAAAGTGGATGAAGAAGAACCTGACCAAGGTCTTCCCAGATCACTGGTCGTTCCTCTTGGGTGAAATCTGCCTCTACTCATTTATCATTCTTCTCGCATCTGGCACCTTCCTCACCTTCTGGTTCGATCCATCGATGAAGGAAGTTGTTTACGATGGCTCATACGAACCGCTCAAGGGTCTCGAGATGTCTGCCGCCTATGCATCGACGCTCGATATCTCATTTGAAGTTCGTGGTGGCTTGTTGATGCGCCAAATTCACCACTGGGCAGCGCTGATCTTTATGGTTGGAATCGTTGTTCACCTACTACGCGTTTACTTCACCGGCGCATTCCGCAAGCCTCGTGAATTCAACTGGATTATCGGTGTAGGCCTCCTTACCCTCGGCATTGTCGAAGGTTTCTTGGGCTACTCACTTCCAGATGATCTTCTCTCAGGTACCGGAATCCGCATCGCGGAGGCGATCATCCAAGCTCTTCCTGTAGTTGGCTCATATCTCGCCTACTTCGCATTCGGTGGCGCTTTCCCAGGAGAGGCCTTCATCCCGCGCATCTATACCGTGCACGTTCTTCTCCTGCCTGGAATCTTCCTTGCACTCATCACAGTTCACTTGATGCTCGTCTGGTACCAGAAGCACACTCAATTCCCTGGTCCAGGTCGTACTGAGAAGAATGTTGTTGGCTACCCACTTATGCCGGTTTATATGGCAAAGGCTGGCGGATTCTTCTTTATCGTCTTTGGCGTTACCGCCTTTTTGGGCGCTGTCGCTTCGATCAACCCGATCTGGCTTTATGGCCCTTACACACCAGGACAGGTATCAGCTGGATCACAACCTGACTGGTATATGGGCTGGCTCGATGGTCTGGTTCGCATGGCTCCCCCACTTGAAACCCATGCATTTGGCTACACCATCTCATGGAACATCTTGATTCCAGGTTTAATTCTCCCGGGAATCATGTTCACACTCCTTGCCCTCTATCCATTTATCGAAAGTTGGGCCTCTGGTGATAAGCGCGAACACCACCTCCTTGATCGTCCGCGCAATGCACCTAATCGCACTGCAATTGGAGCGATGGCACTGACCTTCACCTTGGTTGCGCTTCTCAATGGCGGTAACGACATCATCGCGACTGCTTTCCACCTGACCATCAATCAGATGATGTGGTTTTCGCGTATTGCAATTGTCGTACTGCCGCCAATTGCCTTTATCGTGACAAAGCGAATCTGCCTCTCACTTCAAAGAGCTGATCGCGAACTCGTGCTTCACGGTCGTGAAACTGGTCGGTTGGTACGACTTCCACATGGTGAGTTCGTTGAGGTACATGAGCCAATATCGCCAGAGAAGGCTTGGACTCTCACCTCTCACGAACAACTTGCTCCACTTGAACTCCCAGAGTACGACGGGGCTGGCGTTCGTCGCGCTGGTGCGATTAAGAATAAGATTCGCAATCGAATCTCTCGCGCAAATGCCGTAGCTGTTCCAAAGGCAACCGAATCTGAGCGCAGAGAGCTAGAGGGCCATCACTAGGGTGGTCTAGCGCCTCTGTACCAAAGCTACCCCCGTAGCAGTTACCGCTATCCCGGTGATTGCGAGGGGGTTTAGCTTTTCTCCGAAGAGGGCAAAAGCTTGCACGGCCGCCATAGGTGGCACCAGATAGAGAAGGCTCGAGACTCTCGCGGCGCTACCTCTAGTCAGCATCCAGAGCAGAAGCAATATCGCAATCACGGAGGTAACAACAACAGCCCATGCCATCGCGAGCGATGATTCTAGGTTCCAATTCAGTTTAGTTTCGCCGCGAAAGAGTGAGATCGCTCCTAGCACCAGTGCTGAGATCAAGAATTGGTAGGTAGTTCCAGCTAATAGCGGAATTGAGTGGCCAATCTTCTTCTGCAACAACGTTGCTGTAGTCGAACCAGCTAAACCAACCACGAGGAGAGCGAGGGCTATACCGGTCATCTCATTGGATCGGGCGAATGATGGCTCAAGCACTAAGGCGACACCGAGGAAGCCCATAACTAAGCCGACGCTCTGAAGCTTACTGACCCGCTCCCCCAATAACTTGACCGCAATCAGAGATACAAAGATTGGTTGCATACTGGTAATAACCGATGCGATACCGGCAGGCGAACCATGTGCAATTGCCTCCCACACTCCACCCAGATAGAAGGTGTGGAGGAGGATTCCTATCACCAATGACGATATGAAATCGGAGCGGCTCAGTCGGAGCGGCTGCCTCAGAGCCTTCGTGAGCAGAGCAAGTGCCGCTGCAGCGATAAAGAGTCGGATAGAGAGAAAGAAGAGAACATCTGAACTCTTAAAGGCGTACTTGGCAACTACAAACCCTGAGCTCCAGATAACGACGAAGATCCAAGGAGCGAAACGCTCAAGGTGCTTCAAAGAAGATTCGCTCTATTAATGCGAGGAAGGTAGCGGCTTCTCGTACTCGGTAACAAAGCCGATGATGCTAATGACGAGCGCTCCTAGCGAGATGAGGGTAAGCCACCAGCCGATTATGAGACCAAGAGCCATCGCGGTAGCGCTCACCGCAACCGGTAGTGGCCACCATGAATGCGGGCTGTAGAAACCTAGTTCGCCAGCATCATCTGCGATTTCTCCATTGATGTCATCTGATGGAATATCAAAGCCGATTCGCTTCTGAGTGAACCACACGTAAAAACCGACCATGCCAGCTAGACATGCGGCGAGAATCATTCCAGTGATTCCAACTGCTTCGCCACCGACATACCAGTAGATGACAGCCATAATCACGTAGAAGACAGCTAAACCTCCGAAGAGTTTCCAATTGGCTTTCATAGATTAGTGACCCTCTGTCTTGATGTGTGGATAGTGGAGATCGAAAGCTGGACGCTCTGATCGAATACGTGGCATCGAGGTGAAATTATGGCGAGGTGGTGGGCAACTTGTCGCCCACTCCAGTGAAGCTCCATATCCCCATGGGTCATCGCAATTTACTAGTGGGCTCTTTCGGGTGATCCAGATATTGATAAAGAACGGAATCATCGAGAGCGCCAATAACGCAGCGCCAACGGTAGAGATCATATTCATTCCGGTAAATCCATCAGTGGCTAGATAGTCGGCGTAGCGACGAGGGAATCCCTTAATACCTAACCAGTGCTGAATCAAGAATGTTGTATGGAAGCCGAAGAACAAGGTCCAGAAATGAATCTTTCCGAGACGTTCGTTGAGCATGCGACCAGTGAACTTTGGCCACCAGAAGTAGAAACCGGCGAACATTGCAAAGACCACAGTTCCAAATAGAACGTAGTGGAAGTGTGCAACAACGAAGTAAGTAGCAGATACCGCAAAGTCGAGCGGTGGTGAGGCGAGGATGATTCCAGTAATACCACCAAAGAGGAAGGTAACTAGGAAGCCCATTACCCAGAGCATCGGTGTCTCAAATGAGACATGGCCTCGCCACATAGTTCCAATCCAGTTGAAGAACTTCACACCTGTTGGAACACCGATAAGGAAGGTCATAAAGGAGAAGAAGGGAAGGAGTACCTGTCCTGATGCGAACATATGGTGCGCCCAGACCGCTACCGAGAGAGCGGCGATTGCGATTGTTGCCGCGATCAAACCCTTATAACCGAAGATTGGCTTACGGCTAAAGACCGGCAAGATCTCAGTAGCGATACCGAAGAACGGCAGCGCGAGAATATAGACCTCAGGGTGGCCGAAGAACCAGAAGAGGTGCTGCCAGAGCATCGCGCCACCATTTGCTGGATCGAAGATATGCGTACCGAAGAGGCGATCTGATTCGAGCGCAAGGAGAGCAGCAGCAAGTGGTGGGAATGCTAGAAGAATGAGAATCGAAGTCAGTAACGTGTTCCAACTAAAGATAGACATACGGAACATCGTCATACCAGGAGCACGCATCGTAAAGATCGTTGTGATGAAGTTAACGCCACCGAGAATCGTGCCGAGACCAGAAACGGTGAGACCGATAACCCACAGATCTCCACCAATTCCTGGAGAGTAAGTTGAGTTGGCTAACGGCGCATATGCAGTCCAACCAAATGATGCCGCGCCACCTGGTGAGAGAAAGCCACCTACCGCCATCAGCGAACCGAAGAAGTAGAGCCAATAGGACAACATGTTCAAACGTGGGAAGGCAACATCGGCGGCACCGATCTGCAGCGGCATAATCACGTTGGCGAAGCCGACGAAGAGCGATGTTGAGAACATCAAGAGCATGATGGTGCCGTGCATAGTAAAGATCTGGTTGTACTGCTCGTTGCTCATAAACTGCATACCAGGGCGAGTGAGCTCGGCTCGTAAGAAGAGCGCGAGGATTCCACCCACCAAGAACCAGCTAAAAGATGTCGCAAGATAGAGGTAGCCGATTCGCTTATGGTCGGTAGAGGTGATGGTCTTTACAAATTGAGTACCCCACGAATCGCGACGCTCTACACCTTTGCGCGGTGCTGCCACGGTTGGTCGCTCTGCAAATGTAGTCATTATGCGCTCACCTTCAATGAGTTGATGTAATTCTGATACTGCTCAGGGGTTACCACCTTCACCTTAAAGATCATCTGAGTGTGGTTGCGACCGCAGAGAATGTTGCATCGACCAGGGAACTCGCCAAGTTCGTTTGCAGTGAATTGGAGGTAATTGGTCTTATCAGGAAGATTCTGCATCTGAATCATAAAAGCTGGAATCCAGAAACCATGCACAACGTCATTTGATGTAATTGTGAAACGAACGCTCTCTCCCTGTGGCAGATAAAGAGTCGGTGGCTTCTCTGGAGTTCCAGTAACAACTGCATCCTTACCAGCCTCTGGATAACCAAATTGCCAAGACCACTGAATACCTTCAACTGTGATTTCATGTTGAGCCGGAGTCTTTAGATCTACGATCTTTGACTCCTTAGTGGCGGTGAAATAGAAGAGAACGGCGACGATGATGAATGGGATGACGGTGTAGAGAATCTCTACCGGAATGTTGTACTGAGTCTGCTTAGGGAACTCGCCCTTCTTTGCATCATTCTTTCGGTGGAAGATAGCTGGCCATAAGATGAGAATGAGCGTGATTACTCCGACTACCCCACCAGCAATCCAAGCTCCCTGCCATAGTGAGAGCGAGATATCGTTGATACTCGAGACACCCTTCGGGAAACCCATTCCAGAGATCTCGTTGGAGTTAAATGAACATCCGCTCAGAGTGGCGGTAGCAATCAGCGCTCCGATAATCCCGGCGAGCGCGCGCTTGATAGGTGCAGACATGGTGCTAAGGATAGTGGCGTATCTGGGCGGAAGTCGCTGCTACAGGTACTCTTCCTCGGGTGGCTCACCTCACAGGAAATTTCACTACCGAGGCACCGCTATCTCCGCGGGTCCGTGAGGCTCTCGCCAGCGCATTCGAGAACGGTTGGGGCGATCCGAAGAAGCTATCTCAAGCCTCACATATGGCCCGCCAACTCTCTCGGGCAGCCCGTGAGGAGATTGCAGCTGCATGGTCGGTAGAGCCGACTGCCCTTGAAGTAGTGGGTGAGCCGCATCTTCTCCCCTACCTCTCACTAGCCGGCTACCTCCAGCCCGAGACAACTCTCGTCACGTCGTCGGTCGATGTCGGAAAAATCCGTGCGATTGCACGTGCGACTCCTCGACATCTCCAACTTGGGACAGATCAGGACGGCGCCATCCAATTGGAACCACTCCCGGAGAGTTCTCTCATTTCATTGCAGGCAGTCAATGGTGAGACCGGAGTTGAACAAGATCTCAGACTCTGGTCAGAGCATTCAGCACGAGTGGTTCTCGACGCGACGCGCTCATTGCCTACCGGCGATCTCTACCGAAATTGGCGAGCAGTGACGCTCGATGCCCAATCATGGAATGGGCCGAGTGGTCTCGGTTTTCTCATTCTCAACAACGCCACGCAATATAGATATCCGCTGCCTCACATAGCACCAATCAGAGTTCCTGAGAGTTTCTCACTCCCGCTTCTGATTGCCAGTGCGGTTGCTCTTTCCGAGACTATCTCCGAAAGTACGCGAATCTTTGATCTCCGCAACCAGCTTCGAAGCCATTTAGCTGCGATTCCAGGAATTACAGTGATTGGCGGCGACTTCGACACGCGCTATCTCTCAATAGTTGCCGCCGATATCTCTAGTGAAGAAATACTACGTGCGCTGCTGAAGCGGAGCCTTCTAGTTGATGCCGGCTCTGCCTGCTCACCAGAGGATCTCTCGCCTAGCCATGTCATCGCCGCTCTTGGATATCCAGTTGAAGGACACCTGAGATTTACCATCCATCCGACTCATCAGAGTCGCGATATTGAGGCGCTCATTCACACCTTCACTGAGGAGCTTGCGCTACTTCGACGGTAGATGTGGCGCGATTTCTGCTGCCGCTTCGTCGCCATAGGCAGCTTTAAAACGATCGATAAACTGCTCTTTAGTAAAGCGATACTCCTGAGTTCCCATGGTTTCGATCACATAGGTCGCAACCATTGACCCAATCTGCGCACAACGTTCATGCGAGAGACCCCACGCAAGTCCTGCGGCAAAACCAGATCGGAACGAGTCGCCGACTCCAGTTGGATCGACTTTAGCTTCTTCCTTTGCGCAACCAACTTTTATAAATTCACCATCAATGCTCTCAATACGAGCGCCGTTTGAACCTTGAGTTACAACACGATATTTAACTCGCTGCAAAATCTCGTGATCGCTCCATCCCGTCTTCTGTATTGCTAACGCAAGTTCGTACTCATTCATAAAGAGATATGTGGCGCCATCTATGAGTTTGCGAATCTCATCGCCCGACATACGAGCCATCTGCTGTGATGGATCTGCCGCTACTGGGATGTTGTTGGCTAGAGCGACCTCCATATGGCGCAACATCGCCTCTGGATCATCGGGTGAGATAACTAAAAGATCTAGTTTTCCAACTTTAGCCATTATCGGTGCCAGCTCAATATTGCGAGCCTCCGACATTGCACCGGGAAAGAACGAGGCAATCTGGTTGAGTTCAGTATCAGTAGTGACGGTGAAATGAGCTGTGTACTGGCTCTCTGAAATCAAGACGTGTGAGGTATCTACGCCATGGCGAGTGAGCCAGGCATCGTAATCAGCCCAATCTTTTCCAACTGCCGCTATCAAAATTGGTGACAAACCTAAGGTCGCCATACCAAAGGAGATATTTGCAGCGCAGCCACCGCGACGAACCTCAAGGCCATCCACTAAGAAGGAGAGCGAGACTTTCTCTAGGGAACCGGCGACAAGTGAGTCGGTGAACTTTCCCGGAAAGGTCATTAAGTGATCGAGTCCAACGGATCCAGCTACGCCAATTTTCATAGGTGGATTTAACTACACCTAGCCCGCGTTAATGGAGAGAAGCGAGATATTAGTTAAATGAGTCGCCGCAGGCGCATGAGCCTTGAGCATTTGGGTTATCGATTGTGAAACCCTGCTTCTCAATGGTGTCGACGAAATCAACAGTCGCTCCCATGAGATATGGATCAGACATCTTGTCGACTACAACCTTGACGCTGCCAAATGAACGAGTGATATCGCCATCCTGGTTACGGTCATCGAAGTAAAGTTGGTAACGCAGACCAGAGCAACCTCCAGGCTGTACCGCCACGCGAAGATAGAGATCGTCGCGACCCTCTTGCGCGAGTAGCGAAGCCACCTTTGACGCTGCCGCATCGGTGAGAGCAATACCTGTAGTGAGGTCGATTGATTGTGGAGTCTCTGTAGTCATGGGTAAAGAATAGCCAGGTCAGGTTGGCGTTGCGAGCCGAATACAGGGAGAATGTCCATATGTCGCCATCACCACAGTTGGCAGAGCTCTTGCTCTTAGGCCAAGGCTCCGACCTCCACTCGGAGCGAGGAGTCTCCTGTGTCGGTGATCTTCCAGCAGCGAGCGATCCAACCCTGGTCGAACGAGCTCGAGCCGCAAAGGCTGCGCTTGGAGAGCGCGCACTAATTCTCGGCCACCACTATCAACGTGATGAGGTAATCCAATTTGCCGATATCACTGGAGATTCTTTTAAGTTGGCACAGGCAGCTGCGGAGATGAAGAAGGCAGAGTTCATTATCTTCTGCGGCGTTCACTTTATGGCAGAGAGCGCTGACATTCTCACCTCACCAGAGCAAAAGGTGATCCTCCCCGACTTAGCGGCGGGTTGCTCTATGGCTGATATGGCAACTGCCGCGCAGGTCGATCAATGTTGGTCGGACTTATCGGCGATGGGTTTTGCAGAGCAGACCATTCCTGTTACGTACATGAATTCGTCGGCAGCGATTAAGAGTTTTACCGGTGAAAATGGTGGAACGATTTGCACCTCATCTAATGCCGAGAAGTCGCTTCGTTGGGCCTTTTCAAAGGGCGAGAAAGTTCTCTTCTTACCTGATCAGCATCTCGGTCGAAATACCGCAGTAGAACTTTTAGGTCTCTCGCTCTCAGATTGTGTCGTGTGGAATCCTTGGAAAGTCAATGGCGGATTAACTCGCGAAGAGATAGAGCGCGCAAAGATGATTCTCTGGCGTGGTCACTGCTCTGTCCATGGCCGCTTCAAGCGTGAGACGATCGATGAGTTCCGAACTAAAGTCCCTGGGATTCAAATAATTGTTCATCCGGAATGTCAGCATGAGGTCGTAGTTGCAGCTGATTTCGTTGGCAGCACCGAGAAGATCATTAAGACCGTCTCTGAATCAGCCCCAGGAAGTAAATGGGCGGTAGGTACTGAACTCAACCTGGTTGGACGACTAGCCGCCGATAATCCCGATAAAGAGGTCTTCTTCCTCGATCGGACAGTCTGCTACTGCTCAACTATGAACCGAATTGATCTACCTCACCTGGTATGGGCCCTTGAATCCTTGGTGGCTGGACGTGTAGTTAATCAAATTACAGTGGATGAGAAGACGGCGCGATATTCAAAAGTCGCACTTGAGCAAATGCTCGCTCTATAGTTGCGCACATGAGTGAAGATAAGAAGGGTCGCCCAACGCCTAAGCGTCGCGAAGCTACTAAGAAGCGTCAGGTCTTAGCGCCAATCAAGAGCAAGGAAGAGAAGCGCGCAGCACGTGAATCAGCAAAGGCTGCTCGTATCGCTGCTCGAGCTGCATATATGCGGGGCGATGAATCCGCCCTTCCGGCACGCGATAAGGGTCCGGTCCGTCGTTTTGTTCGCGATTACATCGACTCTCGCCGCACCATTGGTGAGTATTTTCTTCCCGTAATCTTTATCGTTCTTATTTTGACCATGATTCCTACGAAGACCACCACAAATGCAGATGGGCTTCAACAGATCCCGATGACACAGGTTCTCTCCATTGCAATTATGTATGCCGTCCTCTTGATCTCCGTTCTCGATGGAGTGCGTCTTAATCGGAAGATTAAGAAGTTGGTCGCTGCCAAGTTTCCTGGAACGCCGCTTCGGGGATTAGGAATGTATGGCTGGCTCCGCTCAACTCAGATGCGACGGATGCGCACGCCTAAGCCACAAGTTAAGCCAGGGGCCAAAGTTCTTTAAGCCCTTGGATTAGGGCTCTCATTCTTAGCTGGATCACGCTCCGGCAAGTTGCCCAGCGCCTTATCGATGGCAGCTAATTGGTCTTTATCGAGTTTCACGCCGGAGGCCTTCACATTCTCCTTTACCTGTGATGGCTTCGTTGCGCCCATGATCGCCGATGAGACATTGTCATT
>JACCDX011885357.1_pt1 | contig 46261 bp, 41 predicted proteins | sample 7449681 | NCBI WGS metagenome assembly JACCDX01 (sample SAMN15323450, study PRJNA562643) | freshwater metagenome | isolation source: river surface water | place: USA:Blue River Watershed | collected 2017-08-18
CACTCGTGCTTCACGTCAGCGGGTTTTGCGCTGAACGTTGACATGGATTTCATCCTTGAGTTGGTTTGTTGGGTCCTTTTCCACGGTCGGTGTTCTTCTGACGAGAACCTCTTAGGTGGGATGATGTACTCCGCCGCGGGACCACTGTAGCGCTGCGAAGCCTTTGATTCTACGACAAAAACGTCAATGCCATCAAGCAGTTAGCGCCAACCGGGTTACCATCACCCCATGTTCAGTTACCGCCACGCCTTTCATGCCGGCAACCATGCCGATGTGCTCAAGCACGCCACCTTGATTGCCGTGCTGCGCTACATGACCGAAAAACCGGTGCCCTTGACCGTGGTGGACACCCATGCAGGTGCGGGCTTGTACCGCCTGGACGGCGATGCCGCCGCCACCAGTGGCGAGGTGGACGAGGGCTTGCAACGCTTGCGAAGCCAAGGCCTGGCACACACAGCGCCGCTGTCTCCCATGATTCAGGATTACCTGGACCTGGTTGGCAGCTTCAATCGCGATGGCAGTGGACGCATTTATCCCGGCTCCCCTTTTATAAGTCAGCGCCTACTCCGAGAGAATGACAAGCTCAAGCTGTTTGAGCTTCATCCCACCGACACCCGACTTCTGGAACAGCACGTGGCCCAGTTGAAGGCCGGGCGGCAGGTGGCGGTGCTTCGCGAGGACGGCTTTGAGGGTTTGAAAAAATTCCTGCCGCCACCCAGCCGTCGCGCCCTGGTCATGATGGACCCGAGCTACGAAATCAAATCAGACTACGCCAAGGTGGCGAACGCGCTTCAAGACAGCCTGAAGCGGTTTGCCACTGGAACTTATATGGTCTGGTACCCCGTGATCGGCCGCCCCGAAGCACATGAGTTGCCGCGCCGACTCAAAACACTCGCAAACCAGACGCAAAAACCCTGGCTGCATGCCACGCTGACCGTCAAATCCGGCAAGCAGTCGTCGCTTCCGAGTGGCCTGCTCGAAGGTGCCAAACCTCAGCGACCTGGTTTGCCAGCCAGCGGCGTTTTTATCTTTCATCCGCCCTACACCTTGAAAGCGCAGTTGCAGGAAGCATTGCCTCAGTTGGTGAGTTTGCTGGGCCAAGACCGCAACGCTGCCTTCACCCTCGAATCGGGCGGCTGACCGCCCTCGGGAAAGTCCCAGGCCAATTAACCGACCGACCGGTTGGTTAATTGGCTATACTGCGGCCTTGACATTGCTCAACCTTGGCAGCGACTGGAGATTTCGCATGTACACCCAAGCCCTTGATCTGCCGCCCGGCCCAGAAGACAAAGCCCAGCCCGTGCGTTTGGCAGCCTCTGCGGATGAGGCCACATTGCAAGCGGAATTTGACCGTCGCATTGACGCCGATGGTCGCATCGAACCGCAAGACTGGATGCCCGAGGCTTATCGCAAAACCTTGGTCCGCCAAATCAGCCAGCACGCTCACTCGGAAATTGTGGGCATGCTGCCCGAAGGCAACTGGATCAGTCGCGCCCCCAGCCTGAAACGCAAAGCCATCCTGATCGCCAAGGTCCAGGATGAAGGTGGGCATGGCTTGTATCTTTACAGCGCGGCCGAAACGCTGGGCACCAGCCGCGATGAGATGTTGCAGGCCTTGCACAGCGGGCGGGCGAAATACAGTTCCATCTTCAACTACCCCACCTTGAACTGGGCCGATGTTGGCGTGATTGGCTGGCTGGTAGATGGCGCAGCGATCATGAATCAGATTCCCTTGTGCCGCTGCTCTTATGGCCCATATGCCCGCGCCATGGTACGCGTTTGCAAAGAGGAGTCGTTCCATCAACGCCAAGGCTATGAAGCCCTGCTGGCCATGATGCAAGGAACTGCCGAGCAAAAAGCCATGGTGCAGGATGCGGTCAACCGCTGGTGGTGGAAATGTCTCGCCATGTTCGGTCCACCGGATGCCGACAGCCCGCACAGTGCGCAAGGCATGCGCTGGGGTATCAAGCGCATCAGCAACGACAACCTGCGTCAGAAGTTTGTGGACGCCACTGTGCCTCAGGCGAAAGTCCTGGGGGTCACGCTGCCAGACCCCGATCTGAAATGGAATGAAGAGCGCCAGCACCACGACTATGGCGCCATTGACTGGGATGAATTCTGGTCCACCGTGAATGGCAATGGTCCATGCAACAAGGAACGCCTGGCCACACGGGTCAAAGCCTGGAATGATGGCCAGTGGTTGCGCGATGCCGCATTGGCCCACGCTCGCAAACAACAGGAACGCGCCATGAAGGAGGCAGCATGACCACACCCGCATTGAAAGAATGGCCGCTTTGGGAAGTCTTCGTTCGCAGCAAGCAAGGCCTGGAACACAAGCACTGCGGCAGCCTTCACGCCAGTGATGCGCAACACGCGTTACAAATGGCGCGCGACGTGTACACACGCCGCCAGGAAGGTGTGAGCATCTGGGTCGTGCCCTCTTCCACCATCACAGCCAGTGCGCCTGATGAGAAAGGCGAATTCTTCGAGCCCGCCAGCGACAAGATTTACCGCCATCCCACTTTCTACGATATTCCGGACGAAGTGGGGCACATGTGATGACCCAGGCCTCGGTTGATTACTTGCTGCACTTGGCCGACAACGCCCTGGTGCTGGGCCAGCGCAATGCGGAATGGTGCGGTCATGGCCCCATCCTGGAAGAAGACATTGCCATGGCCAACATCAGCCTGGACCTGATCGGTCAGGCACGTTTGCTGTACCAGGCTGCGGCAGCGCAACTGGGCAATGACACCTCGGAGGACCGATTGGCGTATTTCCGCGATGTGCCAGACTTCAAGAACTACACCTTGCTGGAGTTGCCCCACAGCCCGCCGCTGGCAGGCACTGCTGCAGCCAGTCGCGACTACGCCACCACCATTGCTCGGAACTTTCTCTACAGCGCTTTGATGGTGCTGATGTGGGAAGGGCTGCAACAGTCGCAAGATCCTCAATTGGCAGCGATTGCCGCCAAATCGCTCAAGGAAGTGCGCTACCACCTGCGCCATGCCCGGGACTGGATGGTTCGCATGGGGGACGGCACAAGCGAGTCTCACGCGCGTGCGCAGGCCGCGCTCAATCACCTGATGCCCTATACCCAGGAATTCTGGGCTGTCTGCGCATTTGAGCAAGCTGCGCAGCAAGATGGCACAGGCCTGGACATGGCCGCGTTGCGTTCGGATTGGCAGGCGCTGGTCAACGAGACCGTGACACAGGCTCAACTGCAAACACCGCCTGACCAAGGCTTCGTTCCCACCGGCAAACAAGGTGTTCATTCCGAACATCTGGGTTTCCTGCTGGCAGAAATGCAAAGCCTGGCCCGCGCCCATCCGCAAGCCAACTGGTAAGCCGGGTTCATGTCGGCCACCCCTCTCATGCCCCCCGCCACCGACTTGGAAGCGGTATGGCAGGCCCTGGAGGTTTTGGCCGACCCGGAAATTCCCGTCGTCAGCTTGCGCGAACTCGGCATCTTGCGAGGCATTCATCACAGCGATGACGGATTGGAAGTGATCATCACGCCCACCTACAGCGGCTGCCCTGCCATGGGTCAGATCGAGGACGATGTGCGCGCACTGCTGCTGCAGCACGGTTGGCAAGCCAAAGTGGTGACGCAGCTGTCCCCGGCCTGGACCACGGACTGGATGACACCGGCGGCCAAGGACAAACTACGCGCCTACGGCATCGCCCCGCCTCAGACTTGTGTCCGTCAGAACGAAGACACAGCCAGCACCCGTGTGCTGCGCTTCTCCTCACGTGCGACGAATACCGAGACCGTCCCCTGTCCGCACTGTGGCTCCGAACTCACCACCGAGACCTCCCACTTCGGCTCGACGGCGTGCAAGGCTTTGTACAAATGCCTCGACTGCCAGGAGCCTTTTGATTATTTCAAACCTTATTGAGCCCCACCATGTCCGCTGCCCCACGCTTTCATGAACTGACGGTTTCCCGTATCGATGCCGAGGCCGCAGGCGCCATCGCGTTGACTTTGTCGGTACCGCCAGAGTTGCGAGGCACATTCAGATTCGAACCCGGTCAATTTCTGACGCTCCGAGCCACAATCCAAGGGCAGGATGTGCGTCGCAGCTATTCCATTTGCTCCACCCGAAGCCGCTTGCTGCAACAAGGCGAGTTGCAAGTGGGCATACGACCCGTCGAGGGCGGCGTGTTTTCAAATTGGGCGGCCCGGCAATTGCAAGTCGGTGAGACCTTGCAAGTGATGCCGCCCGAAGGCCGCTTTGTGATCCAGCGTCCGCGCGCACTGCACCGCGTGGGCTTTGCAGCAGGCTCAGGCATCACGCCCATCCTCTCCATCATTGCCACCACCATGGAGGAACAACCGGGCACCAAGTTCACACTCGTCTACGGTAATCGCCGCATGGACAGCGTGATGTTCAACGAAGCCTTGCAGGACCTGAAAGACCAGTACCCCGATCGGCTCACCCTGATCCACATTCTGTCACGCCAGGCCCAGGAAGTGGACCTGCTCGAAGGCCGCATCGATGGCGACAAGGTACGCGCCATCATGAAAGCCTTCCTGCCAGTCAAGAGCATGGACGAAGTGTTCATCTGTGGGCCAGAAGCCATGATCGAGGCCACGGGAAAAGCGCTGGTGGATGCCGGTGTGCCTGCGAACCGTGTGTACATGGAGCGGTTCACCAGTGGCAGTGCACCCGCCCCACGCCCTGTCGCTCGCCAAGCAACGTCATCGCTCAGTGGCATTGCCCTGACGGTGGTGCTGGACGGCAAATCACACGAGCTTCGCATGCAGGCCGATGAACACATCCTCGATGCTGCCCTCAATGCAGGGCTGGATCTGCCCTACTCCTGCAAAGGCGGGGTGTGCTGCACATGCCGCGCCAAAGTGACCGAAGGCTCGGTCACGATGGACAAGAACTTCACGCTTGAGTCCTGGGAGACAGACAAAGGCTTTGTGCTGAGCTGCCAAGCACGCCCCACCTCCACCAAAGTCGTTGTCAGCTACGACGAGCGATAAAAAAAAGCCTCCGAACAGGAGGCTTTCTCAGCGCTGCAGCGCCTCAGAAACGGTAGCCCAAGCCAATGCCCACCAAGGTGGGATTGATCTTGAATTCCCCAGGTTGCTGCACACCTGCCAGGAAAACATCGGTCTTGATGTTCACTTTTTTCACATCAAAGTTCAACGACCATTTTTTGTCAATGGCGAAATCAATGCCCGCTTGCAAGGCAACACCTGTGCTTGATTTGTCGATGCTGGCTGCGCCGGTTTGAACATCGGAAAACCGCGTGTAGTTCACCCCTGCACCCAGATAAGGCTTGACGCCGGGTGTACCCGTGAAGTGATACTGCAGCGTCAACGTCGGGGGCAGGTGACGCAATGTGCCCTGCTCGGTGGCCCCCACCTTCAGCGTGTGCTTTTGCGGCACGGTCAAGATCAGCTCAGCGGCCACGTTGGGGCTGAAAAAATAACTGATGTCGACTTCAGGGAGTGTTTTGTTGTTAATGCTCAAATTCAAGCCCGTGGAGTCATCGTTTGCACTGTGCAGATTGACGGCACGCACACGGACCAGCCATGGGCTTTCCTGCGCCAGGACCTGACCTGAAACGAGTGCCAGCACGGCGGTTGCACATAGAATTTTTTTCATAAAAACCTCCTTGATCACAAAACAAATGGGACAAGGAGATTGGAATATGAAAACGAAAACTCGGATTTGCCTCAGATCAACTGCACCCCACTCGGAGGCGTGGCGAGGGCATATCGTTGCCGGAGAGCGACAGCTCGAATCAAACCATCAGCTGCCGACAAATCGCTAGCGTGGCCACGCTCTGGTTCATGGAATAGAAGTGCAAGCCCGGTGCGCCAGCGCTGCGCAATTGGTCGCACAGATCGGTCACCACCTCCAGACCAAACGCTTTGATCGAAGCCACATCATCCCCGTAGGCTTGCAAACGCAAACGAATCCAGCGTGGAATTTCGGCGCCGCAGGCATCGGAGAAGCGCAACAACTGCGAGGAGCTGGTGATCGGCATGATGCCGGGAACAATGGGCACATCCACCCCCAGCTTGTGCGCATCGTCGACAAACCGGAAATAGGCATCGCTGTTGTAGAAATACTGTGTGATCGCCGAATCAGCGCCAGCCTTGACCTTGGTGGCAAAGGCCTGAAGATCGGCTTCGGGCGACTTGGCCTGCGGGTGCACTTCCGGATAAGCCGCCACTTCAATATGAAAGTCTCGCCCCGTTTCCGCACGGATGAAAGCCACCAGATCGCTGGCGTACTGAAACGCCCCCCCTGCACCGTACCCGCTGGGCAAATCACCGCGCAAAGCCACGAGCCGGCGCACCCCCATGGCTTTGAATTGAGCCAATTGCTGACGAACGCTTTCGCGCGTCGCGCCTATGCAGGAGAAATGCGAGGCGGCTGGCACGCCTTCGTCCAGGATGGCCTGTACCGTCGCCAGCGTACCCGCCTGCGTCGAGCCGCCCGCACCAAAGGTGACCGAACAAAACTCCGGTTTCAAAGCATACAAGGCCTGGCGCACACCTCGAAGTTTTTCAAAGCCCTCAGGTGTTTTGGGTGGGAAAAATTCGATGCTGATCGCATGCCGCGACGACGCTGACGCATTGCTCATGTTCACTCCTCAGGCTGCACGCGGCGGGCCTGTATCCAAAATTCACGGTTGCCATCACCCCCGGTGATGACGCTTTCCCAATAGTCTTGCACTTGCAAACCCCAGGATGCACAGGCATGTCGCAAGCGCGCTTCGACCCGTTCGTAACTGGCGGGATCCTTCACCAAACCGCCTTTGCCGATGTCTACCGGTTGCAACTCGAACTGCGGCTTGACCAAACTCAGCAACATGCCTTGCGGACGCAACCAAGGCAGCACCGCAGGCCAGACCAAGGTTTGAGAAATAAAGGACAGATCGGCCACGATGCAGTCAAAGCCTTGTGCGGGATCCGGCATGCGCGGGTCTTGCGGCTGAAGATCCCGGGCATTGACCTGCTCCAGGCAGACAACGCGTGCGTCCTCGCGCAAACGCGGGTGCAACTGGCCATGACCGACATCCAGCCCGACCACCTGAGCCGCCCCCTGCTGCAGCAGGCAATCGGTGAACCCACCTGTACTCTGACCCACATCCAAACAGCGCATGTTTCGCACGGTCAAACCGCAGTGCTGCAATGCACCTTCGAGCTTCAGACCCCCGCGCGAAACATAGCGCGATTCGGCCGCATCCAGCAGCAGGACTTCAGCGCCCGCAGGCAGCACATCGCCATTCTTGACCACGCGCTGCCATGGGCCGCCTCCCACACGCCATTGCACACCTGCGGCAATCAGGCGCTGAGCCTGCGAGCGCGAACTCGCCCGCCCTTGCGCCACCAGCCACTGGTCCGCTCGCATGGGGCCTGCGCCCATCAGTAGCGGTAGGTGTCCGGCTTGTACGGGCCGTTCTTGGGCACGCCGATGTAATCGGCCTGTTCATCGCTGAGTTCGGTCAGCATGGCACCCACCTTCTTGAGATGAAGGCGCGCCACTTTCTCATCCAGATGCTTGGGCAACACATAAACCTTGCCCACGTCATAGCCATCGGCATGGGTGAACAACTCAATCTGGGCAATCGTCTGGTTCGCGAACGACGAGCTCATCACAAAGCTGGGGTGCCCTGTCGCGCAGCCCAGGTTCACCAAGCGACCCTTGGCCAGCATGATGATCTTCTTGCCATCGGGGAAGATGATGTGATCGACTTGGGGCTTGATTTCTTCCCAGGTGTATTTCTCGACAGAGGCGATGTCGATTTCGTTGTCAAAGTGACCGATGTTGCAAACGATGGCCTGGTCTTTCATCTTGGCCATGTGATCGTGCGTGATGACATGCTTGTTGCCAGTCGCCGTCACAAAAATATCGGCCTTGTCAGCAGCGTAGTCCATGGTCACGACTTTGTAACCCTCCATCGCGGCTTGCAGCGCGTTGATGGGATCGATCTCGGTCACCCACACCTGCGCACTCAAGGCACGCAATGCCTGGGCGCTGCCCTTGCCCACATCACCGTAGCCGGCCACGAGCGCCACCTTGCCGGCGATCATCACATCGGTGGCGCGCTTGATGCCATCCACCAGGGATTCCCGGCAACCGTAGAGGTTGTCAAATTTGCTCTTGGTCACCGAGTCGTTCACGTTGATGGCGCGGAACATCAGCGTACCCTTGGCCGACATTTCTTTCAGGCGGTGCACGCCCGTGGTGGTTTCTTCAGTCACGCCAATGATCTGGGCGCTCTTGCGGCTGTACCAGCTGGGGTCTTGCGCCAGCTTGGCCTTGATGGCCGCGAAGAGGCAGGTTTCTTCTTCGCTGGTCGGATGAGCGAGCAAGGAGGCATCTTTTTCGGCGCGCTTGCCCAGGTGCATCAACAAGGTGGCATCGCCGCCATCGTCGAGAATCATATTGGGCCCCTCATGGGGGGTGTTGGCCGCGCCAAAGTCAAAGATCCGGTGGGTGTAGTCCCAGTACTCGGTCAGGTTCTCACCTTTCACAGCAAACACCGGCGTGCCATTGGCGGCGATGGCTGCAGCGGCATGGTCTTGTGTGGAAAAAATATTGCAAGAGGCCCAACGCACCTGGGCACCCAGCGCTTGCAGCGTTTCAATCAGCACAGCGGTCTGGATGGTCATGTGCAAGGAGCCGGTGATGCGTGCGCCTTTGAGGGGCTGTTTGGCGGCGAACTCCTCACGGATCGCCATCAGGCCGGGCATCTCGGTCTCGGCGATGCGGATTTCCTTGCGACCCCAGGCGGCCAAAGACATGTCGGCCACCACGTAGTCGGCGGCTTGTTGCGGTTTGAGAACTGCGCTCATGAAAAAACTCCTATTTCAGTGGTGTTGGCCACTGCCGGCACAAGGCTGCGCGGGGGAGTTCTGCAGGATTTTCGAGGAACTCACCTCACATCGACAGTGGGTGAGCGCGGTTAGAAACAAGGTTCCCGAGCCTCACCTGCCAGTCGGTACTCGATGGCAAGGTTGCAGCGCTCCTCGGATGGGCATTATTTTAACCGAATCTGCCCTATGATTCCGCACCTCCCGGAACCGTTTATGTCGACTTACCTTCAAGAAGTGCGCCGTCGGCGCACCTTTGCCATTATTTCTCACCCAGATGCGGGCAAGACCACGCTGACCGAAAAGCTGTTGCTGTTCTCGGGAGCGATCCAGATTGCCGGCTCGGTCAAGGCGCGCAAAGCCAGTCGTCATGCCACCAGTGACTGGATGGAAATTGAAAAGCAACGTGGCATCTCGGTTGCGTCCTCGGTCATGCAGATGCTGTACCGAGAGCACGTCATCAATCTGCTCGACACGCCCGGCCACAAAGACTTCTCGGAAGACACCTACCGCGTGCTGACTGCCGTCGATTCGGCACTCATGGTGATTGATGCAGCGAATGGCGTGGAAGCGCAGACGCGTCGCCTGATCGAAGTATGCCGACAACGCGACACCCCCATCATCACCTTCGTGAACAAGATGGACCGTGAAGTGCGAGACCCTCTGGACATCCTGGACGAAGTGGAGCGCGAGTTGGGCATGCCCTGCGTGCCCATGACCTGGCCTGTCGGTCAAGGCAAATCCTTCGGTGGCATCATTGATCTGCGGACACAGGCCATGAAAGTGTTTGAGGCTGGCAGTGAACGCCGGCCGCAAGATTTCGAAACGATCCCGCTGTCGGAGCAAAGCAGTCTGTCCAGCCGCTTCGGTCACGACTTCGCCACAGCGCTTGAAAGCATGGAACTGGCCACCGGCGCTTCGCCACAGTTCGACCGTGAAGCGTTTCTGGCCGGCAAGCAGACGCCGGTCTTCTTTGGCTCAGGCGTCAACAACTTCGGTGTGATGGAGGTGCTGGATGCTCTGGTCGATCTCGCGCCCTCGCCGCGTGCGCGCACGAGTTCGCTGATGGTGAACAAACAGCCAGTGGTCAAGGAAGTGGCGGCAGAGGACAGCACTTTTTCCGGTGTCGTCTTCAAAGTTCAGGCCAACATGGACCCGTCGCACCGCGACCGCATTGCCTTCGTGCGCGTGGCCTCGGGCCGTTACACCCCCGGCATGAAGCTGAAAGTTCAGCGCACGGCAAAAGAACTGCGCCCGACCTCGGTGGTGACCTTTCTGAGTCAGCGCCGAGAGGCCGTCGAAGAGGCCTATGCGGGAGACATCATCGGCTTCACCACCCATGGCGGTGTGCAACTGGGCGACACCATCACCGATGGCGTGGCATTGCAATACACAGGCCTGCCCTTCTTCGCGCCCGAGTTGTTCATGACCGTGGTGCTGAAAAATCCCTTGCGCACCAAACAGCTGCAAACTGGCCTGGCACAACTGGGGGAAGAGGGCGCAATTCAGGTGTTCCGTCCTGAGATGGGCGGCGCCATGTTGCTGGGCGCTGTGGGGCAATTGCAGTTTGAAGTGGTGCAACATCGCCTCAAGGCGGAATACGACTGCGATGTGCGACTGGAAAGCTGCCAGTACACCGGCGCACGCTGGATCACCGCCGACACACCGGCCGAGCTGCGTGAATTCATGCACGCCTATCCGGCGCGCATGGCCCAGGATGCGGCCAACACCTTGGCCTACTTGTGCACCTCGCCCTACGACGTGCGGTTGGCACAAGAGCGTTTCCCGAAAATTCATTTCCACCCACTGCGTGAGCACGCAGGCCTGGCTTTGCAGTCCGCCGCCTGAGGCCGTTGCATGGATTTGAAGCCACTGTCCGACTGGCCCGTGGCTGCGCGTCAAGGCTTGATGGGCGTCTTCACCGACATCGATGACACGCTCACCACAGAAGGGGCCATCTCACCATCGGCCCGGCAGGCACTGGCTGATCTCCATGCCGCAGGTCTGGCCGTGGTCCCGGTCACCGGTCGCCCCATCGGTTGGTGCCTGCCCTTTGCAGGCACATGGCCGGTGGATGCCATCGTGGCCGAGAACGGCGCAGCAGCCTTGCAAGCCATGGCGGGCCATGTGCACAAACACTACCAGCAGGATCACGCCACCCGCGTCCGCAATTTCACCAAGATGCAGGCCGTGGTCGCGCAGATTCGACAAGAGATCCCAGAGGCACACGTGTCCAGCGACAGCCCGGGCCGCGAGACCGACATTGCCATTGACCACAGCGAACATCACACACTGTCCGAATTGCAAATCGCACAGGTTGTGTCACAGATGCACGCCGCAGGCATGCAGGCCACGGTCAGCAGCATCCACATCAATGGCTGGTTTGGCAACCATGACAAGCTGTCGGGGGCACGCTGGATCGTGCGCACATTGTGGGGCCGTGACCTGGATCAGGAAATAGACCGCTGGGTCTACGTGGGTGACTCGACCAACGATCAACGCATGTTCGAGCATTTCACACACAGCGTGGGGGTTGCCAACATCGCACACTTTCTCCCGCAACTCAGCCATTTCCCCCGGTACATCACCGCCCAGGCACGTGGCGATGGTTTTGCCGAAGTGGCACGCGCTGTCTTGCAGGCGCGCGGCTGAGTCGACTCAGCGCGCCAGGACCGGCGCCAGGGCCTGACCGGTGTGCGTGCCCAACTTCACCACCTGCTCCGGCGTGGCCGCGGCCACAATGCGCCCACCTTCGCGCCCACCTTCCGGCCCCAGATCGATGATCCAGTCGGCTTCGGCGATGACATCCAGGTCGTGCTCGATCACCACCACGCTGTGACCCCCATCGACCAGACGGTGCAGCACGCGGATCAGTTTGTCGACATCGGCCATGTGCAGGCCGACCGTGGGCTCGTCCAACACATACAGGGTATGCGGCGCTTTCTGGCCACGGCGCGTCACATCATCTCGCACCTTGCTCAGCTCAGTGACCAGCTTGATGCGTTGTGCCTCGCCACCACTGAGCGTGGGCGAGGGCTGCCCCAAAGTCAAATAACCCAAGCCCACGTCCTTCAACAACTGCAAGGGATGGCTGATGTTGGGCATGGAGGCAAAAAATTCGACCGCTTCGTCGACCTCCATTTGCAACACCTCGCCAATGCTCTTGCCACGCCAGCTCACTGCCAGGGTTTCCGGATTGAAGCGCGCGCCATGGCAAGTCTCGCAGGGCACTTTCACATCAGGCAGAAAACTCATCTCGATGGTGCGCATGCCCTGCCCCTCACAGGACGGACAGCGGCCCTCACCGGTGTTGAAGCTGAAACGGCCCGGCCCATACCCCCGGGCACGCGCCTCCAGCGTGTCTGCAAACAATTTCCGAATCGTGTCCCAAAAACCAATGTAGGTGGCCGGGCAGCTGCGTGGCGTTTTGCCAATCGGGGTTTGATCCACCTCCAGCACCCGGTCAATGCTCTTCCATCCCTGCACCGACTCACAACCGGACCAGGCGGGCGTTTTCTTGGCCTGAACAGCGGCCTGGACATTGGCCAGCAGCACGTCGCGCGCCAAGGTGGATTTTCCTGAGCCACTGACACCGGTGACAGCGACCAGTCGCTTCAAGGGGATGCTGAGCGAAACATTTTGCAAATTATGCAAACGCGCCCCCGTCAACAGCAGGGCTTCACCTTCGTCGGCATTCATTGCCAAAGGCATGGGCCGACGCGGTTGCAGCGGATGCTTCATCGCGTGAAGCAAATAGCGCCCCGTTTGCGATTCGGCTTGCACTGCAACGTCCTGAACCGAACCTTGCGCGATCAGGCGACCACCCCGCTTGCCCGCGCTGGGGCCGATGTCGATGATGTGATCGGCTCGCCGGATCGTGTCCTCATCATGCTCCACCACCACCAGGGTGTTGCCCTTGTCGCTCAGGACATGCAAGGCATTGAGCAACATCTGATTGTCACGTGCATGCAAACCGATGGTGGGTTCATCCAGCACATAGCAGACGCCTTGCAGGTTGCTGCCCAGCTGCGCGGCCAGTCGGATGCGCTGCGCCTCACCACCGCTCAGGGTGGGTGCCCCACGGTCCAGTGTCAGATAACCCAGGCCCACTTGCTCGAGAAACTCCAAGCGACTGCGAATTTCAGGCATCAGGTCTCGCGCGATGTCAGCCTCACGGCCACCCAGCGCCAACACATCCGCCCACTGGCGGATGTCAGACACGCTCAGGCGAGCCAGATCGGCAATGCCCACGCCAGCGAATTTCACGGCACGGGCCGTGCGATTGAGCCGCGTGCCTTCACAGGAGGGGCAGGCTGTGTCCAGCACATCGTCCACATCAGGCTCGGCGAAGGTTTGTTCACGCCCCTTGTTATCGTCATCCCGGACCGAGTCATCCAGCAGTTTGCGCTGCTCCTTGGTGAGTTTCACACCGGTGCCCACACAGTCAGGGCACCAACCATGCTTGCTGTTGTAGGAGAACAGGCGTGGATCGAGCTCGGTGTAAGAGGCGGCACAGACCGGACAGGCACGCAAGGTGGAAAAGACCTGCACCTGGCCAACGGCCTGGGTGGAGGCGCCGGCCAGCATGGCTTCTTTCAGGCCAGTCAACGGCGCCAGCACATGAACCACACCCTTGCCATGCTCCAGGGCTTGCGCCAAGGCCTGCCGTAACTGAGGTTCGGTGTCAGGCGATACCACCAGGCTGGCCACAGGCAGCTCGATGGTGTGCTCTTTGAAGCGGTCGATGCGCGGAAAGCCTTGCGTGGGCAGGAACTCTGCGTCCACACGCAAATGCGTGTAGCCACGGGGCCGGGCCCACTCGGCGAGTTCGGTGTAAACGCCTTTGCGGTTCACCACCAAAGGGCTCAACAAGCCAATGTGCTGGCCACGGTATTGCTTCAACAATTGCGCTGCAATGCTGTCGGGCGTTTGCGGCTTCACGGCGGCACCGTCGTGCACACAATGCTGCGTGCCCAGCTTCACGTACAACAAGCGCAAAAAATGCCAGACCTCGGTGGTTGTGCCGACCGTGGACTTCCTGCCGCCGCGCGACAAGCGCTGCTCAATGGCCACGGTGGGCGGAATCCCGTACACCGCATCCACCTCTGGACGCCCGGCAGGTTGCACAATGCTTCGGGCATACGCGTTCAAACTCTCCAGGTAGCGGCGCTGCCCTTCGTTGAACAGAATGTCAAAAGCCAGGGTCGATTTGCCCGACCCGCTGACGCCTGTGATCACATTGAATTTCCCTCGTGGAATTTCCACGCTCAGGTTCTTCAAATTATGTTCTTTGGCATGAATGATCTGAATGGCGTCCGTGCCCGCCTTCAGCATCGGTCGTGCGCGCGCCAGGTAGGCCCCTTGCGTCTCGGCCACGCGCTCCTTGACCACCGCAGCCTCCACGCCCATGGCCAGGTCGTAATCGCGCAAGGCTTGGCCCGTATGGGAGGTGGGATGCAAGCGCAATGTCTCTGGCGTGCCTTCTGCCACCAGCAAGCCACCTGCATCACCTCCTTCAGGCCCCAGATCGATCAACCAGTCGCTGGCCCGGATGACATCCAGGTTGTGCTCGATGACGATCAACGAGTGGCCTGCTTCCAGCAAGCGGCGCAAGGCGCGCATCAACTTCGCAATGTCGTCAAAGTGCAAACCGGTGGTGGGTTCGTCAAACAGGAAAAGTGTTCCCTTGCGCGCCATGGGCTGGCGACTGGCCGCGGCCGTCTTCGCCGCCTCGGCCAGAAAGCCCGCCAGTTTCAAGCGTTGTGCCTCGCCCCCACTGAGCGTTGGCACGGGTTGCCCAAGCTTGATGTATTCCAGTCCCACGTCCACGATGGGTTGCAGGGCTCGAATCACTTCGCGGTCGTTCGCAAACAATGCAGCCGCTTCGCTCACCGTCAAATTCAGGATGTCTGCCACATTGTAAAAATGTGTATCTGACCCCGATTGATTTCGTTCGATGTGGACTTCGAGGATTTCGGGGCGGTAGCGCTGGCCGTTGCAGTCCTGGCAGCGCAGATAGACGTCGCTGAGAAACTGCATTTCGACGTGCTCGAAGCCAGAACCACCGCAGGTGGGGCAACGGCCATCGCCGCTGTTGAAACTGAACTTGGAAGCGGTGTAGCCACGCTGTCGGGCCAGCGGCGTGGTGGCGAAGAGCTCACGGATCGCATCCCAGGCGCCAACGTAGCTGACGGGATTGGAGCGAGCGGTTTTGCCAATCGGCGATTGATCAACAAACACCACATCGCCCAGATGATCTGCACCGAGCAGACGATCGTGCGCGCCGGGCGTTTCTGTGGAGCGCCCAAAATGGCGCAGCAAGGCAGGTGCCAGGATATCCTGGATCAGGGTGGACTTGCCGGAGCCACTCACCCCCGTCACACAGACCAAGCGCTGCAATGGAAATTCAATCGCCAGATTCTGCAGATTGTGTTCGCGTGCACCTTCCAGGATGAGGCGTGGCGTGGCGTCGGTCACGACGCGCTTGAACCCCATGCCCACGTGCTTGCGCGCACCCAGGTAGGCGCCTGTCAATGTGTCTGCGTGGCGCAAGTCCTCCACCGAGCCATCGAAGACAATGCCACCACCGCGCTCGCCCGGTCCGGGGCCCATGTCGATCACGCGATCGGCCGCCAGCATCACGGCGGGGTCATGCTCCACCACCACCAGCGTGTTGCCCGCATCGCGAAGGCGCTGCATCGCTTCGGTGATGCGCTGCATGTCCCGCGGATGCAGGCCGATGCTGGGCTCATCCAGCACAAACAAGGTGTTGACCAGCGAGGTGCCCAGCGCCGTGGTCAGGTTGATGCGTTGCACCTCCCCGCCACTGAGGGTTCTGCTTTGCCGATCCAGCGTGAGGTAACCGATCCCCACATCGCACAGATAGCGCAATCTTGTGCGGATTTCGTCCAGCAGCAATTGCAACGCCTGCTGCTCCGGCTTGGCCTGTGCTGTCGCGTGCAAACTGGTTTGCAAACGATCAAAGAACACGCGCAGGCGATCAATGGGCATCAGCATCAGGTCATGCAGACACAGGCCCGGCAGGGCTTCGAGTTGCGCACGCGTCCACATCACCCCCTGGGGCATGAAGCGCCTGACAGGTGGCAGAACAGCCAGCGCATCCTCTGCACTGCCCATGCGCCACAGCAGACTTTCCGTCTTCAGGCGCGCGCCGGCACACACACCGCAAGGGGTGTAACTGCGGTACTTGGACAGCAGCACACGAATGTGCATTTTGTAGGACTTGCTCTCCAGGTATTCGAAGAACCGCTTGATGCCGTACCACTGCTGGTTCCATTTACCGTTCCAGTGGGGCGACCCGTTGATCACCCAGTCCTGCTGCTCTGGCGTGAGTTTGTTCCAGGGCGTGTCGCGCGGGATGCCCGCTTTTTCGGCGTGCCGCATCAAATCATCCTGACATTCGGACCAGGCGGGCGTCTGGATGGTCTTGATGGCGCCGGCACGCAAGGTCAGTTTGTGATTGGGAATCACCAGACCATAGTCCACGCCGATCACACGGCCGAAGCCGCGACAGGTCTCGCAGGCCCCAACCGCCGAATTGAAAGAGAACATGGACGGCGTGGGCTCGCTGTAGCGTAAATCGCTGTCAGGGCAATGCAATCCGGTGGAAAACCGCCAGGCCTCTTCGGGTTGCAACTCATCGGCCAGCGCGTAAACCGTCAAACGGCCACTGCCGCGCTTGATGGCCACCTCCAGGGCCTCCATGACACGGGCTTTTTCAGCACCGGACATGCGGAACCGGTCTGCAACCACATCCAGCACGCGCCGCGGCCCGGTCGGCGTGGCCACCTCGCGTTCGGCATGGGTGCGGGTGAAACCGCTGGCGCTGAGCCACTGGGTCACTTCTTCGGGCGTGGTCCCGGACGGCAACTCGACAGGGAAGGCCACAACCAGACGCGGATCCCGCGCGCCAGCGCGGGTTTGCAGCGCCGCGTAAAGGCTCTCGGGCGTGTCGTGCTGCACGGGCTGCGCCGTCTGACGGTCAAAGAGCTGGGCCGCACGGGCAAACATCAGCTTGAGATGATCGTTCAGCTCCGTCATCGTTCCCACGGTCGAGCGCGAGCTGCGAACGGGATTGGTCTGATCAATGGCAATGGCCGGGGGCACACCTTCCACGCGATCCACGGCAGGCCGGTCCATGCGATCCAGAAATTGCCGCGCATAAGCACTGAAGGTTTCGACATACCGGCGCTGCCCTTCGGCATACAAAGTGTCAAACACCAGACTGGACTTGCCCGAGCCGCTGGGCCCGGTGACCACGGTCAGCTCGCCGGTTCGCAGGTCCAGGTCCAGATTCTTGAGGTTGTGCTGGCGTGCGCCACGAATGCGAATAAGGCCCTGGGTCATAACGGCTCGATCTAGACAGTGAGGGCAATCATTCTAGGCAGGATTCACTGCGCCGGCGCTCGAGTGCGAGGAAGTCCTTTGTCCGAACAAAAAAGCCACGGCCAAGCCGTGGCTTTCAAGAATGCTACAAAAATATTATTTGGCAGCAGCAGGTGCTGCAGACGCAGCAGGCGCCGGTGCTGGCGCAGCAGCTGAAGCCGCTGCCTCAGCCGGCTTGACGGGTTCAGGGGCATGCACGGCATCGGCGCCATGTTTTTCACCCCCCATGTCCAGGTTGTCACCACCCTTCATGATCACAAACAGAGCCAATGCCGCAAACACGACAAATCCCACAGCAATTTTCCACATTTTTGATTCTCCTAGCGTCCGAAAAAAAAGCCCTCCACAAGGGGAGGGCTTGAATCTAACATCCGGGTCCCCCCGGAATGCTTACAAAGTTCAGTCACCCGCGTAGATGTCCACGTCTTTGGTTTCCTTGACGAACAACATGCCGATGACAAAAGTCATGCCGGCAATGATGATCGGGTACCACAAGCCGTTGTACATGTTGCCGGTCTGAGCCACGATAGCGAAGGCCGTGGTGGGCAGCAAGCCACCAAACCAGCCATTGCCAATGTGGTAGGGCAGCGACATGGAGGTGTAGCGAATGCGCGTGGGGAACATTTCCACCAGCATGGCAGCAATTGGGCCGTACACCATGGTCACCAGGATCACCAGGTAGGTCAGAATCACGGTGATCATGAACTTGTCCACCTTGGCAGGGTCTGCCTTGGTGGGGTACCCAGCGGCCTTGAGGGCTTCCAGCACACCTTTCTTGAACTCAGCGTCTTTGGCTTTGGCTTCCTCAGCCGGCAGGCCTTTGGAGCTGTAGCTGACGATTTCAACATCACCCACCTTGATGGTGGCAGGAGCCCCAGCGGCCCCCGCTTCGTTGGCATAGCTCACCGAGTTGGCAGCCAAGAACTGCTTGGCAATGTCACAAGAACTGGTGAATTTGACCGTACCCGTCGGGTTGAACTGGAAAGAGCACTCCTTGGCATCGGCGGCGACCACCACTTTGCTCTTTTGTTGAGCGGCATGCAGGTCGGGGTTTGCCGCTTTCGTCAGTGCTTCGAACACGGGGAAGTAGGTCAACACAGCCAGCAAACACCCCAGCATGATGATGGGCTTGCGGCCAATTTTGTCAGACAGGGATCCAAAGAAGATGAAGAAAGGCGTGCCAATGATCAGCGAGACGGCCACCAGAATGTTGGCAGTCGCGCCATCAACCTTGAGGGCCTGGGTCAGGAAGAACAAGGCGTAGAACTGGCCGGAGTACCACACCACTGCTTGGCCAGCAGTCAGGCCAATCAGGGCCAGAATCACGATCTTCAGGTTTTTCCATTGACCGAAAGACTCGGACAGGGGGGCCTTGGAAGTCTTGCCTTCGGCCTTCATTTTCTGGAAGGCGGGCGATTCATTCATGGACAAGCGGATGTACACCGAGACGGCCAGCAAGGCAATCGACACGATGAATGGAACACGCCAGCCCCAATCGGCAAAAGCAGCCTCGCCAATCGCGGTACGCGTGCCCAGAATCACCATCAGCGACAGGAACAAGCCCAGGGTCGCCGTGGTTTGAATCCAGGAGGTGTATGCGCCACGCTTGCCATGCGGCGCGTGCTCTGCCACGTAGGTCGCAGCACCGCCGTACTCACCGCCCAGCGCCAAGCCTTGCAGCAGGCGCAAGCAAATCAGAATGACCGGTGCGGCCACGCCAATGCTGGCATAGTTAGGAAGAATACCCACGATAAAGGTGGACAAACCCATGATCAGGATGGTCACCAGGAAGGTGTACTTGCGACCGATCATGTCGCCGAGTCGGCCAAACACCAGTGCGCCAAAGGGGCGCACGATGAAGCCAGCAGCAAAAGCCAGCAGCGCGAAGATGAACGCGGAGCCCGCGTCCAGGCCGCTGAAAAACTGCTTCGCAATGATTGCGGCGAGTGAACCGTACAGGTAAAAGTCATACCACTCAAACACGGTTCCGAGCGACGAAGCGAAGATCACTTTCTTCTCTTCGGCGGTCATCGGACGTGCGGCTTCTGCTGTTGCCATAGCGATGTCTCCAAAAGTTAAGCCCCTCGAAATTGAAGGGATGCAGGATTCTTAAAGGGCGTCCTTTCCAGGTTCTGACGGGAAACTGAATGGATGCTGACAAGTTAAGTAGTAACCCTTGTCTTTTTTTTCATATGGCGCTAGATGGGAATTATTTTCGGGAAATCCCCGAGGGCAGCGCTTGTGCGGCTTGCCAAGCACCCGATTCAAACCAGGCGTCATCCAACAGGTAGGCCCTCAGCATGGGTAGCGCGTCAAACCCCCAAAACAGTTTGTCATCCACCGCCATCGTGGGCACACCAAAGAGACCCGCAGTGATCGCGTGTTGCGTGTCATCGATCAGGCGCTGCTTGACCTGGGGACTGGCAGGGTCATGTTGCGGCACCAACTGTTCCGTCAAAACGCGCAGCCTGTCGAGGGACACAGGGTCTCCGCCGTCTTTCCAGACGTGCCTGAAAATGGTTTCGCAGACCCAGCGATTGGGTGGGCCTGCATCGGGACATGCCAAGGCCAGGCGCAGCAATGCCAAGGGATTGAACGGGTGGGCTGAAGGCAATTGCAATGGAATGTTGTGCTGATGCGCCCACCATTGCACTTGTTGGTAGGTCCAATCGCGCTTTCCGGCGATTTCCGCCGGCCCCAATTGACCGTGGTGCTTGAGCAAGCCCGCAAACAAAATCGGCTGGTAACGGACCTGGTGGCTGATCCCTTGCAAAGCCTGGGGCAAGGACTCAAACGCCAGGTACGCATAGGGGGAAATGAAATCGAAAAAGAAGGTGATCTGCTTCATGCGCGAGTCTCCAAAGGCGACGCCAACCGCTGTGCAATCCGCTCCCAAACGGCACGCCGCTCGGTCTCCTGCATCTGGCCCCATGCAGCGATTTCATCGAGGGTGCGCCAGCAACCCATGCACAAACCCTCGGCCATTTGACATACCGAGACACACGGCGAGGGAAACGGTCCGGGTTCGCGCAACATCTGCGCAGACCACTCCCGCATGGCTTGCGCCAACCGCTGTTTGTCTGCTGTATCCAAGCGGCTTACCCGGCACGTTTGCTGAGCAGGGCACGCGCCACGCGTGAGCCCGTGGGCCGACCCAGGGCCTCGCTGATGAAGACCCCGGCATCCACCAGGCGATCCAGATCGATGCCGGTCTCAATGCCCATGCCATGCAACAGGTAAACGACATCCTCGGTGGCCACATTCCCGGTCGCACCTTTGGCATAGGGACACCCGCCCAGCCCCGCCACCGAAGTGTCAAATTGCCAGACACCCAGTTCGAGACTGGCCAGCGTGTTGGCCAGGGCTTGCCCATAGGTGTCGTGGAAGTGGCCAGAAATGTCGTCGAGCGCGTAATGCTTCAATGTCGCTTCGATGGCGGCCTGGATTTTGCGCGGGGTGCCCACGCCAATGGTGTCCGCAACCCCCACATGTTGAACGCCAATGTCTTTCATCAGTTTCGCCAGATACCCCACACGCTCGGGCGACACATCGCCCTCGTAAGGGCAACCGACAGTGCACGACATGGCGCCACGCACGTGAATGCCCGCAGCCCTGGCGGCGGCAACCACTGGCGCAAACCGCTCAATGCTCTCGGCAATGCTGCAATTGATGTTTTTCCGACTGAAGGCTTCACTGGCCGCGCCAAACACCACAATTTCATCGGGTCGGCACAGCACCGCCGCTTCATAGCCTTGCATGTTGGGCGTCAGCACCGAATAGCGGACGCCCGGCAAACGCTGGATGCCCGCCATCACTTCGGCGTTGTCGGCCATCTGGGGCACCCATTTGGGCGACACAAAGCTGGTGACTTCGATGTCGCGCAACCCCGCTTCTTGCAGTTTGTGCACCAAGGCAATCTTGGTGACTGCCGCCACAGGCTGTTTTTCGTTCTGCAAGCCATCGCGTGGCCCCACATCCACCAGCTTCACTCGCGCAGGCAGCAACATGTCAATACCCTTTCTTCGGATCCACCAACCCCGCCAGGCTCGCAAGGGGCTCGCCGCGTTGCAGAGCGGTAATTTTGGAGGCCACCTGCGCCACACTCTCTTCACGCAAAGTCCGCGCCGAAATATGAGGGGTGACTGTGATTGCAGGATGGCGCCAGAAGGCGTGTGCGGGCGGCAAAGGTTCGGTGCGGAACACATCCAGCGTGGCACCAGCCAAGTGGCCTTGGTCCAGCAATCTGATCAGGTCGTCATCCACCAGATGTGCACCACGCGCCACATTGATCACATAACCACCGGGCTGCAACTGTGACAGCGTGCGCTGGTTCAGCACATCCATCGTGTCGGGCGTCAGTGGCAACAAACAGACCAGCACGCGCGATGCTGCCAGGAAATCCGGCAAGCCTTGCGCGCCGGCAAAGCATCGGATGCCCGCCAGCGCTTTCGGGGTGCGGCTCCAGCCATTCACAGGATACTCAAACTGCCGCACGATCTCCGCCACCCGAGCGCCCAGAACGCCCAGTCCCAAAATCCCTACCGGGAAATCCTGGCGCCTGTGCGGTTTGCGGAAAGCCCACTGCGACGCTTCCTGGGCTTGGGCATAGGCTTGAAATTCCCGGAAATGACGCGTCAGCGCATGCACCACATATTCGGCCATCTGCACTGCCATGCCCGCGTCATCCAGCCGCACCAAGGCCATGCGGGGAGGAATGCGCATGCGCAGCAGGGCATCAACACCCGCCCCCGCATTGAACAGCACCTTGAGCTGAGGCTGTTCATCAATGAATTGCTGTGGCGGGGTCCAGACCATGGCGTAGTCAGCCTGTGGTGCACCTGGGACCCACTCGTAAATCTCAGCGTCGGGCAAGGCGGATTGCAGGCAGGCAATCCAGGGCTCGGGCTTGTTGTTGGAAAGACAGACAACAATTTTCATGTCTGCATTCTCACCCAAGCTGCGCTTTCATGCCTCGAGACGCAGCAATTCGGCCCCTTCGGTCACCTGGTCGCCAGGGGCAAACAGCAATTCGGCCACCTTGCCATCGGTGGGTGCCTGGATGGTGTGCTCCATCTTCATGGCCTCCATCACGGCAAGCGCCTGCCCTGCTTTCACCGCATCGCCCGCCTTGACGGCGAAGGACACGATCTTGCCGGGCATCGGAGCGGTCAGGCGACCGGTCTCGTGTGCGGCTTCGCCGGCATGGGCCAGGGCATCAACCACCGTGATGCGCGCCGCCCCCTGCGAAGTGAACACATGGGCCGTCTCACCTTGCAAATAGACCGACACCACGCAACGCTGGTCACCCCATTGAACCTGGAGTTGATCGCCCAAGGGCTGCCACTGCAGTGCCGCATCGGGCCCCGCCCCCATCGACAAGGACAAGGCGCCCCCCGCCCCATAAGTCAAGGTTGCGGCGAAGGCTTCGCCGCCCTCCTCCAAAGCCCAGTAACGACGCTGACGGCCATGAGATTGCCAGCCATCGCGCTGCGCCAGAGGATCCACCCAGCCCGCGCCATCGGGTTGTGCCAGGGCTTGCTCAGCTGCCAGGGTATGTGCCACGACCGCCGCCACAGCCACTTCACGACGGACAGGTTGCTGATGGAACAGCACTTCTTTTTCTCGCTCGATCAAGGCCGTGTCCAGTTGGGCCTGCGCAAAAGATGGGCTGCGCAGAACATGGCGCAAAAACTGCACATTGGTGGCCAGTCCGACGATGTGCGTCTGCGCCAATGCGGCATCCAGGCGCGCCAAGGCCTGCTCGCGGGTGTCACCATGCACGATGAGCTTGGCGACCATGGAGTCGTAATACGGACTGATGGCATCACCTTCGCGCACGCCATCGTCCACGCGCACCGTCCCCGTCGTAAACGAAGCCGCTGACGGCTTGCGGTAAACGTTCAAGCGGCCTGTGGCTGGCAGAAATTGGTTGTCAGGATTTTCAGCGCAGATGCGCGCCTCGATCGCATGGCCTTGAATACGCAGTTGCGCCTGTTTCAACGGCAAGGGCTCTCCAGCGGCAACGCGCAATTGCCACTCAACCAGATCCAGACCGGTGATGGCTTCGGTCACGGGGTGTTCCACCTGCAAACGGGTGTTCATTTCCATGAAGAAGAAATCCATGCCACGCTCGGACTGCTCCACAATGAATTCCACCGTGCCGGCACCGACGTAGTTCACCGCTTTGGCGGCCGCAACGGCGGCAGCACCCATGCGTGCACGCAGGGCTTCGGTCATGCCAGGCGCCGGCGCCTCTTCCAGCACCTTCTGATGGCGACGCTGCACAGAGCAATCACGCTCAAACAGGTAGACGCAATCCCCCTGGGTATCGCCAAACACCTGAATCTCGATATGGCGCGGCCGCTGCACATATTTTTCAACCAGAACAGCATCGTCGCCAAAGCTGTTGCGCGCCTCTCGCTGACAGGAAGCCAGTGCGGCCGCAAAATCGGCGGCCTGCGTGACGATGCGCATGCCTTTGCCACCACCACCGGCGCTGGCTTTGATCAGCACGGGATAACCGATGCGATCGGCCTCGCTTTGGAGCAAAGCAGGATCCTGGTCCTTGCCGTGGTAACCAGGCACCAAGGGCACGCCTGCTTTTTCCATCAACAGCTTGGACTCGGCCTTCAAGCCCATGGCCTGGATGGCGGCAGCGGGCGGGCCAATGAACACCAGGCCGGCTTGCGCACAGGCCTGGGCAAACGCTTCGTTCTCGCTCAGGAAACCGTAACCCGGATGGATGGCTTGGGCACCCGTGGCCTTCGCCGCTTCCAGAATACGCTCCCAGCGCAGATAGCTGTCCTTGGGTGAGCTGCCGCCAATGTGCACGGCCTCGTCACACGACTGGGTGTGCTTGGCATTGGCATCGGCATCGGAATACACAGCCACCGTGCGAATACCCATGCGACGTGCCGTCGCCGCCACGCGGCAGGCAATCTCTCCGCGGTTGGCAATCAGAATTTTTTGAAACATCTCGGCTTCCTCAAAGCAACCAGTTGGGTTTGCGTTTTTGCAGAAACGACTGCACGCCTTCCTTGCCTTCGGCACTGGCACGAATATCGGCAATGCCCGCCACCGTGCGAGCCACCAGGGCCGCATCGATTTCCCGCTCGGCCACATCTTGCACCAAGCGCTTGCAGACTTGCACGGCATGGGGGCTGGCGCTGGTCAAAGACTGCACCCATTGGCTCACCACGTCGTCCAGGCGGTCGGCCGTGGTCACCTCATGTACCAGGCCCACGCGATGGGCCTCGGCCGCACTGAAGCGCTCAGCCGTCAAGAAGTAACGGTGCGCCGCACGTGCGCCCATCGCGCGAATGACATAGGGGCTGATGGTGGCGGGGATCAGGCCGAGCTTGACTTCACTCAGACAATACTGGGCGGTGTCCACGCTGACCGCCATGTCGGCCGCCGCCACCAGGCCCATGCCCCCCGCATACACATCGCCTTGCACACGCGCAATGACCGGCTGCCGGCATGCGTAAATCGCTGACAGCATGTCCGCGAGCTTGCTGGCGTCCGCCAGATTTTCCTCGCGGGTGTAGTCGGCCATGCGACGCATCCAATTCAAGTCGGCACCCGCGCAAAACGCAGGCCCTTCTGCGGCCAGCACCACACAGCGCACACTGCGATCTTCAGACACCTGGCGAAACGCCTGAGTCAATTCGGCAATCACTTCATCGTTGAAAGCGTTGCGCACTTCCGGGCGGCTCAAGGTCAGGGTTTTAACCCCACCTTGTTGAGCATGTGTCACAGCAGCCATGGCATCACATCCTGAACAGACCGAATTGCGTCTGCGCAATGGGCGCATTGAGCGAGGCACTCAAGCCCATGGCCAGCACGCGACGCGTATCTGCGGGATCGATGACACCGTCATCCCACAGGCGTGCCGTCGCATAGTACGGATGCCCTTGCACTTCGTATTGCTGGCGAATCGGCGTCTTGAAGGCCTCTTCCTCTGCCGCGCTCCATTGGCCGCCCTTGGCTTCAATGCCATCACGCTTGACGGTGGCAAGCACGCTGGCAGCCTGTTCGCCACCCATCACGCTGATGCGCGCGTTGGGCCACATCCACAAAAACCGCGGGCTGTATGCGCGGCCACACATGCCATAGTTGCCAGCGCCAAAACTGCCGCCGATGATGACCGTGAATTTCGGGACGGCCGCCGTTGCCACAGCCGTCACCATCTTGGCACCGTTGCGGGCGATCCCCTCGTTTTCGTACTTCCGCCCCACCATGAACCCGGTGATGTTTTGCAGAAACACCAGGGGAATCTTGCGCTGGCAGCACAACTCAATGAAGTGCGCGCCCTTCAAGGCCGACTCTGAAAACAAAATGCCATTGTTGGCGATGATGCCCACGGGTATGCCTTCAATGCGCGCGAAACCACAGACCAGCGTGGTGCCAAAGCGGGACTTGAACTCGTCGAACTCGGAGCCATCGACGATGCGCGCGATGATTTCACGCACATCAAACGGCTTGCGGGTATCTGTTGGGATCACGCCGTAGAGCTCTTCGCCAGCGTAACGCGGCGCTTGTGGCGCATGGGTGGCAATCGGTGGCAGCTTGCGGGCGTTGAGGTTTTTCACTGCCTGACGCGCCAGCGCAATCGCGTGTAAATCGTTCTGCGCCAAATGGTCGGCAACACCAGACAGGCGCGTGTGGACATCGCCACCGCCCAAATCCTCGGCCGTCACCACCTCACCGGTGGCGGCCTTCACCAGGGGCGGCCCTCCCAGGAAAATCGTTCCCTGGTTTTTCACGATGATGGTTTCATCGCTCATGGCCGGCACATAGGCACCCCCGGCCGTGCAACTGCCCATGACCACGGCAATCTGCGCAATGCCTTGCGCGCTCATATTGGCCTGGTTGAAGAAGATTCGCCCGAAGTGGTCGCGGTCCGGAAACACCTCGTCCTGGTTGGGCAGATTGGCCCCCCCCGAATCCACCAGGTAAATGCAAGGCAAATGGTTTTGTTGCGCCACTTCCTGCGCGCGCAAATGCTTTTTCACTGTCATGGGGTAGTAAGTCCCCCCTTTGACCGTGGCGTCATTGCACACGATCATGCAATCCACACCACTGACACGCCCCACACCCGCGATCAGACCGGCGCTGGGCGCATCGTTCTGGTACATCTGCAAGGCCGCCAGGGGCGCCAACTCGAGGAACGGCGTACCAGGATCCAGCAGGCGCTGAACCCGCTCGCGTGGCAGCAACTTGCCGCGGGCGGTGTGCTTTGCACGGGCCGCTTCACCGCCACCTTGGGCCACTTGGGCAAGCTGGGCTTGAAGATCATCCACCTGGGCGCGCATCGCCGTGGCGTTGGCTTGAAATTCAGCCGAGCGAGGGTTGAGTTTTGTCTCCAGAACAGGCATGGCTCACTCTTTCGGAAAAGCAGCACTCTAATTGACGTTTACGTAAACGTCAATTGATTCCGCAAAAAAAAGACGCTTCAGGCGTCCAGAATCAAGCGGGGCAACTCAGCCATGCTGTGAAAGACACGCTGGGCTCCGGCCTGCAGCAAGGCCTCGGTGTTGCGCACCGTGTCTTGTGGCCCTTCCGGTACATAAGCCCACACTTCAGCACCCGCCGCCACGCCCGCTGTCACCCCCGTGGGCGTGTCTTCAATCACCAGGCAGGCGGCCGTGGGCGTTGCCAGGTGTTGCGCAGCGGCCAGGTAGACGTCGGGGGCGGGCTTGGTGCGGGGCATTTCATGGCCGCTAAAAATGCGCCCTGCGAAATAATCGTGCAACGCCACTTTTTTCAATTGCATCTCGACCTTGAAACGGTCGGCCCCCGAGGCACAGGCCATGCGCTGGTCAAACAAGGGCTGCAAGGCGGCCATTGCCGCATGAATATGCGGCACGGCCTGCAGCCGTGCCTCCAGGGCCTGGTTTCGACGTTCCCGAAACGCGCTCAACCAGTCCTCAGTCAAGGGCTGGCGGGTGTGGTGCTCGATCAACTCGCGCTGATCCTTGACCGCGCGGCCAATGAAATGATGCACACACTCCTGCGTGCTCAGCATCCAGCCCAACTCGTGCAGCATGTCACGCAGCACGCCATTGGTGATGGGCTCGCTGTCCACCAGAACACCATCGCAATCAAAAAGCAGGGCAGAAAAACGCATATCAGGTCACATCACCATCCACATAAAACCAGGAACCATTCTCGCGCACGAAACGACTGCACTCCTGCATGCGCACGGCGCGACCCGCCAAACGATAACGTGCGACAAAAACCACCTCCGCCCTGTCCTCCCCTACCTGTCGATGGCTTTTCACCTCCAGGCCCAGCCATCGAACATCAGGATCAAGCGCCAGCGAGGCCGGGCGCGTGTGCGCATGCCATGAAGCCCGCAAATAGTCGCTGCGGCCCAGCACATAGGCGGTGTAGCGCGAGCGCATCAGGGCTTCAGCGTCCGGCGCCGGCTCGTCACCGGCGAGCCTGGGTCCGCAACATGCGCGCAGCGGTGCAATGCCTCGCCCCAGGCGGCGACCACAGGGGCAATCCATCGAAGCCCCCGTCGGGTCCTTCATGCCAGCGCTCGCTGGATCAGGATTTTTTGAACGTCCGAAGTGCCTTCGTAAATTTGGCAGACACGCACATCGCGGTAGATGCGCTCCACTGGGAAATCGCTGACGTAACCATAGCCCCCCAGGGTTTGAATGGCCGCGCTACAGATCTGCTCGGCCACTTCGCTGGCAAACAGCTTGGCCATGGCCGCCTCCTTGAGGCAAGGACGGCCAGCGTCGCGCAGAGCCGCCGCATGCCAGATCAACTGACGCGCGGCCTCCAGGCGCGTGGCACACTCAGCCAAACGAAAGCCCACGGCCTGGTGATTGAAGATGGCTGTACCAAAGCTTTCCCGTTGGCGGGCATAGTCCAGCGCCACCTCCAGCGCACTGCGGGCCATGCCCACGCTTTGGGCGGCAATGCCAATGCGCCCGCCTTCCAGTGCGCTGAGTGCAATCTTGTAACCCTCGCCTTCCTGGCCAATCAGGTTTTCTGCCGGAACGCGGCATTGGTCAAAATTGATTTGTGCAGTGTCGCTGGAGTGCTGTCCAAGCTTGTCTTCCAGGCGTGCGACCACATAGCCCGGCGAGTGGGTCGGCACGATGAAAGCACTGATGCCTTTCTTGCCGGCGGCCTTGTCGGTCACCGCGATCACGATGGCGACATCGCCGTTCTTGCCGCTGGTGATGAATTGCTTCACACCTTGCAACACATAGTCGGCCCCATCTCGGACTGCCGTGGTGCGCAAGGCCGAAGCGTCCGACCCCACATGCGGCTCCGTCAAGCAAAACGCGCCCAACAGTTCGCCTTGCGCCAGAGGGGTCAACCACTTCTTCTGTTGTTCGGCGTTACCGTAACGCATCAAAATTGCATTGACCGGGCAGTTGGTGACACTGATCGCAGTGCTGGTGCCGCCATCCCCTGCGGCAATTTCTTCCAGAACCAACGCCAGGGTCAGGTAATCCAGACCGGCACCGCCCAGGGCTTCGGGAACACAAATGCCGTACGCGCCCAAATCGGCGAGACCGCGATGCACCTCTTTCGGAAAAGTGTGTTCCTTGTCCCAGCGTGCCGCATGAGGCCACAGTTGTTCCTGGGCGAAGGCCCGCACAGCATCACGGATCATTTCCTGGTCAGGGGTCAACAGCATGGGAACTCCACAAAAAAGAACAGATTCACAATATCACCAGGCCAGTGACGTGCCATCGTAAGAAAGAAACTGGCCCTGGTGCTTCGGCTTCAAAGCGGCCAGGGTGGCGCGCATGGCGGTCACACTGGCCTGAGGCGTCAGTGGTGCGGCAGGGCCACCCATGTCGGTTTGCACCCACCCCGGATGCATCGCCACCACGGCCATGTCGGCATGACTGGCCTGTGCCGTTCGCACCACCATGTTCAGGGCAGCCTTGCTGACACGGTACAGCCAGGCATCCCCGCTTTCCGTCAAAGTCAGGCTGCCCATCCGACTGCTCAGGCACACCAGGGTGCCTCGCGCTTCTTGCACCATCGGCGCAATCTGCGGGATCACCTGCATTGCGCCCAGGACATTCGCATGCATCACGGCATCGAACGCCTCGCGTGTGGGCGGCGTCAACGCCGAGGCTTTGTCCATGGCGCCAGCAACGTACAGTGCCAGGTCCAGCTTTTCACCATCCAGCCGCCAGGACAAACTGCTGACACTGGCTGGGTCACTGACGTCCAGCGACAACGCCTCGACCCCCAGGTCGCGCAGACGTGAGATTCCCGCTTCGCTACGGGCCGTGCCAATGACACGCCAGCCCGCCGCTGCGTACTGGGCAGCGAACTCCCAGCCCAAGCCACGCGAAGCGCCGATGATCAGGACCGTGCTCATGCGCGCCTCTGGATCGCGTCAGAGCATCTCGACCGCCATGGCGGTCGCTTCACCGCCACCGATACACAGCGTGGCCAGACCTTTTTTCAGGCCGCGGGCTTTCAGGGCATGCAACAAGGTCACCAGGATACGCGCACCACTGGCACCGATCGGATGGCCCAGGGCACAGGCACCGCCATGCACATTCACCTTGTCGTGCGACACGTTCAAGTCGGCCATCAGGGCCATGGGGACCACCGCAAAGGCCTCATTGACCTCCCACAAATCGACATCCCCCACTTGCCAGCCAGCTTTGGCCAGTGCTTTCTGCGTCGCCCCCACTGGCGCCGTCGCAAACCACTCAGGTTCTTGCGCGTGACCAGCATGACTGGCCACGCGAGCCAAGGGCTGACACCCCAGGCGACGTGCCGTGGACTCGCGCATCATCACCAGGGCTGCCGCGCCATCGTTGATGGACGAACTGGATGCGGCCGTGATGGTGCCGTCCTTTTTGAATGCGGGTTTGAGACTGGTGAGCTTGTCCAGCTTGACTTTGCCCGGGCCTTCGTCCTGGGTAACCACACGCTCACCGCTTCGCTCCTTGACCGTCACAGGCGTGATTTCGGCGGCAAAGTGCCCCGAGGCGATAGTGGCCCTGGCGCGTTCCACACTGGCGATGGCAAAAGCATCCTGCTGCGCGCGCGTGAAGCTGTATTTCGCCGCACAATCCTCGCCAAAGGTGCCCATGCTGCGCCCAGGCTGGTAGGCGTCCTCCAGACCATCGAGCATCATGTGGTCAAAGATGTGGTCGTGACCCATGCGGTACCCGCCTCGCCCCTTCAGCATCAGATAAGGTGCATTGGTCATGCTTTCCATGCCGCCAGCCACCAGCACATCGTGCGAGCCAGCCACGAGCATGTCATGCGCGAACATGGCGGCACGCATGCCCGAGCCACACATTTTCGAAAGTGTCACGGCACCGGCGCTTTTGGGCAAACCGCCCTTGAAGGCAGCCTGTCGCGCAGGGGCCTGGCCTTGCCCCGCCATCAAACAGTTGCCAAACAGAACTTCGGTCACCAGCTCAGGCGCAATGCCTGCGCGCTGGACAGCCGCAGCGATCGCCGCGCCGCCCAGGTCATGCGCCGCCAAGGCCGAAAAGTCGCCCTGAAAGCTGCCCATGGGGGTGCGCGCAGCACTGACAATCACGATCGGATCAGACATGAAACACTCCTGCTCTTAAAAAAATTTCATCCATTGCCGCGCGGATAGCGCTTGAAGGCGCGGCGAAACACATCGACCACCTCATGCGGTCTTGTCATGGTGACGTCCAGGTCCTTGACCAGGCCATCGCTCAAGCCGTAGATCCAGCCATGAACAGCAATTTTCTGGCCTCGCCCCCAGGCATCCTGCATGACGTTGGACAAAGCCACATTGCCGACTTGCTCGATCACGTTCATTTCGCACATGACGCTCTCAAGCTCGGCCTGGGGCAGATGGTTCAAACGCTGGCGATGCCGCAGCCGCACATCCTGGACATGGCGCAACCAGTTGTCAGCCAAGCCGATGCGCGTACCACGGGTCGCAGCCAGCACGCCGCCACAACCGTAATGCCCCACGACCATGATGTGCTCGATGCGCAGATGCTCCACGGCAAACTGGATCACTGAGAGCGCATTCAAATCGGAATGAACCACCACATTGGCCACGTTGCGATGCACAAACACCTCGCCCGGGTCCAGGCCAGTGATTTCGTTGGCAGGCACGCGACTGTCCGAACAGCCAATCCACAAGTATTTGGGGCTTTGCTGCTGGGCCAGCTGATTGAAAAAACCCGGACGTTGCTGTTCCATGCGGGCCGCCCAGGCCCGATTGTTGGCAAACAAATGCTCCAAAGAGGCGCTCATGCTGTCCCTTCTGTCACATCGTTTCGGCAAACAGCTCGCGACCGATCAGCATCCGACGGACCTCGCTGGTGCCCGCACCGATTTCATACAACTTGGCATCACGCCACAAGCGGCCCAGCGGGTATTCATTGATGTAGCCATTGCCGCCAAAAATCTGCACACCTTCACCGGCCATCCAGGTGGCCTTTTCAGCACACCACAAAATAACACTGGCGCAATCTTTGCGCACCTGGCGCACGTGCTCCGCCCCCAGCAGGTCCAGATTTTTGCCGATGGTGTAGCAAAACGCTCGTCCCGCCTGGAGAACGGTGTACATATCAGCCACCTTGCCCTGGATCAACTGGAACTCGCCAATGCTCTGACCGAACTGCTTGCGGTCATGGATGTAGGGAACCACGTTGTCCATCACCGATTGCATGATACCGATCGGGCCGGCGGCCAGCACAGCGCGCTCATAGTCCAAACCGCTCATCAGCACCTTGGCGCCATTGTTCAAGCCCCCCAGAATGTTGTCTGCTGGCACTTCAACGTTCTGGAACACCAACTCGCCGGTATGGCTGCCACGCATGCCCAGCTTGTCGAGCTTTTGAGCAATGGAGAACCCCTTCATGCCTTTCTCAATCAGGAAAGCAGTGACGCCGCGTGCGCCCAGTTCCGGCTCGGTTTTGGCATAGACCACCAAGGTGTCCGCATCCGGGCCATTGGTGATCCACATCTTGTTGCCATTCAGCAGGTAATAGCCGCCCTTGTCTTCCGCCTTGAGCTTCATGCTGATGACGTCGCTGCCGGCGCCGGGCTCGGACATGGCCAGCGCACCCACATGCTCACCGGTAATCAGTTTGGGCAGGTATTTCTGGCGCTGCACGTCCGTGCCGTTGCGCTTGATCTGGTTGACGCACAGGTTGCTGTGCGCCCCGTAGCTCAGGCCCACGCTGGCGGAGGCGCGGGAAATTTCCTCCATGGCGATCATGTGGGCAAGGTAGCCCATGTTCGCACCACCGTAGGCCTCGGGCACAGTGATGCCCAGAACACCCAAATCGCCCATCTTGCGCCACAAGTCCATCGGGAACTGATCGGTGCGGTCGATCTCGGCAGCGCGGGGCGCAATCTCCGCTTGCGCGAATTCACGCACGGCATCGCGCAAGGCATCGATATCTTCGCCGAGTTGGAAATTCAGTCCGGGTAAGTTGCTCATGTCAGTTCTCCTGGCTTGTCAATTGAATCAAAGAAAACGCCGAAGCGTCAGGCATAGGTTTGGGGCACCGGCATCACCGTCTGTTGCATCACTGCGCAGTCCGATGTTTTTCCCGCATCAGAAACATGCTGCACTACCACCGTGGCCACAATCAGGCGCTTGCCCGCGCGGACCACTTTGCCGATGGCACGCAACTCACCGCCCTGAAAGGCGGCAAGAAAATTGATTTTGTATTCCACTGTGGTGACTTCCATGCCCTCTGGGGCCACGGTCAAGGCTGCGTAACCACCGGCAATGTCGGCCAATGCGCCCATGGCACCGCCATGAAAGCCGCCTTGCTGCTGCGTCACCTTGTCCGAGTAAGGCAAGGCAATCTCCACCTCACCGGGTGCCACACGGTCCAAGCGCGCGCCGAGTTGCTGCATCATGCCCTGGCGCAGAAAGCTTTGCTGGATGCGCTGAAACAGTGCAGCGTTGCTCGAGGATTCGCTCATGCTTTCTCCATGACTTTCTTGGCATGCTTGGCCAGCAATGCGCGGGTTTCTTTTTCGTGGGCCTTGACTTCGTCGAGGTTGGCCTCGACTTCCCGCAACTGGGCCTCCAGCTGTTGACGGTGCGAGGCCAGAATGACGAGGAACTTCTGCAACTGGGGCACGGTGTCCCGCGGGCTGTCGTACATGTCGATGATTTCCTTGGCCTCATTCAAGGAAAGCCCCAGGCGCTTGGCCCGCAGCGTCAATCGCAGACGCGCGCGGTCGCGGGCGCTGTAGATGCGACTGCGCCCGCCAGCGCCGGAACGCTCGGGCTGCAACAGCCCCATGTCCTCGTAAAAACGGATGGCGCGTGTCGTCAGGTCGAATTCCTGGGCCAGATCGCTGATGGAGTAGGTGGTCGCCATGATGACAAATTGACGTTTACGTAAACGTCAATTATGAAGGAAAATCGGCACCATGAACCATCTAGAAGCGCAACTTCACTATCCGCTGGGCGACGCCATGCCACCAGCAGCCCAGACGCTGGAGGTCGCGCCTGGCATCCGCTGGATCCGGATGGCCCTGCCCTTCGCCCTGGACCACATCAACCTGTGGCTGATTCGGGACGAGCTTGAGGGTCGCCCCGGTTGGACCGTGGTGGACTGCTGCATCGACCGACCGGAGTCCCGGGCCCAATGGGAAGGTATTTTTGAAAGCCAGCTGGAAGGCTTGCCGATTTTGCGGGTCATCGTCACGCACATGCACCCCGACCACATCGGTTTATCGCATTGGCTGTGCGAGCGCTGGCAGGCCCCCTTGTGGATCAGTGGCATGGACTACTACAACGCCCGTGTGGCCTCCTTGACCACCAGTGGCAACGGGGGTGAAGCCGCCGCCGATTTCTTCGCTTCGCATGGCATGTCCGATCCTGCCGCCTTGGCGGAGATTCGAGGGCGCACCAACTACTATCGCAATCTGGTGCCACAAGTGCCGGCCCATTACAGACGCCTGATGGACGGCATGACCGTGCGCATCGGTGCGCATGACTGGACCTGCATCGACGGCTTTGGTCACGCGCCGGAACACATCGCGCTGTACTGCGCCGACCTGAAGGTGCTTGTCAGCGGCGACATGGTGCTGCCTCGCATCAGCAGCAATGTGAGCGTGTACGAAGTCGAGCCCGAAGGCGACCCCTTGACCCAGTTTCTGGATTCCATCGACCGCTTCAAGCCCCTGCCGCATGACACCCTGGTGCTGCCCTCGCATGGCCGCCCCTTCACCGGGCTGCACCAGCGCATCGACCAGTTGCACGACCATCACCGCGACCGGTTGAACGATGTGATGGAGGTTTGTGCGCAGCAGAGCCAGACGGCCATGCAGGTCTTGCCGGTGCTGTTCAAGCGTGCATTGGACTTGCATCAGACGACCTTTGCGATGGGGGAAACGATTGCCCACATCAATGCGCTCTGGCATGCTGGCAAACTGCAGCGCCAGCAGGATGACCAAGGCGTCTATCGCTTCATTGCCAGGGCGGCAGGGCCTCATGCTTGAGTGTGGCACGGCGCTGGACGTAATCGGGTAGCACGGTTTTGACGGTATCCCAGAAGCGCGGGCTGTGGTCCATCACCTGCAGATGGCTGAGTTCATGCACAACGACGTAGTCCAGGATATCGAGCCGATGGTGTATCAATCGCCAATTCAGCCGGATCGCACCGTTGGCACTGGCGCTGCCCCAGCGGGTGCTGGCACTGCTCAGACTCAACCGCGTCCAGACGACGCCGAGTTGCGGTGCGAAATGGTTCAACCGCTCCTGAAACACACGCTTGGCCTGTCGCATCAGCCAGGCCTGGGCAGCATCACGAATCTGCTCGGACGTCGCTGTGTGGGGCAACCCGATGTGCAAGCAAGCCACCTGGCCAGCCACCGGATCAGCCGCTTGCAACACAGCCCCCGCACCTTCTGACCAAGCCGACGGTCCCAGTCGGATGCGCACTGTCTGCCCGAGATAAGGGAATTCAGCCCCCTCTTGCCAGACGATGCGCGCATCGGCCTGACGCGCCTGCTGCTGACGCATCTCTTCGAGCTTGCGCACGATCCAGTCGCTTTTTTCGTGCAAGGCACTTTCGATCTCAGCGATGCCAACCCAGCGCGGCGCACGCACCTCCAGACCATCGGGGCCCACCAGCATGCCAATGGTGCGACGTCGCGCCCGAACCATGGCGTAAGCCACGGGCGTGTTGGCCAGAACGATGCGCCGGTTCGCACGAGGGTGCGCAAAATGCGGCTCACCGGCAACGCTGGGCCGCATCAAAGTTTCAGAGGGAGCCGTGGCCTGTGGCTCAAACAAGTCCAGGACCAGTTGCACCAACCGCTTCATGCAAGGACTCAGGGTTTGCCGACGTAGGCTTGCGGGTCCAGACGGCGCATTTCCGCCTCGATCCAGCGCGACACTTCCTGCATCAGTTCGTCCGGCTCGCGCCCTTGGGTGGGAATCGGCGGCCCAATGGACACATCCACCACACCGGGATGCTTCACAAACGCCTTGCGCGGCCAGCATTTGGCCGAAGTGACCGCAATCGGAATGACCGGTGCACCGGTCTCAATCGCCAAACGCGTTCCGCCGGTTTTGTAAGCACCCATCTCGCCTCTCGGAATGCGTGTGCCCTCCGGAAACATGATGACCCAGATGCCTTGCGACAGCAATTCACGCCCTTGTTGAACGACTTTGTGAAAAGCTTGCGCACGCTGGCTGCGGTCGATGTGGATCATGTCCAGGCGTGCCATGGCCCAACCAAAAAAAGGGATGCGCAACAATTCGCGCTTGAACACATAGGCCAGCGGGTGCGGCATGATCGCCGGCATTAAAAAAGTTTCATAGGTTGACTGGTGTTTGACCAGCAAGACCGCCGGGCTGGTGCTGCCCGTTGGCAGGTTTTCCATGCCAGTGATGCGGTAGTGGATACCCACCAGCGTGCGCGCACTGTGCACCGCCATGCTCAGCCACTTCACAGCCATCCAGTACAGACGCTGCCCTTTCACGCCAAGGGCAGCCATGGCCAGGATGAACAGGGCATATGGCACCACCGTGAGCAGCATCCACAGAAAATGCAAGACAGAACGTGCAAAGGCCATCATGCGCGCTCTTTCACTGGTGCGCCATCCTCGGAGACCCCCAACAACCAGTCGACGAAGGCGCTGAGATCATGATGTACACGCGTTTCTGCGGGAAAAGTGGGCGGCAAGTCACGGTGGCGAAACTGCTCGCCCTTGCCCGTCAGCACCAGGTGCGGTGCACAGCCCACGGCATGACCGGCCTGCAGGTCACGCAGCGAGTCGCCCACACAGGGCACACCATGCAGGTCCAGGCCATAGCGCTCACCGATTTGCTCGAACAGGCCTGGCAAGGGTTTGCGACAGGTGCAGGACTCATCCGGGCTGTGCGGGCAGAAAAACACCGCATCAATTCGCCCGCCAGCCGCAGCCAGCAACTTGTTCATCTTGGCGTGCATGGCGTTCAGCGTGGCGACATCGAACAACCCGCGACCCAGGCCGGACTGATTGGATGCCACCACCACATGCCAGCCCGCGTGGTTCAGACGCGCAATGGCTTCGAGGGCTTGCGGCAGAGGCTGCCATTCTTCAGGCGATTTCACATAATCGTCGCGATCGTGGTTGATCGTGCCGTCGCGATCCAGAATGACCAGCTTCAGGTTCAGCATCTCAGGCTTTCTTCAGGCCGCAAGGCGTGACAAATCTGCCACGCGGTTCATGGCCACATGCAATTGCTTGAGCAAGCCTTGCCGATTCAGGCGCAGGTCCAGTTGCTCGGCATTCACCATCACATCCTCGAAAAAGGCATCCACCGGCGCGCGCAGCGCCGCCAGGGTTTGCAAGGACGCGGTGTAATCGCCGCGCGCCCATTGCTGCTGGGCCTGCGGCGTGATGGACTGCATGGCCGCAAACAGATTTTTCTCCGCCGTCTCCTGCAAGAGCACCTCACTCACATGGGGGTCAACATCTTGCGCTTTCTTGAGAATGTTGCTGATGCGCTTGTTGGCAGCAGCCAGCGCAGCGGCTTGCGGCAATTGCGCAAAAATGCGCACCGCGTCCAGACGTCGCCGCACTTCACCCAAGCGCTCAGGTCGCAACGACAGCACAGCATCCACCTCTTGCGCACTGAAGCCTTGCTCGCGCAAAGAGCCCGCGAGGCGCTCGAACATGAAGACCGTCAACGCCTCGCGCGCATCCGACGCGCCTTGCGCCAGTTTGTCCCCGAAAACCTGAAATGCCAACGCCAGCAAGGCAGACACATCCAGCGGCAAGGATTGTTCACTGAGCATGCGGATCACACCCAGGGCGTGGCGTCGCAGGGCAAACGGATCCTTGTCGCCGCTGGGCAGGTTGCCAATGCCGAACATGCCTGCCAGGGTTTCCAGCTTGTCCGCCAAAGCCACCACGGTTCCGACCTGGTTGCGAGGCAGGGCATCGCCCGCAAAACGTGGCTTGTAATGGTCTTCAATGGCCTGCGCAATGTCCTCGCTCAAGCCATCATGACGGGCATAGTACCCACCCATGATGCCCTGCAACTCGGGAAACTCGCCCACCATATCGGTCAGCAAATCGGTCTTGGCCAATTGCGCAGCCGTATCCGCTGCTGTGACCTGGTCCGGCTGCCCCGCAGCGACCAGCAAACCGGCAATGCCTTTCGCCAAAGCGCGCACACGCTCGGTACGCTCCCCTTGCGTGCCCAGTTTGTTGTGATAGACCACCTTGGCCAGGCCATCGACGCGGGCAGCCAGAGACTTTTTACGATCCTGATCAAAGAAGAACTTGGCGTCAGCCAGCCGTGGGCGCACCACCCGCTCGTTGCCTTGAATGACCGCACTGGCATCTTGCGGCTGAATATTGCTGACAACCAGGAATTGATGCGTCAACTTGCCTTGTGCATCCAGCAGAGGGAAATATTTCTGGTTGGCCTTCATCGTCAGAATGAGGCATTCCTGTGGCACCGCCAGAAACTCTTTTTCAAAGCTGCACGTCAAGACATTGGGGCGCTCCACCAATGCCGTGACCTCATCGAGCAAAGCCGCATCCTCGATGGGACGCACGCCGCCGCCCACCTTTTGCGCGGCCGCTTGCAACTGGCGCTCAATTTCAGCGCGCCGCTGCGCAAAGCTGGCGATGACAGCGCCTTGCGACGCCAGCAGCGAAGCGTATTCTTCGGCATGTGGCAGCGTGATCGTCTCTTTTTGCGCTTCGAAGCGATGGCCATGCGTCTCGCGTCCCGCGCGCAATCCCAGGGCCTTCACTGGCACGATGGCGTCGCCATGCAAGGCCACCAAACCATGCGCTGGGCGAACAAAGTTCACACTGCTCCATCCTGGCAGTTCACAGTCCTGCGCCAGCTGGTAGCTCATCACCTTGGGAATCGGCAGCTTGGCGATGGCTTCATCCAAAGCTTTTTGCAAGCCCTCTTCCAGACTCGCGCCACTCACCAGGCTTTTGTAGAACAGGGCTTGCGTCTTCCCATCCGGCTTCTGCTGCAACTGCGCTACAGCGTCAGCGCCCGCCCCCAGGGCCTGCAACTTCTTGAGCAAGGCTGGGGTGGGTTGGCCCTGTGCATCCAGGCCAACGCTGACAGGCATCAGTTTTTGTTCCAAATCGCGGTCAGCCGCTTTGGCCAGCACATTCGAGATCAATACCGCCAGACGGCGCGGCGAGGCATATGCTGTGTGTTCGGACGAGGCCAAAATCAGGCCTTGCGATTTGAGCTGATCGAAGATCACGCCGGCAAAGGCGTCCCCCAGTTTTTTGAGCACCTTGGGCGGCAACTCTTCAACAAACAATTCAACGAGAAGATGAGGTGTGGTCATGCGCGCAATTCCGTTCAAGCTGTCTTGCGGGTCATGGCATCGACCCATTCACGTGGCGCCATGGGGAAACCCAGGCGTTCACGGCTCTCAAAATAACTCTGAGCCACAGCACGGGCCAGGTTACGAATGCGGCCAATGTAGGCAGCACGCTCGGTCACGCTGATGGCGCCACGTGCATCCAGCAAGTTGAAAGTGTGGGCAGCCTTGAGCACTTGCTCATAAGCAGGCAAGGCCAATTGTTGCGCCATGAGGTACTGCGCTTGTTTCTCATGGGCACCGAAGGCGGTGAACAGGAAGTCGGCATCGCTGTGTTCGAAGTTATAAGCCGATTGCTCTTGTTCGTTTTGCAAATAGACATCACCGTATTTCAGGCCATCGGTCCATTGCAGGTTGTAGACATTGTCGACCCCTTGCAGGTACATGGCCAGACGCTCCAGACCATAGGTGATTTCACCGGTGATCGGACGGCAATCAATGCCGCCAACTTGCTGGAAGTAGGTGAACTGGGTGACTTCCATGCCATTGAGCCAGACCTCCCAGCCCAAGCCCCAGGCGCCCAGTGTGGGGTTCTCCCAGTCATCTTCGACGAAACGGATGTCGTTCTTTTTCAAGTCAAAGCCGAGTGCCTCCAGCGACCCCAGATACAACTCCAGAATATTGGCGGGCGCAGGCTTGAGCACCACCTGATACTGGTAGTAGTGCTGCAAGCGGTTGGGGTTTTCGCCATAGCGACCATCTTTCGGGCGGCGGCTGGGCTGGACATACGCTGCTTTCCAGGGCTCCGGGCCGATGGCGCGCAAAAACGTGGCGGTGTGCGAAGTGCCCGCCCCCACCTCCATGTCATAGGGCTGAAGCAAGGCGCAACCTTGTTGATCCCAGTAAGACTGAAGTTTGAGAATGATTTGTTGAAAGGTCAGCATAAAAGCGATCGAGGTCGGCGGCGGCCACCGCAAGTGCCGCACCTGGATGTAAAGCGCGAAAAGAACTGATTTTACGAGCCTGGAAGGGAAATTTCGCCCTTCAGCAAGGGGCTTTTGCCTTCTTTCGCAAGCGCATCCCAATGGCCAGCGCCATGAGGCCGCCGCAAAACAGCCACAGGGGGGCCAGGCCCCAGCGACCAGCCCACCCGGCAAAAAAGGTTGAGGCCCCGGTCTGCCCGACCACGTCCCCGACCAAGACCCCTCGGGTCTCGGGCGGCAATCGGTACGTGACACGACCTCGGTGATCGATGATGGCGGTTGCGCCTGTGTTCGTCGCACGGATCATGGGCCGCGCCAATTCCAGCGTTCGCAGGCGTGAAATCGACAGGTGCTGATCCAGGGCCACCGTGTTGCCAAACCAGGCCAGGTTGCTCATGTTGACCATCACGGTCGGCGCCCTGGCAGGATCCCGAAAGCGAGTGGCCAACTCTTCGCCAAACAAGTCCTCGAAACAGATGTTGGGCGCCACACGCTGTCCGGCCACCTCGAAAGGGGGCGGGTCTTGCGCCCCGCGACCAAAATCTCCCAGGGGTACCCCCATCATCTGGGTAAACCAGCGAAACAGAGGCGGCACAAATTCGCCGAACGGGACCAGATGGGCCTTGTCATAACGGTAAACCGCACCAGCATGCAAGCCCACGGCGCTGTTGCGATATTGCCCAGTGTCCAGCCAAGGCAATCCGACCAGGGCACTTTGCTGCCGTGCTGCGAAATGCCCGGTCAACTGTCCCCAGTAGCCCTCAGGCAAATGTTGTACGGCCATGGGGATCGCCGTTTCCGGGGTCACCACAAGGTCTGCATCACTGCGGGTCAATTCTGCGGCATACCACTGCAAGGCCGATGCGCGCGCGCTGGAGAATTTACGGTCCTGGGGCACATTGCCTTGCAAGAGCGCCACCCGCAATGCAGGCAGGGCTTCGGCATGCTGCCCCGTTTCACCGGGCACATAGGGCCAGGCCATCCACGCGACCACCAGCGCCACGGCGGTCAGGGCACGCTTGTCCGGCAAACCTTGCGCAACGGCCAGCGCCAGACCTGCGCTGACCATGCCCATGCCATAGACACCCAGCCACGGCGCGAGCGCGGCCAAACCGCTGTCCACATGCGCATAGCCTGCAGAGGCCCAGGGAAAGCCTGTGAAAAAAACGCCACGTGCCAACTCGGAGAAACCAAAGCAAGCGGCAAACAGCATGCTGCGTGCCCACCAGGAGGACATGGCCGACTGGCATGTCACGTAGAACCAGCATGCAAACGCCAGATAAGCGGACAAGGCAACGCTCAACAACAGAACCGACAGCACCGCCAAGCCAGCCGGCACGTTGCCATAGACACTCAAGGAAATATAGAGCCACCAGGTTGCTGCGGCCAAGCTGGTCGTGCCAAAGACAGCCCCCCAGAGGGCCGCTTGCCGTGGCGTCGCTTGTTGACACAGGACCCAGGCCAGCGACAGAAGGGCCAGCCACTGCAGCCAGCCATGGGCCTGACCCGTTCCAGGCCAGGCCATGGCCAAAGCATGCACCATTGCCGCGGTGGCGACCACCCCGGTCAGGCCCCACAACCGCTGGCGATCCGTCATTCGGTCGCGCTGACCGGGGAAACCCGGAACCATTTGACCGCCCCGCCCCGGGTATGCATCACCTCAAAGCGCAAGCCCCCCAGTTCATGCACCTCGCCGCGCACGGGAACATGGCCCATTTCATGCGCGATCAAACCGCCGATGGTGTCGAACTCTTCATCCCCTTCACGCACCGACAAGGTCACGGCAAACGCCTCGTTGACACGCGCCACCGCGGTGCTGCCTGCCACGCGGTAAGTACGGTCTGCCAAGCCGAAAATATCGCCGGCCTCCGCTTCGGTATCGAACTCATCCTCGATATCGCCCACGATTTGTTCAAGCACATCCTCAATCGTGACCAACCCCGCCACACGACCAAACTCATCGATCACGATGGCCAGATGGTTCCGATTCCCGCGGAAGTCCCTGAGCAAATCCACCAGCCCCTTGCTTTCAGGCACAAACACAGCCGGGCGCAACAAGGCACGGATATTGAGCTCCGGGGCACGCTGCAATTTCAAAAGGTCCTTCGCCAGCAGGATGCCCAAAATGTTTTCACGCTCGCCCTCATACACAGGGAAGCGTGAGTGAGCGATATCGATCACCTGATTCAACAATTCTTCGATGGGTGCCTGGATATCCACCAGATCCATGCGCGGCGCGGCGATCATCACGTCACCGGCGGTCATGTCAGCAATCCGCAGCACACCTTCCAGCATGACGCGGCTTTCTGCGCCAATCAATTGCCGATCTTCGGCTTGCGCCAACACGCCCAGAAGCTCATCCCGGGAGTCAGGACCGGGATGAATGAAATCCGTCAGTTTTTGAAAGAGGCTGCGCTTGTCTTGTTTGTCATGCGCGTGCGAGTGAGGGTCTGCCACAGCGTTGCGGCCCCAGGGCCGCGTGAGTTTAGATACTGCAAGGATAGCGGATTGAGATGACAGTTCAAGCACGCAGCCCGCAACGGGGTCTGGCGCTCACTCGGCAGACTGGTGGCGCGCTTGCCGCACACCTTGGCGGACTTCCTGCACTTGCGCCAAAAAATCCAGAAACCGACGAACTTGCTCTTTGATGGCGTAGTTGGTTTGCGCAAATTGCTCAGACACCAATTCGGTTAACTGACTGTCCAGATTTGCATGGGGCAAACGCAGGTAGGCCTCGGTCTCAGAACCATCACGCTCGACGGTAGCGCCGAATTTTCGGGCGATCTTGATCATGGGAACGTTTTCGCTCAAAGCGTGAATGAACAGCAACAGCACGCCTTCGTTGCGGGCATGCATGGCCGCACGCTCAAAAAGTCGTGCCCCATACCCACGGCCGCGTGACCGCTTTTGTACCGAGACCCCGAACTCGGCACACGCTTCTGTGCCACTTTCCAGATTCAGCGCCAAATGCGCCATGGCGACGATCTCCAAGCGACTGTTGAAGATCCCGAAAATCTCATCGCGCTCGAAATGCAGACCATCCACGTAGCGCTGAATTTGCTCGTCGTTGGCGGCATAGCCAAAGCGCAGGTACCGATCCTGCGCATCCAGCGCGAGCAAGTGCCGAAGGATGCGGGGCCGCTGTTCGGGCCCCAACGAGCAAATGGGCACCATCACTCCTCGGGCCGGCGCGACATCGACCGCACCCGACAAAGGACGGGTGAGGATTTGTCGCCCCGTGTCCAGCGAGGTTTTGAGCAAGGTCCGCATCAAGGTCATGCCCCAAATATAAGGGTTTTCCCTGATTTTCGAAAGGATTCAGACAGGTTTCTTTAGAGTTTCCTGCTTAGACGCTTGAAATGTTTGTGCACACTCTCCTTTAATCACAATATTTTCAAGTGCACCTGAAGGAGGATCAACCCCAATCGCCCTGACGCTGTTTTAGCTCGACAATGGGTGCTGGAGACCCATCATGACTAAACCCTGGCTAGCACATTACCCCGAAGGAGTTCCTGCAGAGATTCATCCCGAATCGTTCACGTCGTTAGGACAGTTCCTCGAATCTTGTTTTCAGAAGCATGCGGCCAATCCATTTTCAGTCTGCATGGAACGATGGATGTCGTTCGCCGAGTTGGACCGGGACTCTGCCGCAATGGGCGCATGGCTCCAGCAACAAGGCCTGGCCAGCGATGCACGCATCGCGCTGATGCTGCCCAATATCCCGCAATTTACGGTCAGCATGGCGGGTATTTTGCGCGCCGGCTTCACCTGCGTGAATGTCAACCCCTTGTACACCGCTCGCGAGTTGGAGCACCAGCTCAAAGATTCTGGTGCCACGGCCATCGTCATCCTTGAAAACTTCGCACATACTCTGGCACCCATCCTCAACCGCACCCAGGTACAGGTGGTGGTGGTCGCCACGATGGGTGACATGCTGGGCGCGGCCTTCGGTCGCTGGATCACGTTTGCCGTCAGGCACCTGGCCAAGATGGTGCCCCCCTTTGAACTGCCTGCGGCGAATGCACAAGGCAAGCCACACAAGCTGACATCTTTTCGACAAGCTTTGGGCGAAGGACGCCAGCAAACATTGATCCCTCCCAAAACGGACCTGAATTCCGTTGCATTTTTGCAATACACAGGAGGCACGACAGGCTTGTCCAAAGGCGCGGTGCTGACTCACCGGAATGTGATTGCAGCCATTTTGCAAGCAGAAGCCTGGTTTTCTCCGGCCTTGAAACGGATCGGGGACATCTCCAAAGCCAACAGCATTGCGGCGTTGCCCCTGTACCACATCTTCGCTTTGACCCTGTGCTTTTTAGCGATCCGCTGGGGCGCACAGTTGACGCTGATTCCCAACCCGCGCGACATTCCCAAATTTGTAGCGGTCCTCAAACGCCGGCCTTTCCATGTGATGCCTGCAGTGAACACCTTGTTCAATGCGCTCTTGCAAAACCCCGAGTTCAGGGCGCTGGATTTTTCCTCCTTGTGCGTGTCGCAAGCTGGTGGCATGGCCGCATCGGAGGGGACGGCCAAAGAATGGCAAAAGGTGACGGGGTGCGCGATGGTGGAGGGCTGGGGCATGAGTGAGACCTGCGCCATCGGCACCAACAACCCCATCAACACCACCCTCTTCAGCGGCACCATTGGCCTGCCGCTGCCCAGCATTGATGTGGCCATCAAGGATGATGACGGCAAGGATGTGCCCACCGGGCAACCGGGCGAGATCTGCATTCGCGGGCCCAACGTCATGCCTGGCTACTACCAGCAACCGGAAGAGAATCGAAAAACATTCACCGCAGATGGCTTCATGCGCACTGGCGACATTGGCATCATGGATGAGCGAGGCTACAGCCGGATCGTGGACCGTAAGAAAGACATGATTTTGGTCAGTGGCTTCAACGTCTTCCCGAACGAATTGGAAAACGTGGTCTCCATGTGTCCTGGTGTTCTCGAGTGCGCAGCGGTGGGCGTCCCTGACGAGAAGCAAGGGGAGGCCATCAAGTTGTTTGTCGTGCGCAAGGATCCATCGCTGACCGAAGAAGCAGTAAGCGCGTATTGCAGGGAACAACTCACAGGCTACAAAGTTCCCAAATTCATCGAATTCCGTGCGGAGCTCCCCAAAACCAATGTGGGAAAGATTCTTCGGCGAGAATTGCGCACGCCCTCATGAACGACAACGCTGCGTCCCATTTGCACCCTCTGCTGCCCGAGGACATGCGCTTTTTCGAGCGCGGCTGGCTGTCCTCCAACAATCTCCTCCTTCTGGGCCAAAAGGAGACGGTTTTAATCGACAGCGGATACACGACACACAGTGCCCAAACACGCGCGTTGATCCAGCGGGCTCTGGGCACGCGCCCCCTCGATCGTCTGATCAACACACATTTGCACAGTGATCATTGCGGCGGCAATGCTGTGCTCCAACAAACCTGGCCGCTGCTTCAAACACATGTCCCACCAGGCCTGGCAACCGCTGTGCACGCCTGGGACACTGTGGAGCTCACTTACGAACCCACGGGCCAAACTTGTCCGCGCTTCAAGGCGGATGGTGTCCTGCAGCCGGGCACTTTGGTACAACTGGCGGATCGTCATTGGGAAATTCATGCTGCCCCTGGACATGACCCTCATTCCGTGATTCTTTTCGAGCCCCATGCTCGCGTGCTTTTATCAGCCGACGCCCTCTGGGAACATGGCTTTGGCGTGGTCTTTCCAGAAATCATGGGGAACAGTGGTTTCAAGGAAATTGGCGAAACCCTGGACTTGATCGAGCGTTTGAACGCGAACGTGGTGGTACCAGGGCATGGGCGCGTTTTCAATGATGTCTCGGGAGCCCTGGCGCGTGCGCGTGAACGTCTGGCGTTGTTTCAGAAGCACCCCGTCAAACATGCGAGTCATGCCGCCAAGGTACTATTGAAATTCAAGCTTCTGGAGTTGCAACGCATTCCATTGCGCGACTTCACACGGTGGGCGGCGTCCAGTGAATACCTTCGTCATCTGCATGCTGTGCATTTCCCCCAAGAAGACTTCTCACGGTGGATAGATCGCTTGCTGGAAGATTTAGCAAGTGCCAAGGCTTTGCAGCGCTCAGGCGAAGACCTGATCAATAGCTGATCCGTCGCCCCAAAACAAAAAGCCCATCTCACACGAGATGGGCTTTTTGGGCTGTAAGAGCCTGACGATGTCCTACTTTCACACGGGTATCCGCACTATCATCGGCGCTGAAGCGTTTCACGGTCCTGTTCGGGATGGGAAGGAGTGGTACCACCTCG
>JACCDX010310394.1_pt1 | contig 46208 bp, 59 predicted proteins | sample 7449681 | NCBI WGS metagenome assembly JACCDX01 (sample SAMN15323450, study PRJNA562643) | freshwater metagenome | isolation source: river surface water | place: USA:Blue River Watershed | collected 2017-08-18
AAATCTTATCTCGACTACGCGATGAGCGTAATCGTTTCGCGTGCCATTCCTGATGCTTGTGACGGTTTAAAACCAGTGCACCGCCGCATTCTTTACGCAATGTATGAAGGCAATTACGATTACAATAAACCATTTAAAAAATCGGCAAGAATTGTCGGTGAAGTTATGGGTAAATATCACCCACACGGTGACTCTGCAATTTACGAATCTTTGGTGCGTATGGCCCAAGATTTCTCGATGCGAGTTCCGTTAATTGATGGCCAAGGTAACTTCGGTTCAATTGACGATGATCCGGCAGCTGCAATGCGTTATACTGAATCGCGTTTGGAAAAAATTTCGCACACTATGTTGGATGATCTCGACAAAGATACTGTTGATTTCATGCCCAACTATGACGGTCACGAAAAAGAGCCGAAAGTTTTACCAGCTCGCTTCCCTAACCTTTTGGTCAACGGTTCTGGCGGTATTGCAGTTGGTATGGCAACTAACATTCCACCACATAATTTGGGTGAAGTGATTGACGCTTGTTTGGCCTATATCGACAACAACGAAATTGCGATTGAAGACATCATCAAAATCGTTCCCGGCCCAGATTTTCCAACTGGCGGTATTATTCTTGGTCGCGCCGGACACGACTCTGCAGCAAGAACTGGTCGTGGTTCTGTGGTAATGCGTGGTCGCCACAAAATTGAGAAAAAAACTGGCGGTAAAGTTGCTATTATCATCGAAGAAATTCCGTACCAAGTTAACAAAGCTAAGTTGGTCGAAAAAATCGCTGAATTAGTTAAAGAGAAAAAAATTGAAGGCATCACTGACTTGCGTGATGAATCTGACCGTGACGGTATCCGCGTTGTGATTGAACTGCGCAAAGATGCCATGGAAGAAGTCATCATCAATCAGCTTTACAGCTTCACTGAGTTACAATGCAATTTCAGCGTCAACATGTTGGCGCTAAATCACGGCAAACCGCAATTGATGAATATTCTTGATGTTATCAAAATTTTCACTGCTTTCCGCTTTGACGTTACAACCAGAAGAACTGAATTTTTGCTCGGCAAAGCTCGTGATAAAACTCACATTTTAATCGGTTTGGCTGTTGCGGTTGGCAATATCGACGAAGTTGTTGAATTGATCAAATCATCAAAAGACGTCACTGAAGCTAAAGAAAAATTGCTTTCTCGCGCTTGGCCAGTCGGCATCGTTGAAACCATCATTAAATTGGTGCAAGACCGTGGAAATATCGTTAAAGACGGCCAGTTTTATTTTACTGAAGTTCAGGCTAAAGCAATTTTGGAAATGCGTTTAGCGCGTTTGACTGGTTTGGAAATGGAAAAAATCAGCGACGAATTAAAAGCTTTGGCTGAAGAAATTTCTGGCTATTTGGCTCTTTTATCTGATCGCGTTAAAATGACTGATTTGGTTAAAAAAGAATTAACTGAAGTAAAAGATCAGTTCGCCACTCCAAGAAAATCAACCATCGAAGATTCTGAATTCGAAGTTGATATCGAAGATTTAATTCCAAAAGAAGACATGGTTGTTGTGGGCACAATGAATGGCTACATCAAACGCGTTGCTTTGAACGCTTACCGCACACAAAAACGCGGTGGTAAAGGTCGTAGCGCAATGGATGTTCGCGACGAAGATATCGCAACCGATATTTTCGTAACCAACACTCACACGCCGATTTTATTCTTCTCCAACAAAGGAAAAGTTTATCGCTTAAAAACTTACAAACTTCCTCTTGGTTCACCACAAGCTCGTGGTCGCGCCTTGGTGAATTTATTACCACTTGAAGCTGATGAAAAAATTTCAACAATTTTAGCTCTTCCAGAAGATGAGTCGAAATGGAATGATTTAAGCATTGCTTTCGCAACTTCACACGGCGACATCAGAAGAAACTCGATGGATCAATTCATTGATATTCGTTCAAGCGGTAAAATTGCCATGAAGCTGGAAGCCGGACAATCCTTGGTCGGCGTAGCTTTGTGCACTGAACAAGACGACATCTTGCTCTCAACCAAAGACGGTAAATGCATTCGTTTCCCTGTTGAAAAATTACGCGTGTTCCAAAGCCGTAACTCAACTGGTGTTCGCGGTGTAAAATTAGAAGATGGCAATGAAGTTATCGCCATGTCTGTGTTGCATCACGCCAATGATGATTCTGAAGTGAAAGAAAAATACCTCAAAATCGACATCGAACAACGTCTCGCACTTCGCGAAGCTTTGTTGTTCAACCGTAATTTAGAGCAAAATCCTTCTGATGATTTATTGGTACAACTCAAAGAAATTCCACAAATTGCTGGCAGCGAATTGTCACAATCAAAAATTGAGGAATTGGCTTTGAATGAAGAGTTCATTTTGACCATGACTGAAAATGGTTACGGCAAACGTTCTTCAGCTTATGAATATCGCATCACTAACCGTGGCGGTTCTGGTATCACCAACATAGTAACTTCTAAACGTAACGGTAACGTTGTTGCCAGCTTCCCAGTTGAGCCAAAAGACCAAGTTATGATTATTACTAATAAAGGAACTTTGATCAGAACTGAAGTTGGTTCGGTAAGAATTTCTGGCCGTAACACTCAAGGTGTAACTTTAATCAAAACTTCTGACGAAACCGTTGTTTCAGTTGCGCGTATTGCTCACACTGGCAATAAAGAAGTTGACGATGCCGAAGTTGGTGATGATTCAGTCGATAATTTGGAAGCAACTTCTGAAAATTCAGCGGAATAAAATATGATCAGCTCTTTGTATGCTGCGTTGTTGGCGATTATTTTTATAGTTCTTACTCTTCGAACTATAAAAATACGCCGCCGCGAAAAAATCTCACTTGGAGATAATGGCAACGTGGAATTACAAAGAGCAATTCGCGCTCACGGAAATTTTTGTGAAACTGTGCCAATTGCTTTGATACTATTAGTTTTAGCTGAAGCAAGCGGCGCAAGCTCAGCAATTTTGCATATTTGCGCAATTATTTTGTTAGTTGGTAGAACTTCTCATGCTTTTGGCATTAGTAGCCAAAACTCATCTTTCTATTTCCGCGTTGGTGGCATGATTTTAACTATCAGCTCAATTACTATTTTAGCAGCTCTTAATATATTGTTGTTTCTGATGAGCTATTAGCCTGCATCAAGCCACTTTTTTCTATCTCTAACTTTGCTGCAGCAAAGTCACTTAAAAAATCTTTATTTTGAAACAAACCACCAATAATCAAAAATCCTAACTGACGTCCTCCATTTAAATCATGGGGGAAATGCATGCCTACTAAAACACGATGATTAGCAGTTTTCTTTGCGTATAACTCAAATTGTTCTGCTTTTTGCGGAATCAATAATCCCAAAACTTTTGCCACCACAAATGAAGAGGTCGCATGTCCACTTGGATATGCTGGAGTATCAGAAGTCGGAATCAAAACTTTGATTCTTTTATCTGATAAAAATGGTCTCTTGGTTTTCCAATATTCTTTAGCATCACCTGCAGCATCAAACGAGGTTTTCAAAGTGCGTTCTAACAATTTAAATGTTTTAGGAAAACTCGTTTCAGAAAACTGTGGATAAACATTTTTTATCAACATTTCTGGCGTAATTTTTATTTCATTTACCGCAGCTTCAATTTCAGATTTCTGCGCTGATTTTTGTAATTTAATTATGTACAAAATTTCTTGTTTATATTCTGCACTTTTACGGTCGATAGGTTTATCAAGCAAAGTAGGAGAAATTTTTGACGACTCAAAATAGGCTTGGGAGAATGCAGAATTGGAAATAATACAAAAAACTACACACAAAAAAAAATTTCTAAATTTCATAAAATTATAAATTTACATTTTTCTAACTTGGCTGCTGACAGCTAAAGCTGAGGCTTGGATTTTGGTTGGTGAGCTATGAGGAAAATCCGATCTATTTTCTAAATTAAGAGATAAACTTTCAGTTCCTAAATAAGCAATTTCGCCATCTCTCTTTTCAAACAAAATCTCAAAAGGCACACAATTACCTATTTTTATCTTCGATTTTTCACCACTGAAATGGCTGTGTAAAGCAGATAAACTATTACTATGAGCCACTACTAGAACATTTTTATCATCCTGCAAAAAAGATAAAATATAATCATGCACCACTTTAGTTCTTGTGGCGACATCTTGTAAAGATTCTCCAAAAGGCATTGGCAAGAAAGCTTTATTGAAACTTTGCGGAATATTTTCTGGATGAGACTGATTTGTTATATCCATATCTGGCGGTCTTTGATCCCAAATTTTAGTAAATTTTTTGTTAGATTCATTTTTACTCTTTTTAGTGTAATCACCCGGACTTAGCTCAACCAATGCCACTACTTTTTCTGATCTAACGTGATAACACCCCATTTCTAACAGAACTTGTTGTGCTGTTTCATAAGCACGACTGAGTGGAGTTGTAAGTACAATGTCGGGAATAAAGTTATGACTACGCAAAATTTCACCCATCATTTTTGCTTGTTTTAAACCATCTTGAGTTATTTGCGCATCAAATTGTCCAGCCCAAATTTTTTCAACATTTAAATCTGTTTCACCATGACGAGAAATAATTAATCTAGGTCTTGAGTCTTGATTATTTTGGTTATGCGAAGTAACCGCTGATTGATTAGCAACATCTACAATTAATTTCTCAGCTGAGTCGCCGTCATAATCAAGTAACTTTGAAAAAGGTCTTGCGACATTTCGGAAAATATTTTTACGCATTTTTTGTTGTATCTTATGACATCAGTTAGCTTGATTTTTTGTCGTAACAATTAAGAATTTCAACTAGTTTAATTCAGAATCACAAAAGCAAAATATGACATACACAATCCAAGGAAAAAATAACGTTTATGAACTTGTAGTTGGTTGCGAAATTCACGCCCAAGTTGCATCGCAATCTAAATTATTTTCACGTGCAGCAACTGCTTTTGGAGCACCGCAAAATTCGCAAGTTTCTTTGGTCGATGCTGCAATGCCTGGCATGCTACCAACCATTAACGCTGAATGTGTGAAACAAGCTGTGAAAACTGGTCTTGGAATTAACGCTAAAATCAATTTGGTTTCCGTTTTTGATCGTAAAAATTATTTCTACCCAGACTTGCCACAAGGTTATCAAATTTCACAATTTCTTGATCCAATTGTCGGCGAAGGTGCAGTTGAAATTACTTTGGAAAATGGCACAAAAAAAACTATTCACGTTGAGCGCATTCACCTTGAGCAAGATGCCGGCAAATCAATTCATGATCAACATCCTTCACTTTCTTTAATCGATTTAAATCGTTCTGGAATTGCTTTGATGGAAATCGTTTCCAAACCTGACATGAGTTCGCCTTTCGAAGCTGCGGAATATGTAAAAACAATTCGTGCGATCGTGCGCGCTCTTGGTACTTCTGACGGCGATATGGAAAAAGGCAATTTGCGTTGCGACGCTAACGTTTCTGTTCGTAAAGTTGGTGAAAAAAAGTTGGGAACTCGCTGCGAAATCAAAAATTTGAATTCTATGCGTAACATCGCTCGTGCGATTGAATTTGAAGCAGCTCGCCAAGTTGAGATCTTGGAAAATGGCGGCACGATTGACCAAGAAACCCGTTTGTTTGATGCTTTGACTGGCGAAACCAGAACAATGCGCAGCAAAGAAGATGCTATGGATTATCGTTATTTCCCAGATCCAGATCTTCCGCCTTTGGTTTTAACTCAAGAATTTGTCGACGAAATCAAAAAATCTTTACCAGAATTACCAGATGCCAAGAAACAGCGCTATGTTACACAGCTTGGTGTTCCTGAATATGATGCTGGAGTTATCACAAATGATAGCGACTTAACCGAGTTTTTCGAAAAATTAATTCAAAAACACGAAGCTAAACTTGCCATCACTTGGCTTACTGTCGAGCTTTTCGGACGCATGAATAAACTTAATATCACTTTTGAAAGTTTAAAAATTACGCCAGATAAATTAAGCGGACTTTTAGATTTGATTAAAAACGGCGCTATTTCCGGAAAAATCGCCAAAGATGTTTTGGATATAATGATCGAAACTGGCGATGAAGCTGCAAAAATTGTTGAAGAAAAAGGCTGGAAACAAGTTTCTGATACTGGCGCAATTGATAAAATTGTTGCTGAAGTTGTAGCTGCAAATTCTCAACAATTCGCTGATTATTTAGCTGGCAATGAAAGACTTCACGGTTTCTTTATCGGCCAAATTATGAAAGCAAGTAAAGGCCAAGCTAATCCTCAATTAGCTAACGAATGTCTAACTAAGTTCAAAAACTCACAAAAATAACCATTTAATCATCCCTAAAAATCTTATCAGCGGTTTTTGGGGGTGATATTGCTGTGTTATAATCCAGAATTTATGAATTTAGAAGCTTGTTTAATTTACAATTCCAGCTTCCAAATCTGCTCTGCGTTTTCTTTCAGCTTGTACTTGAGAAATTAACTCCTGTCTTCTTTGTTCTTCTAAATCACGCTCAATTTCGTGCAGAATCTCAAAAAGCTGAGGAATCCAATTTTCAGCTGGCTCAACCTTACCCACTTCATCTGTATGAGCCAAAATAACTTCTTGAGTCGCAGTGTTTGTTATTTCATCAGCCGACAAAATTTTTACAATTTCTGGCATTTTTTGCAGATTCAACGATGCAATAATTGAATCACGATTATGTTTAAAGATGAAGTGACGCTCATCATCTTCCATCATAGTAATTATCTCTATTTCATCGTCACTAAGCTCAAGAACTGATTTATAGCAAGGGTCTGGGTTTTGATTCGCCGTATATATTTCTGTGACGATTAATCTTCTCATCTCAAAAATCACATCACTTTCATTAATAGCTTCAAAGTCAGATGAGGTAAAAATAATTACACAATTTTTTTGGCGGAAACGCTCCATTAAATCACCAATGCGCTGCATAATAACAGGATTATCTACCAAGTTCCATGCCTGATCCAAAACTAATATTGATGGTGTCCCATCTAAGTTTTGTTCGATTTTGTGAAGCAAATAAAAGAATATCGGTACCAACAAATTCTTTTGCTCAAGAATGTCCGTCAAATCAAAACCGTTTACAACGTTGGTGAAACTATTTTGAGATTGGGCACCTAAAAGATTAATAATTTTAGGGCTATTCAAAATTTGCAGCTTCTCAAAAATATTTTTTGTTTCAGCGACATTAAAATATTGCAGCGCTTTTACAAAGTCAGTGACATTATCTGCACAAATTTTTTCAACTATTTTGGGTATAAAATCAATCTGCTCTTGCGGTATCTTATCCTTAAAAGAGATTAGAAGTGACTCAAACCATTCACCCAAAAATATTTTATTAGAGTCATTTTTATCTAAAAAAAGCGGATCAATAGTTAAATGATTCTCAGCAGAATTATCAGAAGAAATTGTGAAATAATCTCCGCCTAAAACTTTGATAAATGACTTAGATCTTTGGTTATGATCAAAGTAGAAAATTTTACCGCCAAATTTACGAGATTGCGTCACCAAAAAATTGGTTAAAACTGTTTTACCAGCATTTTGTGGACCAATAATCAAAGTGTGTCCCAAATCTTCTTCATGAAAATTAAAGAAATATGGCGTATCTAAAACTGTCCTCAAAACAGTAACCGCCGATCCCCAATGATTACCTTCTATGGTTCCAGATGGAAAATTATGCAATGCTGCGAAACCGCCTACCAAGTAAGAATTTATTATTTTCTGACGACGCAAATAGCAAAAATTTCCGGGTAATTGTGACCAAAAACAATGCTCAGCGAAAACATCTTCACGAATAACCACCAAGCCTAGAGATGAAAATTTTTCCATGGCAAATTTTACATCTTTTTCCAACTCTTCTTTGCTTTTGCTGATAATCATTATGGTAGTTTGTAACTTACCAAAGTTCGTCTGAGAGTTTGCATCTTCTTCGACAAAGTTGGCAACTCCGCTTAAATAACGGCATTCTTCATCACCACTAACTTTTAACAAATAATCTTGATATTCGTAGTGCTCTAACTCTTTTTTATCGTAATTAAAATCAAAAGACTGGCTTATAACAAATTCGAAGGGCAACTGCATGATACGATCAAGAGCTTCTACTGAAGATTCTTGATACTCTTTAAGCGATAACATCGAAGCGAAGTTTTTATTATCATATCCGAAAACTTCTAAGTTACGATCACCAAAAGCAAACTTATGACTTGCCAAGTCTGAAGCGATATCGTTGACCCACAAAGGATAACGCTCTTCGTAAAGATTAATGATTTTGCCGAAAAAACGCATTGGTTCTGAATATAAAACTTCTTCATGTTCAGCAATTCCGAGTAATTTTGCGCCATATTCTTCAATATCTACCAATATACTAGTAACAACGTTTGAGAGCTTCTCATGAGCTTTCTTTAAGAAATTTTTATGAAGTGATTTCGTTGAAGAAAACGAAAATGAGCGCATAAAGCCAGCAAAGTTGGCAATCGACGTGTCTAAACCTTCGGTAATTATAGTTATGTAAAGTTCATTTACATAACGGGTAGACCACTCATTTTCTTTATCCCAAGACTCATTAACTGTTTTGGAAAACGTATCTGGAAATTCTCCTTTAGGCACAACATTCTTTTTTCTACGGAATGTGTGAAACCAGAAGGCGAAACCATTATCCTTAACATGAGCTACTATTGAATCACGCAAAGTGTCACGCAGCGAAAGAATATCTACTGCTACCGAATCAGTACCAAAACCAGTAATCCGAATGGTTTGCAACAATTCACCATTTTTAGTAATGATGGTATGAGGATCGTAATGACAGACGTATGGAATTAAATCCTCATCTGGCTTTTTAGCGGTTAACTTTTGTTGTTGCGTATTTTTACCTTTCGGAGCTGGTTTCAAAGCCATTATCTTTTACTTATTTCGGTGTATTCTCTTTTTACTTGTCCGGTGTAGAGCTGACGCGGTCTGCCAATTTTGAAAGCCGGATCTTCAATCATTTCTTTCCATTGAGAAATCCAACCAGCGGAACGGGCAATCGCAAAAATTACGGTAAACAAGTTTGATGGAATGCCCAGTGCTTTGTAAATAATTCCTGAATAGAAATCGACGTTAGGAAACAATTTACGCGACACAAAATATTCGTCATTCAATGCGATTTTTTCGAGTTCCATCGCAATGTCCAAAAGCGGATCATGCTTGATTCCAAGCTCGTTTAGAACTTCATCGCAAGATTTTTTCAAAACTGCAGCACGCGGGTCATAGTTTTTGTAAACACGATGACCAAAACCCATCAAACGGAAAGGATCATTTTTATCTTTCGCGCGTTTGATAAATTCAGGAATACGATCTTTCGTGCCAATTTCTTGCAACATTTCCAAAACTTCTTCGTTAGCGCCACCATGAGCTGGGCCCCAAAGTGAAGAAATGCCAGCGCCAATACACGCAAACGGATTGGCACCCGATGAACCAGCTAAACGCACAGTTGAAGTTGAGGCATTTTGTTCGTGATCAGCGTGTAAAATGAAAATCATTTCCATCGCTTTAGCAATTGTCGGGCTAACTTTGTGTTGATTGTTTGGACGATCAAACAACATGTGGAGGAAATTTTCGGCAAATCCATATTCTTTATTTGGATACATCAATGGCTCACCGATTGAATATTTATAAGCCATTGCAGCCAATGTTGGCATTTTTGAAATAATTTTGTAAATCACATCCATTCTGCCTTCTGGAGTGTGAATATCCATGGTTTCGTGATAAAATGCTGAAAGCGATGCAACCGATCCAACCATGATCGCCATTGGGTGCGCGCGTCTTGGGAAACCACGTAACAAGATGCCGATTTGCTCGTGAACCAACATATTTCTGATAATGCCGCTGCGAAAATCTTTATATTGTGCAGCATTTGGCAACTCGCCATTCACCAAAGCGTAAGCCACTTCCAAATACTCACTTTTTTTTGCTAATTCTTCGATTGAATAGCCGCGATGTCTTAAAATTCCTTGATCACCGTCAATAAAAGTAATTTTTGATTCGCAAGAAGCTGTCGACAAAAATCCGGGATCGTAAGTGAACATGCCGCTTTCTTTGTAAAGCGATGAAATATCAATTACATCCTGACCAATTGAGGCTTGGCGGATTGGCAGGATAATTTCTTTGCCATTTGGCAAGGTAAGTTTGGCAGATTCTGACATATAATTTTTGTGAATTTTTGTTTTTGGATTTTAGAATCGCGGTGACAGAATTTCTAAACTTAAAATCTAAATCTAAAATCAAAAATTTAACTAATGAATTCACTCGGTTTTGACAAACCAGAAAAAGACACTCGCGTTGTGGTGGCAATGTCTGGTGGTGTTGATTCTTCGGTTGTTGCCTGTTTGTTGAAAGAACAAGGCTACGACGTGATCGGCATCACTTTGCAGCTTTACGACATGGGCGAAACTTTGAAAAAGAAAAACGCCTGCTGCGCCGGAACCGACATTTACGATGCTAAACGCGTTGCCGAAAAACACGGCTTTCCGCATTATATTTTGAATTACCAAAATCTGTTCCGCGAATCGGTAATCGACGACTTTGCTGATTCTTATTTACAAGGTGAAACGCCAATTCCTTGTGTGAAATGCAACCAATCAGTGAAGTTCCGTGATTTGTTAAAAGTAGCGCGCGACCTCAACGCTGACTGCATGGCAACTGGTCATTATGTGCAACGTAAAATCGGTAAAAATGGCGCTGCTGAACTGCACAAAGCAGTCGATGACAATAAAGATCAAAGTTATTTTTTGTTCGCTACCACCAAAGAACAGTTGGAATTTCTGCGTTTTCCACTTGGCGGAAACACTAAAGAACAAACGCGCCAAGAAGCTGAACGCTTAGGTTTAGAGGTTGCTAACAAACCTGATTCGCAAGATATTTGTTTCGTGCCTAACGGTGATTATGCTGAAGTTATTCGCCGTCATCGTCCTTCAGCTTTTCGCGAAGGTGATTTTATCCACATCGAAACTGGCAAAAATTTAGGCAAACATTCTGGTATTATTAATTTTACTTTAGGCCAACGTCGCGGCCTTGGAATTTCTTATCCAAATCCACTTTACGTCATCAAAATTGATCCAAAAAGTAATACTGTTTTTGTTGGCGAAGAAAAGTTTTTGCAAAACAGAAAACTCAAAATGCGCGAGATTAATTGGTTAGCTGACGATATCGATTTAAGTAAGGAAATTCAAGGTTTTGCACGTCTTCGTTCCAATCATGAAGAAGAACCTGCAGTTGTAAAATTTTTACCAAATAACGAAGCATTGGTTGAAATGAAATCTATGACCCGTGCTATAACTCCCGGTCAAGCTTGTGTGATTTACCAAGATACTCGCGTTTTAGGCGGCGGCTGGATTACCAAAGAAATTGAATAAATAATTTACGATTTAAGTTTTAGGATTTATCCTCCAAATCCTCTAAACACTAATCTTTACTAACTTTAAATTTTTAAGAAATGTCACAACAAAATTTTGACGTCGTTGTTATTGGCGGCGGCCCTGGTGGATATGTTGCAGCAATTCGTGCCGCACAACTTGGATTGAAAACTGCGTGTGTTGAAAAACGCAAAACTTTGGGCGGAACTTGTTTAAATGTTGGTTGTATTCCTTCAAAAGCTTTGCTTGAAATTTCACACAAATTTCACGATGCAAATCATCAATTCGAAAAACTTGGTATCGCAGTTTCTAAACCAAAAATTGATGTTAAAAAATTAATCGAAAACAAAAACGAAATCGTAAAAGGTTTGACCGGTGGAATTGCTGGTTTGTTCAAGAAAAACAAAGTTACTTCAATTGAAGGTTTGGGCAGCTTCGTTGATAAAAACACTATTGAGGTTACTAAAGAAGACGGCTCAAAAGAAAAAATTTCTTCAAAATATTTCATCATCGCAACTGGTTCAGAAGTTACAAATTTACCAGGTGTTGAGTTAGACGAAAAAGTCATTATCTCTTCAACTGGCGCTCTGGACTTGGAAAAAGTTCCCGGCAAAATGATCGTGATTGGCGCCGGCGTTATTGGCCTTGAAATGGCTTCAGTTTGGAGCAGATTTGGTGCTGAAATCGAAGTTATTGAATTCCTTGATAAAATCACGCCAGCAATGGACGCGGAAGTTTCTCGTAACTTCCAAAGAATCTTGGAAAAAGATGGTTTCAAATTCCGTCTTTCAACCAAAGTTGTATCTGTAAAAAAAGATAAAAAAGGCGCCACTGTTGAAGTTGAATCTGTAAAAGATGGTTCAAAAGAAACTTTAACTGCTGACGTAGTTCTAGTTGCGATTGGTCGTCGTCCAAACACTGAAAAATTGGGCTTAGAAAATGTTGGCATCAAAACCAACCAACGTGGTTTCATCGAAAATCATCATTTGAAAACTTCAGTTGATAACATCTACGTAATCGGTGACGTAACTACTGGCCCAATGTTGGCGCATAAAGCCGAAGATGAAGGCGTTGCTGCTGCTGAAATGATTGCTGGTCAAGCTGGCCACGTAAATTATGACGTTATTCCAAACGTAATTTACACTTACCCAGAAATCGCTTCAGTTGGTAAAACTGAAGAAGAGTTGAAAGCCGCTGGCATTGAATACAAAGTTGGTAAATTCTCAATGATGGCTAACTCTCGCGCCCGTGCAACTTTTGACGAACAAGGTTTTGTAAAAATCTTGGCTTGTGCAAAAACTGATCGCGTTCTTGGCGCTCACATTATCGCGCGTGAAGCCGGCAACACTATTCACGAAGTTGCAGTTGTGATGGAATTTGGCGGATCTTCTGAAGATTTGGATAGAACTTGTCACGCTCATCCAACCTATAACGAAGCTGTTAAAGAAGCTGCAATGGCAGTTGAAAAAAGACAGATCCATTCCTAGTTTTTTCAATCCTTGGACGCTAAAATGTCCAAGGATTTTTAACAATATTGGAAGGGATAGTATTGTAAGGCAGCGGACCCAAAAAACAGGGCCTTTTTTTAACGCAAATGTCTGGCTCGCTATTGAATACTATCCCGAAACTATCCCTTCCAATATTGTTTATTCAGTCACTCTACGCAACAAAAGCGCGCTTAATCTTGTGGTCACTTCGTAGTTAGAAGTTTGCGACCAGCTGGCCCAATCATCGGCAGTAATTTCTTCTTTGGTATCACAACCAATAATTGTCGCGACGTCACCCTCTTGAACATCTGCAATATCAGTAACGTCGATCATAATAATATTCATGGTTACGCGACCAATTTGGGCGCATTTTTTACCGTTAACCAAAACTTGAGATTTACTGGAAGACAAACGCGAAATACCATCAAAATAGCCAATTGGTAGCACCGCAACTTTAGAATCACGAGCTAAAATGTGAGTACATCCATAAGAAATGGCACTACCTTTTTTTAATTCTTTCACTTCAGAAACCACAGCTTTCCACGATAAAACCGGCTGTAAATTTTCATTTGTTATCTTTTCAAACGGCGACATGCCATAAAGCGCTAAACCAACTCTCACCGCATCTAAATCAGTCGCAATTTTGCGTAAAGTTGCCGAGCTAGCAGAGGCATGAATTTTCGGCTTTAATCCAATATCTGCCAAAGATTTTTTCCACACTTCCAAAACGTCCATCTGACTTTGCGTATAATCGTCAAAGTCTTGATCATCAGCTGCTGCAAAATGAGTGAATAAACCAATAACTTCAATATTTTGACGTAATTTTTTATCGGCCAAAAACTCAATGATTTTTTCTAAATCCTCCGCAACAAAACCATCTCGACCTAAACCCGTATCAACACAAAGATGTATTCTTAACTTTTGTGAAAATTTCTTTTTTTGCGCCGCTTGCAACAAATCAAAAGTTGAAACAGTTATTTCAATATCATGTTTTATTGCCTCCTTAATTTGATGCGGAAATACACGTCCTAAGCAGATTAGCGATGTATTTATTTTTTGTTCCCGCAATGAAATTAAATCGTCAAAATGATAAGAAATTAAACCATCAACTTTGTTTTTTATTATTGACGAAACTTCCAAAATACCGTGTCCATAAGCATTGGCTTTAACCATCGCCCATAATTTTGTTTTGGCTGGTAAGTTTTTTCGCAATGCGGAAATGTTATTTAGAAGTGCAGATTTGCTGATTTCAATCCAAGAAAGATTCATTTTATCTCGTTAAAAAAACAATTTTTTGCACCAGTGTGACAAGCAACTCCGGTTTGTTTTACTTGCAGCAAGATGCAGTCGAAGTCGCAATCGGCAGTGATTGAAACCACTTCTTGCAAATGTCCTGAAGTATCACCTTTTTTCCACAATTGATTTCTAGAACGCGAAAAATACGTGGCATAACCACTTGATATTGTAAGGTGTAAACTTTCTGCGTTCATCCATGCCATCATCAAAACTTCTTGAGTTTCAACATCTTGGGCGATTGCTGGAATTAATCCGTCAGCATTAAATTTTAGTTTTTTCAAAATTTCAGACATGGCTAAAGAGAGGTTGATAATTCTGTGTCGGCGACATAAATTTTTGAGCATCTTCCATAATATAAAAATCAATTTCAATGATCAGCTGTACAAGACGCATCGAATTCGACGCCGCCCATCGTATTATCAATCACGAAAGCAAATGCAAAATGTTGCATGGCCATCGTTATGCTTTGGAAGCAACTTTTGTTGCTAAAGAACTTGACGCACTTGGTCGCGTAATTGACTTCGGCGTAATCCGCGAAGTCCTTGGTTCTTGGATCGACAACAATCTTGACCACAACACAATTCTTTCAATTAAAGATCGAGATTTAGGCGATAAAATTGCTGCCACAACTGGTCAAAAAATTTACTACATTGCAGAAAACCCTACAGCCGAAAACATCGCGCACCATATTTTTGCCGAAATTTGCCCACAACTTTTCGCTGATAAAGAAGTAAAATGCGTCGCTATTAAACTTTACGAAACTCCTAATTGTTACACTAATGTCGCATAAATTTTCGATAAATTATCGCGTTTACTACGAAGATACTGACGCTGGCGGAATTGTTTATCACGCTAATTATTTGCGTTTTTGTGAACGTGCGCGCACGGAATATTTACGTGATTTGGAGATTTCACAATCTGACTTAGTGCGTGATGAAAAACTAATTTTTGTCGTGCGTCGTTGCGAAATTGATTATTTGTCGCCCGCAAAACTGGATGACTTAATCGAAGTCAGCGCCGAAGTTACAAAAACTTCCGCAACTTCTTTGATTATGCACCAAGAAATCAAAAAAGATGACAAAATTCTAGCCTCAATGGACGTAGTGATTGTGTGTATTGATTCTGAATCTTATCGTCCCAAAAAAATTCCTCAAAAACTAAAAGAACTGTTCGATGCTCGATAATTTTTCCAATAAAATTACCAAAATTTTTAACACAATTTCTGGCAAAAAATTCATCTCAGAAGATGACTTGGCAGCTGCAATGCGCGAAATTCGTATCGCTCTTTTGGAAGCTGATGTCAGCTTGCCAATCGCCAAAGATTTTATCGAAAAAGTCAAAGAACAAGCACTTGGACAACAAGTAATTAAAAGCGTTTCTGCCGGCCAAATGATCATCAAAATTGTTCATGATGAATTGGTGAAGTTGCTTGGTTCTGAACGTTCCGAGTTGAATTTAAACGTCAATCCACCAGCAATTTTGATGATGGTTGGTTTGCAAGGTGCCGGTAAAACTACAACAACCGCCAAATTAGCCGCGCGTTTGAAAAATAAAGCGCATAAAAAAGTTTTGGTTGCCTCGCTCGATACTTATCGTCCAGCAGCGCAAACTCAGTTAGAAATTTTAGCCCAAAAAATTGCCGTCGACTCTTTGCCAATAATTGCTGGTGAAAACCCAGTCGAAATCGCTAAACGCGCTTTGCATAAAGCCAAAGAATTTGGCTATGAAGTTCTAATTCTCGATACCGCTGGCCGTACTCACATCAACGATGAATTGATGGCTGAACTCGATGATGTCAAAAAAATCGCCAATCCTTCTGAAATAGTTTTGGTTGTTGATGCGATGATCGGCCAAGATGCTATCAATGTTGCCAAAACTTTTAACGAAAGATTACAAATTACTGGCACAATTTTGACTCGTCTTGACGGCGATGCTCGTGGTGGTGCGGCCTTGACGATGAAAGCAGCAACTAATTGTCCGATTAAATTTATCGGCGTTGGCGAAAAAATTGACGAGTTAGAAGAGTTCAATCCTGATCGTATTGCTTCAAGAATTGTCGGCATGGGCGACGTGGTTTCGTTGGTCGAAAAAGCGCAAGAAATGTTCGACGCTGATGAAATGGAAAAGTCAGCCAAAAAAATGCAAAAAGGCCAATTCGACCTCGACGATTTATTGTCGCAAATCCGCAATATGCGAAAAATGGGCGGCATTGGCAGCATGATGAAATTCTTGCCGGGAATGTCACAACTCAAAGAACATGTAAGCAAACTTGGCGATGCTGAAAAAGAGATGTTGCGTCAAGAAGCTTTGATTTTGTCGATGACTAAAAAAGAAAGACGCAATCCTGATATTTTAAATTCATCACGCAAACACCGCATTGCCAATGGTGCTGGCAGCAACATTCAAGAAGTAAATCGTTTGCTAAAAAAATATAAGCAAATGCAAAAAATGATGAAAAAATTCGGCAGAATCTCGCCTTCTCAAATCAAAGAAATGATCAAGGAACATGAAGGAGCTGGCGGTTTTGGCGGAATGTTGAAATAATTTTATGCCATCACTTCGACAAACCAAAACATTACCATTCCCCGCAAAACTGCTATTTGATTTGGTGATGGACATTGAAAAATATCCGCAATTTTTGCCGTGGTGCAAACAAACAAAAATCGTACGTCAAATTTCTGAAAACAATTTAGAAGCCGATTTACTAGTCAGTTTTAAAAACTTTTTCGAAAAATATCGTTCTGACGTTAAGTACGGAAAAAATTCTGAAAGCCTCTATTTTGTTGACGTCGTCGCTATTCAAGGGCCATTCAAAAAACTGGTCAATCAATGGAAATTTCGCGATCTAGAAAATGGAAAATGCGAAATCGAGTTCTTTATCGATTTTGAATTTAACTCATTTTTACTTTCAAAAATGCTGGGCGGAATTTTTGAACGTGCGACTGAAAAAATGATGCAATCTTTTGAAGAAAGAGCCCGTCAACTGGCACAAGACAATTGAATTTCTTAGATAAATTAGATTTTGATTCACCAAAAAGCTATTTTCACAACTAACCCATTTTAGAAGTTTTAGACTAAATCTGGGGTTCTTTTATTACGAAAAAAACTGTCGCGCGACAGATTTAAAATAAACTTCATACTTACCAAAATCAAAGCACAGCCAATTATTTTGCTTAGCGACAACGCTTCTTGCATAAATAAAGTGCCAAAAATTGTTCCAAAAACCGGAATTAATAACACCACGCTAACGGCTATTCTCGGACCTTCTTCAGCAGTCAATTTGAAGTAAAAAATATAAGAAATTCCTGTGCAAAAGATTCCCAATCCGGCAAGTGATGACAACACTTTCACATTTGAGAGAGCTGAAAAATCAGTAAAAAATACACTCGGAAAAGTCAGTAAAGCTGCGCAAACCACACTGCCTGTTGCCATTTGCATTGGCTCGATGTCTTTGCATTTCAAATTTACGTAATGCGAAGCGGCGGCGTAAGAAGCAGTTGCAATTAAAATGGCAATAATTGAGGCAATTTGCACCAAAGCCAAATCTAGATTAGAAATATTGCCATAAGAAGTTGCGATAATGCCTAAAGCGCCGCACAAAACGCCAATCATCGAGTTTATATCAACATGATGACGCAAAACCAAAGCAGCAATTAAAACTTCAAACATGGGTACTGCACCATCTAAAATTGCCGCAACTCCACTATCCAAATGTTTGGCTGAAACGGCAAACAAGGTAAATGGCAAAGCCGAATTAAAAAAACCAACGACAAAATAACGTTTAATATTGGAGGCCAAAAAAACCTTTTTTCTTTGCAAAAGTGATACCGCATAAAGCATTGATCCACCAATTGCCAAGCGTCCGAACGACACAAAAAATGGCTGCAAATTTTCCGCAGAAATTTTGGTAAAAGCCGCAAAAGTTGACCACATTATGCCAAGCAAAATTAAAACTATTAGGTTGCTGCTCTTTTTCATCCTAGGCTTGGCGATATTTGTTGGTTTTGAAATTTACGAAAACTGAGCTCAGCTAAATTTTCATCGGCAAAATTACCATGTTCTGACCACGAACGTGCAACCTGCGCTGCATGATGTAAGGAACGTGGTTATACAAAATTTGCGTAAAAATATTTTCGTTATCAAAAATAAATTTCGTGCCGAAGAAAACGACATTTGGATAATCTTTGCTGACGCGATCTGTCAATTGCGTTAGCTTTTCCACAATATCAGTTCCATATCCAACATAAGCTTTGGCGAAACGACCATTAGCGTTGCAATAGTTACGATATTTACGCAAAGAAGTTTTGGTTTTACGGCGCATATCACGCCATCTTTTTTCTTCGCGGAATGTGTTAGAATCAAGTTCGCCGACTGTAACAAAAATAAAATTTTGGAATATTCCCGGAAATATTTTCTTGATTTGCAGCAAACAATTCATACCGCTACCGAATGTTTGATCGACAATAATTGCAGCAGTTGGCGCTGATTTGTTAATTGCAATTTCTTCCAAAGTTGGCGCGATATTTTCATAATCAAAAAATTGCATTTCCGTAAGTGCCAAACGCATTTTGAAATTATTGTACATACGCTTAATTGCCCAACCAGCAGCAATAAAGATTGAAGTAATTACTAAGGTAACCCAACCACCTTCGTAGAATTTTTCAAAAATTGTCACCATTAAAATCGCGAAACACAAAATGAAACCAACTGTCGCAACAATTAATTTGCTTCTCCAATGCAGCTTACGACGACGGTTGCGGAACCAATAAATCATCAACCCCAACAACGACATCGAAAAGGTAATAAAAACGTTAATTGAGTAAAGAACGACTAAAACGTGAACTGAACCACCAGTAATCAGCAAGGTAATAATTGCCGCAACAGCCATAAACAAAATGCCGTTTTTTACTACTAATCGGCTGGAAAGAGAACTGAATGATTTTGGCATCCATTCATCGCTTGCCATGTTGGCCACAACACTTGGGCCGGCCAAAAATCCGGAGTTAGCGGCGACAATCAACAATCCGGCTTCAAGAGCCAAAACGATTGGAACGAAAGCAGCACCGACTTCAAAATTGCCAATACGCCAATTTTCCGTAATAGTGTAAAAAACTGAAGCGTTTAAGGTTTGGCCTTCAATTTTTACTACATCCCACAACAAATAAATCATAATGATGCCAGCCGCCATGAACGCCAAAGATACAGCGACAATAAACATCGTCAGCTTTGCAGTTTTAACTCTTGGTTCCGCCAAAGAATGAACATTATTTGAAACGGCTTCCAAACCAGTGTAAGTACCACCACCCATCGAAAATGCTTTCAAAAACAATGAAATAACAAAAACCAAACCTGCTGAACTGCTAAGATCAGAAGTTTCTTTAACTGCTCTCGGTATCAACTCAGAAATGCCGGAATGATGGGCGATAATGCCGTAAACAATCAAAAAGAAATGGGTAACAATGAAGCCCAAAAATATTGGCATCAAAAACTTTATCGATTCCTTCATGCCGCGCAAATTGAGTATTGCTAAAACGCCAACGAAAAAAATTGCGATCCATAATTTGGCAACTTGCCACTCAATTGGCAAGAAACTGAAAATAGCGTCAATGCCGCTCGCAACAGATATAGCGATAGTTAGAACATAATCGATCAACAGTGCTGAACCCGAAACAAGACCAGCGTTTTTGCCAAGTAATCTTGTCGCTACTCGATATCCACCGCCACCTTTGGGGAATAGTTCGATAACTTGGGTGTAAGCATAAGAAATAATAAAAACTGTAAATGCTGTCGCAATTGCCAAATAAATTGCCAAATCCTTATGAATCCCTAAAGCCAAGAATGCTTCTTCTGGACCATAACAAGAAGATGAAATTCCATCAGCTCCAAGACCAACCCAGGCTAAAAAAGCCACCAAGGAAATATGTTGCCTAGTCTCTTTATCAAAAGGATCTCGAGCTTTACCAATTAAAAAATTCGCAATCTTACGCAGCATTATTTTTGACTTTTTTCATAAATTGCTCAATCAACTCGACTGACTTTTCACCACGAGTTTTTTCGATACCGGAAGAAACATCAATTGCTCTTGCATTGGTAATTTTTACTGCTGCCAAAGCATTGTTAGCGTCTAATCCACCAGATAAAAACCATTCTCTTCGACTGCGGAAGCCAAACAAAATTTTCCAATCAAATGCATGGCCGGAACCGCCCATAGGCTCTTTTTGATTACGCGGTTTGCTGTCGAATAAGAACATATCTGAAACTGATTCGAAAGCTCTAACCTCACGCAAATCGTTGCGATTAGCTATTTTGAAAGCTTTGATAATTTTTACTCGTGGAAAAATTTCGCGGATTTTTTCCAAAAATCTCGGTGTTTCTGAACCATGAAATTGGAAATATTGCGGATTTAAGTTTTTGTGAACCTTTTTGATTATCTCAAGATCAGTGTTAGCAAAGACAGCAACTTTATTAATGGTAGGAGGGACTAATTTAGAGAGTTCTGCAACTTGTTCTGGATCAATATAGCGCGGAGAATTAGCAGCGAAAACAAAACCAATAAAATCAGCCTTATTTGCGATTGCTGCCTGCAATGTAGCGGCTTCTGTGAAACCGCACAATTTAACTTTCATAAAAATTACTAAAATTTAAATCCCGGAGGAAGTGGAATGCCGCTTGTTGCTGATTTGATTGAGCTTGATGAACCTTCATCAGCTTTATTTTTCGCATCGTTAAATGCCGCGACCAATAAATCTTCTAAAATTTCTTTTTCATCTTTGCTGATTAAAGCTGGGTCAATCGTTACTTTTTTAGCAACTCCAACTCCAGTAATTACTACTTTCACCATACCACCACCAGCCGAACCTTCAAATTCAGCATTGGCCATTTCATCTTGAATTTTTTGCATTTTCTTTTGCATTTCTTGTGCTTGACGCATCAAGGACTTCATATCCATAACTTTAAAATATTATTTATTATTATTAAAAAATTGCGTGATTCCGCTTATTTTGTAGCGCGTAATCTGAACAATTCTTTTTAGGTATCCAGCTTTTTCAACGCTTTCTTCAGCGTAAATTGGATACTCAAAATTTTTGTAACCCTGAACTTCAATTTTCATAGTGCCAATATTATCTCCCTTTGCTATTGGGGCATATAAAGGCTCTTTGTATTGTAATTTTACTTTGACATCTTGATCATTTTTGCCATGCGGAACACTAATAGCTATATCACGATCAACAACTGCATTTATTTTAGATTTTGCTCCCAGCCAAGTTTTAACTTTAGCAACTGGCTGGTTTTTTGAAAACAAACTCAATTTGTTAAAATTATCAAAACCATAATCCATCAAATCAAAAATTAGTGCCGCCCGTTTTTTAGGAGTCGGAACTTTATTAACTACCGCAATAAGCATTCTATCATCCCGCTTGGCAGCAGCAACCACGCCATAACCACCGGCATCCGTATGACCGGTTTTTCCGCCCAAAACACCTTCATAATTTCCCTTGATCAAAGGATTGCGGTTACGCTGAGTAATGTGGCGATAGGTAAATTCTTGTATTCCAAGATAATGTGAATATTGCGGAAAATCTTGATAAATTCTCGAGGTCAAAGTCGCCAAATCGCGTACGCTCATATAATGATCTTCTTCGAATAAACCGTGCGGATTCTTAAAATGGCTATTTGTTAAACCCAGCTCTTGAGCTTTCTGGTTCATCAAATCAACGAATTTGTCAATACCACCAGCTGTGCTTTCCGCCAAAGCAATCGCCGCGTCATTTCCAGAAACCGCTAATAGTCCGCTGACCAATTCATCAATAGTAACAATATCGCCATAATTTAAAAACATACTTGAGCCATACTTTTTCCAAGCATCTTTACCAACTACACATTGGTTATCTAAACGAATGCGACCTTTTTTTACCTGATCGAAAACCACATAAGCGGTCATAACCTTGGTCATTGAAGACGGTGGAATTCTTGAATCTGGATTTTTCGCTAACAAAACTTCTTTTGTATCGGCATCCAGCAAAAAATAAAATTGCGCTTCTTGTAGATTCTGAGCAATTTTTGCCGAACGATTTTCTGAAGAGTCAGATTTTTCTATTTTCGATTTTTGAGCAATTTCTTCGTTAGCTTTGTCTTCATCATTTAGAATAAATTGCGACTTTTTTGAGGTAGATTTTTCATTCTTCTTTTGTGTCTTCAGATTATTTGCCTTGGCTTCTTTAGCCTTTTTTTGCGGATTATTTTTGACCTTCTCTTTCTTATTCAAATTCTTAGCTGATTTTTTCTTCGATGAACTTTTGCTAGTTTTGTTTTTAGAATCATTGCTTTTGCTATATGCAACACCACTCGACAATGAGTAGCTCAAACAGAAAATTAGAAAATATTTTAAATACTTCATAAGAATTACAATTTTTAGAGCAGCGATAATTAAGGTTTGGTTTGGCTAGAATTGTTCTTAAAAAGGTTATCCATAAAACCTTTATTTTTATTCGAATCAGTTTTTGTACTATCAAACTTTTTCTGAGATTTATTGGCTTTGTCATCAGACTTTTTACTTTTTTCTTCGTCTTCAAGCACTGCATTGCTACCAAAAATTTTCGTCATTCTGGCACGACGTTTTAGTGATTTTTGTTCCGAAATTAAAACATTACTATTTTCAATATCTTCCTTAGTGCGCTCCGTATTCATTTGATCGATATTACGCTGCAACAGTTTACGACTCACCAACAAATATTCTTTATTTTGCATACCAACTCTTACTCCATAAGCATCTTGCGGAGGAATTTCGATTACATCAAACTCTGCACCAATTTTTCTAAACGGAGTATTGATGGTTTGGGCATAGGTAACATCAAACATTTCTCTAGGACCAGTGAATCCTGAATTATCTGGGGCCTGATTATAAAATTGCTGAGTGGAATATTGTTCAGGAATAGTGACATTTTGGTTAGTATAGCGCGAATCGTCATTTTCAAACTCAGCTGTGAAATCAAGTTTATTTTTAATATCGATAACGGATTTGTCTTGGCGCAAAGCATTAATCATTTTTACATTATCGCCATATTTGCTTTCGAAAACCTCATTACTTTTAAAAACGCTATTACTACATGAAAACAAAAAGAATGAAGCAAGACAAGCAAGGATTCTAACAAAATTTCTGTACAACAAGTTTTTCATCAAAAAACCTCAGCTAACTATCTTTTTACAACAATAGCATCATGTCCACTGGCCTTAACTTTGCGCACCATTTCTTTAGCTTTCACATCAGTCTTGAATGGACCGAGTAAAACGCGATAAATTGTTTTATCGCCAACTTCAGCTTCTTCTATTTCCGCTTTGAAAAATTTTTTAACAGCTTTCAAATCTTGTTCGGCGTTTGCTTCATTTGAAAAAGATCCGGTTTGAACAAAAATTTCTTTTTTACCTTTTTTGAGTTTTTTAACTGGCTCTTCTGCGTCTTCAACTTCAACAATTTTACCAGCGTTTACAGCTGTTTTTCCTTCTTTAAGACGCATTTTTTTCTTTGGTTGTTTATCCTTCGACTTCGCAGCATTTGAGTCAGATAAATCATACTGAATTTCTTGTTCTTTTTCTGAAATTGAGCCTATAGAAGTTGCTTCGTCAGATTTTTCGATAACTTTAAAGTTATTTTGCTGCGCCTCATTTTTAGCAACGTTGTAACTTGGTTTTGCCTGCTCTGATTGCAAAGTTTGTTGCAAATCAGAATTCTCACTAGAGTTCACAGCTACTGCAGTATTTTCCGGATTATTCGGAATTGTCTGGGTCACTTGTTGGCCTTGAGATTGCAAAATTCTGGCATTTAATTCTGGTACACGAGTTTCAACTTGGCGAGTTTCTCCGTTAAGACCAACAATGCGGAAAAGTACAGTCTCATTATTTTTTTTTGCACATGATGCGAGTGAAAAGAGCAAAACACAAAATGACATCTTTAGAAAACCGCGAAGAAATTTTGCCACATAAACTGACAGAGAAATTGACGAAAAATTTGCGGTCATTTTTGCTCCAAATTTGTTAAGAGAGTTGGGGAAGCGCCACAGCAGAAAATTGGGCGGTGAAGCTAAAAAAAGTTAGTTTTCACAGAAAATAAAGACAATCACAATTCTTCATTCCTACCATTTTTTTGCACAGATTCTTCATCATCGAATAATATACGATTCGCAGCACCATCCAAATCTTCATATTGTTTAGATTTCAGACTCCACATAAAAGCAGCCAATCCAAGCAAAGCTGTGGCGAGAGCAACCGGAATTAAGAAAATTAAAACTGACATTTTTTCGAGTTCATTCGTAAAGAATTAAATAACACTAACAAAGACGATGAAGACATCGCGATCGCCGCAATTAAAGGCACAACATGACCAGCAACTGCAAAAGGCACAGCAATCAAATTATAAATCAAAGCAATCAACAAATTTTGCTTCATCAAAGAAAGAGCTCGATTAGCCGAAAAAATTAAATCTAAAATTGGCGTCAATTTTTGGCCTTGAATTACAATATCCGCAACATTTTGTGCAATATCCGAAGCTTTAGCAAAAGATACAGAAACATCAGATGAAGCCAAAGCTGGGGCATCATTTAAGCCATCGCCAATCATAACAAATTTTTTATTTTCAACTTTTAGCTGATCTAAAAATTGTAATTTTGTAATCGGAGTTTGTTCGAAATAAAACTCTGTAATACCTAATTTTTGTGCAGTTTGCGTAACTGTTTTTTCAATATCTCCCGACAACAAAACAACTCTTTTATTGGCTTTTTGCAAAGTTTCGATAACTGATTTGGCATCCGATTTAATCTCATCGGAGAACAATAAAACTGCTTCAGCTTCACCATATTTTACAAAACAACTGAGCAGATTTTCATCATTTACAAAATCGCTGGTAATTTGACAAAATTCTTTGCGACCTAAAAACACTTTTTGCTCAGCAATTTTTGCTTGCAACCCAAAGCCTTGTTTTTCTTCTACTGCCAAATCGAGCAGCTCTTCGTAATAAGCCGCGCTTATCGCCGCAGCAATTGGATGACGGCTTTTACGCGCCAAACTTGCGGCGATTTGCAAGCAATTAAATTGCCCTTTTAGCGCAATAACTTTGACCAAACTCGGCTCACCAACTGTTAAACTTCCGGTTTTATCAAATACAAAAACATCAGCGCGATTGAGCTTTTCCAATGCTTCGCCTGATTTCACCAAAATGCCTTTTTTAATAAAATTAGAAATAGCAATAGTTTGCACAATCGGAACGGCCAAAGCCAGAGCGCAAGGACAAGTAATAATCAAAACTGCGGTGGCATTCATCAAAGCCACTTCCCAACCATTTTTAAACCACCAAATAAATGTCACCAAAGCCAATAAATGAACTGCTGGAGTGTAAAATTTCGATAAATAATCAGCGATGCGAATATAGTGAATTTTCTGGTTTTCTGCTTCTTCGCTCAAACGAATAATGTCAGCAAGCAAGCTGTTTTGCGGCGATTTGGTAATTTTAATTTTTAGCGGCTGACCAATATTAATCGTGCCCGCGAAAACTTCCTGACCTTGTGTAATTTTTTTCGGCAAAGATTCTCCCGTAATCAAAGAAGTGTCGACTTCACTTTCACCGTCAACTACCACGCCATCTGCAGCAATTTTTTCACCAGCGGCAACAACCAAAATCATGTCTTTTTGCAACTGTTTGCTTGGCAATATTTTTACTTTTCCTGCTTCCTCAACATGGCCGAAACTCGCCGATAACATAGTGAATTCTGTAGCAATAGCGAATGCTTTTTTACGCGCTTTGAGATCTAAGTAGCGACCAATTAACAAGAAAAAAACCAGCATTACTGCCGAGTCAAAATAGACGTGCGTCGCGCTTCTAAAAGTTTCCAGCAAACTAACCATACAAGCTAAAAAAATGGCAATTGAAATCGCCAAATCCATGTTGGGATAGCCTTGTTTTATTGAGCTCCAAGCTGATTTAAAAAATGGTCGCGCCGAAAAAATGATAACGGGAAGAGCAATTAATGATGAAAAAAAATGCAGCAAAGTTCTGGTGTTAATACCCATTTCCGTAGCACTTGAAAACCACAGCGACAGTGAAAATAACATAATATTGCCCGCGCCGAAACCAGCAACGGCCAAGGCGCGCAAGATTGTGTCATTATATTTTTTTTCTGCCGAGTTCAAAATTTCTGTGTCGAAAGGCAGTAATTTATAACCAATTTGGTGAATTATTTCGAGCAATTCATTACCGTATTTTTTATCGCCAATCCAACGTAAATACAGCGTTCTTTTTGATAAATTAATGCGCGCGGCAACAACATTTTCTTGCTTTTTCAACACGTTTTCAATCAACCACACACAAGCTGCGCAGTGCATTCCTTGGACAATTAATGACACTGAATTTTCGTTATTTTTTTCACCTATTACAAATTCAGAAATGTCAAAAACTGCCATTTCTTCCGGCTTAATTTGACCATTTGCTAACTCCGATTGGCGCAATTTATAGTAATTCTCAAAACCCAATTTGTTGATGATTTTGTAAGCTGCAGAACATCCTAAGCAGCAAAAATCTTCGGTAATTTTTTTTGTATCTTCACCGCAGTGTAAACATGCTTTGATCATTGCACCACGTAGCGTTTTGATTCTTTAAAGCTTGCTGATTTAGTATTGGCAATCACCAAGAAATCCCACTGACCTGCGAAAGGAAACTCTATTTCTGCTTGATAAGCCTTTTCGAGCAAAAATAATTTTTTTGTAAAATCGACACCTTCTTGAATTGGTCTTTTCAAAGTTATTGTTACTTCAGCATCAGAAATTTTGGCACCGTTTTTATCAGTCAAAATAACTTTGACTTCACCTTTTTTGGCACCGAAATTTTTATAAGAAATTTGCATTTCCCATCCTAATTCTTTTTGTTTTTTTGCTTCAGCGATTACATCATTATAATGCAATCCTTTATGATACGCGTCTTGCGTAACAATACCGCGCCACGTTTTTTGTGATACGTAAATGTAGATGATATTTACAACGAAAATCACGGCAAAAAACACGAAAAAAAAGTATGGAATTTTCGATTTCTTAACGGTCATTTTTTACAATTTTTGGTTGAGAAGAATTATTGTTAGGATTGTGAATTCTCTTTAAACAAAATTGCAAATCAGCAGAAATTTTTGCAAAATCAGCGTCAACAATTTCACGGCGCGCGATCACTACATAATCATGATTTTTTTTAACAAATTTTGGCGCAATCGCACGAAAAATTTCACGCAAACGTCTTTTAGCCAAATTGCGTACAACCGCTGATTTACTTACTGTTTTAGCCACAGTATAGCCAACACGACAAAAGTCCTTGGCGTTTTTTGATTGCTCGGGATTAAAGAGATAATTTTGCGGAGAAGGAGAAGAAAGTAAGAGAACCGTTTTCGAATAAAATTTATCAGATTTTTTACTGATTTTTTGGAACTCTGCGGATTTTTTGATGGAAATTATTTTCATCAATTTTTTGCGGAAAGCTGATTTGGAGGCCTAGAAATAAGCCTCCATCTATCAACCTAAATCTTATACAGTCAAAGAAGCACGTCCTTTAGCACGACGACGAGCTAAAATTTTACGTCCACCAACTGTTTCCATTCTTGATCTAAAACCGTGTCTTCTTTTACGCACGATTTTGCTTGGCTGCCAAGTTCTTTTCATAAATTTACCAAATAGTTTTTATTAATTTTGAGATGTCATCTAAAAGGAAGGCGGCGCAATTTATGCGTCACTTTTTAAAAGGCAAGAAACCTATTCCTTTTATTTCTTAGGATTATTTTTTTCATCAACCAACAAAACTTTAGGCTGAAAATTACGCGCTTCATCTTCATTCATTGAAGCATAAGCAATAATAATAATTTGATCGCCAACTTGTACCTTGCGAGCAGCAGCACCATTGACCTGAATGGCTCTTGATCCGGCTTCTGCAGCAATTGTATAAGTTGTAAAACGCTCACCATTATTAATATTCAAAACATCAACTTTTTCATGAATCAAAATTCCTGATTGTGCTAAAAGTTCAGTATCAATTGAAATCGAACCTTCGTAATGAAGATCTGCCATCGTAACAGTAGCACGATGAATTTTTGCCTTAAGAAGTGTGAGTTGCATTTTTAAATTTCTTGAGATGTTCAACAACGTCTGGATTGACCAGAGTTGAAATGTCGCCTAGATCTTCCTCACCTGCAATAATTTTTTTCAAGATTCTACGCATAATTTTACCAGATCGAGTTTTAGGCAAATCTTTAACGATGTAGATTTTTTCTGGTCGCGCAATCGCTCCGATATTTTCAACAATTATCGCGCTAATTTCTTTTTCTAAATCTGGCTCATCAGTTTTGGCGATTACAAAAGCGTAAATCACTTCACCTTTTATTGCATGAGGAACGCCGATCACCGCCGATTCCGAAACTGAGACGTGAGAATTTACAGCATTTTCAATTTCTGCCGTTCCCAAACGATGACCCGAAACTTTGATCACATCATCAGTGCGACCAATAATTCGATAAAAACCATCTGCACTTAGAAAAGCAGAGTCGCCGGCGAAATAATTTTTTGGAAATTGTTCGTAATAAGTTGCAAAAAATTTATCTTTATCGCCCCAAATTCCTCGCGCCATTGAAGGCCAAGCTTGTTTGATCGCCAGATTACCAACCTTGTCTCTTTGCTGAATTTCCTCACCCGACTCATCAAATAAAACCGGCACAATTCCCGGCAAAGGAAGACCGGCATGAGCCGCTTTGCTATCGAATATTTTTGACATTGAAGAAATCATGATGCCGCCAGTTTCCGTCTGCCACCAAGTGTCAACAATTGGACATTTTTTATTGCCAATTTTTTCATAAAACCAGTTCCAAGCTTCCTCATTTATTGGCTCGCCGACAGTTCCTAAAGTTTTCAACGACGATAAATCATAACCTTGCAACCAAGAATCTCCGAACTGCATCAATGATCTAATCGCAGTTGGCGCGGTGTAAAAAATATTGACGCGATGTTTTTCAATAACTTGCCAAAAGCGCGAAGCTGTAGGATGAGTTGGTATTCCTTCAAACATCAAAATTGTTGCCGCGTTTAGAAGCGGGCCGTAAACCAAATAGCTGTGACCAGTAATCCAACCAATATCTGCGCTGCAAAAATAGACATCATTTGCTTGATATTGGAAAACATTTTTAAAGGAATAAGCCGCATAAACCATGTAACCAGCGGTTGTATGCAAAATGCCTTTGGGTTTGCCGGTCGAGCCAGAAGTGTATAGAATAAAAAGCGGATCTTCAGCATCGCAAATCACGGCATTATTTTCTGACGAATATTTTGCGACTTCATTTTGCCATACAAAATATTGACATTTATCGCTTCTCAAAGCCGCGATATCGCTATTTTCATCGCGTTGATAAACTATTACAGATTCTATTGAATCACACTCCGCAAGCGCTTCTTTGGCGATTTCCATTAATTCAATTTTTTTGTCACCGCGACACAATAAATCAGAAGTTATCAGCATTTTAGCGCCACAATCCTGAATTCTGCTTGCCAAAGATTTAGCCGAAAATCCGGCAAAAACTACGCTGTGAATCGCACCAATTCGCACGCAAGCCAACATTGCAACCACAGCTTGTGGAATCATCGGCATATAAATGCAAACGCGATCACCTTTTTTAATGCCTTGCGCCGCCAATAAATTAGAGAACTGACAAGTTTGTTCAAAAAGTTGCTGATAAGTTAACTTTTGGTTGGGAATTTGAGGATCGTTGGATTCCCAGATAATTGCCGTTTTATCAGCAAAATCAGGCAAATGACGATCTAAGCAATTGTAAGAAATGTTGGTTTTACCATCAATAAACCAAGCAATTTTAGCTTGTTTTAAATCACAATCAGAAACCTGTGAATAAGGCTGAAACCAATGAAAATTTTGGGCGATTTCATCCCAAAATTTTTGCGGATTAGAAACCGAAAGTTGATATTGCTGCTGGTAATCAGATAAAGATTTGATGTCGAACATAAAGAAATAAGAAAGTTTGCGAAGCAGCTTTTTCCTATTTCTCTGTTGTGAAATTGTGCAGTAATTTTTTTGCTACTGTGAATAAGTCGTAAATTGTGTCGCGAATTTTGGCATCAAAACCGATATTTTGTTTTGCCCATTGCGTAACCCACGGACGCGCTAAATTCCAAATATTCAAATCAGGATCAAGAGAAACACCAACTCCTTCAACAAGCAAAATAGTTTTCTGCAATAGCAATAATTCTGGTCGCGTATCCATTTTATAATCACGTGTCATCGTAATTAAATTGCTCAATAGTTTTGCCACCGAGATATCCTTAACATCTGAACCCACAATCGTTTCACCAATTTTGCGGCAGGAAAGCGCTAAATCATCAACATTTACGTTTTTACCTACCAACCCTGCGTCGATATGAAGTTGTGCCACTCTACGATAATCTTTATTCAAAAAACCCATCAAAATTTCAGCGATCGCAATACGAGTTTTTTTATCGATTTGCCCCATGATTCCGAAATCAACAACTGCCAAATCACCATTTTTACGCAAAATTAAGTTTCCAGGATGCATATCAGCATGAAAAAATCCGTTACTGTAAACTTGCGTAAAATAGCTAATAACAAGATTTTGAGCGATTTGTTTTTTATCAAAAGGTGACTTGGCAATTTCTTCTTTGTGAGAGATAGGAATTCCATCAATCCACTCTAGAACTAAGATTTTAGAACTCGAAATTTTCCAAAAAATATTAGGAACATAGAACCCATCAACACCTTGCAATTCTTCTTTCAAGCGTGATGCGTTTGCTGCTTCACGCATCAAATCTAATTCGCTTTTTGCCACTCTTTCCAAAAGATCGGCGATATCTGCGAGAGTTTTTCGGAAAAAATGCGAAAAAATTCCGACTAATTTCACTAAAAATTTCAGCGAGTAAATGTCGCGCTCCATAATTTGCGCGATATTTGGTCGTAAAATTTTAACAGCGACTATTTCACCACTTTGCAATTTAGCTTTGTGAACCTGAGCAATTGAGGCGGAAGCAATTGCTTGATAGTCAAATTCTGCAAAAATTTTATCGAAATTATTTTCATATTCAGTCGCTAAAATTTTGCGTAATTTTTTCTCGCTAAACGGTCCTAAATCATCCTGAAAACCAGCTAAAGTTGTGGCCATTTTAATTCCAACTAAATCTGGACGTGCCGACAATAATTGACCAAGTTTTACAAAAGATGGACCAGCAAACTTCAGAAAATAAAAAACCGCGATATTCCTATTAAAAATGCCAATCGGCAAAAATAATAAAAATAAAGCGGTTAATCGAAATAAATTAAATATCGCGAACATTATTGTTGAGCTGGAACAGTGGCAGGCGGATTAACACTTTCAACAGCTGAAGGAGGAGTACTAGATTGGTGCAAATCAACTTTTATTTTTGTTAAGTCAACATTCACGCCTGCAAAGCTAAGAAGCTTTCCTAATAGCTGAGAAATTATCACCACTATATTTGAAGTAACTTCTTGAATTCTAAGGATTACCATTTTGAAAGCATTCGCTGACTCAGGTGATAATTTTAAAATGACGATTATTTCATCAACAGTGATTATGTTAAGTACCAGCATTACCAACATCATTGAAAATGCCGTTGATGCAAACAAAATAATGCTTCTGAATGAAAATAAAGATAACAAATCCATATAAAAAAATTTCAATTTTAAACTATTCTAAGGGTTAATTTTAACGATCTAACTATCAAGCACATTATCTTGTATTCGAGGCTCTGTTTATTTTTAGATGTGCTTCTTTAGAGTTTTTATTCATACTCCCGACACACTCGCCAAAATAAGTGACAGGAGTTACTGGTCTAGCGTTGTAATTTTGCTCAATTAAATGAGCAAATGTCATATCATATATTTTTTCTTGTCTAGAAGTTATCTTAAACAGAATCTTACCTTTGTTATTAATGCAATAGTTTCTCTTTTGCATTATACTGTAAAGTAACTCTGATTCTGCCTCACTTAACTTCGGATTTTCCTTACTAGGAGGAGAATCACGGTGATCATTTATGTAATCTTCATTAACAACAAAAGTAAAATTTTTACTATTTGCACCATAAAAATTTACACGACCATTACTTGATATATCTTGCATTGCGCAAGACATCGCTAGAACGAAAAAGAGCAGAGGCACAAAAGCACCCCTGCTCTTTTTAAAAAAATCTACCAATAGAATAATGCTAAGCTTTTTCACCTTCAGGAGCGCTAACTTTAGTCAAGAAGTCTAATTTTTCCTTAATTCTAGAAGCTTTGCCAGTTAGTTTTCTTAAATAATAAAGCTTCGCTCTACGAACAACACCTTGCTTTAGAACTTCAACATTTACCAATAGAGGAGAGTGCAATGTAAATTTTCTTTCTACACCAACTCCACTGCTAATTTTTCTAACTGTGAAAGTTGCGGCATAGTTTGATTCACTTTTTGTCTTAGCAATTACAATACCATTGAATGCTTGGATACGAGTGTTTGAACCTTCTGTGATCTTGTATTTTACACTTACTGTATCTCCAACTTTGAAAGAAGGGATCGAAGCTCCTCTTAATTCTTTTAGTCTCTGTACTTGAGAAGAATTGAATTCTGCTATAATATTTTTCATATTTTCTAAATTAAAAACCTTATATTACGATTTATTTGCAACTTTTTCTTGAGCTGATTCTAACGCTCTATCCACTAGCTCCATGACAGCCATAGGAGCTTTGTCTCCAGTTCTAAAACCGAATTTTAGAATTCTAGTATAACCACCATTTCTTGATGCTACTCTTGGACCTATATCTTTGAATAATTTGTCTATAATTTCTGTATTGCCTAAAATAGATGCAGCGAGTCTTCTGTTGGCTAGACTATCGGTTTTTGCAATAGTTATGATTTTTTCAACGATCGGTCTTAATTCTTTTGCTTTTGGAAGTGTAGTTTTAATTAATTCGTGTTGCAAAAGAGCTATAGATAAGTTACGAAACAGGGCTTTTCTGTGAGCGCTATTTCTACCTAATTTTCTTCCTTTAATTCTATGATTCATAATTTTTACTAAATTTATGTTTGTTTTATCGATCTAGCTAAAACTCTTTGTTTTTTAACTTGAGGAGCTCTTCAAGATTTTTTGGTGGCCAATTAGTCAATTTCATACCAAATCCTAGACCCATAGCTTTTAGATTATCTTTTAGTTCATTCAAAGACTTTCTGCCAAAATTTGCTGTCTTCAGCATTTCCCCTTCTGACCTAGAAACTAAATCTCCTACATAAATGATGTTCTCATTCTTGAGACAGTTATATGATCTAACTGATAGTTCTAGTTCATCTATAGTTTTTAATAAGTTTTTATTAAACTCCGGTTCTAAACTAACTTCCTTCAATACTGGTGTATCCAACTTACTTAAATCAAAGTTAATGAATACTTGAAGTTGTTCTTGTAAAATTTTCGCCGCTACTCCAATAGCATCTTGAGGAGAAATAGTTCCATTAGTATCAACCTCAAGAATTAATTTATCATAATCAGTGATTTGGCCTACACGAGCGTTTTCTACTTTATAGGCAACTCTTTTCACAGGACTAAAAATAGAATCAACAGCAATAGAACCTATTCCATGCTCATTTTTTTTATTATGTTCTGCGACAACATAACCTTTGCCACACTCTACAAACATAGTTATTTCAACTTTTGCTCCTTTATCCAAAGTGCAAATAACAAGGTCTTTATTAACGATTTCCACGCCTGCAGGAGTTTCAATCGATCCAGCATAAACTGGGCCTACTTTGTTCGTTGATAATTTCAAAACACATGGTGAAGAATCTTCTTTAGTAATTGCCAAAGACTTTATGTTCATAATGATGTCTAAAACATCTTCCTTAACACCTTCAACAGAACCATATTCATGTAAAACACCTTCGATTTTGACTGATGTAACCGCAAAACCAGCTATCGAAGACAACATTACTCTTCTCAAAGCATTGCCTAATGTATTGCCAAAGCCTCTTTCAAATGGTTCGAAAGTAACAATAGATTTAGTAATGTTGTTATAACCTTCTTTTATTACAACAGAACTTGGCTTAGTTAATAGCTGCCAGCTTTCTTTTAAAATCGTCATACTTTTTTTAAGTTATTTTTCTTTCAATAGTTTTACTTAGACTCTTCTTCTTTTAGCCGGTCTGCAACCATTATGTGGATGATATGTGTTATCAGTTATCGTACTTACGTTAATCCCAGCGGCTTGAATAGCTCTCAATGAAGCCTCTCTTCCAACACCTGGACCTTTAATTTCAACTGAAACACTTTGCAAACCACATTCTTTAGCAGCATCAACTGCATTTTGAGTCGCAATCTGGGCTGCATATGGAGTGGCTTTTCTCGATCCTCTAAAACCATGCTTACCAGCAGAAGACCAACAGATTAGGTTCCCTTGCAAATCAGTTATTGAAACGATTGTATTATTAAAACTTGCGTAAACGTGGACCACACCATTACTGACGCTTTTCTTTTTTTTGCTGACGGTTTTTTTACCACTGTATTTAGTCATAGCTCAATTTATATTGTTTTTTATTTGGTCACTTTCTTTTTACCCGCGATAGCAACACCTCTACCCTTACGAGTTCTGGCGTTAGTATGAGTTCTTTGTCCTCTAACAGGAAGTTTCTTCACATGTCTTATTCCTTTATAACAACCAACGTCTATCAGTCGCTTAATATCTGAAGAAACTTTCCTTCTTAAATCACCTTCTAACACAGGATATTCTTTCTCAATAAGTGATCTTACCTGTGCAAGCTTGTCTTCACTCATTTGATGAGTTCTGACAGCTGAATCAATTTTTAATTTCTGACAAATTTTTTTAGCAGTGGTTGCACCAATACCGTAAATGTAAGTCAACGAGATAACAAATCTTTTTTCTTTTGGAATGTTGACACCAGCAATTCTAGCCAAAGTGAAGCTCCTATTGTTTTTAAATTATTATTATTGTTTAGAGTAAATTTTTTGAACTGCAAAGTTCAAATCTCCCAAAACAAGGGGGACACTTTTTACAGCATCAATTGAACAAAGCAAGTTCTTTTTTTCATAATATCCTATCAATTCTGCTGTAGAATTACGATAAACTAAAAGTCTATTTTTCACTGTAGACTCATTATCGTCAGCTCTACTTTCAAACTGATCAGATTCACAGTTATCACAAACATTATCTATTCTTGTCTGTTTGAAATAACGATTATATACCGCACCACATTTCTTACAAGAAAAGCGGCCCGAAATTCTTTTTATTAAAATGTCTTCACTAACTTCAAAATTAAATACTATATCAATTTTTTTGTTTAATGATAGCATCATAGCATCCAATACCAAAGCCTGATTCATGTTTCTTGGAAAACCGTCAAGAATAAAACCATCAGAACAATCTTTTTGTGCTATTCTATTTTTAATTATTCCCACTACCACTTCGTCGGGAACTAACCCTCCAGAATTCATGTGGGATTTTGCTAATAAACCTATTTCACTACCCATATCTACTTCTTTACGCAAAGCATCACCAGTAGATATTGTCGGGATAGAAAGGGTTTTGGCCAATTCCGCAGCTTGGGTACCTTTCCCAGAACCCGGAGGCCCTAAAAAAATTATATTAATCATCTTTATGCTTTTACCCTCACTCTTCTCTTTCTTGTTGATGATGAACCGTACTTAGACGAAAAAAGGTGAGATTGCACTTGATTTATCAAGTCTAGTACAACATTTACCATAATTAGAATACCAGTGCCACCTATATGCAATGGAATTGAGTAGTTAGCAACCAAAATTTCCGGGACTATACAAACAAAGGTTAAATACACCGCACCGATCAATGTTAATCTCGCCACTATCTTATCTAAGTAAGATGAAGTATTGGCTCCCGGCCTTACGCCAAGAATGAAGCAATTACTCTTTTTCAAATTATTAGATACTTCCTCAGTATTAAAAATAATTGATGAGTAGAAATATGAAAAAAACAATATTAAAGCTGCGAATAAGATTAAATATAATCCTCCACCTCTACGCAAAATTGAAACTAGAAAATCACCATCGGCTCCTGTGAATTGAACTATTGCTGACGGAAACATCAAGATTGAACTAGCAAATATAGGAGGAATTACACCAGAAATATTTATTTTCAAAGGTAAAAATGAAGAATCAGACATACCAGAGGCTCTCATCATGGCACCGTTAGGATATTGTATTTTTATGCGCTTGTATGTTTTTTCAACAAAACACACAAACATCAAAAATCCTGCAAAAACAAGAAAGAAGACAACTATCGTTAGCCAAGAGTAAACTCCTGTTCTCGATAAATCAAAAACCTGGATAATCGTAGATGGTAATGAAGAGACGATGCCTACAAAAATAATCAAAGAAATGCCATTGCCGATACCTGAAGATGTAATTCTTTCGCCAAACCACATCAGCATCACTGTACCCCCCACTAAACTTACACAAGTAGTCCACATAAAAATTTTAGAATCACTTATAAAGGCATTATTCTCACCTCCAGAAAGTGCATAGTACACGCCCATGGATTGGAATATCGCCAATAATATTGTGAGATATCTAGTGTATTGATTTAACTTTGCTCTACCATAATCACCATCTTTTTTCAAAGATTCTAAACCTTTATACATCGAGGTCAAGAGCTGCATAATAATAGATGCAGTAATATAAGGCATGATGTTCAAAGCAAAAACACTCATCCTTTGTAGAGCTCCGCCAGAAAATAAATTAACCATGCCAAATATATTAGCTCCAGAACTAGAAAAGAAACTTTTTAGAACATCAACATTTATTCCCGGAATAGGTACAAATGTGCCGAATCTGTAGATCAACAGTATAAAAACCGTGAACAGTATTCTTTTTTTTAATTCTGAGTTTGAAGATAAAGCTGACACTTCTTTAAAAACTTTATAAATATGAAAGCAATTACCTAAGAAAATGCTTTGGCCTTTTCTGAATAGCTATCAACAGTAACTTTAAAACTAGGGCTCACAGATATATCTTTTCCCATAATTAGTTTTACCTTTGAATCTTTAGACTTAATTAATCCAAGGTCAAATAGCTTTTCCTTTGTAACTGTAGTTAAATTAGAGTCATATTTTGCTACTAAAGAAATCACATCAGAAATAGTAACTGCCTCGTATTCCTTTCTCAAAACATTGACAAAACCTCTTTTAGGCAATCTCATATGAACTGGCGTTTGACCACCTTCAAATCCCTTTACAGAATGATGACCGGTTCTAGCTTTTTGACCTTTCACACCACGACCAGATGTCTTGCCTTTACCAGACCCAATACCACGGCCGACTCTTTTGGAATCATTTCTTTTAATTTTAGCCAAATTATTTAATGTAATAGTCATATTTTTTACGCTAATGAAACTTTAATCACGTGCTGAACTTTTTTTACCATACCAAGAACAGCGGAAGAACACTCTAATGTAGAATTAGAACCAATACCTCTTAGACCTAAACCAATTAAGCTTCCTTTTTGTCTGGCTGTAAGTTTCGATTCACCTCTGACTTGTTCAACAAGAATTTTTTTATTTAAAAAATTATCTAACTTCATGGCACTATTCATTATTTGTATTAAGAGACAAATTTCTTCTTTTAACAATTTCAGAAATTTCTTTTGATCTTTTTTCAGCAATCATTTTTGGCGAAGTCAGAGTTTTTAGAGCTTCAAAAGTCGCACCCACCATATTATAAGGATTAGATGTTCCAACTGATTTTGCCACTATATCATGGATTCCAGCGCACTCAAAAATAGCACGCATAGGACCACCAGCGATTACCCCCGTACCTGCAGGAGCAGCTCTTAAATAAACTTTTCCAGCACAGAATCTACCGAATGTGTCATGGTGAATAGTTCTTCCTTCTTTTAAAGAAATTTTCGTCATCGCCTTCTTGGCAGCTTCGAAAGCCTTATTTTTTGCGTCAGTAACCTCTGTCGCGTTACCTTTTCCAAAACCAACGCGACCGTTTTTATCTCCAACAACAACTAAGGCAGCAAAAGACAAATTCTTACCGCCCTTTACAGTTTTAGATACTTTATTAACCGCGATTAATCTTTCGATAATTTCTGAATTAGCAGTTTTAGCTTGTTTTGACATCGTTAATAGTTTTTAAATTAGAATGATAATCCTGCTTCACGGCAAGCCTCAGCCATAGCTTTAACTCTTCCGCCGTAGATGTAAGCACCTTTGTCAAAAACAACTTCCCTAACGTCATTTTTCAAACAAACTTCAGCGAATTTTTTTCCAACTATTTTTGCCTTTTCAATTCCAGTTACTTTATTACCTTGTTCAAAATTTAGAGTAGAAAAAGCGCAAATAACGTTTCCCTCCAACCCAATTAACTGAGCATAAAGATTTTTGTTAGATCTTGAAACAACAATTCTTGGACGAAGAGATTTGTTTCTAGCAACAATTTTATTTTTGACTCTGTACTTTCTTCTTTCGTAATTAGTAAGCATACTATTTTTTCTTACCCTCTTTTCTTAAAATTGGTTTTCCAGAAATTTTCACTCCTTTGCCTTTATATGGCTCTGGCTTTCTGAAAGATATAATTTCAGAAGCGACTTGGCCAACCAAGACCTTGTCACTTCCTGTGATAACTATTAGATTTGGTTTTTCAAAAACAGCATTAATTCCAGCTGGTAAAGAATAATAAATCTCATGACTATAACCAAGAGTTAGAACCAAAACTTCCTTTTCAACAGAAGCTTTATAACCAACACCGTTAACCTCTAGTACAGTTTTAAAAGGCTCTAATAAGCCACCTACTATATTTTTTACATTACTACGATCCATTCCAATAAACATAGAAATATCAGATGGAGCTCCTTCTTCAGAAGAGAATTTTAGTGCTCCGTCATTATATTCTATTTTAACTTTAGGACTTACTTTATAAGAAGTTTTTGTTTTCCCATTATCAAAAAAAATAACGTTTTTTTCGACAGCAACTTTTACATTTGCAGGAATTTTGACTGGTAGCTTTCCTACTCTAGACATATTATAAGTATATTAAAAGATTTTTAGCAAAACTTCACCACCAAGCTTCTGCAATCTAGCTTCGTGATCAGAAAGAACACCTTTCGATGTTGAAATTATAACCATACCAAGGCCATTCTTTACGGAAGGGATATTGTCAGCATTGCAATAGATTTTTCTGCCTGGCTTGGAAACAACAGATACTTCACTAATAACTGGATTAGAGTAATGATATTTTAGGTGTATATCGAAGTGTTCAATTTTTTCATTCTTAACCCTACTATAGTTAAGAATAAATCCTTCTTCTTTAAGAATTTTTAAAATATTTTCTCTTAATTTAGAAACCGGAGAACTAATGGTTGTTCTTCTTGCTAAATAACCGTTTTTTAATCTAGCTACTAAATCTGATACTGGATGATTAGACATCTTTTAAGATTTTTTTTATTATTAATTAATTACCAGCTAGACTTAACTAACCCTGGCACCTGACCCCACGAAGCTAACTCTCTTAGAGCAATTCTTGAAAGTCCAAATTTTCTGAAATTTCCTCTAGGTCTTCCAGTCAGACTACATCTGTTTCTAATTCTAGATTTGGAAGCGTCTCTTGGCATTTTAGATAATTTAATTTGAGCGATCAATCTTTCTTCAAAAGATAATTCTGCATTCTTAGTTAAATCTACCAATTGGTCTCTTTTAGATTTTTTTATCTGAAATAAATCCTTTCTCTTTTGATTTCTTCTGATTAGAGATTTCTTTGCCATAGTTTATTTAATTGGAAGATTAAGTTTTTTTAACAAATACAATGCCTCTTCTTTTGTTTTGGCAGTGGTAACGATATTAATATTCATACCAAAGATCTTCATAATGTTGTCAAGATCGACTTCTAAGAAAACATTATGTTCTTTAAGACCAAAACTATAATGGCCACTTTGATTAAAACCTTTATGAGATAATCCTCTAAAGTCTTTAACGCGAGGAAGAGCAATATTAACCAATTTGTCAAAAAACTGGTACATTTTTTTTCCTCTTAAAGTAACTCTACATCCAATTGGCAAGTCTTTTCTCAGTTTGAACGTAGAGATGGCCTTGCGCGATTTTGTCAAAACAGCTTTTTGACCAGCTATATTAGAGACCTGATTAGACAAGTAAGATAAAAATTTGTTGTCGCTATCTGCGGCCTTAATACCTACATTAAGACTAATCATTTTTAGCCTAGGTATTTCCATTTCATTGGTATAAGAAAACTTCTGTTTAATTTCAGAAATAGATTCTTTATAAATTTTTTCAGTTAATGTTTGCATCGCTGTTTAATTAATCAATTTTTTTGCCGGATTTTTTAGAGACGCGAAATTTTCTAGTAAAAGCCTTTCCTTCACCAGGCTCAACAACAAACTTCACTTTTACTGCCTTTCCATTTTCAACGTGTGACACATTAGAAATATGAATAGGTTTCTCAACTTTAAGGATCTGACCTGGAGTCGATGATGTCGGCTTCTTGTGAACAGTTGCAAGTTTTATGCCCTCGACAAGAACCTTGTCATTATGAATAGATAAAATTTTGCCAGACTTACCTTTGTCTGAACCTGTAATAACTATTACCTGATCGTTCTTTTTAAACTTATTTGCCATACTACAAAACCTCCGAAGCTAATGAAGCAATTTTTAAGAAGTTTTTTTGTCTAACTTCTCTTGCCACTGGACCGAAAACGCGCGTTGCGATAGGCTCTCCATCCTTATCTACAAGAACTATAGCATTATCATCAAATTTAACGAAGCTTCCATCGCCTCTTACGATTTTGCTTTTTGTTCTAACAATAACTCCTTTCGCTACCGACCCTTTTTTCACTTTAGATCCTGGGATTACACTTGTAATAGAGACTACAACTATGTTACCAACGCTTGTTATCATGTGGTCAGAACCACCTAGAACTTTAATACATGTAGCAGTCTTGGCGCCGGAATTGTCAGCAACTACAAGACTTGTTTGCATTTGAATCATTTTAATATCCTATACTTTTATTAAACTTTTAATGCCCATTTTTTTCTTTTAGAAATTGGCTTAGAGCTAACAATTTCAACCTCATCACCAACATTTATGGACTTACCTTGTGAATCCACCAAATACTTTTTATGAGTAGTGATGTATTTACCATAACGAGGGTGCTTTTTAAAAATAGTTGCAACACCTTTAAAGGTTTTATCATCAATAATATTTAAAACTTTTACTTTCATAATTATGCCTTTGCAACTTTTTTATTGCTATTAATTTTAGTAAATAATCTAGCGATTTCTTTTTTCTTGTTACGGTAATCTTTTGCTACTAACGCCTCGCCCGAAGAAGCCTTGATTCTCATCATTAAAAGTTCTTTTTTTAGATTAGAAATCTCAGCAAGAGCAGATTGCTTTTCTTCTTTTTTCATAATCGATTTTATATCAAATTAACAATTTTAGTTTTGAAAGGCAATTTTGCAGCAGCCTTTTGAAGGGCTATGTTAGCAGAAGCACTATCAATACCATCAATTTCAAAAATAACTCTTCCTGGCTTTATTTTAGCAATATAGTACTCTACGTTACCTTTACCAGATCCCATTCTTACCTCAGCAGGCTTTTGAGTAACTGGAGTATGAGGAAAAACCAAGATCCAAAGTTTTCCGGCTCTTTTCATATAACGAGTTATGACTTTTCTAGCAGATTCAATTTGTTTAGAATTTAATTTACCAGGCTCTAGAGCTTTAATACCAGAAGATCCGAATTTCAAGCTATTACCGTTAGAGGCGGTGCCAAGAATTCTCTTTCCACCCTTCTGCGATTTTCTATATTTGGTTTTTGCAGGAGTTAACATTTACTATACCAATTTATTTGATTTTTTTTCAACAAATCCTTTGTAGATCCACACTTTGACGCCGATAACACCATAGGTAGTATAAGCATTCGCAGTAGCGTAATCAATATTACATCTTAAAGTATGAAGAGGAACTGAACCTTCTTTATACCATTCAGTTCTAGCAATTTCGGCACCGCCAAGTCTTCCAGCAACTGAAACTTTAATTCCAAGAGCGCCATATTTCATAGCAGACTGCATTGATTTCTTCATTACCTTTTTAAAAGCAGCACGTCCCTCAAGTTGCTTAGCAATACTTTGCGCAACCAAAGAAGAATTTAGGTCTGGCTTATCAATCTCGACAATTTTGACTTCAACTTTATTACCAGCAATTTTCTCAACAGCTTGATTAATTTTTTCGATATCCAGTCCTTTCTTACCAATAAGGACTCCAGGCTTAGAAGTTTTGATAATTAGATTAACTTTATCAGAAGGTCTTTCTATTACGACACTTCCTATACCACAATGGGCATAGTTCTTTTTGATAAAAGTACGAATAGCTATGTCGTTTATAAGTTTCTTGGCATAGTTTTTGTTATCATACCAAACTGATTCCCAATTTTTACTATTGAGAAGTCTAAAACCAACCGGATTAACCTTTTGACCCATTTTTCCTCTTGTTTTATTTTGCTTGTTTTTCTGCTAGTACAACTCTTACGTTGCTAAAAGTTTTGAGAATCCTACTTGACTTACCACGACCTCTGGCAGCAAATCTCTTTAATGCAAAAGATCTACCGATATCGAATCTTTTTATGTAAAGATTATCAACATCCATGTTATGGTTATTTTCTGCGTTAGACATAGCAGAATAAACCAAGCCACTGATAACAGGAGCCAATTTTAAATTACAAAATTTGAGAACTTTAAGCACCTCAGAAACTGGCTTACCACTCAAATTACCGGTAAGCTTCATAACTTTAAGAGGACTTGATTTTACAGCACTTAAATATGCTACTGCCAATTTTTCAGTCATGTTTTAGTCTTTTTTAATTTTTTTATCTCCAGAATGGCCATAAAAAGTTCTAGTAGGAGCGAACTCACCAAACTTATGGCCAACCATGCCTTCTGTAACAGCTACTGATACAAACTTTTTACCGTTATAAACTGCAAAATTGATACCCACAAATTGTGGTAGAATAGTAGATCTTCTTGACCAGATCTTCACGATCGGCTTCTTAGAAGAATTTAGATAATCTCTTGCTTTTTTTAATAAGTATCCGTCTACAAATGGTACTTTCCAAGTTGATCTAGGCATATTTAAATTATTTATTTATCTCTTCTTGATTTAACAATGAAGCGATTTGTTATATTATTTCTCTTTCTAGTTTTCTTACCTTTAGCAGATTTACCAGTTGGAGATACAGGGTGTCTACCACCAGAAGTTTTACCTTCACCGCCACCATGAGGATGATCAACAGGGTTCATTACTACACCACGGACTGTAGGTCTAATACCCAACCATCTTGATCTACCAGCTTTACCAATTGATACGTTTTTATTGTCTAAGTTAGAAACTGAACCAATAGTTGCCATGCAGTCTAATAAAAAGAGTCTAATCTCTCCAGATTGCATTTTAACCAAAGCATATCCACCATCTTTTCCTACCAGTTGGGCGTAAGTTCCAGCAGATCTAGAAACTGCGCCACCACATCCCGGTTTTAATTCAACGTTATGAACAATTGTACCAATTGGAATAACAGAAAGAGGCATAGAGTTACCAACCTTAACATCAATTAAGCTTTTCGATGACATAACTTTCTCACCAATAGAAAGCTTATGAGGGGCCAAGATATAAGAATAAACTCCGTCTGAGTATTTCAACAAAGCAATAAAAGCCGTACGATTAGGATCGTATTCAATTCTTTCCACTACAGCTTCTAAATCGAATTTATCTCTTTTAAAATCAATAACTCGGAAGGATTTTTTGTGGCCACCAGATTTATGTCTTACTGTAATGTGACCAATATTATTACGACCAGCACTTTCTTTAACTTTAGTAGTCAAAGACTTTAGAGGAGAACCTTTCCAAAGTTCACTTCTATCAATCGTGATCAACTGTCTCAGAGCAGGCGTAACAGCTTTATAGTTTTTAAGAGCCATTTTTATGAACCAAAGTTAATTGATTGTCCTTCTTTCAAAGTAACAATTGCTTTTTTATAAGATTTTCTCTTGCCTTCAACGCCTTTGAAGCGCTTAGTTTTAGAGTTAGTGTTAAGAATATTTACCTTAACAACTTCCGCTCCAAAAACTTTTTTAACTAGAGAAGCCACTTCTTGCTTTGTACAGCTAGAGTCAACTTCGAAGTGATGTTTATTTTCACCTAGTTGGCGGTTTGATTTTTCCGTATAAACAAGACCTTTAATCTTGTCGTAGTTTAATAGAGCAGACATTATTGCAACGCTCCTTTAATGTTTTCTAAAATATTATTATCAATCACTAAGTGATCAAAACTTAAGATATCGTAAACATTGATAGCATCAGACTTCAATGCCTTTACGTTTTTTAAGTTTCTTACAGATTTAACTAGAGCCTCACTGCTTTTTGATTCAGGATTAAACAAAATCAAAGCACTAGAAACATTATTTTGTTTCAATGATGCATTAACTTGAGCTGTTTTTAGCTCTGAAAAATTGTCAGAAAAAACCACTATCTTTTCTTCTTTTAGCTTCAACTTCAATGCATCAGCCAAAGCAACTTTAATGATTTTTTTAGGCATAGTAAAGTCAAAAGAACGCGGCATAGGACCATGACAAGTTCTACCACCAACAAACTGCACCGATCTTTTGCTACCTTGACGAGCATTACCAGTACCTTTTTGTTTGTAAGGCTTTGCTGTAGTGCCTGAAATTTCAGACATAGTTTTTGTCTTTGCAGAACCGGCTCTTTTTCTAGCCAATTGCCATCTAACTACGTATGCAACAGATTTTGGGCTTTGTAAATCAAGAGCTGACTCTACGTCAAACTTTTGAGATCCAGATTCTTTGCCGGCAAAATCAATCTTTTTTAATGTTAATGAAGTCATATTTTATTAGAAATTTTTGGCGATTTTTATAACTACGTCACCACCGTTATTTCCTGGGATCGAACCTTTTACGGCAATTACTGATTTTTCTTTGTCAACAATCAAAACTTGTACATTTTTAACAGTAACATTTTCAACGCCCATGTGACCAGCCATCTTCTTGCCTTTAAAAGTTTTACCTGGATCTTGTCTTTGACCAGTAGAACCATGAGATCTATGAGAAACGGAAACGCCGTGAGAAGCTTCCAAACCGCGGAAGTTCCATCTTTTCATAACACCAGCAAAACCTTTGCCCGAGGTAACGCCGCTAACATTGATTTTGTCACCTTCTTGCAAAACTGAATCAATGGTGATTGCGTCGCCAACTTTTAGTTCAAGATTTTTTCTAACTTGAGAGCCTCTTATCTTTTTAAAAAGAGGAACTGATTTTTTATTAAAAATACCAGCCACAGATTTTGAAACTTTTTTTGCGCTCTCAGCTTTTTCGAAAGCTACAAGAAGATTATCAAAATCTTTATTTTCATTCACAGCAAGATCCAAAACACAGTTATCGTAAACTTGGATCATTGTTAGTGGTACAGAAGTGCCATTATCTTGGAAGATATGGCTCATACCGATTTTTTTTCCGATTAGTTCCAACATCTTAGTTCTTTGCCCCGTTAATTGCGATTTTAATATTAACACCAGCCGAAAGGTTTAGCTTCATCAGAGCGTCAACTGTTTGAGCAGTAGGAGAAATTATTAGTAGTCTTTTTGAAGATCTAATCTCAAATTGCTCGCGAGAATCTTTATCAACGTGAGGACCTCTAATCACACAAAATTTTTGAATTTTAGTTGGCAAAGGAATTGGACCTTTAATACCAGCACCAGTTCTTCTAACTGTACCGATAATCTCACCCATCGCTTTATTCAAAACAACGTGATCAAAAGACTCAAGCGTGATCTTGATGCTTTCTTTATTTTTCATATTTTCTTACTTAATAATCTTAGAAACGACGCCCGCGCCTACAGTTCTGCCACCTTCACGGATAGCGAAACGCAAACCTTCTTCCATAGCGATAGGAGCAATCAACTCAACAGTGATCTTCACATTATCACCA